>VFQR01000675.1_pt1 | contig 38149 bp, 39 predicted proteins | sample 3512321 | NCBI WGS metagenome assembly VFQR01 (sample SAMN10412374, study PRJNA504923) | tailings metagenome | isolation source: Relicate 3 Philex TSF1 revegetated site | place: Philippines: Tuba, Benguet | collected 2017-08-29 | reverse complement strand
GCGGATGTGCCAACGCGGACCGAACTCCTGCGCTGGGTGCAGATGTCCAAAGGCCTTCCAAACGAAGAAAAACAGGAACTCGCGTTGCAGCGCCAGCAGCGCATCAGTCTGCGTGACCATTGTGGCCTCCGTCGGCAGGTGCGTTCGCGCCGGATTGCGCCTCGGGCAGGCTGGTCAAGGTGCCGCCCTCCTTGATCAACTGATCGAGGTACGCGATGACAAACGCGGTCGACGGATCGGACGACCTGGCGGCTTCGCTTCGTGCGCCCTGTCCCGGCTCATGCGGGAAGTACTGCAGCAGGACCGTCAGATGCTTGAGATCGCCCGTCTCGGCGAACCGGTTGACACACTTCTTGATGCCGATCTGGCCCTTGGTCATCTTGCGGACGCGGCCGCCCTCCTTGACCGGAACTTTCTCCTCGAGCGTCTCGCGGACGATGGTGAGGAAGCTCTTCGAGCCTTTCGGACGACCGCGCGGATTGGCGCGATTGCCTTTGCGGAACTGATGGGCCTTGGGTGGTCGTCCATATCCCACCTCATAGGTCGAGTTGTCGGAGGCAACCGACATGCCCGCAACTGCTGACGGGCCGGACGCCGGAGCCGGGAGAGGGTCGGCCAAGTGGTCACCGTCGGGGCCACTGTTGACCGGTGACTGGAGATCGGGACGAGGCGACGGCCTAGTACGCACGCGAACGCGGGGTTCCATGGGAGCTATCCTTGTGTGAAGTCGGCTGAGGAGCGTCAGGCGCCGGCTACCGGCAGCCGCTGTTGTGCGATCTCGGCGAAGGAGAGGCCGGTGGCGGCATGGATCGCGGCGCGCTGGAAGACCTTCTCGAAGCGTCGTATGGAGACGTCGACGTAGAGAGGATCGAGCTCGATCCCATATCCGACGCGGCCGACCTTCTCCGCGGCCACGATCGTGGTTCCGGACCCGCAGAACGGGTCGAGCACGGATTCGCCGTGCCTGGTGCAGTCCTTGATGGCGTCGGCAACCATCTCCCAGGGCTTCACCGTGGGATGCGACGAGAGTTCCTCCATGCGACCCCGCCCGAAACTGTTCACCCCCCGATAGCTCCACAGCGTGGTTCGCGTGCGACCATACTTGCCAAGCTGGACATTGTTAATATGGGGCACCTCGCTGCCGCCGTTCTTGAAGACGTGCACGAATTCCGTCTGCTGGCGGTACAAGCTTCCCATCGCGGCGTTGGTTTTTGCCCAGGTGCATGTCGTCTTGAGCGCCAGGCCTGCCTTGCGCGCAGCCGTCAGCAACTCGAAGGTATGCGCCGCGTCCATGCACGAGTAGTGCAAGGACCCTGGCTGGGAGTGCTTCCTAGTCAGGCAGAAATACGGCGCCAGAAACGTGTCGGTGAACTGGCTCTCGGTCAGTTCGCCCGAAGCCATCACGAATTCCCGGTGCTGGGTCTTGCCGAGACCGCTGACGTGGCCCTTTACGGGTACATTGTACGGCGCGTCGGCCCAGACTGCCCTCACCAGTTCACCGTCCAGAAGCGCGCTATAGCTCGCTTCTTCCAGACATGATCCGCAGTACAGGCGGTGCCGGCCGAGCAGCCACAGATCGCCCAATTTAGAAACGGCCGGACCCGCGGCTTCGGTTGTTTCGTCGGCTGGGTCCGACTTCTCGTCAAGCTCGTCAAGGGACGAAATCCGAGCGTCGATCTCTCCGATCTCGAAAGCCGTGAGATCGAGAATGTCGGTGTCCAGTTCGACCGCGGCCAGTTCCTTGAGTTCGACCGCCAGCGTCTTGTCGTCCCAGCTGGACAGTTCCGACAGACGATTGTCAGCGATGCGGAAAGCCCGCACTTGCGCGTCGGTCAGATGCGTGACGCGGATGCAGGGCACGCTTGCGAGACCCAGTTTGAGGGCCGCGGCGTACCGGCCGTGACCGGCAACGATGACGTTGTTCGCATCGATGATAATCGGGACAAGAAAACCGACGGACTGAATGATTCCGGCGAGTTTCTCGACCTGACGGTCGGAATGTTGACGCGCGTTGCCTTGGTAGGGAATCAGCGACGACGTGGGCAAGGTTTCGACGCGATCGGCAAGATGGGTGGGACCGCTCCAAGCGGGAATTTCGGCAGCGGTTGAGCGACGGGTCGCTCTGGACGATTGCGGGGGCATGACGAAGGGCCTTTCGATTGATACGTTGAGACAGCCTCCGCCACCCAAGACCGTCGCATCCGGTTTATGACCATCGATTCAGAAAAATCAATAGAATTTGGCTTGTCGGTCGTGTTTTTATTTCAATTTGGTGAGGCATAGGGTCAGTACTATTACCTCATGGAACACCGTTGTTGACTAAGACTTCGTCTCTTGCTACCGCCATATTCATGAAAAGAATAGGCTTACTGCCGGCACCCAATACGCTCGACGGTCTATCGAGAACCGGGAATCCCGATGCATCAACCGGGAAATCTAACGGGAATCTCCCGCATCTAACGGGAAATCGGAAACGGCGCCCGCCCGTCGAGGATCGGTGCATTTCCCGTGACCGCAGTCGTCGAACCAAAAAGTTCCCGTCTACCTGGACAAAATTCCCGTTTCGGCCTGCAACGGGAAATCAACGGCATCGTATTGAATTCAGGGAGCAATTTCCGGTCTCACTGGATCGGCTTCGCGCTTCGCAGGGCTCAGTTCGCGGTTTTCAGCGGGGAAACCGTGAATTCCCACCAGAGACGCGTTCGCTCTAGACTGGGCACACCACCATTCGAACCTAAGCTTTGCAAGGGTTTTCACGTCGAGCGACGTAGTGCCCAGCAGGTTCGAGGAAACCTGAACGGCTAAATTTGACGGCCCGACCCGCTCGCTGGAGGCGTCGCTTGTCACGCTCTACAGGATCGAGCGCCGTCTCGCGAACTGAGAACACATGAGGAACAAATTCCCTGCGGCCGGCGCCGCCGCCGTGCATGATGGCGCCCGTCAGACAGATCGACGGAGACGGGACATGCGACCGGCGCCACACGCCCCGGCCAGCGGTGAAGCCGTTGCCGACATCGATGCCGAGGCCCTGCGCCTTCATGACGGCGACCCGATTGCCGCGTTGGCCGACGCAATCGTCGAGCTCGATGCGCTCCGGCGGGAACTGCGCCTTGCCGGCAGCGCGGTAAGCGCCGGCTATACGCGCGGCTGGAGGCCTGCGCCGTGACACGGCGGTCGGGCTACAGCCGCTACGACTTGGTGCGCGACAACCCCGCCTATCGCGAGTGGCTCGATTCGAATTTGCGCCGGGACATCGTGCCATCGAGATGGCCGAAACCTTCGACATCCGCTACCGCGCCCTGCGCGTATCCGACTCGATCGGCCGATAGCGACTGGGCCGCCGGCGCGCCCATGATCCAGATTCGCGCCATGATACCGCCGAAGACCCTCGACGACGATGGCAACGACCTCGCCTGCCAGATCGCCATGGAAGACGCGCTGCACGACGTCCTCAACCACCATCTCAAGGCGGAATGGGACCGCGACGAAGTCGCCACGTCCGCCATGAAGCTCGTCAACGCCTTGTGCCTCGGCCGCGTCGAGCACGAGCGCAGGGAGGCCCGGATCGCCGACGCCCGGCGGTCCCGCCGGCAATGACGGAGTGGTCGCTCTCTTGCAGGCTACTTCCCGCATCGGGCGAGACCTGCGGCGTGCTAGGCTCTTCCGCTGGCATAGACATAGTGCCCCAATGGTAGCGGCGGGGCTGGCGGTTTCAGGACGGTCAGCCCCACGGCCAAGAGGAAAAAGCCCCGCTAACCTTTCGGCAGCGGGGCAAGCTTGCGGCAGCCCAAGAGGCTCACGACGACCCAGGGGCAGTGGCAACCTTCACTTCAGTGGTCGCTATTCTTGTAGGCTGCCCCCTTGTTCCGCCCTGGGGCCGAAGTCGCCGCGGCGTCCTTGCTGTGGGCTGCGATGGCTGGCCCGGCCCCCGCCTTTGACTGCGTCGCCTTGCCAGCCGTGGGCGGTCGCACCGGCTTACGGTCGTCGCCGCGCCCCGTGATCTTGTTCCATGCTGACTGAATGAAGCTCATCGTCTGCGTCCTCGGCTGAGCTCCCCGCTCACGAGCAACACACTGGACCGGGAAATCGTTCCGGTTGCATTCCTCCCGGCGCGAGGCCGAGGAAGCCGAACAGAAGTTGGGCGGCGATGACCAGCGCGGGCGGCAAGCCCCCCTTTCCTGGATGAGTGGTGTCACGACCTAGCTCTCCAGCGCCTGGACACCGAGATAGATGCCGAGAACCGTCAGGATGGTGGTCTGGCCTTCCGGCAGCGCCAGGAGCAGTGCCGGCGCAAGTGCGATGAACGGACCGATGTTCGGGATGAAGGCGAGCAATCCGGCGATCAGACCGGACGCGCGGGCGAGCGGAATGCCCGCGATCCAGAGACCCGCGCCGGTCAGCACGCCCACGACAGCCATCGCCCGAAGCTGGGCCAGCAGCAGTTGCGCAGGGTCGCCGCGACCGCGGACAGGACCTTGGTGCCATGGTCACGGATCGGGGGCCCGAGCAACTGCACGAAGCCGCGCCGATAGACACCAACCCGGGTCGATCGCGCCGTAGAGGCCGATGAAGAGGATGATGACCGCATTGCCGAGTGCGGCGAATGTCGAGGTAACGGCGGACATGGCGGCCGTGCGCCCCTCCGACGATGCCAGGTTCTCAGGCGTCAGCCGGTCGAACAGGCGTCAACCCCAGGAATACTCGTCAATCCGTTCGCGGAAGGTCTCGAAGGCCTCGGGCAGTCGGCGCGTCAGTTCGTCGACCTGATCGGCGATCGACGGTGCCACCGCTATGCCAAAGGCAACAAGGGTGGCGAGCACCCCGGTCAGGAGGAGGCCGATACCCCGACCGTCGGCAATTCCAAGCTTCCTCGCGATCCAGTGGCCCCCACCTTGAAGCAGCATGGCCAGCGGGATTCCCGCGAAGACGATGAGAAGGACGTCCGGCGCGAACAGGAGGAGTGCAGCCACTGCCACTGCAAGGACGACTAGTGATGTGGTGCGTTTCGTCATTCTGGGTTGCCTGCGCCCAATGACATGGTGGCGCAGAGCGATCTAGGACCATGGCGTCTTTCCAAAAAAGGTGGCTCGCTGTGGTGTGTGGCGCGATGTCCGGCTTTCGCGACTTAGCCGAGAAGGGTGGAACGATTAAAGCCATTGCGAGAAGCCATCTGTGCGGCGGCTATGTGAACGGCCGCTATCCAAGATCGCCACGCAAGAGCGGACGGGCGGGAATGCACCCCAGTATGACCCTTGGCGCAATCCTCATCCCGCCGAGGAAATGATACTCTGCGGCCGCTACTGGCCGCATACGGACAGTCCGGTTCGACAGATCAGCAGCGGCAAGCGGCCGTTCAGCTTCCGAGCTAAGCGGCGTGTCGGACATGCGCCCCTTCTAGCAGTCCCAGGTGACGGCGTTGATGTCCGGGCGGCCGTAGTCCGGCATCGGATATCTTGGCGGAAAATCAGGCAGCCAGAGACTGACCGGTCGTCGCATCGAACCTGTGCAGGACGTCCGCTCTGAGCGCCAATCCAATTCGGTCGCCGGTTTTGACTGGTGCGGCACCGTGCGCGATGACGACGATTTCCTGGCCACTGGCGAGCTTACAGGCCAGTATGGTCTCCGGCCCAGTCAATTCGACACGCGAGACTGTTGCGATCAAGGCATGATCGCCCTCGGGGAGGATCGAAATATCGTGGGGCCTGACGCCGAGCGTGACGGGCGAGGCCCGCGAAGCTCCGGTCGTCGCGACGACTTTCCCGTCCACGCCGAGATCGTAGCCGGTACCGTCCTCCGTCGCATCGAGGAGGTTCATTTCCGGGCTGCCAAGGAAAGTCGCGACGAAGATGTTGGCGGGCCTGGCGTAAAGATCCATCGGGGTGCCGACCTGCTCTACGCGCCCTGCCCGCATGACGACGATCTTGTCCGCCATGGTCATCGCTTCGACCTGGTCATGGGTCACGTAGATCGTCGTTGCGCTCAACCGGTCGTGGAGGCTTCGGATCTCTGCCCGCATTTGAACGCGAAGCTTGGCATCCAGGTTAGAGAGCGGTTCGTCGAACAGGAACACCGCCGGATCCCGCACGATCGCGCGCCCCATCGCCACGCGCTGGCGTTGACCACCCGACAATTGTCGGGGCAGCCGGTCAAGAAGCGGGTCTAGGCCAAGGATGGACGAAGCCTTCCGGACTTGATCATCGATGATCTTCTTGTCCGCCTTAGCGAGCTTCAGGGCGAACGACATGTTCTCGCGAACGTTCATGTGGGGGTAGAGCGCATAGTTCTGGAAGACCATGGCGATGTTGCGCTCCCTGGGGGACCGGTCGTTCACAGGATTGCCGGCGATCACCATCTCGCCCTGATCGATCGATTCAAGACCGGCGATCATCCGCAGCAAGGTCGACTTGCCGCAGCCCGACGGGCCGACAAGCACCACGAACTCGCCGTCTTCGATGTGAAGATTGAGATCGGAAATGATCTCCGTTGCGCCGAACGCTTTGCGGATACCCGATAGCCTGACTTCGCTCACGCAACCCTCCCAACCTGCTCTGTTACCGTTGCCACATCCTCGCGGATCAATTGAGCCGCGCGGGCACCGATCATGATGGCTGCCGCATTGGTGTTGCCAGAGATCAAGCGTGGCATGATTGAGCAGTCCGCAACCCGCAGCCCGGTGAGTCCGTGTACACGCAGACGAGCATCCACCACGTCGCCGCGCGCCGGGTCCGGCCCCATGCGACATGTGCCGCTCGGATGGTAGATGGAACTCCCGGTCGCGCGGATGTAGTCGAGAATTTCGTCGTCGCTCTCAATGTCCGGTCCCGGCCGGTGCTCGACCGCAACCACTTCCGCAAGAGCCGGCGCGGCGGCGATGCGCCGGGACCAGCGGAAGCCTTCGATCATGGTCTGCCTGTCGCGCTCGGTCGTGAGATAGTTCGCCCGGATCTCTGGACGTATTGTCGGATCCGGTGAGGTGACGTGGATCGTGCCTTCGCTCTCTGGTCTCAACTGGCACGCCGAGATCGTCGCACCGGAGAATGGGTGCAGCCCGCCATCGTAGCTGTCGAGACTGAGCGGCTGAAAATGGAACTGAACGTCCGGCCGATCAATGGCGAGCGACGTTCGTGCGAAGCCGCCCGCGAGCGATGCACCGAAACTGAGCAACCCGCGCCGGCGCAGCAGGTAGTCGAGGCCAATGAAGAGTTTGCGGATGGCGCCCCTTGTCAGATCGTTGATGCTGATCGGGGAGTTGAGGCGCAGCATCAGCCGTGACTGGAGATGGTCCTGCAAGTGGTCACCCACTCCGCGCAGCGCGTGGACGGGCTCAATGGAAGCCGCCTTCAATCGTTCTGGGTCACCGATCCCCGAAAGTTGAAGCAATTGCGTTGACCCGACGGTCCCCGCCGTCAGCACGATTTCGCGCCTTGCGGCTACTTGCAATGTCGATCCAGCTCGCCTGCAGTCTACTCCGACAACCCGCCAACCGTCCACTTGAAGCCGTTCGGCAGCCGTATTGGTCAGGATGCGAAGGTTGGGGCGCCTCGCGACCGGGCCGAGGAAAGCCCGCGCGCTGGACGACCGTCGTCCCGCATGCGTTGTCAGTTGGAAGCGTCCGATGCCTTCCTGCGTTGCACCATTGAAGTCGCCGTTGAGCGGCAGGCCTGCCTGCCGCCCGGCCTCCACGAAACGCGAGACCAGTTCCAGATCGACTATCGGATCTTCCACGGCGAGTCCGCCGTCTGCACCGTGGTGCTCATCCGCGCCGCGCCCCTGCGACTCGACGGATTTGAAGGTGGCCAGCACCTCCTCCCAGTTCCAGCCGTGATTGCCCCTTTGAGCCCATTCGTCGAAGTCCTCCGCCTGCCCCCGGATGTAGATCAGGCCATTGATAGCGCTTGATCCACCAAGCACGCGTCCTCGTGGCCACGCGATACGGCGTCCGTCGAGACCGGGTTCAGGCTCCGTCTCATAGCGCCAGTCGAATCTCGGGTTGTTGATCGTCTTGAAGAAACCGGTCGGCACATGGAGCCAAGGATTAAGGTCACGACCGCCAGCCTCTATCAGGACGACATGAGCATTGGGGTCTTCGCTCAGTCGGGCCGCGAGAACGCAGCCGGCAGACCCCCCGCCGACCACGACGTAGTCGGCCACAATGGCATCGTTCGCCTGCATTCTCATCAACCCTTGACCGCGCCGGCGGTCAGCCCGGCGATGAGATAGCGGCGCGCCAGCATGACGAGCAGGACGACGGGCAGCAACTGCAAGGTCACGCCTGCAAACAGCACGCCCCACTCGGTGCCGTCGACCGCCCCCATCAGTTCGCTCAGGATGAGCGGTGCCGTCTTGGCGTTGTTCGTCGAGAAGATCATGGCGAACAGATACTCGTTCCAGGCGTAGACGAAGACGAAGATCGAACCTGCGGCCATGCCCTGCAGGGTCAGCCGGGCCAAGATCCGGCTGACGAGTTGCCATTCCGAAGCGCCGTCCACATAGGCGGCCTCGTCCAGCTCGTAGGGAATCTTGTCGAAGAAGTTCTTCATGATCATCGTGTTCAGCGACACCCAGAAGGTCGCGTAGAGGATGATGAGCAGCAGGTGCGTGTCGTTCAAGCCCATCCGGTCGACCATGGGGAACAGGGGAAGCGTCACGACGATCGGCGGGAGTACCCGGACGGCGACCATGTAGACCGCGGTCCACGAGGTGACCCTGCTCCGGTAGCGGGAGTAGGCGTACCCGCCCAGGAAGCTCACGATACCGGCCAGCAAAGTCGCTCCGAGCGCGACGATCAGGCTGTTGCCCATGGCGGCGAAGAAGCCCTGCCATTGGCTCCCCAGGCGCAGATAGTTGCCGATCGTGGGCTCGAAGACGAGACGCGGTGGATAGACGAAGATGTCGACCTGCTGCTTGAACGACGAGACGACGATGAACAGGATCGGCAGAACGGACCAGAGCAAGATGAGGATCAGGAAGACGCCGCGCGCGATCCGCTCGACTGGCGAGAAACGACCCGGCTGCATCATTCGCCCCTCATGCTTCTCTGCATCGCGATGAGGAAAGCGGATGCGAGCAGCAGCGATCCGAGCACCATCATCCAGCCGGTCGCCGAGGCGATGCCGAAATCGCCGTATCTGAACCCATGCTGATAGAGATAGACGGCAAGTACCTCGGACATCCGTGCCGGCCCACCCTTGGTAAGCAGCCACACTTCGGAGAACATCCGGAACGCGAAGATCAGCCTGAAGATAAGCGTGATCAGAAGGGTTGGGACCAGAAGCGGCAAGGTGATTCGCAGGAAGCGCTGCCAGCGGGTCGCGCCGTCGATATGAGCCGCCTCGTACAGCGACGGCTCGATCGCCAGGAGGCCCGCATAGATCATGAGAAACGTGAACGGGAGGTGCGTCCAGATGTTGATTACGCCGACGAGTGCGAGGCCGGTGGTCGGCGAGGCGCTCCAGTTCACCATGCCGAGGCCCATCCCCTCGATCGTCCGGGCGATGGCGCCGACGTTCGGATCCATCATCATCTTCCAGACCAACACTGCCACGACCTCGGAGATCGCGTAGGGCATCAATATCAGCGCGAACATGAGTCCGCGGAACGGCACCCCGGAGAAAAACAGCATCGCAAGCGCGAGGCCGACGACCAGTTCGACATAGACCACGCCGTTCACGAGAATGAAGGTGTTCAGCGCCGCACGCCAGAAATAGGCGTCCTCGAAGACGTAGCGATAGTTGTCGAGCCCGACGAAGGTAAGCCCGGTCCCGTAGGTCGATTCATTCAGGCTCAGCCAGAAGACATAGACCGAGGGCAGCGTGAGAACGACCAGCAGGAGCAGGTGCAGCGGCGACATATAGAGCCATGCGGACAGGCGCGGCTTGCTACGCATGACGACCTCCAGCCTGGACCTTGCCGTGAAGCGAACAAGCGACGCCGCTCATAGGCCGACCAACAGATACTGCTGCTCGCAATATTCGAGGATGCCGGCATGGCCTCCTTCGCGCCCTAGGCCGGACTGCTTGATTCCGCCGATCGGCGCCATCTCCATGCCGAGATGGATCGCATTGAGGCCGACCATGCCGAGTTCGAGGCTCTCGGCGGTGCGGATCAGGGTCGACATGTCGCGACCCCATACATAGCCGGCAAGGCCATACTGCGATGCGTTGATCATCAATCTGACATCGTCCAGGTCCCTGTAACGCGTGAGCGCCGCCACCGGCCCGAACGTCTCCTCGAAGGACACCAGCATGGTTCCGTCGACATCCTCGAGGACGGTCGCCTCAAACCACGTGCCACCGATAGCAGCGCGCTGGCCGCCTCGGGTGAGGCGCGCGCCACGCTGTGTGGCGTCGGCAACATGCCGCTCGACCTTGGCGACGGCCGCCTCGTCAATAAGGGGCGCGAGCGAACTCGCCGGATCGCGACCATCGCCAGGCACCAGGAGGTCTACCTGGCCGAGAAAGGCCCGCAGGAACGCGTCGTAGACCGACTCGTGAACAAAGAATCTGTTCGGGCATACGCAGGTCTGGCCCGCGTTGCGGAACTTCGCCGCAGCCGCGGCTGCGGCTGCCTTGTCGACATCCGCATCCGGCAAGACGATGAACGGAGCATGCCCTCCGAGTTCCAGGCCGAGCTTCTTGATCGTGCCCGCACACTGTGAATAAAGCAGTCTCCCGGCAGCGGTAGATCCCGTGAAGCTGAGAAAGGCGACCCGCGGATCGCGCGTCAGGACAGCGCCGATCGTGGATGCATCGCCTGTCACGACGTTCAGCACGCCATCAGGTAGCCCAGCTTTCGATGCCAGCGACGCGATGGCGAGAGAACTCAGCGGTGTCTGCGGCGCCGGCTTCAGCACGACCGTGCAGCCGGCCGCAAGGGCTGGCGCCAGCTTACGGGCAACCATGGAGGCGGGAAAGTTCCAAGGAGTGATGGCAGCGACCACGCCAATGGGCTTGTTGATTGCAAGGATACGGCTGTCAGCACGTGGCGCCGAAATGAACTCGCCGTTGATCCGACGCGCTTCCTCGGCAAAGAAGTCGAAATAGCTGGCCGCGGACAGGATTTCGGCCCGCGCCTCGACGAGAGGCTTTCCCTGTTCGGCTGTGAGGAGGGCCGCGAGATCGTCGGCATTCTCGACGATCAGGCCGGACAGGCGCCGCAGGATCCTCGTGCGATCCTGAGGCATGCGCGCCGACCAGGCGGCGAATGCGTCGTGAGCCGCGCCGATCGCGTGTGACGCATCCTCCGCCTGCATGTCGCGCACGTAGCCCACGGCCTCTTCCGTAGCCGGATCCATGACCGCCAGCCACCCCTCCCGACCGGGATCGTCCATCGCTCCCGAGACGTCCAGCCCGCCCCACTTCATACGGGATTCTCCTCGCCTTTTTCCGTGCTGCATATTGCATCATGGATCCAAGATTGCAATAACGCTTAGGCTTGGTCCAAGGGAGACGCGCTTGAACACCCAACATTTCGACGTCATCGTTCTAGGAGGTGGCAGCGCCGGTGTCGCCGCCGCCGTCGCTTCCGCACGCAATGGCGCACGTACCGCGCTCATCGAGGCAGGTCCGATGTTGGGTGGCGAACTCTTGACCGGCATGACGGTCGACGGTGCCATCAACGGACGCGGCGAGGATACGGTCGGCGGCGTTCTTACCGACCTCCTCCAGATATGCCGGGACATGGGTGGCTTCGTCGCCAAGCTGAATGACTGGCGGCTCATCCAGTATGTGGCCTACGACCCCGAGATCATGAAGATCGCCATCCCGCAACTTGTGTTCGGCGCCGACGTCACCGTCTTCCTTCAGACGTTCGCGGAGGACATCGTTCAGGAGAAAAGCACCATCCGCGGGATCGTAGTCCGCAACAAGGGCGGCCGTCACCTGCTGACGGCAAGCAATTTCGTCGATGCGTCCGGAGATGGGGACCTCTGCGCCATGGCGGGCGCCGAGATGCTGAGCGTCGAGCGCGGGGAGAAGCCCCAGCCGATGTCGATGATGTTCCGGATGGCCAACGTCGAGACGGACGCCCTGTTGTCGTATGTCCGACAGAATCCGGAATGCGTGGCCGTCGGCGAGAGCGACGCGATCCGCGGCGGTCGTACCGATCGCGAGATCACCGAGGAGATCTACCGCCAGGGCCAGCCCTGCGTCTTCTTTAAGGGCGACGGCCCTTTGCTCGGCGATGCGATTCACCGGGGGGACATGTTCCCGACCGCCCTCATCATGATCCAGCCGACTTCCGATGCGCGCCGCGAGGTCTGCATCAATGCGACACGCGTGACCCTGGACGAGCCGACGCGCGCCGACAACATGGCAACCGCGCTGCGCGTTCTGTCCGGTCAGGTGTTTCAGTGCGCGCGCTTCCTTCGCCAGTCGGTGCCCGGCTTCGGGTCGGCGAGCATATCGGGCATGTCGCCGCGGATCGGCATCCGAGAGACCCGGCGCGTCGTGGGCGATTACATGCTCACGGAAGACGACGTGCTCCAGGCGCGCAAGCGCGACGATGGCGTCGCAAAGGGATGCCATCACGTGGACATCCATCAGGACGGCACGGGTCAGATCCGAATCCCGGTCGCGGACGGGGGATCCTACGACATTCCTCTCGGGAGCCTGCTTCCGAAGGGCATCGACAATGTCGTGATCGCCGGGCGCTGCCTGTCCGCCAGCCGCGAGGCCCAGGGTTCGGCACGCGTCATGGGAAGCTGCATGGCCATGGGGCAGGCTGCCGGGAGCCTGACGGCGATGGCTGCCAGCCAGAGCAATCACTCAAAGCTTCGCGACATACCAGTCCAGCGTCTGCGGCATACGCTCCGCGATCAGGGTGCAATTCTGGAAGGGACACGCTAACCGCGGAAACCCTCACGCCTTGCCGTCCGCTCCCTCGGGAGCCAGCATGGCGCAAACCTGCTCCAACGTCCCCCGGTTGTGTGCCCGCAGCCGCGTCCTCAGAAGCTCGAGGTCACTCGCCCGCAACGCCTCCATCATGCCGGCATGTTCGTCGCGGGACTGGGTCTGTCGTTGGGTCGTCGTCAAGGCGGTCCGCTGATAGCGCTCGGACAGGTCGAACAGTGTCACGATCGTCCTGAGAAGGTGGCGATTGCCGCAGTCGCGGTAGAAGCGCAGATGAAAGGCTCTGTTCTCGTGCATGTAGCCCTCGATATCCGCATCGGAATCTTGGGCAGCAAGGCGGGCATGGATCGCTTCGAGGTCAGCCGAATGCTTGCCCGCGAGATGCGGCCAGCTCGCCTGGATCGCCATGTCCTCGAGGCTTTCACGCAAGGAGTAGAGCTCGACTAGGTCGCTGATGGAATGGGCGGTGACGACCGCGCTCCGATGCGGGCTGAGCAGTACGAAACCGCGCTCCGCGAGTCGCTCGATGGCCTGCCGCACCGGATGCCGGCTGACGTCGAGCTGCGCGGCAAGCCTCACCTGATCCAGCCGCTCTCCAGCGGGCAGATCGCCGGCAAGGATCATGCGCTGGATCTCCGAAGTCGCATAATCCGCAGCACTTTTGAATCGAACCGCCCGTTCCACTACGCCTCCTCGCACTGTGGAGGGAGGCCCCGCCACCTTGGATCCAAAAAAGCTAGGCGCTCGCGCGCGCAATGTCCAGCGTTGGCGCAGATGCAGCTTCCGAGCCACCGCCATTGACCCGGGCTTCGATTCCTGATTGGATCCAATTTCATGGATCCAAGATTGGTTTTCACATTTGGGAGGATGAAATGAGGTTGTCCAGGCGTCTCATGCTAATGGCCGGTGTTGCTCTGCTTTCGGTCGGGCAAGGCATGGTCATCGTGTCCGCGCAGGACAAGACGCTGACCGTCTTGTCTCACAAGGTGCACGAGAATGTCGCGCGCGGCTTGACCGCAGGGACCGCCGGCGGCGACGTCGCGGGTGACTGGGCCAACGCCAATGGCGTTTCGCTGAACTGGGTCACGGGGAACATTGACCCCATTCACGATCGCCTCGGCCGCGAACTGTCGCTTGCTGAGAGCTCGGTCGACCTGGCCTTCGTGATCAACAAGTTCCACACGCCACGGATCGCCGCCCTCCTGGAGCCGCTGGACGACCTCGCTAAGGAAGGCCCGATCGAAATCCTCGACTCGATACCGGAGCCGCTAAAGAAGGCTCTCACACATGACGGCAAGCTGACGGCGATACCGTTCCGTCACGCCACGACAGGCCTTCACTGGAACAAGACGCTGTTTGCCGAGCGTGGCCTCGACCGCGCGCCGCAGACACTCGACGAACTGATCGAGTATGCCCGCAAAATGGCCCATGTGCGATCCGACGGCACGCGGGTCGCAGGCATCGTGATGAACTCGGGCGACGAGCACGTCGCGGTGCTGACGCTGCTCTCCGCTTTCGGCGCGCGGCTTTTCGATGCTGACGGCAAGGTCACTGCGGACAGCCCGGAGATGATCAAGGGCCTGTCCACGATGGCAGAACTCTACAAGGAAGGCGTGCTGGCGCAAAACTACGCGACGATGACCATCGACGACGTGATAACCGCCGTTCAGAACGGCCAGGCGGCAATGTCGATCGATCCGTTCGCGCGTTACGCCGTCTACAATAACCCGCAGAGTTCGAAATTTCCCGGACAGATCGACGTCGTCGTGACCCCGTCCGCAGTCGACCCCGCCGGCACCGCGATCACGGAGATCTGGTCCATGGCGATCCCGCGCAACGCCAAGAACAAGGAACTTGCATACTCCTTGATGGAGGCGCTTGCGCAAAAGGAGGCAACGATTCGGATTGCCTTGAACGGCAACGGCCCCGTCGATCCAACAGCCTATTCCGACCCGCGGCTCCAGGAGAAGCTTCCCTATACGAAAGCCGAGTCTGAGGCGCTGAAAATCGCACAGGTCATACCGTCGTCCTTCGATCGCTCAGTCGAGGTCGCAGCAATATTCAGAGAGGAATCACAGGCCGCTGTCCTTGGATTGAAGCCGGCCGAAGACGCCGCGAAATCGATGCAGTCGCGCATCGAGCGTCTCGTGAAGTGACTTGCTTCAGCCGGCAAAGCGGATGACGTTCTGCCGGCTGTCACACCTGCGGCCGCGATATTCTCGTACGGCAGACTGACAGTGTTCAGTGCCGAGACCATCAATCGTCGCGGACCTCTGGCTCATGAGCCGGTGGCCAGTCAATATGCTGGTTTTCCAAGCGATCCGCCTTCGGAAATGGGCGTGTCTATGAACTTGCGCGGATGAAAACTTCACCCGCGAGGTCGCCTGCTTCGGCGAGCTTTATGCTCTGGCAGGACCGGGGCCGGAAGGAGACTGTCCGGTTCGCGACGACTATCGGAGGCGAAGGCTGCACGCGGTCGGCAGGTGCGGACATTTTCCATCGCTACCAGCAGCCGCTCACCGTGCACTATGCGAACTTGGCCGTCAGCCCACCATCGACCAGCAGTTCGGTGCCGGTGATGTACTGCGCCTCGTCGCTGGCGAGGAACGCCGCTGCGTGCGCGATGTCCCAGCCCGTCCCCATCCGACCCATAGGGCACTGGCTGTTGCGAATGCGACGCATCTCGTCGATATCGCCCTTGGAATAGGTCTCGGCGAGAGAGTGATAGATCAGCGGCGTGTCCATCATCCCCGGCAGTATCGTGTTCGCCCGAATACCCTTCTTCGCATATTCGAGCGCGACGGAGCGCGTGAACGGTAGCAGAGCGCCTTTGGTCGTGTAGTAGGAGACGTAGTTGAGCCCAGAATAGCGGGTGGCTGCGACCGACGAAACGTTGAGGATGACGCCCGACCTTTGGCGTTCCATGGCGGGCAGCACGGCGCGGCAGGCCAGGAAAATGCCGGTCAGGTTGATGTCGAGCGCGCGCCGCCAGTCCTCTTCGGTCGTCTGCAGTATGCCGCCGGGGATGACGATGCCCACATTGTTGTGGAGGATGTCGATCCGGCCAAACTTCTCCGTGGAGAATTCCGTCAGCCGGGTGACGTCGGCTTCCTTGGAAATGTCTCCCTGCACGGGAACGCAGCTGCCACCCTCCCCTATGACGATCCGGGCGGTTTCCGCGGCGGCCTCGGCGCTTATGTCGAACGCCACGACTTGGGCGCCTTCGCGCGCAAACTGCACGGCCGTTGCCTTGCCGTTCCCCCAGCCGGGTCCAATGGAGCCGGCGCCGGTGACGATGGCGATCTTTCCTTCGAGGCGATGGGCCATGGCGTGTCCTATCGTCCGACGAAGGTGGGGGTGCGCCGCTCACGGAAGGCGGCGATGCCTTCAATCGTGTCGAGGGAATCGGCAAGAACGCGCTGGCGTTGCCGCTCTTCCTCGAGTTGGTCTGTCAGTGTCCGTTGCGGTGCCTCGTCCATGAGCTTGCGGATCGCCGGAAAGGCGAGCGTTGGTGCGGTTGCAAGTCCGGCCGCCAGCTTTCGGGTCTCTACCTCAAGTGCTTCGTCGTCGACGACGCGCCAGATTAGGCCCCACTCGGCGGCCTGTTCTGCGCTCAGCGGCTCCCCGAGAAAGGTCACGCCGAGTGCCCTAGCGCGTCCCACCAGGCGCGGGACGAACCAACTGCTGCCGGCATCCGGCACGATGCCAAGTTTCGGCCCGAAGACCGAGACGAAGCTGGCGGATCGCGCTGCGATGCAGATGTCCGCCGCGAGCGCGATGCCGATACCGCCGCCGGCGACAACACCGTTGATCGCCGCCAGTACCGGCATGTCCAGATTTCTGATCCGTCTCACAAGCGGATTGAAATAGCGATCTAGGCTATCCGCGACGGACTGGCCGTAACCGCCGCCATCGCCACCGGAGAAGATGTTGTCGTTGAGATCTGCGCCGACGCAGAATGCGCGACCACTGCCGGTTATGGTGAGAACGCGCAATTCCTCATTCTCCACCTGGTCGAGCGCGCGGTTGAATTCGTCCATCATATTCAGCGACAGCGCGTTGAGAGCTTTAGGCCTGCTGAGGACGATCCGCGCCTCGCTCGCCGTCATTTCTAGTTCGATCAGTTCGAATGCCATGGTCCGGTCAGTGCTCCGGCAGGTTGAGAAGGCGAAGTTCGGTCTTAAGGATCTTGCCGTAGTTGTTCTTCGGCAGATTATCGATGAAGTGGTAGCGCTTGGGCCGCTTGAAGCGCGCAATATTCGTCAGGCAGAGCGCATCGAGCTCGTCAGGGGTTACTAGCATGCCCGGTCGGCTGACCACTACTCCCACGGGGATCTCGCCCCAATCGGCGTCCCGGACCCCGATCACCGAGCATTCGAGCACGCCGGGATGGGTCAGGAGCACTTCCTCGATCTCGCGGGGATAGATGTTGGTGCCGCCGGAGATGATCATGTCCTTGGCGCGGTCTTTGAGGGTGAGGTATCCGTCGACGTCACGGGAGCCGAGGTCGCCCGTATGGAGCCAGCCGTCGCGAAGCGCCTCAGCGGTCGCGGCGGGATTTTCCAGATAGCCTTCCATTACCGTGTCGGCGCGCACGATGATTTCACCGACCGTATTGGGGGGCACCTCCCGCATCTCGTCATCCACCACCTTCATGGCGATGCCCGTGCGCGGGAGCCCCACCGACGCCAACCTCTCAAGATATCGGGGGTGCTCGCTGTCCGAGTGCTTCTCCTTCGAGAGATAGGTGATGGTGCAGGGCGTCTCGCCCTGACCGTAGATCTGCCATAGGCAGGGGCCGAGTACGTCCAAGGCCTTGAGCGTGTCGGCCACGTACATCGGTCCGCCGCCGTAGACGACCGTATTCAGGCGGGAACGATCGAGCATTCCGATATCCCGGAACTCGACCAGCCGCTTCACCATGGTCGGCGCGCCGAAGAAGCAGCTGTTTCCGTGATGATTGATGAGCGAGATGACCTCGTCGGGATCGAAGCCGCCGCTGTCGGGCAGCACGCCCGCCGCGCCCCGCGCGAGATAGGCAAGCAGCAGCAGTCCCGATGCGTGCGACTGGGGAGCGACCATAAGGCTGCGCGTGGTCGAGTCGATGGGGCCGGCATCGGTCATGTAGCTCAGGGTCTGGAACCACATGTTGCGATGGCTCAGGACGGCGCCCTTTGGGCGCCCGGTCGTGCCGCTAGTATAGAAAATCCATGCCGGGTCCTTCGCCTCAACCTGGGTCACCGCAGTCGGCCCGACGTCGAAAAGCTGCGCATAGTCGGTCGTCTCGACGTCGATGACGCGGCAGCGCGTCGCCATCGCCGCGCGTCCGACCGCTTCCACATGGGCCGCGTCGGTCATGCAGGCGGCGGCTCCCGAGTTGTCCAAGACGTAGGCGAACTCGCGCTCGTGCAGCTTGGCATTGATCGGCACCACACACAGTCCCGCGGCCCAGCAGGCCAGCATGACCTCCGTGTATTCGGGCCGGTTGGACAGGACGATGCCAACGCGGCTGCCCGGTGCGAGGCCGGCGGCGCGAAGACCGCCCGCGAGCCGGAGCGCCCTTTCCCGAAGCGCCGAGAAAGTGAGGAGCGGCTTCTCGCCCTGGAAGATCGCCACGTTGAGAGGCCACGACAGGGCGGCATTCTCGAAGCCGTACCAGAGATTCAAGGCAAAATTCCTTCCATTCTAAAAGCCCAAGAGGGCTTCGATCTCGACGCGATTCTTCACCAGATCGTCGGTCGTCCCGCTCCAGATCAGGCGTCCGTTGTCGATCACGTACTGCCGGGCGGCCAATGCCAGCGGCACCTTGAAATTCTGCTCGACCAGCACGGCGGCCACGCCTTCGCGCTGTATCTGGCGGATCGCCGATACAAGATCTTCCACGACCCTCGGTGCAAGGCCCTCGGTCGGCTCGTCGAGCAGAATGATGCGTGGTGCGGTCAGCAGGCCGCGGCCGATCGCCAGCATCTGCTGCTCTCCACCGGAAAGCGCGTCCCCCATCGCATCGATGCGCTCTCCCAGTCGAGGAAAGATTTCCAGCACCCTCGCGATCGTCCACTGCCCCTGCGCATGCGCGTAGGTAGCGATTTCGAGGTTCTCGCGCACCGACAGATTGGGGAAGATGCGGCGGGTCTCGTTCACATAATTGATGCCGCGCCGGCTCAGCAGGTGCGGCACCGCGCCCGTTACGTCCTTGCCTTCGAACAGGAGACGGCCCGAGGCGATCGGCATGAGGCCACAGAGGCAGCGCATGATCGTCGATTTTCCCGCGCCGTTGCGCCCGACCAAGGAAATTGTCTCGCTCTCGGCGATGCCGAGGTCGACGGAATGCAGGACCTGAGCCTTGCCGTATGAGGCGCTGGCGGCGCTGAGCTCCAGTAGCATCGTCACTCGCCTCCCAGATAGGCTGCGCGGACATCCCGGTTCGCGCGGATTTCCTGCGGGGTCCCCGATGCCATGAGACGCCCGTTGACCATCACGAGCACCTCCTCGGCCAGGTTCATCACGGCATCCATGTTGTGTTCGATCAGGAGCACCGTCCGGTCCGCCATAATGCCGCGCAGCAGGGTGATGGCCTTGTCCGTGTCGTGGTGGCCCACGCCTGCCAGCGGTTCGTCCAGCAACAGCAGCGACGGATCGCCGATGATCGTCAGCCCGAGCTCGAGTGCGCGTACGTCGCCATGCGAAAGCATGTCGGCATCCACGTCGGCGTAGCGCTCAAGACCGATTGTGTGGAGCGTCTCGTCCGCCTTGGCCGCGAGAGCTGGAAAGCGGCCTACGGGGGTCAGGAACGGCGGAATACCGAACTGCTTCCTTTGTGCCGCTATCCGCAGGTTCTCGCGCGTGGTCATTCCCGCGAACACCTTGGTGACCTGGAAGCTGCGACCGAGTCCCAGCCTCGCGCGCGCCGGGACGCCCAGATGCGTGACATCCTTGCCATTGAGGGCGACACTTCCAGATCGCAACGCGACGCTGCCGACGATGGTGTTCATCAGCGTGGTTTTGCCGGCTCCGTTCGGCCCGATGATGCCGTAGATGCGGCCCTTCTCGAACGCGAAAGAAAAGCCGTCAACGGCGACGAAATTGCCGAAGCTGACCGTCAGGTCCCTGCAGTCGAGCACCGTGATCATGATGTTGTCCTTCCCGCGGTGCGCTGACGGATCGCCGAAAGCAGTCCCATCAGGCCTCGCGGCAGGAACAGCGTGAAGACGACAAAGATGAGCCCGAGCAGCCCGTACCAATGCTGGGTAAGTTGTCCCAGTTCGTCCTTCAGGATTTCGAAGAGCGTGACACCCAGGATCGGACCGAGCAGCGTTCCGACCCCGCCGAGGATCGTCATGATCAGGACGTCACCCGACGTCGTCCAGTGCAGCAACTGCGGGCTCACATAGAATAGGAGAGCGCCCAGCAAGGCACCCGAGACCCCGCTGTAGAAGCCGGAGATCACGAAGACGCAGTGGCGATAGTGGCGAACGTTCCAACCGAGCTGCTCGATGCGCGTGTCGTTGAGGTTGATGGCGCGCAGGATTTGGCCGAAGGGCGATGACCGTAACAGTGCCGCCACGACCAGGAGCACGGCGAAGATGACCGCCAGGTAGCCGTAGAAGAGCCTGTCGTCATAGAAGTCGATGCCGAAGAGGGCCGGCCGAGGTACGCCTGCGATGCCGTCTACACCGCCAGTATAGGCACGCAGCTTGGTATTGGCGAGGATGTAGAACAGTTGCGCGAAGGCGAGTGTCGTCAGGGCGAAGAATATGCCTGTCATGCGCAGCGCGAAGAAGCCGATGAAGGCGGCTACGGCAGCGCCGCACAGGCCTGCGAGAGCGAGAGACAGCTCGAAGTTCCATTGCAGGTGGATCGTGCAATAGGCCAGCACATAGGCACCGGTTCCGAACATGGCCGCATGACCGAGCGAAAGCATGCCTGTCAGGCCGAAGGAAAGGTCATAGCCGATGGCGAAGATCGAATAGACCAGGATGAGATTGATCAAGAGCATCCGCTCGCTCCCGAGTCCGATCTGGGGCAGAAGGAGCAGGCCCACAGGGAGCATGATCCAGCCGAGGATGGCGAGCCGCGTCGTCATGCCGTCCTCCGGGCGCGTCCGAACAGGCCCTCAGGTCGCGTCAGAAGCACGATGATCAGAAGTGAGTAGCCAATGAAATCGACCCAGTCTGGCGCGACCGCGTAACCCATCGCGCGAACCATCCCCAGCATCAGCGCGGCGACGATTGCACCCTTGATGCTTCCCAGCCCGCCGATGATGATGACGATGAAGCAGTCGATGATGATGTTGAACCCCATCCCAAGTTCGACCGGAAAGATCGGCGCGGCTATGACCCCTCCGAGCGCCGCGAGCGCCGCACCGAAGGCGAACACGCCGCTGCGCACGAGGCCTACATTGATTCCGAGCGCCTGCACGGTTTCAGCATCGCTGCTGGCGGCGCGGATCGTTACGCCGACCTTGGTCTTCTCGAGCACATAGAAGAGCAGGACGGAGACGGCGGCCCCGAAGCCGATGACGAAGAGCCGATAGGACGAGACCGTCATGCCCCATGCGTTGACGGGGCTGTCGAAGGGCGCAGGAGGGTTCACCTCCTTGTAGCTCAGGCCCCAAATCATCTTGACGGCTTCCTCGAGGATGAGAATGAACCCGAACGTCATCAGCAGCTGATAATGGTGATCGCGTGTGTAGAGCGGCCGCAGTGCGACCCGTTCCGCAAAAGCCCCCAGCACTAGCACGACCGCCGGAGCCACGAGCAGCGCCAGCCAGAAACTGCCGCTGAACTGGACCACTGAATAGGCGATGTAGGCGCCGAGCATGTAGAGCGAGCCGTGGGCGAAATTGATCACGCCAAGCATACCGAAGATCAGGGTCAGGCCGGCGGCCAGAATGAACAGTAGGAAGCCAATGCTGAGGCCGATGATAACGACAGACATGGGATGCTCGACTCTGTTGCGCCTGTTTCGATCGGGCGGGGGCGCACATTGACGTCCCCGCCGGTGTGGCCATGCAGGCACCGCAATCCGCTAGTCGCAACTATCCTTGAAGAGGCGCTCGGCCGGATAGACCTCCGTCAGGTTCACGATATAGGTCGGCAGGTCTGGATTCTTGCTTTCGATGACTTCGCCCCAAAGGCCGACCTGGATCGCCTGCTTGTCGCAGGCCCGCATGCGCTTCTCGCCCTCGACCGAGGCCGTGTTCACGCTCTCCGAGAAGGCCTTCGCCCAGTCCGCCTTGTCCCACGAACCGGTTTCTTCGACGACGTTTAGGAACCAGCGCATGCCGTCATAAGCTTCGCCCGCGGCGCTGGAGGGCAGTTCGCCGAACTTCTCCTTGAAGGCCGCCACGAATTTCCTGTTCTGGTCGGTATCGGCCGTGAAGTGATAGCGGACGCCCGTCGCGACGCCGACGGAAGACGGACCCACGGCATTGGCCAGGGTCTCGTCCTGCAGAACCGGTCCGAACATGACGACTTTCTTGCCGAGTTCGACCTGGCCGGCCTGCTTCAGAAGTGTAACCGCGTCGCTGCCGGTGGCGATCGAGAACATCGAGTCAGCACCGCTGGAGGCGACCTTGTCTATGATGACCGAGAAGTCGCGATTGCCGAGCGGCGGAAAATCCACCCCGACGATCTCGATGCCGGCCTCTTTGCTCCCCTTCTCGAACAGTGCCCATCCCCGACGGGCGGCTTCATAGTCCGGAATGACGCCGTAGACCTTCTTGAGGCCCCGCTTCTTCGCAAACTCCACCGTCATCAGGATTTCCATAGTGAAGTTGTTGGAGGTGCGGAAGGAATACTTCGCCCCATCCTTCTTCGTCAGCGCGTCGTCGACCGACATCGTAATGAGATGCGGTACGGCGCGCTGCTCGGTCAGACTTTGAATGGCGGCGGTCACCGCGGAGCTCACTCCGCCGAAGACCAGCTCGACGCCCCCGGCGATGTGGCGCGTCGCCTTCTGGACGGCGGCCTGAGGCTTGGTCTCGCTGTCCTCCCAGACGATTTCGATTGGCACGCCGCCGACCTGATTGTCGCGCTCCTCGAGGGCAACGGTGACGCCCTTCCTCATATCCTCGCCGAAGATGCCGAACGGCCCTGATAGCGCAAGCACACCAGCGATCCTGAACTTTTCCGGCTTGTCCTGCGCGATGGCAGATCCAGCCATGAGTACGACCAACGCCGCGGACGCAAGCCGAAGCAACCTTCTCCTGTACATCACCTACGTATCCTCCCAAAAATACCTGAAACTAAGTCTCACTCAGTCCGATGGGATGCCTTCACGGTTGATTCGCATAAGTTTATCGACTAGCGTTATCCCAGGCACGCACCATAATTGAGTTAGGCTCAGTTTCAGTACGATGTCAACATGAGGCGTGAGAAATGGCCAACACAGGCGGGATGAGGGGCGCTGAGAAGGCGCAGTCTAGATCGGTACCGCCACCGCGCACGATTCATCGGGCAGCGCGCGAGCGCGCGATCGTGGCCGCCGCCAAGAAGGCGTTCATAGCCAAGGGCTATGATGCGGCGTCGGTTGCCGAAATCGCTAAGGAAGTGGGCGTGGTGGAAGGTACCGTCTACACGTATTTCGACAGCAAGCTGTCCCTTCTCTATCGAGTCATCCTGGAGTTCTACGAACCGCTTATCGCCGATGTCGAACGTTCCATGCAGCGCGTGTCCGGCATCCGCAATCGCATTCGCTTCGTTATCTGGCGTCAGCTGGTGGCCTTCATCGAGGAGCCAGAGATCTGCTATCTGGTCATTCGCCAGCTGCATTCATCCGCGCGCAGCTACGACACCTTCGTGGTCGATCTCGCACGCCGCTACACGGCAGTCTCCGTGCGACTCGTCAACGACGGGATCGAGAGCGGAGAGTTCCGGCCGGGTATCTCGCCGCTTCTCATCCGCTCAGTCATCTATGGCAGCATCGAGAACCTCTACTGGCGCCTGCTCTATCGAGACCAGGAGATCGACGCCGAGCGCATGGCGGACGAGATCGCCGACGTGGTCTTTTCTGGCATCGCCGCCGAGAACGCCCACAAACAGTCCGTGCAACCTTCCGACAGCGCGTTGCTGCAGGCGCTTCTCAGCGAGGCCCTGCAGGAAATCCGGCGGCTGAACGAGAACCTCGAAAAACTCAGGCAGGAAAGTTCAGACATATGACCAATGTGTATGTTGCGGGTTGCGCTATGACGCCCTTCACGCGGCATCTGGATCTCTCAGTAGCCGACCTGACGCGTCAGGCCGTGAGCCAGGCTCTCGCCGATTGCGGTGCCCAGGTGGGCCATGTGGACATCGCCTTCTTTTCCAACACCACGCAGAGCATCACCGAGGGCCAGCACCTTGCCGCAGGCCAGATGGCGCTCCGCAAGATGGGGTTTGCCGGCATTCCCATCAGCAATGTCGAGAATGCATGTGCCAGCGCCAGCACCGCGCTTCATCATGCGGTGATGGCCATCAGGTCCGGAATGCACGAGGTGGCGCTGGCCGTCGGCGTCGACAAGATGATCGTGCCGGATCGCGCGCGCACCTATGAGGTGTTCAATGGCGCATGGGATGTACACGACGTCGAGAAAACGCAGGCGAACATCAGGGCGATGGGTGCGGCGATTGCCGTACCGCCCGGCATGGAAGCCATCAACGAGCGGAAACCTAGTCCCTTCATGGAGATCTACGCCAACTGGGGGCGGTTCCACATGAAGTCGTTCGGCACCACGCAGCGCCAGTTGGCGGCGGTGGCGTCAAAGAACCGCATCCACGCGGTGGAGAACGATCGGGCGCAGTTCAGGGAGGGGATGGACGTCGATGCCGTACTGGCAAGCAGGGCGATCGCCTGGCCCCTGACCCTGCCAATGTGCTCGCCCGTAAGCGACGGGGCGGCCGCGGCGATCATCTGTTCGAAGGCTGCACTCGCCCGGTTCGCCGAAAGCCGGCCGATCCGGATCGATGCATGCGTGCTTGGCACGGGAATCGCACGTCGGGCCGACGATCTGGCAAACCATCTCTCGCGCATAGCGGCGCTCAAGGCCTATGAGGCGGCCGGTATCTCGCCCGCTGACGTCTCGGTCGCGGAAGTTCACGACGCAACTTCAGTCGGCGAGATTATGCAGAGCGAGTTCCTGGGTCTCGTGGAGTTTGGCTTTGGAGGACCAGCGGCCGAGCGAGGCGAGACTCGCATTGGCGGTCGCATTCCGATCAATCCGTCCGGAGGGCTCGAGTCGAAGGGGCATCCCATCGGTGCCACCGGTCTCGGGCAAATCTACGAACTCGTGTCGCAGCTTCGCGGCGACGCCGGACCACGCCAGGTCGAAGGGGCCAAGGTCGCCATCGCGGAGAATGGCGGCGGCATCTACGGAGTCGAGGAAAGTGTGACCTGCGTCACCATACTCAGCCGGTGACGTGGCACTTGCCCTTCCAGGAAGCAGACACCCTAGCCAACTCCCGCCCTGATACACCTCGGGCGGTTGCCAACCGGCTGGAACTCGTATCAGGCAGCCTCAGTCTCTAGAGCAGATACGACTTATTCCGGGTCATACCCGGATTAAGTCGAATCTGCTCTAACGTCCTTCGGGATAGCGTTGTCGAGCATCTGCTCGGCAAGCAACCTCTTCAGCCTCGCGTTCTCATCCTCCAGAGCGTTCAGGCGGCGGACGTCGGACACGTCCATCCCGCCGAACTCCGCCTTTGAACTTGTAGAAGGTCGCTGCCGAGATCCCCTGCCTGCGGCAGGATCCGGCGTTTTCGCACCGGCCTCCTGCCTCCCACATCCCGATGATCTGTTCCTCGGTGAAACGTAATGGTCGCATTGTCCGTTTCCCTGATCGACGGACTCTACCAAAATCTGGAGGATGCCCAGGGTCTGAGGACAAGCCCCGCCAAAACGTGAGGGCGAGCGGGGCATCGGAATGATTGGTCGGGATTGACGGCGGACCATTCCTGCCGAGGAACCGCCCAGGGCGCGGCAAGCCCAATGGCTGTTTTGCGCCCCCATTGCCCACGCTGCGGCGATCTCTGCCTTGGCCAGAAGCAAACGTTGCTACCAATTAGCGCAGGACCTCCTTTGCACCCCGGACGGGAGGTATGGCATGAAGCCGCGGCCGCTCAAACGGACTCTCGTAAAGCGATCATCATGTCGGAGTGGCCGGACTGGATCAGTTCGCCGTTTTCATCCAACAGGTCGAAGCGACGCTCGATGATTCCCGACTTGCCGTTGGAGGTCATCCGCTTGTTCGTGATGTGCATTGCCACGGTGATCGTGGTTCCGAGCAGGATCGGCTTCTTAAACGTCCAGTCCCGGATGTTGAGCATCGCAATCGCCGATTCCTCGAAGATGCCCCACTGGTTCATGGCGCCAAGAATGAGCGTTATCCCGAAGATGCCTGCCACGACCCGCCCGCGGAACCGCGTCTCCCGTGCATAGGCTTCATTTGCGTGGATCGGGTTCCAGTCCCCCGACATCATGCAGAAGAAGGTGTTGTCTGCCTCGGTCACGGTGCGCCCGCCGCTGCGATAGACGGCGCCCACCTCGATGTCCTCATAGAAAAGCGTGTTCATGGGGCAACCTCCCCGCTGTCGGCCCTGGCGTGCGCCGTCTCTATATGTCCCGAGATGACGGTCTCGCCTTTCTGATTGCGCACCCAGACCTCATGGCGACCCTTCCGCTCAGGGACGGGTTGTCCCCCAGCCGCGATCCGATCCCCTGGTCGGACCGGCGAGACGAAGCGTATGGTCATGCAGACATCGCTTACGCCAGACGCGAGATTGAGGTCGATCATCTGCCACATCAGTCCGAGCGACATCGTGCCATGGGCGATGATACCCCCCATGGTAGTCCTCGCCGCGAACTCCGGATCGATGTGGATCGGATTGAAGTCTCCGGTGATGCGGGCGTACCGATCGATGGCCGTCTGGTCGACGACCATTGCGAGTTCCCGGAATCCCTCGTCGTCACTTTGACCAGGCAACCTTCATCACTCCATTGAACAGGGGGGTGCTGTCGGCGGCGCGTGTCTCGGTCGTGAACGTGATCCAGCGCCGTTCGCCCCTGATCTCCTTGGCCGCACACCGGACTTCGGTAACGAGGCGCGTGCCAATTTCGGGCAGCCGGATGATCTCGTAGCTCTGTTCACCGTGGATATTGCCCGGCGGGCGTTCGGAACAGGCGTCCGTGTAGGCGCGCATGGCAACCACTGCGACAAAACCCGGCGAAATCCGGCTGACATCGGCGCCGCCAGCTCCTTCAGGAAAGAGCGAGCGCCATTCCGAAATCAGTTCAGGCTCAAGATCGAGTTTGGCCTGCCCGAGCACCGTACCGGGTTCAAAATCGTCGTAGTTCATGGTCAGGATCCTTCGGCCAGAACAGCATGCGGCAGAGAGGCTCCGTCCGGTCCATCATCAGCAAATGCGATCCGGACACGCGCACCGATCGCCGGCTCGCCCATCCCCTCGATGCGCATCATCGCGCGAAACCCCTCATCCAGGTCGATCAGGCCAAGCGCAAAGGGTACCAGCGGCCTGAAATGCTCGGATGCTGCGCGGTGGACGATGGTGAAGCTCGCCACTCGCCCACCGCCCGATGCAACCTCATCGGTGAACTCCCGGCCGCCGCAGCGCCGGCAGATCCGATAGGCGGGAAGCTGCGCATCGCAGCATGCCCGGCAGCGCAAGAATACGAATTCGCCCCGCGCGCACCCTTCCAGATAGGGACGTTGCGGGTCGCCGAGGGTGTAGTCTGGGGAATTGGTCATCACGCTCTCCCCAGAACGAGCGAGCAATGCGCTGACAGGATACCGCCGTCGTTGTGCACGAAGCCGGTTTTGGCACCGCTCACCTGCCGGCCCGTCGCCTCGCCGCGAAGTTGTTTCACCACCTCGACGATGTGGAACATGCCCCCGGAGGCACCCGAATGGGCATAGGACAATAGTCCGCCATGCGTGTTGCAGGGCAGCCTACCATCAAGGTCCAAGTCACCTGCCGCCGCGGCCGTGCCTGTCTCTCCCTGTTCGAAGAATCCCATCGATTCCAGTTGGATGACCAGTGTGATTGTGAAGGAGTCGTAGACAGCCGCGACATCGATATCCGCGGGCGCCACGTCTGCCTGTGCGAAAGCCTGAGCCGATGACGCGCTGCAACCGAATTCGGTCAGCGAGCGGGCGCAGACGATATGTTCGTGCGTGTGCTTCTGCCCCATGCCCAGAATGTCGATCCCGGGCTTTCGCAGATCTTTTGACGCCTCGCGCGCGCTGACGACAATGGCTGCTCCACCATCGGAAATGAGACAGCAGTCGAGGAGACGCAGTGGGGTCGCGATCGGGCGAGACGACATCACGTCCTCGACCGTGATCCGCTGGCGCATCTGCGCCTGCGGGTTGCGCGCCGCGTGACGCCGGTGAGCGACGGCGACATGAGCCAAGTCCTCGAGGCTGGTACCGTACTCATGCATGTATCGCTGCGCCACCAGCGCATAGGCAGCAGGCACGGTGATGCCAAAAGGCTGTTCGAACACTGGGTGTCCGACGCCGGCCAGGGCGTTCACCGTCTTGTCACGGCTCATGCCGGTCAGGCGATTGTCGCCAGTCGCGATCAGAACGTGGCGGCATATGCCAGCAGCAACGAGTGCCGCAGCCTTCATGACGAGAATCCCGGCGCTTGCACCCCCTGCCTGGATGGCGGCACAGACAGTTGGACTGATGCCGAGTTGCTCGGCCAGCACCGACGCCATCATCAGATGGGGATGGGTGATCGAGTAGGCGCAGAGGAAGCCGTCGACTTCGGCCGGCTTCAGACCTGCATCCTCTAGAGCGGCGAGTGCGGCGTCGGTGTTGAGCGACGTGGCCGTACTGCCGGGCAGTTTGCCAACCGGCGTTTCGCCGATTCCGGTAATCGAGGCCTTCAGCATGTAGCCGCTACCCCCATCGCGGAAGGGGCGGTCAACCGGGACCGACGTCCGCTGCCCGTCCACCGTCCATTGCCGTCCCGACTTCCCGCGCAACAGATTTCACCGCATGGGCTAGGTCGTCGAGATTGATCTCGGCCAGTTGGCTTGACAGCGCGATGGTCGAGATGGCCATGACAGGCGTGTTGCTCTGGTCGGCGATGACCGCGGCCACCGTCGTCATGCCGGCGTTGAAATTGCCGTGGTCGACCGCATAGCCCTCCTTGCGCGCCTTCTGGACGTCCTTCCAATAGTCTTCGAAGTCCGGCGGTTCCTGCCAGCGCAGTTCCGAAAATCGGGCTCTCAACTCCTCCTTGCCGATCTGGCTCTGAGCCGCGACGCAGCGGCCGAAGGCCCCGATCAGTGCGGGGAAGCGCTGCCCGATCGTTAGATGCACTCGGATCGCTCCATTCGACTCCGCCTTGTCGACGAGGACGAAGCGGTTCTGTCCGGCATCTTGCCAAAGCAGTGCTGTGACATTGAAGCGGGTCGCGATGGCTTCCAGATGGGGATGGATGAACGGCACGTAGCCGGCGTTCAACACCCCATGCGCGAGTTCGACGAGGCCCAGACCAAGCCCATAGCGCTTCGAGGTTGCATCGAAGACGAGCAGGCGTTCGTGCGCCAACGTTTTCAACAGGTTGAAGCAGGTGCTCGGATTGATCCCGAGCGCCTGCGAGATCTGCGCGACCCCTGCAGGTTCGCCGCTGTGGTTGAGATAGCGCAGGATTCGAATAGCGCTGTGGAGCGCCGGAACCAGTTTTTGGGGCAGCGTGCTCATTCTCAATCTGAATTTTCATTCGCCCACGGTGTCAAATCGGTGTGAAAGGCTTCTATTGCTCATGCGTTCGATCCCCTTGCGCTCCGCCGCCCGAAGACAGACTGCGCGTCCCAGACACCCTCGTTCGAAAGAGCATGGAGCTTGTGACGCTCGACCTCGCGCTTGGCCGCAGATCGGGGAAATTCGTCCACGACCTGCACGAACCGGGGCACTTTGAAGGCAGCGAGTTCGCGCGAAGCCCAACGGATGAGATCGGCGGGATCGAAGGCCGCTCCCGGCGCCAGGCGCAGAAACAGCTTCACGTCCTCCTCGCCAAGTTCGGCCGGAATGCCGATCACCACCGGCTCCTCGACGCCCGGATAGCGGCTGATCACGCTCTCAACTTCATAGGCGGAAACATTCTCCCCACCGGTGCGCAGCCAGTGCGCCTGACGGCCGGTGAAATAGAGGTAGCCTTCCTCATCGACGTGACCGAGGTCGCCCGTGTGGAGCCACAAGTTGCGCCAGCATTCGACCGTCCGCTCAGGCTTGTTGAAATAGCCGAGCATGAATGTGAAGGGGATGGTCGGCCTGAGGCAGATCTCGCCCGTCGCGCCCGGCCTCTTCGGCCTATCCTCCTCGTCGAGGATGGCAATGTCGCACCAACCCCAGCCCTTCCCGTTGGACTCCGGCTTGTGTGATCTTGGCGTGTTACGGACGATCAACACGCCGCCCGTCTCGGAGAGCGAGTAGACATTGACGATGTCTATGCCGAAGCGCGACCGGTAGGTCGTGGCGACCTCGGCTGGGACTTGGGTCAACACGCCGAGCGAGACCCTCACCTTGTGATTGCGGTCGTCGGGGCTCTCTTTTTGCTGGCACAGGAGGGTGACCATCGTCCCGATGGGGTCGATGATCGTGGCGCCCGTCTCGCGGACCCGCGGCCAGAACCGGCTGACACTGAACCATCGCTCGATATGCGTGGGGATGCCGGCGACGATCGGCCCAATGCAGCCGATCATCAGCCCGCCATTGTGGAACAGCGACAGCACGGAGTAGTGCACGTCACCCGGCCGGACTTCGAAGGTCTCGATGTAGCGATATCCGGCGGCGATCCACGCGAAATGTGGGAGCTCGACTCCCTTCGGCATGCCTGTCGTGCCGCCAGTATAGATGATGACGGCTGGATCGCCCGGGCCGATCGCGACGTCGCGAACAGCCCCCTCACCGCTCAAGAGCTGGTCGAACCCGCCCTCGTCCGTCCTTCCGATTTCGAAGATCTGGAACGCCCCCCGTCGCTCCGCCGACAATTCGTCGACCTTTGGACGGGTTTCCCCGTCCAAAACCAGCACCTTGGGGGCAGCGTCGTCGAGAGAGTAGTCGAGGTCGCCGCCTGTCAGCGCAACGTTCAGCGGTACCCAGACCGCCCCGATCTTCATGCAGCCGAACCAGGTCAGAAGTTGCTCGATCGAATTATAGGCAAAGTTCGCAACCCTGTCGCCCTTGCCAACGCCGAGCGCCGAAAGGCTCGCCCCCACCCTGTCGGACTGGGCGTCGAGTTCCCCATAAGTCAGGCTTCGTCCCGCAACCTCTACAGCAAGGTCGTCGGGTCGTTCGCGTCCCCGTGATCGGATGAGTTCACCGACCGTCTTCCAGTCGCCGTCGTACTTCCCGATCATGCCGGCAGGATCTTTCGCTTCTGCAGCTCACCTAGCAGTTCGATGAACATAGCTTCCGTGTCGATACAGTCGTTGAACCCCGCCCGCCGGATCTTGATCGTGCTCATATGGTGCGAATTCGGACGCTGGCCGTAACCGAGCAGGAAGTCGGCGAACTGCCAGGACGGGACGATCGCTTTGTAGCTGTTCGCCTGAAGCTCGTGCTTTGCGACAATGCGTTCCCAGATCGGCTCGTTCTGCGGCATGACGCGAGCCAGCGAGAACGGATGACCCGGCGCGTTCTCCATGCCGAACAGCTCAGCCACTTTCGGCCAGACATGCTGCCAGACATAGACGTCGCCATTTGTGATATTGAACACCTGGTTGCGGGCGTTCTCGCTGCCGGCCGCCCATTCGATGGCCTTCGCGATGAGACGTGCATCGGTGGCTTCGCCGATGCGCTCGACCCCACCGGGGAAGCGCAGTGGCATGCCATATTCACGCGAGATAGCGGCGAACACGCCGATCGCGGTGATGATGTTGAGGGGGCTGCCAATGGCGATCCCGCACACGATCTGCGGGCGCAGGATGGACCATGTCCAGTCGTTGCCCTGCTGATGACTGGCGATCCAGTCCATCTGGTCGTAGTAGAAGTTGGGCGGCATGTAGCGCGGATCCGTCTCGCGCGCCGGCTGCTTGAACGGGCCGAGATGTCCGCCGTAAGCCTTGGTGCCTTGCAGCAGGGTGATGTGTTTCAGGTCAGGGGAATTCCGCTCCACATTGGTCAAGAGGTTCTGCAGCATTTGCAGGTTCACCTCGACATGGTCCATCTCGGACCATCCGCGGGTTACCTCCGCCTTCTCGTAGACCGCGGTATAGGCGATGTTGGTAATGCCCTTCAGGTTGGCGAGCTTCACCTTGCAGTCGGCCGCGTCGCGCAGATCGACCTGGAGCCATTCTGCCCGGGTCGGGAAATCGGGAGCGCGCCTGGCCATGCCAACAATATCCCATTCGGTGTTGGCCTCGAAATGCTCGAGCACGCATCGTCCGACCGCGCCCAGTGCGCCGACGATAAGGATTTTCTTCTTCATACTGCTCTCCACATCCGACTGCGCGGCTGAATTCAAAGGTACTGGACGAGAACCGAGTGATCCCGGAGGCCGTCCGGCGATCCGCAATACACTTCGCGACCAGTGCGCATGATCATGACCCGGTCGGCGATTGGCAGGCTCTTCTCGATGTTCTGTTCGACGATGAGGATGGTCGTTCCCAGCTTGTCGCGGATCTGCGTGACGCTTTGCATCACGGCGGTCACGAGATTGGGCGCAAGGCCGATAGATGGTTCGTCGAGGATCAGCAGTTTCGGCGACAGCATCATCGCGATGCCGATCGCCAACATCTGCTGCTGTCCCCCCGACATGGTGCCGGCCAATTGCGTGCGCCGCTCCTTTAGGATGGGGAACAGTGCCTCGACCGCATCGATCCTGCCGGCGATCTCGTCCTGATCTCCGACAGTGAAGCCGCCCAGCACAAGATTTTCATGCACCGTCAGCCTCTTGAAGACGGCATGACCCTGCGGGACGAGGGCGATTCCGTCCTTGACGTTTTCGCGAGGCGAACGCCCGGTAATGTCGCGCCTTTTGTACATTACCTTACCCGCCGAAGGCTCTAGAAGGCCGAAGATCGTATTGAGGACCGTGGTCTTGCCTGCCCCGTTGTGGCCGAGTAGCAGGAAGATCTCTCCCGCCCTGACCGCAAGCTCGAGGTCCTGGACCACACGCCGGTTTCCGTAGCCGGCGGACAGGCCGAAGACTTCGAGGATAGCTGGTGACGCGCTCATTGGATGTAGCGCTCCACAAGCTGCGGATCCTTCATCAGTTCCTCTGGCTTTCCCGATGCCAAAACGCGTCCGCCGTCGAGATAGACAGCGACGTCGCAGACCTCCCGGATCACGTCGAGATTGTGTTCGATAAGGCAGACAGTGCGGCCCTGCTCCGCAAGCCGTCGGACGATCGGCAGGACCTGTGAGAGGGTGGACGGGTCAAGGCCCGACAGCGGCTCGTCCAGAAGCAGCACCTCCGCGTCGGTCGCCAACAGGCGCGCGATGACGAGCAGCTTTTCCTCGGCGTAGGAAAGATTGTCGGCAGTGTTAGACGCGCGCTCGCGCAATCCGACGAAATCGAGCACCTCCAAGGCCCGGACGATGTTTGCCCGCTCCTCCCGCCGAACCGCGACGGGGCGCAGGAAGACGTTGAAGGGTCGGTCACCGAGCTGGCTCGGAATGGCGACGAGGACATTCTCAAGCACCGTCATCTTTCGGAAGAGTTTCAGATCCTGGAACGAGCGGGCAATGCCGGAGCGAACGATGCGGTGCGGTCGACGATCCTTGACAGCCTGCCCACGAAGCGTGACCTCGCCGGATGTCGGAGTAAGGAACCCCGTCATCAGATTGAAGGCGGTGGTCTTGCCCGCTCCGTTGGGGCCGATAAGACCTGTGACCACGCCTGACCTGAGTTCCAGGTCGACGCCGTTGGCCGCGATGATCCCGCCAAAGTTTTTGTGCAGGTCCTTGCCGGCGAGCGTGACGTCGCCACGCAGTCCCTGAAGCACCCCACGCAGGTCGAACGACCCGACCGCGCGACGCGCGCTATCCGGCAGACGAAAGCGATAGCGCTCCGGAAACAGACCCTCCGGCCGAAAGCGCAGGATGAGGATTAGCATGAGCCCGTAGAAGGCATTGCGCATGAGATCTGCGGTTCCAACCGGAAGGTTGAGGAATTTGAGCAGTTCCGGCAGGATGACGAGGATCGCTGCGCCGACCACGGCGCCGAACAGATTGCCCGTGCCGCCGAGGATGATCATCGCCAGCACCAGGATCGTCTCGTCGATCGAGAAGGACTGCGGGCTGACGAAGGCGATGTAGTGGGCGAGCAGGGATCCCGCGATCGCAGCCAACGACGCCGAAACGGCGAAGGCAATTAGCTTGAGAGCGACGACATTCTTGCCCACAGCCTGCGCCGCCAGTTCGTCTTCACGCATGGCCCGGAGTGCCCGCCCAAAGGGAGACACCGCCAGCGCCCTGGTTGCAAGATAGACAATGACCGCAACGATCACGGCCAGCACCAGAAAGGAGCCGGGTGTGGATAGCACATGGCCGAAGAATGTCAGCCGCGGGATGCCGCTGATGCCGTCGGGGCCGCCGGTAAGGCCCTGCGCGTTGCGCAGGATGTCGATGACAATCACCTGGAGAGCCAGCGTGACGACCACTAGGTAGTGGCCGCCGACCCGGAGTGCTGGGAGCGCCGCAATCGCGCCCACCAGTCCCGTCAGCACGATGCCGCAAACGAGCGCGACGAACACGGGCACGTCGTACTGGGTGGTCAGGATCGCCGTTGTGTAGGCGCCGATGGCATAGAAGGCCGCATGCGACAGTGCGAACAGCCCGGCAAGGCCGATAACGATGTTGAAAGAGGTTGCCAGGATCGCATAGAGGCAGACCATCACGAGGACATGATAAACGTATTCCACGGCCTCAGTTCCCGCGCAGAAGGCCGGTCGGACGCCATAGCATCACGACGAACAGAACCATGAAGGCGATGGTTGACTGCCATTCGGTCGGCAGCTTCCACATGCCGGTGCTCTCGACGAGCCCGAGGAGCAGCCCGCCGATTGCAGCGCCCCAGACCGAGCCGACGCCTCCGACCACCACGGCAATAAAGGCATAGAAGACGGCGAAGAAACCGATATGGGTTGAGGCCCCCTCGCGAACGAGGATGTTTGCCGCGCCCAGCGCCGAGATCATTGAGCCGATCGCGAAGACCACGATGGCGACCCGGCGCGTATCAATGCCGACGATCTTCGCCATGGCGACATTGTCAGTCACCGCCCGGATCGCGTTGCCCCACGTTCCGTATTTCAGGAATGCAGCGAGTGCGAGCGCGACGAAAATGAAGGTCACCACTTGCGAGATTTGCACCCCGGTAACGACCGCGTCGCCAATGAAATAGATCCCGTAGCCGACCTCCGGCACGGTCTTGGCGTCGGTGCCAAAGACGATGGCAAGCAGGTTGGAGATCAAGATGAAGAGACCGAGAGAGGCGACCAGCACTACGAAGGACGGGCTGCCCCTTTCGACCAACGGCTCATAGAGCACCAGGTAGGCTAGGACACCTAGTACAGCGGCAAAAACCATCCCCAATGCGACCGCGGCAAGGAAGGGGAGCCCGATGATGGCGACCAGCCACCACATCACATAGGCCGAGGCCGCGAAGACGGGCCCGTAGGCGAAATGCACGATGCCGGTCGTGCCGAAGATCAGGCCGAAGCCTATGCCGAGAAGCGCATACTGGCTGCCGTTGCTGACCCCATTGGCCAGCAACTGTAACATCAGGTCCATGCTCGGTATTCCCGCTAAATTATAGGGACGGGCCGCTTATTCGGCGTTGGTGGGCATAAACTCTTTCAACTTGAGCTCGCCCTCGGTGACCTCGAGGATCGCGACGCGCTTCAACGCCACGCCGTTCTCCTGGAATTTCATTTTCCCCCCATAGACGCTGTCGAAAGAGTTGGTGTCCCACAGCGCCTCGGTGAGCTTGGCGCCCTTCCAGTAATCTCCGCCCTTCGCCTTTGCGCGGCGGATGAGTTCGGCGATCACCTGCACGCCTTCATAGTAGTTGGCAGCGTAGAAATCGGGCTCCTCGTTGTGGCGCTTCTTGTATTCGTCGTAGAAGCGCTGCCCCATCGGGTTGTCCGCGCTCGGCGAGAAATAGTCCGTCGCGACCTCGACACCGTTGGAATTCGCAATTCCTGCAAGCTTGGTGTCTTCGCCGGTCCATTCCATCGTGATGACCGGCTGTTGCATGCCGATCTCCCGGACACGCTTGACGACCAGGCCAGCCTGCGGTGTGGTCGGCCAGTTCAGAACGACATCTGGCTTGGCGGCACGCAGCTTGGCGACCTGGGTGTCGATGTTGGTGGCGTCAGTGGCAAACTGTTCGGCGGCCACAACCTCCATTCCGAGCTCCTCGGCGACCTCGTAGGAAGCCGCGATAACGCTGTCGCCGAACTCCGACTTGCCCGCGATCTGCGCGATCTTCGCAAAGCCGCGATCCTTGGCGCGCCGCACAGCGGCGGCGGCGAGATCGGTCGCGAGCGAACGGTTGTGAAACATGTAGGGCGAGACGCCGATCATCTTGAGGCTGACGCCGCCGCCATTGATGACGAAGATTTCCTTTTCCTTGGAGATCGGCGCCACCGCGACCGTCGGACCGGAGAAAGAGGAGAGCACGGCAGGCGAATTCACGACGTTGATCAGTCGGTTCATGCCCGCGACCGCCGCTTGGGTGTTACCGCTCTTGTGGTCTTCGATGACCAATTCCAGCTTGATACCGTCGATGCCGCCTGCGGCATTGATCTCATCGATCGCGATGAGCGCGCCACGGCTCATCACCGTACCGTAATGCGGTGCAGCACCGCTCATCGAAAGGATTGCCCCTATCCGATAGATGTCGGGATCCTTCGCTGCGGCTCCAACTGTCGACCCGAGAAGTGCCAAAGTACCCGCTGCTGCGAGAAATGTCCGACGATCCATCAAATTCTCCCTATAGAATGTTATTCTTTATCGAGAACGATATCATCATGACTGATTTTCGTTGTCAACGATGCGATGTGCCTAGACGGCCTCCCCAGCTTTAGCGATCGTTCAAGCGGCTCTCGAGGTTCGGGATGGTAGGCGATGGTGTCCCATGACGTGGTGTGACTGCCAGCCGTGGCGCGCTGATCAGCCCGGCAATGCCGGACAGGACGGCGACCAAGGCCGCCAGCCACACCACGTCATCGGCCACTATCGTCCACCCTCTCGCGACTTCATTGAATCCGGTGGCTACGCGGGCGGCGGACTGGAAGGCGCCATTCGTTTGCCAACTCCGCCGACATGACAAAGGCGACTGTGGCGAAGATACAAAGATGGTCCCCCGACCTCCCATCGATAGCGCCATCTACCTCACGACAAACGATCGGCGAACCCTGCTTGGCCTATTGACGCGACGCGGCCTACCCGGTTCGGGGTCGTGATCGACCATTGACATGCCGCGTGGTGAGGCGGACCATTCGATAAATTGCACGAGGCAATCAACCCGATCATCGTGACGCCCGGCAGGGAACGCCAGCAGTTCGCGACGGAGGTCTGTCAACCACGGCGCCGTCGCTAATGGCATCTACCGGTCGCCATTCGAGCCGTCTGGGCTTCCAGCCGCGTCACCTTGTCAAGCAGCGGCTTTGTCGGGAGGAAGCCCCATGGCGCGCGATCTTCATGTCGCAGCTGCTGCCAAAGAGGGGCCCCCGAATTGGCGTACTCAATCAGTACGTACTGGGCCTGCCAGCGATCAACCCAGTCCGGTACTCGCCGCCTGAGCCGGGGAAACTCCGTGCGCTCTCGGATGAGGTCGAGAAGGTACCAGGTTCCGTCGCGCATTCCCGAGGTCATTCCCACCGAGAAGTCGCTGGTGGGCTCGGCCGCGACGGCCGTGTCCCAGCTTTGCACGATAGACTGGAACTCCCACGGTTCGTCGTCACAGAGTTCATGCTGACCAAACCAGCCCAATCGAAGTCGGTTCCTTCAGCCGGCGTCGGGTCCTGCTGGTACTGGGTGGAGAACGCGAAGTTCCCCATTTCGAGGCGCAGGCGCTCGAGAGCTTCTGCCGGTTCCCGCTCCCGGCAAAGAACCTCACCCTTGAGACGGTGTTTGAGCTGTCCGTGGCCGATCGCAATTTCGGAATCTTCCACAGCTATAGCCGGCAAGTCGAGATGCTCGAACTGCCCACTATCGATGAGATGGCGGGGCAGGTCATCCTCATGCAGGCGTCGCTGGACGACAATGATCCGCCCGTTGACCTTGTCGTTCAGGCGAGAAAGCAGGATGGTTTGATAGTAGTCGAGCACGCGTTGGCGCTCCG
>VFQR01000674.1_pt1 | contig 38233 bp, 30 predicted proteins | sample 3512321 | NCBI WGS metagenome assembly VFQR01 (sample SAMN10412374, study PRJNA504923) | tailings metagenome | isolation source: Relicate 3 Philex TSF1 revegetated site | place: Philippines: Tuba, Benguet | collected 2017-08-29 | reverse complement strand
AAGCACGAATTCAAAGCCGCCTGATCAAACCGTCACCAACTTTCGGTCATAGCTCGTTCAAAGCCACGTTCCTCTGCGTATTTCCGGATCGCGTCCGACTGGTTTTCGGTCGAGTATTTCTGATGGTCCGTCGACATGCGCACATATTCAGCCGCACGGCGCCGTGGCGGGGAGTTCGCCGGATCTTTTCTTGAGGGCAGCTCTCTGCCTGCCATTCCCGTCTCCCGATCAGTTCATGCAGGCGTCTCCGTCTGGTCGGACCCGGGGTATTGGCTGGGGCGCAAAATGGAATCTGCCGCTGTGTTGTCTTCTCCACAGGTTTACCGGAGGAGGACGCCGCGATGCGGATCAAGATGGGCACATCTGTGCCGAAAATGGGCACAACTGTGCACCTGGACGCCGATCAGACCGCCTATCGCAAGGCCATTGCCGATGCCCTGCGCCGCTAACTGGGACCGACGCATCAGGCCATCAAGACGGTGATGCGCTGGACCGGAGCGAGTGAGCGGACGGCCAAGTATTGGCTGTCCGGCGAACGCGGGCCGAGCGGGGAGCATCTGATCCGGCTCGCGCAGCATTCCGATGCGGTGTTGATCACCGTTCTGACCAAGGCCGAGCGACTGTCGGAGAAGCCGCGGCACAGATGTCCAAGCTGTCCGGAACGGCTTCTTGTGTTACAAAACCTCGGACAGGATAACCCTATGTCCGAGGGATCATCACAGCTCTAGGTGCACCAACTGGTCAGGGCGAAGCGGAGATGCGGAGATTAGGCCCATCATTCTCCGCATAGCATGCGGTGTTTTCCCTTGCGCTTGCGGAGAATGCGGCCCACAATCGCCGCATCTAGCGCGGAGAATGTGGTGTACATCTGGGAGCAGCCAGACTGGCCGAAGCTGACTTGGCAGGATGGCAGCACTGCCGCGCCCCTGGCTGCAGTTCGTCACGACCAAGGGCGACTGATCGGGCGGATGGAGGCGCTGGGCTTCAAGCTGCGCGAGGAGGCGGTCCTGCACACGTTGACGCAGGATGTCGTCAAGACGAGCGAGATCGAGGGTGAGCAGCTGGATGCCACTCAGGTGCGGTCATCCCTCGCCCGACGGCTTGGCATCGACATTGGCGCCCTGCCTCCAACCGATCGCAACGTGGAAGGCATTGTCGAGGTGATGCTGGACGCGACGCGGAACTATCAGGCCGCGCTCACCGCAGAGCGTCTTTTCGGATGGCATGCGGCTTTGTTCCCAACCGGCCGCAGCGGCATGACGAAGATCATCGTCGGGGACTGGCGCGATGACAGTACCGGCCCGATGCAGGTAGTGTCTGGGCCCTACGGTCGGGAGAAGGTTCACTACTCGGCCCCACCCGCACCGCGGGTCGCGAAAGAGATGGAAGCCTTCCTCACATGGTTCAACTCGCCCCTGGCCACCGACCCTGTGATCAAGGCGGCACTGGCGCATCTGTGGTTCGTGACGATCCACCCCTTCGAGGACGGCAACGGGCGCATCGCCCGCGCCATCGCTGACCTGGCGCTTGCCCGGTCGGAGGGAAGCGCGCAGCGATTCTACAGCATGTCTGCGCAGATCAGGACCGAGCGGAACGCGTACTACGACCAGCTTGAGCGCACCCAGAAGGGTGGCACGGACGTCACGGCTTGGATCCTGTGGTTCCTCGAGTGCCTCGGCCGAGCCATCCACGGAGCAGATGGCGTCTTGGCGGCGGTCGTTGCCAAGGGGCAGTTCTGGGAACGCACTGCGGCGCTGGCGCTGAACGAACGCCAGATCAAGGTACTGAACCGCCTGCTTGATGGGTTCGAAGGCAAGATGACCTCGTCGAAGTGGGCGGTTATCGCCAAGTGCTCGCAGGACACGGCGAACCGCGACATCACGGCTCTACTGGACCTCGGTCTGCTCCGGAAGGGCGAAGGCGGCGGGCGCAACACGCACTACGAGTTGGTGCTGTGAGGGTCGCGACGACGATTATCCGCACCGTCGAAGGGGGCCTCGTAAAACGTTGACCAGGTGTTGACAAGAATTTCAAAAGCAAAAACCCGACGGTTTGCGTCGGGTTCTAAGCGTCTGATTTTTTTATGATTTTGGTTGCGGGGGCAGGATGCACTGAAGCCCCTACCCTGCAAGTCGCAGCATAGGAGCGTTGACCAGCGAACCACCAAGACACTCATGGGCCAGCCGGCAAGAAACATACCTCAAACCAATTTGCCAAGTGCCCAGCTCCTTTAGCAGACGTTCATGTTTGGTGGCCGTCTTCACGCTCTTCGTGCACGCAGTATGGCAAGATCGGCCCTGAGCTGACAGTCGAACCGTGGAGATCATCGTTGCCAGATGCCCCTTATCAATCATGGCACCAATGCCGTGGCGTTCAATTACTTGGCTCCGCACTGCTACGGGTTGTGCAGATCAGCCGCAGCCCCTTAAGATCAGACCCTGCTGGCAAGGCGGTTCATACGGGGTGCTATCTTGGACGAAGTAGCGGCAGCGGCCATTTTTGATGAACATCAACAACAGAATGAGGAAATTGCCCTTATTCATGTGACACTTTCGCCCCGTGTCACATTCGCCTCGCATCAAAACGACGTCGCGACGGTTCTCGACCTTTCTGTCGAAAACCTAGCCGAGCGGGATCTGGAACGATTAACGCTCACGATCAGCTCTGATCCACCGATCCTGGGCGAACGCGTCTGGACGTTCGATCGCCTTTCCGCAAAAGCCAAGCTTCGACCCAAAGATCTTCGCGTCCCGCTTGCGGGCGGTGTTCTCGACAAGCTCACTGACCGGATGCGGTCCGATGTCAGTTTGGTTCTACGTCAAGGTGACGTCACGATCGCAGAGCGGAAAGAAAGCATAGAGGCTCTCGCTCGGAATGAGTGGGGTGGGTCGCGGTATATGGCCGAACTTCTGGCCGCGTTCGTCACGCCGAACGATGCCGCAGTTCAACGTCTTCTCAAGGAAGCGGCAGCCGTCCTGACCGCCGGAAACCGCGACGGTTCTATCGATGGCTATCAGAAGAAATCGCGAAGCCGCGCTTGGGAGCTGATGTCGGCGATCTGGGCTGCGGTTTCCGCGCGGGGAATTACTTACGCTGTTCCGCCAGCCAGCTTTGAAAGCACCGGACAGAAGATCCGGCTCCCGTCCGAGATTGCCGGAACCGGGCTGTCTACCTGTCTCGATACGGCACTGCTGTTCGCGGCAGCGTTCGAGCAGGCGGGTTTACACCCGGTCATCATTTTCACCGAAGGCCACGCCATGGCAGGCGCGTGGCTGCAGCCCCAATATTTCCCCACACTGACCGTCGACGATCCCATCGTTGTTCGCAAATCGATTGCGATGAACGAACTTGTCATCTTCGAGGCAACGATGGCCACGGCGGGTCACGCCCTGCCCTTCACGAAGGCCATCGACGAAGCAAGACGACAACTGGCCGAGGAACACGACGGAAAATTCGTCTACGCAATCGATGTCCGGCAGGCGCGTCGCCGTGGCATACAGCCCCTTTCGTCTCTCGCCGGTCCAGAGGCTTCGGGTGGCGGCACGGAAACGGAACGAACCGCCCTGCCGCCATTGGATATGCCGCCGGATCTTCCCAGCTTCGATCCAATTGAAGACATGGACGAAACGGAGCGCACGCCAGAAGAGCGATTGGCGATTTGGCGGCGCAGCCTGCTTGACCTATCTAAGCGGAACCGCCTTTTGAACCTTCGCCCGGGTCCATCGGCGATTCCGATCTTTTGCGCGGACCCGTCTTCGCTCGAAGACAAGATTTCAGAAGGCAATAAGATAAAGCTCATCGCTGCCCCACGGCGCCAAGATGGGGCGGCAGGTGCCGACGAAACCCTGTTCAGGCTTCGAACAGGTGACGACTGGTCAGTTAACTTCGCCACCGACGCACTCGAGCGTGGCGAGATCGTCGCAAACACGGATGAGAAAGACCTCGAGCGCGGGACGATCGAACTCTACCGCAAGGCAAAGGCAGATCTGGAAGAAGGCGGAAGCAACACACTCTTCTTGGCGCTCGGAATGCTGCGCTGGGCACCGTCCGCTGGCGCAACTCGGTACAGTGCGCCGATGATCCTGATGCCGGTGCGTCTGGAACGGGCAAGCGCGCGATCGAAGCCTGTCATTCTGCGCCACGACGACGATACGGTGTTCAATCTGACGCTTCTGCAAATGCTGCGGCAGGATTTCGCGATCAACATGTCTGAACTTTCGGGCGAACTTCCTAGGGACAGTAGCGGCGTTGATGTCAATGGCATCTGGAACCATGTGCGTCACAAGGTAAAGGACGTACCCGGCTTCGAGGTCGTCGAAGAAATCTGCCTCAGCACGTTTTCCTTCGCGAAATATCTCATGTGGAAGGACCTGACCGACCGCACCGAGACACTGAAGCAGACACCCTTCGTCAAGCACCTGATCGATAGCCCCCGTGATCCCTACCAAAGCGGGACAAGCTTCCTAGCACCGAAAGAAATCGACCGGCAGATCGCTCCGTCCGCGATTTTCGCCCCGCTGAATGCTGATGCTAGCCAGATTGTGGCGATCCATGCCTCAGGCAAGGACGGCGACTTTGTCCTTGAGGGGCCACCGGGAACGGGCAAATCGGAGACGATCGGCAACATAATCGCCCATAATCTGGCCCTCGGCCGAAAGGTCCTTTTCGTTTCCGAAAAGATGGCGGCGCTCGAGGTCGTCTACAAACGCCTGCGCGCCGCCGGCCTGGGTGATTTCTGTCTGGAACTGCATTCGAGCAAAGCCAACAAGCGAGCCGTGCTCGACCAGTTGGATCATGCATGGAAGCGCCGGGGCGAACATAGCGCAACCGAGTGGCAGCGGACGGCGGCGCGCCTTTCAGAAGTTCGCGGCCGACTCAACGGACTTGTCGATGCGCTCCACCACCCCGGACCCGCAGGCATTAGCCCGCGTGATGCAATCGGACGCAGCCTTCGGTTTGGTGACCTGCATCGGATCGAACTGGATTGGCCCAAAAACCAAGGATCGACCGGTCTTGCGCCCGACTCGGACACATTTGAGGCACTTTGCACAGTTGCCAAGCGTCTAGGACAGCGTTTCAGCCAGATCGACTCGGCCGATCTTTCAATCTTCCCATCCGTGCTGCACGGTGATTGGTCGTTCGCATGGCAATCGAAGTTGATCGCCGCTGCCAGACGGCTTGGCAGCGCTAGCGAAAATCTACTTACCGTCAGAAACAGTCTTATCGGCCACCTCGGGCTATCTGACGGCACCGCCACGCAGGCGGAGTTGCATGCCTTGGCGGATCTCGTATCTTGCTTCCCCGACTGCGCCCGCTCAAACCTCGGCTTCGCCCTTTCGGCCGATACCAAGGAAACCATCGCGGCCCTCGAACGCCTGAAGACCAGCCTGACGCGATATCATCAAACCCGCTCAGCGCTTTCGGCTGCATATACCGACGAAAAGATACTCACCCAACCGATCGCTTCCTGGATTGCAGAGCATTCCCAAGCAGAGGCGAAAAGCTTCCTGTTCAAGAGCGGCGCAATAAAGAAGCTTCGCACGGCGATGTGGGCAGCCTTCGGGATTACAGCCGCGCAGGTGCCGGAACCGGAAGCCGACCTTAGGGCCCTGGCAGAACTGTCCGCTATGCAGAAGGACTTGGCAGAGCTAGCAGAGACCCTTCCGCAAGGAACACCTTGGCGGGGCCTGAAGACCGATCTTTCTAGCCTTGAACGCGACATTTCTGCGGCCGAACAGTTGAGAAAAGCCGGCCAACGGCTAGCAGCGCACGGCCGCGATTTCATCGAACTGCGAGCCATCCTGAAGAGAAAGCTTTGCGAGGGGCGCGATCTACTGGAGGCTGGCGGAACGATCGATAAAACCGCCAGCCGCTTCCAGGCCGCGGTTGCGGAGTTCGACGCGGCACTCAGGGAATACCACGATGTTTCGGGGTCCAAAGACCTCGTTGAGGACGAACAACCCATTGCGCCCTTGTGCGACCTGACCCGCGAACTCGTCGCACGGGAGCGCAAGCTGAACGAATGGTGTGGCTGGATCGCCGCGAAACGAGACGCTGAGGCCAAGGGGCTGTCATCGCTCGTCAGGGCGTTGGAAGAAGGCATCATACCTGCCGAACAAACGGTGGAGGCCTTCCGAACGGCCTATTGCCGTTGGGTCGCAATTGAACTGATCGACGAGCGAGCGGAGCTGAATCGCTTCTCGGCCGTAGAACAAAGTGACCTGATCGGAACGTTCCGTAGGCTCGACCAAGAGATGTCAGACATGACGGCGGCCTATATCCGAGCCAAGCTTTCCGGTGCCGTTCCCGGTCGCAACGATGTAACCGCCGATGCAGGTTTCGGCGTCTTGTCCCGCCAGATCCAGCGCACCATCGGGCACATGCCGGTCCGTGAACTGGTCAAGCAAATGGGTAGCTCACTCACCACCCTGACGCCTTGCATGCTGATGAGCCCGCTTTCGGTCGCACAGTTCTTGCCCGCCGAGACTGAACTTTTTGACCTCGTCGTCTTTGATGAGGCAAGCCAGATCACGGTTCCGGACGCAATCGGTGCCATCGCCCGCGGTCGCCGGTGCATAGTCGTCGGCGACCCGCGCCAAATGCCTCCCACTCGTTTCTTCGACAAGGCGCCCGGCAATGACGATGCGGGCGACAGCGATACCGAGCCAGACCTCGACAGCATTCTTGACGAAGCGCTTGCGGCACGGGTTCCCTTGCACCGCCTCACAGGCCACTATCGCAGTCGGCATGAAAGCCTGATCGCGTTTTCCAACCACGCATACTATAAGGGCGAACTTGTAACCTATCCTTCGGCTGACACGCGCGACACCGCCGTGACATGGCGGAAGGTCGATGGCGTTTATACTCGTGGCAAGGGTCGAACAAACCCGATCGAGGCGCAGGCAGTCGTCGCCGAAGTGATCAGCCACCTAACCGATCCAGTCCGCAAAAATCTGTCCCTTGGCGTAGTCACGTTGAATGCCGAACAACAAAGGCTGATTGAAGACCTGCTCGATACCGAGCGCCGCAAGCGGCCCGAACTGGAAAAGTTCTTTGGGGAAGCAGCCGGCGAGCCGGTTTTCGTTAAGAACCTCGAAACGGTGCAGGGCGACCAGCGTGATGTAATCCTTATCTCCGTCTGCTATGGTCCAACCGAGCCTGGAGCCGCGACGATGTCGATGAGCTTCGGCCCGCTCAACCGCAAAGGCGGTGAACGTCGACTGAATGTGGCGATCACCCGCGCGACCAGCGATGTGATTGTGTTCACCAGCTTCGATCCATCAAGTATCGACCTGACCCGCACGCAAGCCGAGGCGGTGCGGGACCTGAAGCATTATATTGAGTTCGCCGCCAAGGGGCCGACCTCGCTCGGGGCGGCCATCCGATCAATGTCTGTCAGCGACTACGAGTCCGACTTCGAAATGGCGGTAGCCGAGGGGCTGCGTCGCAAGGGATGGACCGTCCGCACCCAGATCGGCGTGTCGAAATTCCGGGTCGATCTCGGCGTCATCCATCCTGACGCGCCCGGCACCTTCCTTGCCGGCGTGGAATGTGATGGAGCAACCTATCACAGTTCGCCCTGCGCGCGTGATCGTGACCGGATCCGTCACATTATTCTCGAACGGTTGGGTTGGCGCCTGCTTCGGGTTTGGTCGACCGACTGGTTCATCAATCCGGAGTCGCGCCTAGACAAACTCGACGAAGACCTCCGCGCCCTTCTAGCCGAAGATCAGCGCCTTGCTGCGGAGCGCGATGCACAGGCAACGGAAATCGAAGAAGCCCAACAACTTCCAGAAGTGGCTGAATGGACCGACGAACCGGTTGAAAGCGACAAGGACGCTGACCAGACTGCAGCTGTTCACGAAGTTGATGGCGGCGCCCCCGCTCGCCTCGTCGCAAAAGCCGCCTTCAATTCCGCACCGTCTAGCCAATCCAGCATGGACATCGACACGCCGCAGAAGAAGGTGGACGTCGACGCATCTCGCTTCCACGAGCCACAATATCGTTCGAAAATCTTGGAGCTTGCGCTTGAACATATCGCTGCGGAATCTCCGATCACATTCAAGCGCGTCAGCGATCTTATAGCCCGTCAACATGGCTTCCTACGAACCGGCAGCCAGATTTCATCTACGATCTGGGCGGCCGTGAAGAAAATCGAGGTTCAGTCGCGGACAGCGGACGATCACGTGGTCTTTTGGGGTGCAAACACGAATCCGACGACCACTGTCCCCTTCCGAGGGCTTTCCGTGAATGGTCGCGTGCGCCAATGGAAGGAAATTCCCCTGCCTGAAAGGCTCGGGCTCGTCGAAGCCCTTGTCGGCTCTGAGGCTGACGATCTCACGCGTGCGGTGGCTGATGTGATTGGCTATGGACGCGTTACACAGTCTTTCCGGGACGAGATCGAAGACCTTCGGGCAAAACTGTAGATCAAGGTTGTCCCTATGCTGATACTGTCTTCGGAGCAGTTCGCCGGTCGGCAACGATCCGCAGCCGGTCGCGCGGAGGGCGGGTAATGGAAATCGCAGAGGGGCCCTCTGAGATACGGCAATTTCTGTTGCCAACCCGAGCACCTGAGGCAGGTCATCGTGACGAGCTGGAGTACACACGGCCTCGGCCGAACGTGCTGACCGATGGCACTTCTTGGGGGAAAGTGTCGTCGCGCGTACAAACATCGCTTCGTCCCCGTTGCTGCCCCACCGGTCCTGAAACAAAGTCCAGCGATTAGATTGCTACCGGTCGGTCGAACAGGGGACGAAGCCGACGTTTGCAGGTGCGGCGGAAGCTTCCCCGGAAGGGCGCCGCCGGAATGCAGAAACGGCACATAGCTGCCGTTCAGGCGGTTCACGGCGAGGGAGGCTCTTTGCAGGCGCTGAGCGATGAGATCAGACCATCGCTACCGTCCAGCACTTCTTCGCGCCGAAGCGCGGCAACCCTGAGAAGTCGCTCCTATTTTGTGTAGCGTTCCTGTTCGACATAGCGGCGCAGGACGCAGCAATTTTTTTTCAATCAATGTTTCCTTTGCAACGCGAATACGTGCAGCAGCAGCGATCCTTGGTCACTGCTCATGCATGTGACCACACCTGCTCGTCACTGCCGTATTGATCTTGAGGGGCGATCCTAGCTCCACCCTATTCACCACCGTAGTGCCGGCCAATCGTCTCCGTTTTCGTAGCGATCCCAAAAGCATGGGATGAAGACAGCAACGAACCACTCAATTCGTCTGCGCTCGTTTCGCACGTCCTCCACGTGTCAAGTTTGCCAGACTGGCTCGCAGGGCCTCTGGCAAACTGCGCGGGCGTCGATCAAACCGGTCGACGAATACATGCACGAAAAATCCTTCTGCGGCGGCCTGCAAAGCATCGTCGGCGAAGAGGGCGATTTCATAGCGGACGGAGGTTTTACCCAGATGCCCGACGCGCAACCCAGCAATCACTCTGCCCGGAAAATGCAGTTCCGCGAAATAGCGGCATCCGCTTTCGGCGACGATGCCGATGATGTCAGAGCTGCGCGGGCAGAAGCCGCATTCTGCGATCAGAAAGCCGTTCACGGCAGTGTCGAACATGCGATAATGAACGGTGTTGTTCATATGGCCGTAAATATCGTTGTCATCCCAGCGGGTGCCGAGAGGGATTTCCCGTAGGTAGTCGCTGCGGTGGCCTGGTGGCTGTCGTGACATGGTCGGTCTGTTCGGTGGCTGGGGCGGGAGGCCCGGATTTCAATACGCAGCGGTATAGATCGTCAGGGCATCCGCTTCGGTCAACGGGCGGGGGTTGTTCACCAGAAGCCGTGTCTGGTTCATGGCATCACGGGCCAATCGTGGCAGCCAGTCCTGCGTGATGTTCATGTCGCGCAGCCGTTGCGGCAGGCCACAGGCGCGGGACAGATCAGCCAGAGCGTCGCAGAAGGCCACGGCACGTTCCTGACCTTCGAAGCGGGCGAGATCTGGGAAGGCGTGGACCGCCATCTGCGCATAGGTCTCTGGGGCCGTGACGCAATTGAAGCGCAGAACATGCGGGAGGACGAGTGCATTCGACAGACCGTGGGGAATGTGGAAGTGGCCGCCGAGCGGATATGCAAGGGCGTGAACGGCCGCAACGGGGGAATTTGCGAAGGCTTGTCCCGCCAGCATGGACCCGAGCAGCATGTCACCACGCGCAGCGGCATGTGTGCCATCCCGCACCGCGCCGAGGATGGACCTGCCCATCAATCCGAGGGCCTGAAGAGCCAGCATCCGGCTGAGGGGGTTGTTGTTGGCAGAGGCACTGGCGAAGGCTTCGATCGCATGAACCATGGCGTCGATCCCGGTGGCCGCCGTGACATAGGGTGGCAGGCCATAGGTGAGCTCGGGGTCAAGCAGGGCCACGTCGGGTATCAGGAACGGGGTGACGACGCCCATCTTTTCCGCCGTGCCGGTGGTCACGATGGAAATCGGCGTGACTTCGGACCCCGTGCCCGATGTCGTCGGCACAAGGATCAGCGGCAGGCGCGGGCCTTTGGCATTGCCGACGCCATAGACGGATTTCAACTCTTCTCCCCCGCCGATCAGCAGGGCGACAAGTTTCGCCACATCCAGTGACGACCCGCCGCCAAGCCCGATCACCCCCATGGCCCCCATGTCCCGGGCGGCGGCGACCGCGCGCTGGATGAGGGATTCGGGTGGGTCGGCCTCGACCTCGGTGAAGGTGACGAAATCGAGATGGGCGGCGCGCAGGATATGTTCGGCGCGTTCCACGATGCCTGTTGCCACTAGACCTGGGTCCGTCACGACCAGGACACGCCCCCCCATACGGGCGCGGGCCAGATCGCCGAGACGTGACAGAACGCCATTGCCGAACTGGATGCTTGCCGTGGTGTTGAAGGTGAAGGTGGGGATCATGGTCGTCCTCAGGGGCCAAATGACAGTGCAATCAGGACAGCAAGGGAGAAGCCGACCCCGAGCGTCACAAGAAGCACCCGGAGGCGTGCCGTTTCGGCAGCTCCCTGATCGCGGCGGAGACGGGGCGGTGGGGCGTAGCTGGCGATGGAGATGGCAAGGGGGCTGGCCATTTCCATCTTGTAGGACAGGAACCAGACCATTCCCAGCCCTGCCGCCCAGAACAGTAGCCCCCAGGCCCAGAGCGAGGGGATGCCCATGATCCATGCGCCGTCAGCCGTCACGAAGGCTGCATTCCCGAAGATGAGACCCGGCCCCGCCGCCAGAAACAGCCAGGCCAGGACAACCGACCATGCGGTGGTCTTAAGGGCGCGGGCGCGCGGGCTAGAGCGCAGGGTGAAATGCATCAGATGCCGCACCTCCTGCGCCTCGTCCGAATGGGGCAGGCGCTGTGTGAAGGCTGAGATCAGTAGCATCACCGTGACATTCGCAACGATGCCCCAGATCGCGGAATGCAAGGTCCAAGGCCAGCGGCCCCACGGCAGGTCAAGGCCGAAGAAGGACAGCACCGCGTGCCCGAACGGTTCGGTCAAGAGGACCGCCGCAATCCCGAAGCCGACGCCCGTGATAGCAGCAGGCCGAGTGATCCAACGCACCCAGGTCAGGCCCAGAAGAGGCGTCCACAGTTGCAGCGCCAAGGGCAGGGCCAGACCGCCGAGGACCGAGAGGGTCACGGGCGTCAGCACCTGCATCAGAACCGAGGCGAGGGCGAGGAGGCCGATGACGATGCGGGTTACGGTGACGGTCTCCTTGCGTCCGAGCGCAGAGTGGAACCACGGTTTGTAGATGTGCCGGACCAGTGTTTCCGCCGCTGTCAACAGGCCCAGCCCGGCAACAAGCTGGACACCTGCAAGCAGCCCCACGAAAAGCCAGGCAGCGAACCACGGCGAAAGAGCCGCCAGCAATCCGGGAATGGCAAGCGTAGAATCGACCAGTGCCGCAGCGCCCAGCGCGGTGATGCAAAGCGCGATGCCGCCGCCGAAGGCGCCGGCCATCACCCATGTCTGGCCAGCCGCGAAGCCGCGTGGGGAGCTGGTGGACAGGGCTATCTTTGCCGCGAGCGGGCTTGCCTGAAAGCCCATAAGGGCAAGGATGACGCCAAGGCTGGCCATGGCCGTGCCTTCATGACCTGCGGCCGCTTCGCGGCCGAGGCCCGCCGTGAACTGGATGACACCGGCCACTTGGAACAGCCCGGCCGTTTCAGGATTCTTTGCAAGGTCTTGCAGGCCGGCATTCAACGCTGCAAAGCCGCCGAGGCCGATCAATGCAAAGGCGGCGAAGCCAAGCGCGACAGCCCCCAGAAGAACCGTCTGGATTGCTCCGAGATAACCAACTGCCCGCATCCCGCCGATCACGACGTAACCGAACAGGATCGATGAGAGGATGGTGGCCGCCACGGGAACCGAGATCTGTCCATCAGTCAAAAAGGACAGCAGACGCGACAACGCCCCCAGTTGCATCCCCGCAAAGGCCACGGCGAAAATCACTCCGACGCTGGCTGATACGACCACGAGGAATTCACTTTGGTAATAGCTGCGGAGGACTTCGGCCTGTGAGGACAGCCGCAGACGTTGGGCTATGAGCCAGAAACGCTTGAAGAAAAAGACGCCGGGCATGGCAAGGGCGATGCCCGAAAGGATGTAGCCGGGCAATCCGAATCCTTGTGTTGCAAAGACATCGGAACCGCCAAGCACTACAAAGCCTGAAACGCTTGCCCCGGCAAGCACGAGCGCCGAAACCCATGGTGCCAGTTGATGCCCGGCCGAGAAGAAGGTTTCGTGATCGCGGTTGGCGCTGGCCGCGAGCCTTGCCCAGTAAAGCGTCACGACGGCGTAGAACAGAAGGTAGAGGGGAAGCCAGATCATTCCGCCGCTCCGTGCTGGGCGCCAGTCTTGACATGGAACCGCGAGAAGGCGCCGCGCAGTCCGTGGCGTGTGGCGAGATAGGCGATGAAGCCTGCCGCAAGGCTGCCGAAGAATGTCAGGCCCGCGTAGTAATCAGATTGCGACATGACCCCACTGGCCGCGCCCAGCACGAAGATCAGACCCAGCAGACCGTAGGCACCGATCCCCAGTGCGGTTTCGCCTCGCGAGAAGCCTGTCGCAAATACGGCGTTGACGACCATATGCGCCCCGAAGGCAAGAAGGACGGTCCCGACGCCGGTGGCAGACAGGCCCCAGCTATCCAGCCTGAACCCTTCCAGCACGATGGCCAGACCCAGAAAGCCTAAAACCGACCAGATGCAGAAAACAAGGATGCCACGGTCCACGTTTGGGGCGTTTGGCTGATCGGCCATGAAGGGTCTCCGGCGTCAGGGTGCGTCGAGGCGGGGTGGCGTGATCACGGGGGGGGCGACAGGGCGGGTTGCAGCCCGCCCTGCGGTGTCAGGTCTTGCCGGCGGATTTGCCTGGAGGCGGAGGGGCGGATGGTTCTGAATAGACCACCTTTGACAGGTCTTGCAGCGTATGGGCGCGATGAACAGTGTCGCCAGAAAGGCCGATCTCACTTAGCAAGGTATCGACAAAGGGCGCCTGCGACCGATAGCGGAGCGCGGAACTGACCACCTGCTCGGCCAAATTGCCATCGCGGCTTCCACCTTCGACCTGAAGGCCTTCGGTTGTGGACCCGCCGCCGCCACTGGCCGAAAAGCCCGGCAAGCCATCGACATGGAGGATCTTGATTCCTTCGATCCGTTCCATCGGCTTGACGCTTTCGCGGATGATTTCGGGCAGGTTTTCGACCAGTGCTTTGTGCAGCGCGGATTTCCGGCTGGCATCGGAACGCAGGTTTTCCGCCGCGTTCAGCTTTTCCTTGCCTTCGGATTCCACGCGAAGCCGTTCTTCCAGCGCCGACACGGCGATGCGATCGGCATCGGCACGGTCCTGCGCAGCCACCTTCTCGGCCTCGGCGAGGATGCGGATGCGGGTGGCTTCGGCCTCGGCCATACGCTCGGCTTCGATCAGTTCGATGGCCTTCTGGCGATTGGCGATTTCTGTGTCGCGGATCGTCTGGACGCGTTCCTGCGCCTCGACCATAGCGGCGCGCGCGGTTTCAGCGGCGGCCTGAGCTTCAGAGCGTTCCTTCGACTTGAGGGAGATGGCGATTTCGCGCGCCTGTTCATCAAGGGCGATGGCTTCGCGCCGCTTGATTTCGAGTGCTTCGAGCGCGGCCTCCATTGCGATGCGCGTGCGTTCAACGGCCTCACGTTCCTGAAGCTTCACATCTTCGATGGCGCGTTCGCGCTGGGCGTTTTCAGAGGCGATCTGAGCCTTCTTCTGGGCGCGTTCGATGGACACCTCGGCCTCATGGGCAAGTCGGGCATATTCGCTGTCCCGCGCGATTTCGAGACTGCGCTTCTCTGCCTCGAGGTTCTTGGCCCGCATCGCGACGGCTGTATCCTTTTCGATGTCGTTGCGCTTTTTCTTGCGGCTTTCGATTTGTTCGGTCAGGCGCGTCAATCCTTCGGCGTCGAAGGTGTTCGAAGGGTCGAAAAGCTTGATGTCCGTCTGATCGAGCGAGGTGAGCGAGACCGACTCCAGTTCAAGCCCATCGAGCGCAAGGCTCTCGGCGACCTCCTGCTTCACTTCGCGGACGAAGGATTGACGGTTTTCGTGGATGTGTTCGAGCGTCATTTTGGCCGCAGCCCCGCCCATCGCATCCACGAATCGGCCCTGCACGAGATCCTTGAGCTGCTCGGCGTTCATGGTGCGGTTGCCGAGTGACCGAGCGGCGGTCGCCACGGCATCCACTGTCGGCGACACGCGGACATAGAATTCCACGGTCAGTTCGACCCGCATCCTGTCTTTGGTGATCAGCGACTTTTCGCGGGCGCGGGTCACTTCGAGGCGCAAGGTGTTCATGTTCACTTCGGTGATGTCATGCAGGATCGGCAGGACAAGCGCACCGCCCCCCATGATGACCTTTTCACCGCCAAAGCCGGTTCGCACGAAACTTACATCCTTGGTTGACCGGCGGTAGAGCCAGTGCAGAAGATAGGCGGCCACGGCGATGACGATCGCGGCCAGAATGATGATGGCAATGACGTCTGCGCCGTTCATGTGCGGTCCCCCTTCAGTTCAGAAAATGCCCGAGCGATTTGTTCATGCATGGCGGCCCTCGTCTGAAACCAGAACAGCCGTAGCAAGCACGGCGACACCGAAGGCCATGCGGTTAAGGATGTCGGCGACGTTGTAGGCAACGGACAGGCTGCCATCGTCGGTCATTCCAGCGAAGGCAGTCAGGAAGTTGCCCAGCGGGTAGATCGCCCAGCCAATCGTCACGATCAGCCGGAGCCAGAAATAGCCGCGGCGCAGGTGATCCCCGGTCGAGCCGCGCACCGCATCGTCCATCTGGCCGAAATAGAGTTCGCCCAGGATATAGAGCCAGAAGACGAGGCCGATCAGGAAGGCCAGTGTCGCGTTCATGTAGGTGGCTTCGCCCAGATAGCGGACAAAGACCATCAGCACCGCCACCACGACCAGCCGCCAGAAGAGGCCCGCGCCAAGCCTGCCGGCTGTCTGCGCGAGGAAGTAGAGGGCCATGACCTGCAAGGGCATCGAGACGACCCAACCGACGTAATGATAGACGACCGGGACGCCGCCACCTGCTGCCCAAGCCTGCCGGCCCTCATAAACGGCACCCACGCCGACGAGGGCGGCCAGAGCGCACAGCACGACCGGCAGGCGCCATGCCCGATTTATCCATGCCGTGCCCATCAGAAGCAGAACCGCTGTGGCGGCCAGCCCGAAGAGTGCTGCCGAATAGCTTGCCGCAGTCAGGTCGGTTGTTTGAAACACCGCCATGTCACTCTCTCCCTTCGCGGATTATGGTATCTTGCATGACGTGGCCCTCAGATCTGTGTGCGGATATGCGGTGAACGTGCGTAGAGGGCGACCATCGGCAGGATGAGCAGCCCGAAGATGAATTGCTGCCATTTGAAGTCCAGACCGATCCCCACGAGGAACGAAGAGAGCACTTGCAGCACAAGCACCCCGATCACGGTAAAGCCGTAGCCGCCTGCGCCACCCAGAAGCGAGGTGCCACCGACAACGACGGCCGCGAGGGTGAGGAATAGGTATTGGTCGCCAACCCCGATGAACCCGCCGCCTGACCAGCCGAGCAGCAGGCTACCGGTCAGGGCGGCGAAGAACCCAGAAAGCGCATAGACGGAAACCCAGTAGCGCATTTCGGAAACCATCAGGCGGCTGGCCGAGGTGCGATTCACACCCAGGGCGTAAAGAAAACGCCCATAGACGGTGAGCCGCAGGCCGAGGATCAGGATCAGCGCGATGATGACCCAGATCGCGATGACTGGAGGGAAGGGCAGGCCGAAGGTGCTGCCGTTCATGGCGGAAAGGTTCGACAGCCAAGCGGGGACGGTGCCGAACACGTTGCCGCTGTAGGCCGATCCGATTGAAGTAATGATCTGCACGCCGCCCGAGATTGCAAAGCCGGTGCCGAGGGTCACGATCAGGGCCTGACCCTGAAGCTTGTAACTCAGCAGGCCGTTGATTGTGCCGAGAAGTGCGCCGATGCCGAGAACGATCAGCGTGGCGAGCCAAGGTGGCACGCCGAGGCTTATCAGATAGAGTAGCCCTACATTTGCCGCGCCGATCACGAAGGGGATGGACAGGTCCAAACCACCGAGCAAGGCGACCAGCGTCTGGCCGATCGACGCGATTCCCAAGAACGAGGCGAAGAGCAGCATCGACTTGATGTTGTTGCCGGATGCAAAGCCTTCGATGTTCATCGAACCGACAGAGAAGAGACCCGCCAGCACCATGATGCCGATGAAGGCCGACCGGTTCTGCTGGAACTGCCGCCCGAGCGTGCGCGTCAGGATGAGGATCACCAAGAGAATGATCAGTGAAATGATGTTCCAGATGTTGAAGAAGCCGTCCACCGTCAGCGACAGCACGAGGAAGGCCAGCAGGATGAGCGCAAGGCCAAGAAGCGGCCAGCGGTAGGCCATCCAGGTGCGGCGCAGCGGGCTCGGCCCGTCTGATGTTGGGCCATCCTGCGCGAACTGTCCCAGGACGAAGCCCCATGCCCAGGTGAAGGAGGCCATCGTGGCGATGGCCGCCAGAATGATGATCTGGACGGACATGCCCTGTGCAAAGCCGAACCCGATCCCGATGGCCGTCAGCACGATGCCTATGGCAAAACCGAGGATGCGGGCGGGCAGGCTGAGTTTACCGAGCATGTCCATCAGCCGTCACCCTCGGTTGTTGTCGGGTCCGGTTGACCGGTCGGCACGTCGCGCGCCATCAGCCACGCGCCCGCAAGAACCAGCCCGACGAGGACGACCGCGACGGCTGGCCCGATGGTCCGGCGGGACGACTGGCCGACGGCTAGGCGCAGGAACACCGCCACGACGGCCAGCAACACCGCCCCGAACACAAGGGGCACCGCCTGAAGGCGCAAGGTCTGGGTTTCGGGGTCCAGCCTGCCGATTTCCAGCGGACCGACCAGTGCCGACTGCATGTCGAGCGGACCGGGAAGGGCAACGCCGACGGTGCCGATGCCGGCATAGTCAAAGGTGGCGTGCAGGATGATGCCCAGAACGACGACTGACAGCGCCACGAAATAGAGCAGGGGGGAAAAGTTGCGGATACGCCGCTGGATCACGGGAATGAGCAGCGTCAGCAGCAGCGAGGCGACAAGGATCGTGCCATAGGCAAGGTTGGTCACAAAGCTCTGCACCGCGCCGAAGTTGAAGGTCGAGAGGCAGAAGGTGATCAGATAAAGGTTCACCGCCCCGAGCGCCGAGCCGAACACGCCGCCACGCCCGCCTGCCAGAGACGCGCCGCCCAAAACGAGGGCCGTCACGGCTATCAGGGTATAGGTCGTGCCTTGCGAGGGGTCGCCGGACGAAATCAGCGCAGTGAAGCAAATAGCGGCGAGACCAGCGAAACAGCCTGAAATCAGATGCGCGCCGATGCGGACGGTGGTGATTGGCACCCCCGAGGTGTAGGCCGCACGTTCATCGGAACCCATCAGCCGGAGGTGCGTGTAGAAGGCTGTTGCTGTGAAAAGCAGCCACGCGCCAGATGCGATCAGCAAGATGATCAGAATGGGTGAAAAGATCGTGGTGCCATAGCCCCATTCTGCCATGAAGGGAGGCGCCATCCCGCCCGGACGCGGCAAGATGACCAGGTTAATCCCGGACAGGGCAAGATATCCCGACAGCGACACGATGATCGGTTGAACGCGGACATAGATCACGATCAGGGCGAAGAGAAACTGATACAGCGCGCCTGCCGTCATCGCATAAAGAAAGACCGCGATGGGGTTTTCCAGCACACCCGCCCCGTGCAATTGGACCAGAGTGACATTGATGAACCCGATCAGCGGCCCGATCGACAAATCGACGGTGGCTCGACCAGAAATCACTGATGCCATCAGGGCATAAGTCGCAAGGATCAGCGGCGTCGCAACGATGATCGCGGCGCCTATGCCGCTGGTCGTCATCAGATTGGGCGAGCGCAGCACCGCAAATGCCAGAAGCGCAAAGAAAAGCGTAATGGGCATCAGCAGGAACGGATTGGACCGCGCGCCCTGTGCCTCTGCGACATTGCCTGACGGGGTTGAGGTGTAGGGGGCCATTACCGTCATGGCGCGCCCCTGTCCTTCCGACGCCCTTCTGCATCGAATTCGACGATCCGGACGGCCTTGGGGGCGTATGGCACCTGTGTCGGTTCCGGCACGATGAAACGTTCCGTCGGGGGGCGCCTTGCAGTCTGGTCGCCGCCCGACCTCATCGCAGCCTTGACCGATGCGGGAACGTCGACACGGACGCGAACACCATCGAAAGCGCGAGACGCCCTGCCATCGTTAGGGGCCGATGCCGCGCGTTTCGGCACCAGACCGTGCGAGGAGGCAAGTCCGGTCCCGTCGGTCTGGCCGAACATCGCCTCTAGCACCCGTTTCGGTTCAAGGTTGCGGCCATCGAAACTGTCGAAGGGCAATCCATCCCGGAACACGATGACACGGGTGGCAAAGCCGAGGAATTCTTCGATTTCCGACGAAAGATAGACCACGGCCTTGCCCTGTTCGGCGAAGCTGCGGAGGTGTTTGTAGAGTTCCGCTTTTGCACCGACATCGATCCCGCGGGCGGGGTCGTTCAGGATGATGATATCGGGACGCATGGCAAAGCCGCGACCGATCAGCACCTTTTGCTGGTTGCCCCCTGAAAGCGAGGTAATACGGTCCTCCTTGACGCCGAACTTGATCATCAGATTGTCGGCTTCGCGCCGGAAGGTCGTGACGAGCGATTGAAAGTCGATTAGGGAAAGGATTCCTGCTCTTTTCCGTTCGCGGTAAAGTGGCATCACCATGTTTTCAAAGATCGAAAGAGAGGCGAAGATGCCCTCGCGTTTGCGGTCGCCCGACACATAGGCGATCTTTCCCGCCACGGCTTCCTTGAGGTTGCGCACTGGTGACCATGTGCCGGAGCGGTCGGCCACCTGCACCAGACCCGACAGAGCAGGGCGGACACCGGCAAGGACACGGACAAAGGCATCCTGCCCCTGACCGTCCAGCCCGGCGATGCCCACGATCTCACCGCGTCGAAGATCGAAGTCGAAGGTGCGGCTATTGGGCCAGACCGACAGCCCACGCCCTTTCAGGGCGCGCTCCGCGGTTTCGGGTTGTGGCGCGGCATGGGCAATGCCGTGCGCGCTGCGATCTTCGCCCGTCATCAGGGACAACAGGTTTCTTTCGGTTATTTCGTGCTTTTCCAACACGCCCACATCGCGCCCGTCGCGCAGGACTGTGGCGCGGTCGGAGATGCGGATCAATTCCGCGATGCGATGGGTCACGATCAGCACCGTGGCGCCATTGTCGCGGAGAGCGCGCATTTTGTCGAAAAGGCGCTCGGTCGAGTCGAAATCGAGGGCGGCGGAACTTTCGTCAAGAATCAGGATTTTCGGGTCCGACAGCAGCGCGCGGGCGATGGTGATCCACTGTTTGATGCTGAGGGGCAGCGTGCCGGCAAGGGTATAGGGATCGACGGCCTCGCCGGACAGTTCCTCCATCAACTGGCGCGCCCGCTCCACCTTGCGCGCTTGTGAGAGGGATTTGGAGAACAGTCGATCCGATCCCATGAAGATGTTGTCCACAACCGAACTTTCGTCAGCGACCAACACTTCCTGATAGACGGTCGAGATACCGAGCGCTCTACTTTCCGCAGGGGTGGCAGGGGTTTCACCGAGAATGGAGACCGAACCGCCATCCACCGGCAGAATGCCCGAAACGACCTTTGCCATCGTGCTTTTGCCGCAGCCGTTGCCGCCCACTATAGCGTGGATTTCCCCTGCGCGGGCAGAGAAGGACGCGCCGTCAAGCGCCCGGGTAGGGCCGAAATACTTTTTCACGCCCCGGACCGCGATGGTCTCCCGGCCGAGTGTCGGCGTGTCTTGGGCGTGCGTCGAAGACATAGATGACCTGTCGGCGTGAAAGCGGCCGGAGTGAGGTTGCGGAAGGGGACAGGGGGCCAACCGGCCCCCCATCTTGTGCGATCAGGGCTTGTAGGCGCGCGGATCGGCAGGCTTGAGGAAGAACTGATCGAGATAGGTCGCGCTTGCGCCCCAGCGATCTGCACCGACCTTGAGCCAATCGGAGGAGTCTTCGCTGCAATCCTCGGGGACGAGCGCCTCGACATCGGCCTGCGTCAGCTTGACCGGATCGACGAGGATGGACTGCACCTTCGGTCCCTGACCCTGCAAGGTCCGCATCATGACGTTCCAGATCAACTGGATTTCATCGGCGGGCGGCCAGACCTGATAGGAGTTGTTCAGGTAGCCCGGATTCTTGCGCATGTAGCACAGGGCACCCAGTTCCCCGCCGATGGCCACGGGAATGTCGCCGCGGCCAGATTGCTGGACCGCACGCAGAACGCCCATCTCGGCCGCCGATTGCACGACGATGCCGTTCAATTCGCCCGGATTGGTGGCCAGCCACTTCTGCACTTCGCCCTGGGCGATCTGGTCGGTCCACATGCCTGCCACTGTTCCCACAATCTTGATGTCGGGTGCCGAGGCGAGGCCAGCAAGGACGCCGCGATGCTGGCTGTCGGAACCGGATGTTCCGGGGATGCCTTCCACCACCAGAACATTGCCCTTGCCGCCAAGCTGATCGGCCATGTCCTTTCCGATTTCAAACCCGGCGACCTGATAGTTCACCGACGAGTTCACGGAGTATTCCGAGGTCAGATAGCCCGTCAGCGAAAACACCGGCACGCCCTTGTCAGCCGCGTATTTGACCGTCGCATTCAGCGCAGTCGGGTTCGAGCAGCACACGATGATCGCGTCCACACCCTGATCGACAAGCTGGCGCATCTGTTGGATCTGCGTCGAGTCGTTCAGGTTCGACTGGGTGATGACCACCTCTGAGAGAAGGCCAAGCTCCTTCCATTCAGGGATGATCACGGTCTCAAGTTCGGACATCACGGCTGCGCGCCATGTATTTCCGGCATAGGACGAGGCATAGCCGATCTTCCACGGTGGCGGGTTCTTGGCCACGAAGTCGCGCCATGCGCTTGGCCCGACCGGCTGCATCGGATCGAGCATGTCGGGGTTGTAGAGCCGCGCCACGACTTCGGGATCGAGTTCGTCGATCCCTTGGGCATAAGCGGGGACCAGCGTCGTAGTCGATGCGATGGCAAGCATCGTTGACGCAAAGGCAAACTTCTTCAGCATCTTGTCTCCTCCCTTCGGTTGTTCTTGTCAGTCGTAGAAATCGTGCGGTGCCTTGCGGAAACCCTCCCACGTCGATGGGTCATGCCCCGTAACGATCAGCGCGCCGGTATCCGCCGCGAGCTTTCGCAGCTTGGCAACGGAATCGGCTGCCTGCATCGAAGATGTCACCAGTCCCGGCAGGGCGCGGTTTTCCCAGTGGTCCATCGTATAGGCGGCATCGATCGTCAGAAGGATCGGGCCGCTTTTGGGCAGGGTGATCAGGAAAGACTGGTGCCCCGGCGAATGACCCGGCGTGAAGATCAACCGCACCGTTCCATCACCGAACAGGTCGAAATTGTCGGTGTAATCACCGCCAAGAAACTTCCAGTTCAGCCCCGGCCTGTCGAAATCGGCGCGGATGTAGGCCCCGGCGGAAAACCAGTGCGGTTTGAACGCATAGTCATACTCTGCCCGTTGAACGATGTGTGTGGCCTTCGGAAACCGCCCGATCGCGCCTGTGTGGTCGAGGTGCAAATGGCTTTGCAGGACAAAACGGATCGATTGCGGCGATACATCCACCAATTTGAGTTGATCCACGCAGTTTTCCGAAATCTGCATGACGGGATCGTAGGCATCGACAACGGCGCCCCAATGACCCCGCTTGTCTATTGCTGCTTCTATCGCATTGCCGCCATCGATGACGACATTCCCCTGCGGATGTTTTATCAGGAACCAAGGGACCGGTATTTCATAGGCGCTGTCACCCTGGTTCATCTTGATGTATTTGGTTTTTGTGCGCAGCGTCCCGGTCTGGAACATGTGCAATTCAATACCCGAAGATTTGCGGTTTACACGCTCCGCCGATTTGGGTGCCGCAGCAAAGATCGGGCGTGGGGCCAGATTGGAACCAGCCGATTTTGCCGACGCTGCCGCCGGATCGCTTTCCACTCGCCGTCCCTTGTCATCGAACTCGATGATTTTCATTGGAGGAACCTACCACTGCCGATCATTTGCATCAGGTGCGCTCATCGATTATGCGCAGAGCTTCTTTTAGATAGACTGCGAAAAGTGGATAATTTTCGGACATTGGAAAGTGTCCGATATCTTCCATTTCAATGTAGATACCGCCTGGTATTTGACGCGCGGTTTCCTCGGTTGCCTCGGGTGGTGTCAGGAAGTCGTAGGTCCCCGTCATCATGATGACAGGGCAACGCTTGGTATCGATATTGCCAAGCTTACCGCGCAGATCATGATCGATCGAATAGAAATACAGGTCACCCTTAAAAACTTCTGATCCCTGCGTATAATAGTGCCAGGTAAGCCAACGATCCATGTCCGGCGATTGCGGAGCCATCAGATCCCACACTCCACTGGCACAGACCTGTGCGGCGTTTGCATGGGGATGGCGCCACCAATCCAAAAAGAAGCCAGGTGCGTGTTCTGCCGCCTCGACAGGAATCACGGCGCGGAAACGATCCGGGTAATGCAGTGCCAGTTGGATTGCCACATTGCCGCCAAAGGACGATCCCATGAAGATCGGGTCCTTCAATTCCAGCGCATCGCAAAGCGTTACAATGAAATTCATGTAATGCTCTGCGGTGAGCAGGTATTCCTCTTTCCACCATTCACGGTTCAGAGGCGGGTCAGATTTTCCGTGACGCGCAAGATCATAGGCAATCACGTCGTAGGATTTTGTGATCTCTTCATCTTCGAGTAGGCCGCGCCACTGATGGTTGTGGCATCCCGCCGTGTGCTGACACACAAGGGGTTGTCCCTGCCCGTTGCGCAGGTAGAACACCTTGTATTCATAACCGTCCACGTCGATCGTTACATAACGACCGATGACCGGCGAGTGTTTGGCCATGGTTTGTAACCCTTCGGAAGTTTGGAAGCACGTGTCAGACTGGCACGCCAACCTTGCGCAGCAATTCGAATTGGAGAGTGAAATTGCGCAAGTTCTGCATCATCACGAGGATATTGCCTTCGATTCTCAGATCCCGCCGAAAACTGGCCGCCCAGATCCCGTGATACATGGGGGCAGGAATGGGCCGTGCGAATTCACGCCAGGTCGCCGCACTGGCTCGCAATACAAAATCATAGGCATCCAGCGGCTGGGGGTCCGTGTTTATCCTATATACCTTGCCGTCGACCATTTCGACGATCACTTTTTGCGGGCCCATATCCCACATGTAACTGCATGTAAAATAACGCGCCATTGCACCGATGGCTTGATCACGGTCTGACGCCTCGCTAAAGCGCACAGCCCAGTCACGCACACTCATAACCATGCGTCCCTCCCATGTTCCGCCGTTTGGCGGCACAGCAACTTGCGCTTTCTATTCCGCACAAACGCCATCATCGGGGACGGTGTTCGATAGGCTGAACGCTATTTTCGTCCATGAACGCTACAGCTTGACTTGAAAATCTGTCAAGCATTAAAAAAAGGAATTCGGCAACTGCCAGGAGGCGGAAGGGGAAGACCGATGGCCGATGACCAAACGGATGTGTTTGCTGCCCAAAAACAGGCCCCAGCTCCGGCGCTGGAACGGGGGGTAAAAATTCTTGATATCGTTGCAAGATTGAAGACTTTTCCCACATTGTCCGATCTTGCCCGAGAGCTGGGAATTGCTCGTTCATCGGCCCATGCTCTGTGTGCGACCTTGGTCCAGCTTGACCTTTTGATTCGTCGCGGCGATCAAACATTTCAGCTTGGGCCACGTGTCATGCGTTGGTCGAATGCGTTTGCTCAACAATCGGATGTTGCGACCGAATTCGCAGCCCTTTGGGACCGTGAGACGGAATTGCCTGGTGCGACCATTACGCTTTCTGTCCTGGAGGGCGATGATGTTATTTACCTTGCCGCGCGCAATTCCAGTGTAAGTCACGCCTTGATCGAATTTCGTGCCGGAATGCGCTTGCCTGCTGCATTCACCGCTACGGGTAAGGCTTTTCTGAGCCACATGAGCGATTTTGAAGTGCGCCGTCTTTATCCGGATGGCCTGCCGATTGCACGGACCCACAAGAGCGTGCAGGATATAGATCACCTGATCGAAGAGCTACGCGCCATCCGGTCACTTGGTTACAGTTGCGATGACGAACAGGTGGCCGAGGGAATCGTCTGTTTTGGAGCGACTGTCCTGAACTCTCTCAACCGTCCCATTGCGGCGATTGCGGTAAGTATCCTTGCAGAGGCACTTTCCGATGCGATCAGAACACAGGTAATCGCGGATGTTCGGCGGATAGCGGGTCAGTTATCCCGGCGAATGGGCGCAGAGGTATAGCAGTCCCACGGTGACGAAGAACTAGCTCCGAGTAATTTGCAACACCCCTATCTGCGAACTTGGTTAGTAGGACACGAGGCGGGAGCTGAAGGCAAAACAGTTAATTTCGCTCTTCCTAGAATAAAGAATCGCCTTAGTGGACGACCTTTGTCTATGCCATCGGTGCAAACACGTGCTTCGTCCCGAAACTCGGATCTGGGCGCAAACCGCAGTGAATGGCCGCTTTCCGCCCATCGAGACGCTGTGCATCCTTGCATGCGTAGTTTATCAGCCTCGTGTTTCGTTGACGGCGCTCCCCGCCTGAAAGCCGACGCTTGGCGCCGTGATTGCCTTCAACATCATGGATACCGCCCGGCGTGAATGAAGCCGGGCGGTCCCGTTTACAGGTGGATCGTTTCTGACAATGACAAGGCATCATCGAGATCGACGCCCAGGTATCTGACCGTGCTGTCCATCTTCGTGTGGCCTAGAAGGAGCTGAACAGCACGCAGGTTGCCAGTCTTCTTGTAGATCTGGGCAACCTTTGTCCGGCGCATCGAATGCGTGCCGTACCCACTCGCTTCGAGGCCTATTGAGATCACCCAACCGCGCATGATCCGTGCGTATTGCCTGGTCGAAAGATGAGGGCTTCCATGGACGCGGCTAGGCCATAGGAACTCAGCACCCGTCATCTGCGAGTCCGCGATCCAGCGTTGCAGCGAATGTCGCGTGGTCTCGGTTATCTCGAAGCGGACGGGTTTGCCGGTCTTGCTCTGAACAATCGATATCCGTTCTTTGACGGTGCCTGCGGCGTAGACGTCGCGCACCTTCATGCGCACCAGATCACAGCCGCGTAACTTGCTGTCGATAGCGGTGTTGAACAGCGCGAGATCGCGTTTGTTGCGGGCAATTTCTAGGCGGACGCGTATCGACCAGACGTGCTTCGGTGCCAGCGGCCTTTTCTGACCAACGATGCGCCCCTTGTTCCAGACAGGTCGCTGCGGTCGAAGTGCAGGAAGTTGTTCGTCAGACATGAAGTATCCTCCTGTCCACCGTCCCACCCGTACCCCGGACCATCCGGTCTTGCTGAGCTTACCACCAAAGAAGAACCTGATCCTTCCGCATGATCATAGCGGACGGACGCCCAAGCTGTCTGACCCGCATCTCCCGGACGCTGCGAAGGTCGACGAGGGCGGAAAGCAGTCCCTGATGCTCCGGCGGCCGTCCGCAGCAATGGGCCATACCTTCCGTCGGTTACAGCTCACTACACGATGCGAAGCGCATACTTAACGGCAAGGGCGCCGCTCAAGTCAGGCGAGGCTATGTTGGCTTCTCGCGAGCAGTAGATCGCAGCCAAGCCCTATTCGATCGGCTGAAGGCCCAGCGTCCTGACATTCGACCGTGCGGTGGAAACGAACTCCTGCAGGAAACGCTGCGCCACCGGGCTTGGCACGCGGCCCATGCGCCAATGAACGCTCACTGTCCGCATGCATGCCGGATCACGCAGCGCGCGTGCGGACAAGGAAGCGGGCAGGTTCACGGTGGCAAGCGCAGGCAAAAGCGTCACCCCCATACCCGCCTGCACCATCGCGATCAGCGATGCGACATTGCGCACCGAAAACCGCGCGTCCAGCGCAAGGCTCTGGAACCGGTCCGAAGCCAGACCCCGCGCCGCCTCGTTGACGATCAGCGCTTCACCGTCCAGATCGTCCCAATCCAGAACTTGCCCCTTCGCCGCAAGCCGACTGTCGGATCGGCACACCAGCATGAATGGATCGCGGAAGATGGGTTGCGTCGCGATCCCCGGCTGATCCCCCGCCAGCCCCGCGATACCCAGATCGACCTGACCCGTCTCCACCAGCAGTCGGACATCGGTGCTGTCGGTATCGACAAGGTCGATGTCCAGGTCTGGGCGTGTCGAAATGAACTCCTGCAGGAACCCCGGCAGAAGCGTCGTCGCCACCGACGGGACCGAGGCGATGCGCAACCGGCCACTGCGCGCCTTGGACTGCGCCTCGATCCGTTCCATCGCCCGGTCATAGTCGCGCAGCAGGACGACGGACTGGTCGTAAAGGAAGCGACCCATCTCGGTCAGGTTGGACTTCCGGTCAGTCTCGAACAGCGGGCAGCCAAGCCGGTCTTCGATCTGCTTGAGCGTCATCGACAGCGCCGAGGGCGTCCGGAACAGGCGTTCCGACGCATCCTTGATATTCCCGTGATCTGCCACTTCGACAAAGGCACGCAATGCTTCGAGTCGGAGCATGTTCAATTCCACTGAAATCCATACCAGAAGTACTGCGTTGTGCTGAACCTCGCAATCACCAACCTGCATGGCAAAGATGGAGGCGGGAATGACGATGAGGATGGGACTGGACGAGGTGGAGGCGCTCGCCTTCGCACGGTTGACCGAGGCCGGGGCGACCGAGGCGCAGACGCGGCCCGTCGCGCGGTCCATCCGGCAAGCCGAACGCGACGGTGTGCGCTCGCACGGGCTGATGTACCTGCCCGTCTATGCCGAACATCTGACCTGCGGGAAGGTGGACGGCAAGACCGTTCCGCAGATGTCCCGCCCACGCGTCGGGTCGATCGTGGTTGACGCGGCCCATGGTTTCGCCCACCCCGCCATCGATCTTGGCCTGCCTACGCTCGTCGATGCCGCGCGCAGCTATGGTATCGCAGCGATGACTCTGCGCCGTTCCTACAATTGCGGGATCCTCGGCCACCACGCCGAACGCCTTGCCGAAGCGGGGTTGATCGGCCTCTGCTTCACCCATGCCCCCGCCTCCATCGCCCCCGTCGGCGGGCACCGCCCCGTGATCGGCACCAACCCCTTCGCCATAGCCGTCCCGGACGGCCGCGGCGGGGCGCGTTTCGTGCTGGACCAATCTGCCAGCGTCGTCGCGAAATCCGAAGTCATCCTCCGCGCGCGTCGTGGCGAGCCGATCCCCGAAGGCTGGGCGCTGGACGCAGACGGCCGTCCGACGACCGACCCTGCCGCGGCCCTGAAAGGCTCCATGCTGCCATCAGGCGGGGCCAAGGGTTTCGGCATGGGCTTGCTCGTCGAAGTGCTGGCCTCGGCCCTCGCAGACGCGACGTCTAGCCGCGAGGCATCGCCCTTCTCTGGTCCGCTGGGCGGCCCGCCATCAACCGGACAATGCTTCATCGCCATCGACCCTTCGGCCCATGCTCCGGGCTTCACCACGCGCATCGCCGAACTCGCCGAGGCGATCGAGGCACAAGACGGCGCACGACTTCCGGGCGCGCGCCGAAAGGCGGCGCGCGAACGGACTGAAAGTGAGGGGGTGACCCTCGACGCCGATTTGGCCAATCGGCTCCAACTTCAGTTTCGCTGAAGTTAATCTAATCCGTTATCGTTTGATTGAATCTGCCGTCATCCCGAAACTGTCGACATAACAGGAGGGGCACGACTCCCCTCCAACCCACAGGAGAGGTTCGCGATGACACGGAAGACAGGTTTCACGGCGCTTGCCGCGCTTGCCATTGCCGGCATGACGCAGGCACAATCGGCAGCCGCACAGGATTGCGGCACGGCCGGCACCATCACGGTTGCCGAAATGACGTGGCTCTCTGCCGCCACGCTGGCCCATGTCGCGCAGAAGATCATGGCGGCGGGCTACGGCTGCGACGCCCAGCTTGTGCCGGGTGACACCGTGCCGACCGCCACCTCGATGCTGACCCGCTCCGAACCGACCGTCGCCCCGGAACTCTGGATTTCCACTGTGCAGGCGCAATGGGACCAGATGCAGGAAAAGGGCAATGTCTACAAAGCCTCCGACGTCTTCTCCGGCGGTGGTCAGGACGGGCTCTGGGTGCCGGATTACGTGCTGGAACAGAACCCGCAGATCAAGACCATCGAAGACCTAGCCGCAAACTGGCAGATTTTCGAGGACAACCAGAACCCCGGCAAGGGACGGCTCTACAACGGCCCCCCCGGCTGGGCGAGCGAGGTGATCATCACCAACTACCACAAGGCGCTGAAGCTGGAAGACTCCTTCGAACTCTTCTCGCCCGGATCGGGTGAGAACCTGAAGGCCTCCATCGCCCGTGCGGTCGCGCAGCAGGAACCGTGGGTCGGCTATTACTGGGGTCCCTCCGATGTGGTGGGGAAGTTCAAGCTGGTCCGTCTCGGCATGCCTGAAAGCGACCGGGAAAAGTTCACCTGCCTGACCGACGCCAACTGCGCCGACCCGCAGGTGACGGGCTGGGCCGCAGGCGAAGTGGCCGTGGCCGTGGTGTCGGACCTCAAGGAACAGGCCCCTGCCGTCGCCGACTTCCTGTCCAAGATGCAGGTCCCGAATGACGAAATCAGCACCGTTCTGGCATGGGGCGACGACAACGGCGCAACGCCCGAAGAAGTCGCGGTGCATTTCCTGAAGGACTACGAGTCGATCTGGTCCGCATGGGTCCCCGCCGAAGTGGCCGAAAAGGTGAAGTCCAGCCTCTAAGGCACTGACAAAGACCCCGTGCCGCCCGCCCCCCGGCGACCAACAGGCGGCACGGCAACTGGAAGGACCCGCTCCATGACGTCCGGCTTCCCGGAGATATGGGACACGCGCAGCTTCGGCCGTGCTCTCGACACCGCGTTCAACAGCCTCGTCGCCAACTGGGGCGAAACGCTTGAGATCGTGTTCATGCCCGTCCTGCGGGGCATCACGGGGCTGGAGCGGGGCCTTCAATTCCTGCCCTGGTGGGTGGTGGTCGCCCTCTTCTGCGCCGCCACCTGGGGCGCGGGGCGGCGGGTCGTCCCCGTCCTGCTCGTGGCCGTCCTCCTCGTCCTGCTGGGCCTGCTGGGCGTCTGGAACGAGGCGATGGCAACCGTCGCCCTGATGCTGGCGGCAACCATCCTGTCGGTCCTGATCGGCGTGCCGCTGGGCATCGCCATGTCGCGATCCGACCGGATGCGGGGCGGGATGCTTCCCGTCCTCGACATCATGCAGACCATGCCGATCTTCGTCTACCTGATCCCCTTCGTCATGCTCTTCGGTCCCGGCAAGATCCCCGCCCTCCTCGCCACCATCGTCTTCGCCATCCCGCCAGTGATCCGCCTGACCGACCTCGGCATCCGGCAGGTCGATCCGGAAATCGTCGAAGCCTCGCGCAGCTTCGGCGCATCCCCGCGCCAGCAACTCTGGACTGTGCAGGTGCCGCTGGCCATGCCCACGATCATGGCGGGCATCAACCAGACCACGATGATGGCCCTGTCCATGGTCGTCATCGCCTCCATGATCGGCGCTGGCGGCCTCGGCTATCAGGTGCTGCAAGGCATCCAGCGACTGGAGGTCAGCCGCGGCCTGATCGCGGGGCTGGGCATCGTCCTCCTCGCCATCATCTTCGACCGCATCGCACAGAGCTATGGCCGCCGCGTGCAGGCCAACCTGCACCGAGAAGGCAAATGATGTACGCCCTAACACCGCGCCCCGTGAAGATCCGCGTCGAAAACGTGTCCAAGGTCTTTGGCCGCGACCCCGCAGCCGCCCTCGCCAAGGTCCGCGCGGGCATGGACAAGACGCAGCTCAAGGAAGAAACGGACCACGTCCTCGGCCTGCATGACATCACGCTCGACATCCGCACGGGCGAGACCTTCGTGATCATGGGCCTGTCGGGTTCGGGCAAAAGCACCCTGATCCGCCATTTCAACCGCCTGATCGAACCCACGGGCGGGCGCATCCTCTTCGACGGTGACGACATCCTGACCTATGACGCCCCGCGCCTGCAGGCCTTCCGCCGCCGCAAGGTCGCGATGGTGTTCCAGCGCTTCGCCCTGCTGCCGCACAAGACGGTGGCCGAAAACGTGGCCTATGGCCTGACCCTCGACGGCATCCCCAAGGCCGAAGCCCTGCGCCGCGCCGCCGACCAGATCGCTCTCGTCGGCCTTTCAGGGTTCGAGAACAGCTATCCCGCCCAACTCTCCGGCGGCATGCAGCAACGCGTGGGTCTGGCGCGGGCCTTGGCAACGGACGCCGAAGTCCTGCTGATGGATGAGGCCTTCTCCGCCCTCGACCCCCTGATCCGCCATGACATGCAACTCCAGCTCAAGGAATTGCAGGCGCGGCTGGGCAAGACCATCGTCTTCATCACCCATGACCTGGACGAGGCGCTGATGCTGGGCGACCACATCGCCATCCTCAAGGACGGCACGCTGCGGCAGGTGGGAACGGGGGCCGAAATCCTCGCCCATCCCGCCGACGATTACGTCGCCCGCTTCGTGCGCGATGTGAACCGCGGGCGCATCCTGCTGTGCGGGGCCTTTGCCGATGCAGGGCTCATCGCCGCGCCGGATGCCCCCGTGATCGGGGCCGAGGCGACATTGGAAGCAGCCTTCGCCGCCTTTGCCGGCGGGGCGCAGGTTGTCGCTGTCAGGAACGGCGACGGGCGCATCTCAGGGGCGCTCACGGCGCAGCGCGTAATGGAAGCGCTGGCGCGGATATAGGGATCATGGACTTGGAAACACGCAACTACATCGCAGGCGACTGGTGCGACGGCGAAGGGACGGTCGCAAACGTCAATCCGTCCGACGTTTCGGATGTGATCGGTCACTACGCCCAGGCCTCCACCGCCGACCTAGACCGCGCCGTCGCCGCCGCGCGCGAGGCGCAGCCGAAATGGTGGGCCGCAGGCATCCAGCGCCGCCACGACGTGCTCATGCAGATCGGCACCGACCTCATGGCCCGCGCGGCAGAAATCGGCGCGCTCCTGTCGCGCGAGGAGGGCAAGCCTCTGGCCGAAGGCAAGGGCGAGGTCTACCGCGCCGGCCAGTTCTTCACATGGTTCGCCGCCGAGGCGCTGCGCAATCAGGGCGATCAGGCCGAAAGCGTCCGCCCGGGGGTGGAAATCGAGGTGAGGCGCGAACCCGTCGGCGTCGCCGCCATCGTGACGCCGTGGAACTTCCCCGTCGCCACACCCGCATGGAAGATCGCACCCGCATTGGCCTACGGCAACGCGGTGGTCTGGAAACCCGCCAACCTGACCCCTGCCTCTGCCATCGCGCTCGCGCAGGTCATCGCGGGCGCAGGCCTGCCCCCCGGCACCTTCAACATGGTCATGGGTGCAGGCCGCGCCATCGGCGACCGCCTTATCGCCCACCCCGACATCGCCGCCATCACCTTCACCGGATCGGTCGAAGTGGGCCAATCCATCGCCACCCGCGTTCTGGCGAACCGCGCGAAACTCCAGATGGAAATGGGGTCGAAGAACCCCATGCTCATCATGGATGATTGCGACATGGACCTTGCCGTGGCCCATGCCTGCAACGCGGCCTTCGGCGGCACTGGTCAGAAATGCACCGCCGCCTCGCGCCTGATCGTGCATCGCAAGGTGCTGGACGAATTCACCACCCGCCTCGTCGCCGCCGCCGAAGCCCTGCGCATCGGCCATGCGCTGGCCGAAGGCACCCAGATCGGCCCCGTCGTCAGCGAAGCGCAACTCGCAGCCAACCTAGACTGGATCACCAAAGGCCGCGCCGAAGGGGCAGACCTCCTGACCGGCGGCCAACGCCTCGACCGCCCGACCGAAGGCTACTTCATGGCCCCCGCCGTCTTTGCCGACACCCGCAACGACATGGCCCTAAACCGGGCCGAGATGTTCGCCCCCATCACCTGCATCATCCCCGCGGACAGCTATGCCGAGGCGCTGGCCATCGCCAACGACACGCCCTTCGGCCTGACGGCGGGGATCATGACCCGCAGCCTTGCGCGGGCCGCACATTTCCGTGCCAACATGCGCGCCGGCTGTGTCATGGTGAACCTGCCCACGGCGGGAACGGATTATCACGTCCCCTTCGGCGGGCGCGGCCTGTCGTCCTTCGGTCCGCGTGAACAGGGACGCTACGCCGCCGAGTTCTTTACCACGGTCAAGACCGCCTACATGGCGGCAGGGGTCCCGGTATGAGTTACCTGATCGACGGGCTGCAATATTCCAACTGGTCCGAAAACATCTTCCGCCAGATCCGCGCAGGCGGCGTGGACGCCGTCCATGTGACGCTGGTCTATCACGAAAATTTCCGCGAGACGGTCGCCAATATCGAACGCTGGAACCGCTGGTTCGAACGCTGGCCCGACCTGATCTTCCAGGGCTTCACCGCCGCCGACATCGCCCATGCCCGCGCGACGGGGCGCACCGCCATCTTCTTCGGGTCGCAGAACCCGTCCTGCATCGAAGATGACATCGGCCTCGTCGAAGTGCTGCACCGCCTTGGCCTGCGCTTCATGCAACTGACCTACAACAACCAGTCTCTGCTGGCGACCGGCTGTTACGAGGCCGAAGATACCGGCCTCACACGCATGGGCCGCGAAGTGGTGGCCGAGATGAACCGCGTCGGCATGGTCGCAGACATGAGCCATTCGGGCGAACGCTCCACCCTTGCGGCAATCGACCATTCCACCCGCCCCATCGCCATCACCCATGCCAATCCCGCCATCTGGCACCCCGCGCGGCGCAACAAGTCGGACGCAGTGATCGGGGCGCTGGCGCAGACGGGGGGGATGCTGGGCTTCTCGCTCTACCCACACCACCTGAAGGACGGGTCGGGCTGCACGCTAGAGGAGTTCTGCACCATGATCGCCCGCACCGCCGAACGCTTCGGGACGCATTTCCTCGGGATCGGGACAGACCTCTGCCAGAACCAGCCCGACAGCGTGGTGGAATGGATGCGCACGGGCCGCTGGACCAAGGCGGTGGACTATGGCGAAGGCAGCAAGGACGCTCCCGGCTTTCCCGCCATGCCCGGATGGTTCCGTGACAACCGCGATTTCGGGAATATCTCCAAAGGGTTGCAGGGCGCAGGCTTTTCGGCGGCAGAGGTGGAGGCGATCATGGGCGGCAACTGGGCGCGCTTCTTTGCAGCATCTTTCGGTGCCGTCGTGCAGGACCGCGCGGCAAAGAGGGCGGCGGAATGACCATCGCGGAACGCAAGGAACTGAACGGGACAGTCGCGCCGCGCGACCCGGATGTGGTCATGCGCCTCTCCCGCATGGGGTCGGCCCATCCGATGCGCCTTTCCTTCCTGCGCGTGCTGCTGCGACGCCTCAAGGCCGAGGGATGGTGCTTCGACCGCCCGCTATGGGACATTGACGACAACGGCATTGGCCGCGCCGTATACCGCGCGCGCGGGCCAGTGCGCACCTACTGCCTCGTCGCCTTCGCCCATGACCTGCCGGACGAGATGCGCTCCGACCGCGTCATCGCCACCGCATGGGACGCCACCTTCGCCCTTGTGGACGGGGAACCCACCGCAGGCGACCTCGACCGTCTGGCGGCAAACGTGCCCTATCAGGAAGCGGGCAGGATCAGTGCCAAGGAACTGTCCCTCAGCCGTGCCAACCGTTCCGTCCGACTTTTCTCCCACGTCGTGGATCGCCTTTCCCAAGGCCTGCAACCCGACCTCGCCGAACTCGATGCCGTCGGCTACCTGATGCGCACCACGGCCGTCTATGGATCGGGAAAATTCGGCGCGGCGGATCGCGACTGCATCGCAGATCGCCCCGAACTCAAAGCCCCCTTCCAAGCCGAAATGCTATCCGTCTGGCTCACCCGCGCCTTCACCGTGGACATCGCAGAACACATGGCGCGGGTGAAGGGCGGCGCGCGGGCCGTCCCCCTCGACCGCGACCTGCGCCGCCGCCTTGGCGTCGGCAATTCCACGGGCCTCGGCATGGCCCCCTTCCTCGTCCGCCACCCGCGCCTGCTGAACAGCTGGATGACCGCCCGCGAAACCGCACTCGCCCGCGTCCGTGCCTTGGATCGCGCAGACCCCAATGCAGTCGAAACCTTCCTGCAATCCCTCTCCAACGCGCAGGAAAACGCCCGCCTCTGGCACAGCGACCACCCCGCACAGGTGGCGAAACTCACCGCCCTGCGCGATGACCTGTCCCGCCTGTCCTCTCATATGCAGACCGCATGGAACCCGAACGCCCCCGCGCCGTGGGACGCCCTCTGGCGCTGGGGCGAAGACCATCTTTCGGAAGAGGGGCAGGAATGCCTCCTCTCCCTCCTCCTCGAACCACAGGGCGCAATCGTGGACGATCTCGCCCTCTCCCTCGACGCGGATGAGGAGACGGGCTTTGCCATCGACGGCAGCCTGCCCATCGCCCGCTTGCGCGATGCCCTGCGCCGTGATTACGCCTGGGTCCACCGGTTCGACTTCGACGACCCGGCTCAGATCGCCCGCTTCTGGTACGTGTCGGAAGAGAAACTGGAACCCCGCCTCGGCAACCGGCATGACGAAGCCGGACAGGACCGCGAACAACCCCTCGGCATCGCCCGCGCCATCGCCGCGCTCACCGCCGCACTGGCCGAGTGGTCGCAGGATGGCCCCCTTGCCGCCTTCCTGCTCGCCCACCCGGAACACCGCCATACCGTGCGCCGCGTCCTCATGCTGCGCGCCCTGCCCTATGCCGAAATCCGGGACAACGTGCTGGATCAGACGATGCTCCCGATCGACATCCTTCGCTGCAAACTGGCCTTCTTCGGCGCGACACGCTTCGACCCACGCTCTGACCGCTGGGTGCGGATCAGCCTGTTCCAAGGCCAACCCTTCCCCGATGAACTGGCCGGATGATGCTGACGCCCGTCGATATGGCCCATTCTGAACTGCGCAGCCTGATAACCAAGGCAGCGCGTGGCGCAGGCCTGTCTTGGGGCCACGCCGAAGAGGCAGGCTGGGCCGCCGACTGGCTCGCCCGCCGCGCACTCCCCGCCGGCGAATGGGCGGCACGCTGGCTTGCAGCAACGGTCGAAGGCCGCCCCGGCCCGGTCGAGATCGGCACTGCACTCTCGGACCAGCTTGCCGATATGAACCTCCCACTTTCGATGGAACCGCTGCCCGACAGCCTTCCCGCCCCCGGCTATCTCCTGCCCTTCCTCCACCGCATCGCCGAAAGACGCGGATCGATCTGCGTATTTGACGCGGTCGGAACCGTCGTCCGTGTCAACCCGGATGGGACGGTCGTCTTCGGCCCCTCATGGTCCGACACGCCCCGCAACTGGTGCGTGACCGACTGCAACCAATCCGCAGACCCGTCGCGTGTGCGCGTCACGCCGTCCCTTATCGAATGCCTCGAAACCCTCGCCCTCCGCACGACCGTGCCCCCTTCCGAAGCCTCGCGCCGCAACGCAGGCGCTGCCACCACGGACAATGACTGACGCCCGGCCGGTTCGGGCCAGTCAACCCTCACCTGCTTGCCGATCCCGACAAGCCGCGCAATCTTAAGGGCCAAAGCCCCGCGCGAAGTGACCTCATGCTGACCAATGCCGACATCGTCGAACTGACGGAATTCCGCCACCGCCTTCACCGCCACCCCGAACTCTCCGGGCAGGAGGAATGGACGGCCGCGCAAGTCGTGCAGGCGTTGGAGCCGCTCGGTCCGTCCCGCATCATCAAGGGGCTGGGCGGCCACGGCGTCGCGGCACTATGGGAGGCAGACGAAGCAGGCCCGACAGTCATGTTCCGCGCCGAACTCGACGCGCTGCCGATCGAGGAGATGTCGCAAGCCGCGCATCGCTCGATGCGCCCGGGCCAAGCACATCTCTGCGGTCATGACGGGCACGCGACGATCCTGACCGGCCTTGCCCGCCTCATCGCCCGCCGCCCGCCCGCCCGCGGTCGCATCTTGCTGCTTTTCCAACCCGCCGAAGAGGATGGCTCAGGGGCCGCCGCCGTATTGGCCAACCCGCGCTTCGCCGAAATCCGCCCCGACTGGGCCTTCGCCCTTCACAACATGCCGGGCCTGCCGCTGGGTCACGCCGTGATCGCCCCAGGTCCGGCGAATTGCGCCTCGGAAGGTCTGCGCGTGACCTTCCACGGACGCACAGCCCACGCCTCCATGCCCGAAACGGGCGTGTCCCCCGCATTGGCCATCGCCGCACTGATCCCCGCAGCGCTGGCGGCAGGCACAGGCGGCGCAGTTGTCCCCGGCTTCCGGTTGGTCAGCATCTGCCACGCGCGGATGGGTGAACCCGCCTTCGGCATCACCCCCGGCGAAGGGGCGCTCTGGCTTACCCTGCGCACACTGCTCGACGACGACATGGCCGCGCTGCGGGACGAGGTGATGGGGATGGCGCGAGACCTCGCCCACCAGAACGGTCTGACGGTCGATTTCACCCATCACGACCGCTTCGCGGCCTGCACAAATCACGCCCACGCCTCAAAGATCATAACTCGTGCGCTGGAAGATCTGGGCATCGCTCACGACGCCCACGCCTTCCCCATGCGCGCGTCCGAGGATTTCGGACTGTTCGGTCGGCACTCAAATTCCGCCATGTTCCTTCTTGGCGCGGGCGAAACCCGACCTGCGCTGCACAATCCGGATTACGATTTCCCGGATGACCTGATCGACCGAGGCACGAAGATTTTTGATCGCATCAGACTGGATCTGCTTGAATGACGGGATCGCATCACGGAACCAATTCCATGGCATCCCAATTCTGACGACTGGCCGCTAAGGGCCGAACGCGGCGTTCCGCGCCTGTAATGGTGTTGCCGCTATGCACCCGATACGAACGTCTACAAAGGGGAGGTTACCGTTGCGGAGGATCAGTACTCGTCGACATGAGCTTCTGGACGGCGCCTGCAAAAGGCCCCAGAAACGGCCGTGTGTGTGTCTTCGCTAGCGAGCCCAAGCAAATGTCCGAGACAGATCGAGATTACTGGACCTTGGCCGAAGCTTCCGCGTGGGTCGTGTTTCGGGATACCTCGATTGTTGCTCTTTTCGGCCCACCTGATCCAGAGAGTTGGGCGGCCTACATGATGTATCCGTCGCATTGGACAGCGCGGCAGGTCGGTCAACAACTCGAGATTTTTACTGCTCTTGCGCAAGGCCGACTTACTGCGACAGGCCGGAGTGGAGCACCAAATGCCCGTCGAGAGAGTATCCCTGCAGAAGAATGGGCAGATTTTAAGCCTGACGTGCGCGGGCCCTATCGAAGGCTGCCTGACTGCACTAAGGCAGAGCCTTGGCTGGATATTCTCGTGCGCCGCGCTGATGTCGAACGTCTGTGGCGTCGCCAAAGTGAGGTCGAAGGACGAACCAAGTTTCAGAGGGGCTGGTTTCTGGACCAGTACCGACTGCTAAAGGACAATCAGCCGTCTCTGTCAGAGAACTAGCTTATAGGTGAGCTGCAGGAGCAGTTCCAAGATGAGACCAAACGTGAGCCGCCGTCGCGGACGACTATACAGCGCTATCTAAAGGGCCTTTAACGACTGGCCCGCATCCGGCCCATTGTGTGTAGGCCAAAGGCGGGCTGACGGGCCGGCTCGTGGTCAAGCTGGACTTGCCCGGAAAAAGTGGAGAGCTGGACTTGCCCGGAAAAAGTGGAGAGCACCAACTGAGGAACCAGGAGGTGTTCTA
>VFQR01000673.1_pt1 | contig 38270 bp, 44 predicted proteins | sample 3512321 | NCBI WGS metagenome assembly VFQR01 (sample SAMN10412374, study PRJNA504923) | tailings metagenome | isolation source: Relicate 3 Philex TSF1 revegetated site | place: Philippines: Tuba, Benguet | collected 2017-08-29 | reverse complement strand
TTTCAAAACATGTGCATGAATTGCAAAACACCGCTATTGACGCAATAGGATTCTACCGCTAGTGGTGCCGTCACGTTGCGCGACGACATGTTTCTCATCAGCGCAACATGCACTATGTTCTGCCGTGAGCGTGTTGCTTTCGGAAGGTGCCAACCCATGAGGAACTTGACCCCGGTGATCTTGCAGGCCGGACTTAAGGAGGCCCTGACCGAAGGCGGCATCGTCGAAGCCCTCTGTGTCGAGGACGCAAAGAAGGTTCTCAATGTCTGGCAAGGCACCTGGCGCATCCAGTTGCGCCTTGGCGACAAGACAGCCCTTCTGGTGATCTCGCGTGGGCTCGAACCCCGGGAGTTCAAGACCGTCACCGGTCTGATCTCCTTCGCGGTCGAGCTGGGTCTGACCACGGTCCCCGTTCCTTTGAAGAAGGGCGAGAAGGCGACCTGGACCCATGACCCGGAGGCAGAACCTACCCCTTGATCTGACCCTCTGTGGCGGGCTGGCGCTTTGGCTCATCGCCGCACAAGGTGCTGTGGCCGAGGTCATCGACCTCGGGGCAGGGGCAGAGGACCTGCGGGTTCGGGCCAGCGTTCTCGATTTTGGCAAAGAGCTCCCCAAACGCGGCGACCTGAACGGCGCCGAGTTCGCAGATGGAGCTGAAGCCGATGCTGATGACGAAGGTCTCGTCGTCCTCGCCTCCTACAGCACATCTCAAAAGCGCAGCGGGCCGCGCGGCACGGTTGAGATCGAGGATCTCGTATTAGATGTCGGCGACGACTACCTCCGCCATCCTGCGCTGAAGGCGGCGGGGCTCTCTGGGACGCAATGGCTCGCGCTCTTCCGAGCCAATATCGCTGTGGAATCCGCCTTCAATCCGGATGCGCGTTCATCGGTCGGTGCAATCGGTCTTGGGCAACTGATGCCCGCAACCGCCGATCTCCTCGGTGTCGATCCTCATGATCCGGAAGACAACCTCCACGGCTCGGCCCGCTATCTCCTCGCACAGCTTGAGGACTTCGGCGCCGCCGATCTTGCGCTCGCCGCCTACAACGCCGGACCCGAAGCGGTCCGTGAGTATGGCGGCATACCCCCTTATGCCGAAACCGAGGGCCATGTGGCCAAGGTTCTGCGGCTGACCAACGCAACCCTCAGTTCGGAGTAATCCACATGTTCCGCAAATTTTTCGGCGCGCAAATCTCGCGCCTGGCTTTGCATACCCTTTTGCTGGCGCTGCCCTTCGCGGCGATCCTCGCAGAGCCTGCCCTCGCGCAGAACCTCGATCCCTTGGAGAACATGCTTCAGACCGTGGTCGATGCGCTGACCGGCCCGATCGGGCGGCTGATCGCCATCCTCGCCGTGGTAGCGGCGGGCTACATGATGTTCACCGGCCGCCTGAACTGGCCCCTCTTCCTTGCGATCTTCTTCGGTGTGGTCCTCGTCTTCTCGGCCGCGACCATCATCGATGGCTTTGCGGCCCCCTGAGGCGGGATCGGCGATAGGCCGGGTGGCATCGACCACCCGGCCTGGCCGAGCCCCGGATGTTCTCCATGCATGATGCGCCCCTGTTCCTCGGCCTCACCCGGCCGCCGAAGATCTTCGGCCTTCCCATCGGCTATTTCGTGAGCCTGATGCTGGGCTCGGTCATTCCCTTCGTTGGGGCGAACGACTGGCGGTTCCTGCTGATCGGGGTCGTCGGCTATCCGGTCCTATGGTTCGTGGCGGATCGCAACCCGAACCTCTTCGAGATGGTCGCGGTGGTCTTTTCCCGGACGCCGCGCACCCGGGGGAAGTCAGCCTTTGGCGGAGATCGCCATGTCAGCTGACCTCAAATCCCTCTTCCCGGGCACCCCGGCACTTCGATCTGTCTTGCGGCCTGAGGATCTTGCAGCCGAGACCCTCGCCCGGCACTTGCCGTGGCTCTCCGCGCCCGCGGACAATTTGATCCTGACCCGGCAGGGTGACCTGATCGCCTCGGCCGTGGTCGAAGGGCAGGACAGTTTCACGAGGGAAGAAGGGGACCTCTCACTCGCGACCACTTCGCTTGCGCGGCTGATCGGCCAGTTGGGCGAAGGCTTCGGGTTCCATGTCTCCAAGCTGACCCTGCCGGACGCACCCCAATTGAAGCCCTTCGATGGAGAGGGTTCCGGGGAGGCGTTCGCGGCAATGGTCGATGCCCGCTGGCAGGCGCATCTTCGCGCACGCACCCTGAAGCGGCGAGTGCTGGTGGTCTCGCTCATCCTTCGCCCCACAGTACTAAAACGTGTCCCTTTGATCGGCGCACTCTTCAAGGCAGCCTTCACAGGCGACCTCGGCCAGAGGATCGAGCGCCTGAATGAAGCGATGGGCCTTTTGGCCGGGGCCTGCCAGGGTCTGGGCTTTCGGCCCCTAAGCAGCTCTTCCGGGGAATGGCTTGGTCTCCTTGGCGTCCTTCTTGGGCAGCCGATGGCCAAGGTGCTTCCGATGCGCGGTCAATTTCTTGCCGAGGCTGTCGCGTCATCGCAGATGACCTTTGCTGGCAAACGGGTGGAAATCGAAACCGGCGAAGGGATGCGTTTCGGGACGATCTTCGGCGTGAAATCCTATCCGGCCCGCACCTGGGCGCGGATGCTCGACGCGCTGGAACTGCCCTACGACATCGTCATCACCAACAGCTTCACCCCCGCGCGCAACAACGAAATCGAAGAGCGCATCAAGCGCACGGCACGCCAGATGCGTGCCTCCGAGGATGCCGCCGAAACTCTGCGTCAGGAACTGTATGAGGCCGCCGACAATGTCGCCTCGGGCCGACAAGTCTTCGGCAAACATCACCTGACGGTCATGGTCACGGCCGAGACCCCGGAACAGCTGGAGGAAGCCGCCTCCGAAGTCTGGCGCGCCGGGCAGGATTGTGGGGCGACCCTCGTTCGTGAGAGTTTCGCCGCCCGCGCGGCCTGGTTCGCCCAGACCCCGGGCAACTGGGCCTACCGCCCGCGCACCGCACTTCTGTCAGCCCAGAACTTCGCCCACCTCGCAGCGCTGCACCGGGTGACGGAAGGTCGCTCCAAGGCACAGTCGCCCTGGGCCGAGACGATCACGGCGCTGCCGACGGTGACCTCGAGCCTCTACCGCTTCAATTTCCACGATAAGGGCGAGCGCGGTGCCGAGCCGAGCGCCGGCCACACGCTGGTGTTGGGCCGCACCGGATCGGGCAAGACCCTTGGCACGGCCTTTCTGATGGCGCAGGCGCGGCGAGTGCATGCCCGCATCCTCGTCATCGACAAGGACCGGGGCCTCGAGATGGCCGTGCGCGCGTTGGGGGGCAGCTACTCTGCGATCCGGATCGGCGAGGCGACAGGTCTCAACCCGTTCCAGACCGAGACTGATGAGCGCGGGGCGGCCTGGCTCACCGACTGGCTTGGTGACATCCTTGCAGGGTCGCGGCCCTTCGAGACCGCCCAAACCGTCAGCCTCAACGCCGCGGTCCGACAGATCGTTTCGGCTGACCCGCGGCTTCGGACCTTCGATGGCCTCGCAACCCTCGTAGCCTCAACCGACGACGAGGGCGATCTTGTGGGCCGGGTCCGGGAATGGGGGCAGGGGGGTCGACATGGATGGCTCTTTGGGCCCGGGGCCACATCCCAGATCAGCCTTTCCGAGGATGTGGTCGGCATCGACATGTCGGAAATCCTCGATCTCGGGACCGAGCGCTCAGCGCTTCTTGCCTATCTCTTCCGTCGCATCGAGCGCGTGATCGAGGATCGCCGCCCGACCCTCATCGTTATCGATGAGGCTTGGAAGATGCTCGACGATCCGATCTTCGAGAAGCGCTTGCACGATTGGCTTGTCACCATGCGGAAGAAGAACGCCGTGGTGATGATGCTGACTCAGACACCGACACACCTGACCCGGGTCAAGGTTGGGCAAATCATCGCGGAAAGCGTAGTGACCCAGCTTCTCTACCCGAACCCGCGCGCAAACCCCGAGGATTACCGGATCCTGCGGCTGAACGAGAAAGAGGCCGAGTTCCTCTGCACGCCCACGGGCGGCCTGCGCCTCGCCCTCCTGCGCTCGGCTGGTGACTCGGTCTTCGTGAACATGGATCTCGCGGCCCTTGGGCCCGCCCTCGCCGTGCTTGGCGGCGGCCGATCTGGCGAAGACCGCGCCCCCTATGGCTGGCGCGACACACCCGATTTCTGGAAGGACATGACGTGACCTTAAGCAACCGCCTGATCCCCACTTCCCTTCTCGGGTTCACCCTCCTCTCCGCCTGTGCTGGCGTCGAGACAGGGGCCGTCTCTCCCTGCCACGGCCAGTTCCGGGCCGAGGGCAAGTATTTCGCGGCGCGGGAGCAAAGCGACGGTGCGACAGTCATCGTCTCGACGATGAACGCGCCCGACGCCCATTGCGCGGACTGAGCCACCGCATGCGTCGCACCCCCCTCCTTTTCGGGCTTCTGCTCGGCACTGCGGTGCCTATGAGCCTTCTGGCCCAAGGCGTGCCGATCATCGACGGCTCGCGGCTCTCAAACTTCATCTCGCGTCTCGTTGAACAGGCTGAGGACGCGGTGAAGCAGGGGGAGAAACTCGCCACGCGCACAGAACTCAGCGAGATCGAAGACGACCAGCTGGCGGCCTATGAACGTTTCCTCGCAGATACGACCGGCGTGACTGACCTCAGCGGCTTCGAGACGGGGGTGGGAACCTTCCCCCCTGCCGATGAAGTCTATCCTCTTGAGGAGACCAGCCCCGAAAGCCAGCGGCTCTTCGGGGAAGGTGAGACGGTCGAGGCGATGATCATCGCCACGGCGGCGCGCTACGAGACGCACCCCGGCGTCGTGAAGGTCGGGCTCACGCCCACAACCTGGCGCATTCTCTTCCAGTCGCTGGTGAAGCAGGAAAGCGGGTTTTCCAACGCGGCGATCAGCCCGGTTGGGGCCATGGGTTTTTGCCAGTTGATGCCGGGCACCGCCGCCGATCTCGGGGTCGATCCGACCGACCCGCTGCAGAACCTCGATGGTGGCGCACGCTATCTCGCGACCCAGCTCAACAGCTTCGGCCGGATCGACTTCGCGCTTGCGGCCTACAACGCCGGGCCTGGCAACGTCCAGAAATACGGTGGCATCCCACCTTTCGAGGAAACCCAGAACTACGTCCGCCGGATCTCGGGCTACTACGACGCCTACCTCTCGGTGATCACCGGCGCGGATGTGACGGGCACGCTGGCGGGGGTGGAGGGCGCCAGTGCAGAATGGGGCAACATGTCCTCGGCCTTCGTCGGCTATTCCGGCCAGCAGTCGGGGCAGATCGAGGCGGCCATGGCGCGGATCAAGGGGTTCCTTGAAGAGGCCAAGCCCCAGACCCCAAAAGAGGCGGTCGATCAGAATACCTACATGCTAGCCGAGCGCGCGCGCCTCATGGCCCTGACGCTGCGGCTGCGCGCGGGTGCCGTCAAGGTTGAAGCCGCGCGTGGGCTCTCCGACGCCGCGCAATCCCTGCAATACACCACCTTCTGGGAGTACACTCCGTGAGACCTGCCGTCCTTCGAACGAGGGCGCGTCTCGCGCTCGCCGTCTGTGCATCGCTTCTGGCATCACCTCTTCTGGCTCAAGGCGTGCCTGTCATCGACGGCACCAACCTCGCCAAGAATATCGAGCAGCTGCAGGCGGCACTCCGCGATGCCGAGAACCAGATCGCGCAGATCGAAGAGTTGAAGAAGCAGGTCGAGACCGGCCTCGAACAGCTGACCAACCTCGAAGGCATCCTCGGCTCGATCTCGGGCCTGAACGAGATCGCAAGCCTCTACAATTCGGTGGAGGACCTACGATCGCGGGCGGCCAAGATCACCGATCTTTCCGGCTTCCAGGACGCACTGACCATCGGGGACTTCGATGGGCTCCTGGACAGCCTTCTAGATGGCGATGTGACCATGGGCGACAAGATGGCCGCCGAATACATGCGCGACACGCTGGAAGGGGCCGGCCTAACCTCGGAAACCCTGGCCGGGCTGTCCTCCTCCGCCAATCCGCAGGACAAGCTCATCGCGACGACCGCTGCTACGAGCGCCACGGCCATGGGCGTGGCGCAGCTCTCCTACGAGGAAGCCGCCCAAAGCCTCGCGCGGATCGACGGCCTGGTCGATGAGATCGCCAACCAGGAAGGCCTGAAGGAAAGCATTGACCTCAACACGCGGATGGCCGCCGAGACCAACTATATGCTCGGCCAGATGTGGCGGTTGAACGCGGCCGCGGGGCTTGCCGCCGGCCAGACGGGTGTGAACTGGGCCGCAGAGCAGGCCAAGGAAAAGAGCTTCTTCGACTATTCGGGGGCCGAATGATGCGGCGGGCTTCTCACCACGTCGCGGCGGTTGCTGTGCTGGTCTGCCTTTCCAGCTTCGCTGCGGCGCAAGACATCGCCACTTTCAGCGACGTTCAGCTAATCGAAGAGACCCGGGAAGCGGTAGGCGCGCAGGATGCGGAGGCCGCGCTGGACCTCCTGACCGAAATGCAGCGGCGCGGGACCGGGATCTTTGCCGCCGCTGACAGGCCTTCCTGCGAAGAGGTGATCGACCTGCCCGAGGGGATCACCGATTGGAAGTTCCGCGCAGTGGCTCGGCAGGCCTATTTTCGCGTAGCGATGTCGCGGCGGCTTGAAGAAGGCTCCTGCGCTTGCCTCTTCGACGGCTTCAGCTTCGACGCCTTCGTAACGGCCGCCTTGGGCAAGTCGACGGCAGAACTGACCGATGCAGACCGTACGGCGCTGGAACGTATCCGCGATGAAGATCGGCGTGCAACCGAAGCGCGGTTTCGCGAGCTTGAGCAAAGCTGCCGGGCCAAGTGATCCATGGCCATCATCGCCGACATTCTGACCCAGGTCGATGCCGCCGCAACAGCGGTTGGCGCTACGGCATTTGATGCTGTGGCAGCCGAGATTGTGCCGGTCTTCCGGGTCGGGTCGGTCCTGGTGGTAGCTCTGATCGGGATCAACCTGATGGCACAAGCCGTGCCGATGACGCTGCGCAACGGGCTCGGCCTCATGGTTCGGATCACGGTTGCTTCGGCGTTCTTGTCGTCCTGGACCAACTTCAATTCGGTTTATGGCGTTCTGACCAACGCCCCAAGTGAAATCGGCGCGGTGGTGATGAACGCGTTTGGGGATGGTTCGGGCAATCTCTACGAGGGTCTGGATGCCCTCTATCTGCAAGCCCTCGATGTGGGTCAGGCGATCAGCCAGAACGGCAGCTACATCACCGGCGCCCTCGCGGGCCTCCTGATGTTTCTTGTGGCAGCCCTCATGGCGACCGTGTCGATCATCGTGATCTCGGCCGCGAAGATCATGATCGGCGTCCTCGTCATCTTCGCGCCGGTCGCAATTGCCTGCACGCTCTTCAAGGTCACCGCCCCGCTCTTTGACCGATGGGTGAACCTCGCCCTCGGCTTCGCGCTCTACCCGATGCTGACGTCCGGAATGGCGGCGTTCACGATCTACATCGCGGCGGACCTCACCCCGGCTTCCCTCGCCTCGGTGGAAACCATCGGCGATGTCCTGAGTTTCGTCGTCGTCATGATGCTCGGCACCGGCCTGATGGCCATGGTGCCGACGATCGCGCAGTCGCTCGCGTCGACCGCGACCGGCCTCGGGAGCGTCGCAGCCTCGACCTTCCGCACCGCCGACAGCGTCAAGGGTTACGGCCGCACCGGCATCGCGTCCGGGATCGGTGCGGGCCGAGGAGCGGCTGGTCTTGATGCAGGCGGTCGCCGTCCCTCGGATGCGCGCCTGAACGGCAATACCGCCGGACAGATCGGGCGGTCCGCCGTGCAGACAGCGTTGCGGCTCGCGAGCCGGACACCCGGCAAAAGCTGATGCCCAAGAATTCGAGAAGTGGAGGATCGCCCATGGAGGCGCATGGATTTGATGTCGATCTCGTTCTGGAGCCCCGCCTCGCGGCTAGGCGCGCCTGGATCGTCGCGAGTGCCGCAGGCGGGCTGAGCCTGATCCTTGCAAGCGCACTGGTCCTCGTTCTGCCCTTACGGGAAACGCAGGTCTTCACCGTCCTCGTTGATCGCCAGACCGGTGACGCCGAAAACATCCTGCAGGTCGCCCCGACCGGGATCGAGGATCAGGAGGCGCTGAAGCAAAGCCTCCTTGTGGCTTACGTCTCCGATCGCGAGGGCTATTTCCTCGCAGGCATTCAGGCCCGGCTCGAGAGCGTCCAGCGCCGCTCGACAGGGGGTGCAGAGGAAAGCCTGCGACTTCTCTGGTCGAAGGGCGGCGGCAATTCTGCTTATCCGCCCGATGTCTACGGCCCTGGTGCGGAGGTTACGGTGACCGTGCGCCGGATCACCTTCCTTTCCCCGAACGTCGCCCAGATCCGTTTCCTGAAAACCCTGCGCAAGACGAAGCAGGAGCCGGTGACCCAGCCCTTCGTCGCGACGGTCGAGTTCGCCTTCGAGCCGAAGACCGAGCGCTCCCTCGCTCATGTCTGGGAAAACCCGCTCGGCTTCACCGTCTCGGCCTACCGCGTCGATGCCGAAACCCTGGAGACCAATCCATGACCCGTTCTATTCTCCTCCCGGGACTTGCCCTCGCCTGCGCCCTCGGCTTCGCGAGCATTGCCACCGCCGAAGTCGCCCCCGCGTCGATGGGTGCTGACGCGCGTGTCCGGTCGGTCCTTTACAACCCCGTCGATGTCATCCGGCTCGACACGCATCTCCGCGTGAACACCGCCATCGAACTGGGTGCGGGCGAACGGATCGACTCGGTCCTTCTTGGCGACAGCGAAGCCTTCGAGGTCGAGGTTCTCTCGAACCGGACCACGGTGTCCGTAAAGCCCCTGATTGCCGGGGCCGAGACCAACATGACGATCTATACTGGGCGGCGCACAATCTCGCTGTCGATCAGGGAGGGGCGCTCCCGCAATCCGACCTACCGGCTGGTCCTGCGCTATCCCGAGACCGGCACGAGCCGCACGGCCAGGAGCACAGTTGCCGCAGGGTCCCGCGACATCGGCTATGCCTGGTCCGGCGACGAGACCCTGAAACCCGTCCATATCTGGAACGATGGGCAGGCGACGTACTTCGCCTTCGCGCCAGGCCTCCGGCCGTCGATCTTCGGTGTGGATGCTACGGGCCGCGAGGTGACGCTGAACTCTGGCACGCGCGGCAGCATCGTCCGCGTCTCGGGCCTGCGCTCCGCCTATTCGATCCGGATCGGGACGCAGGTTCTGTGCATCGAGCGGGTGGATGGCGGCGTGACCACCGACCCAGCCCTGCTCGCCAAGCTTCAGGGATGGGAGTTCTGACATGGCGCAACCAGAAATGACCGATCCGCAGAAGGGCACTGAGCCGGACTACAAGGTCGAGCGACCCAAGCCGAAAATGACCCGGCAGCAGCGACTTGGCATGGGAGCGCTACTAGCAGGGGCGAGCCTTGCTGCACTCTGGACAGTTTGGCCCTCCAGCCGCGCCATCCCCGATGTCGAAACCTCCGCCGTCGAGGAATTCCAGGATCAGGCGGGCGGCTCTCCCTTCGGCGCCATCGAACCCGGACCGGACGCGAAACCCGCGAGCGATGGGTTCTCCGACATCGAAGGGGAACTGGCCTCACAGCGGGAGGACCTCGAAGCGCGGAACGCCACGCTCCAGTCTGAGGTGGAGCGGCTGCAGCGCGAGCTGGGGGATCTTGCCGACAGGGCCGATGCCGAGAAGGACCAGACCGCCAAGGAACTGGCGCTCGCTCTCGAAGAAGCGCAGTCGCAGAACCTTGCCCTCATGGAAGACATGCGGCGGCAGTTCGATCAGGAAATCGCCGTCCTGAAGGCAAGCGCCGATACAGCTAGTGCCGCCGATGCCGCACGAGAAGCCGATCTGGCCGCCAAACGTGCCGAGCGCGAGGCTCAGCTTGCGGCCCGCGTGGCCTCGCCTTCGGTCGTCTTCGACGATGGCCAGAAGGCTGGGGCAGGGGATGCCGGTATGGGGATGTCCGAAGCCCCTGCCGAGGGTCGAGATGCTGCGGGGCGGGATTTCGTGCAGTCGGTGCGGGAAGCCACCGCCACCGAGGTGAGCCAGGTTATCGCCAATCCTTCGAACACCGTCCTGCAAGGCACGATGATCGAAGCGACGCTTGAGAATGCGGTCGATTCGAGCCTGCCTGGCCAGATCACAGCGATCGTGACCCGACCGGTCTGGTCCTTCGATCAGGCGCAAATCCTGATCCCCGCCGGCGCGCGCCTTTTCGGCGATTATTCCTCGGACGTGGCCATCGGTCAGGGCCGCATTCTTGTGGCCTGGACGCGGCTCGTCACCCCGGACGGGCAGTCCGTGCAGATGGAAGCCTTCGGTGGCGATGCCCAAGGTCGCTCCGGCATCACGGGCAGGGTCAACACCCGGTTTGGTGCGAGGTTCGGGTCGGCTGCACTCATTTCCCTTCTCGGGGCCGCCCCCGCCGTCGCCGCCGCGAAATACACCGACGAGGTTAGTTCCGACACGGCCGAGAGCATGGGCGAGGATCTGAGCGCGGCCATGGGTTCCGCGGTCGAAGCCTATACGAGCCTGCCGCCGATCATCACCGTCGCCCCCGGGGCCGCAATCACGGTCATGGTCGACCGCGACTTGGAAATCTGGTGATGGATGATCGGCCGAGCTTCCTCGGGAGCTACATGACACCGCTGGCCCCCCTGTTTCTGCGGGACGATCTGGTCGAGGTGGCGATCAACCCAGACGGAAAGGTCTGGATCGAACGGAAGGGCGCCACCCATATGGAGCGGGTCGTGCACCTGTCGATCGATCGGGTTCTGTCGTCCAACCTTGGCCAGGCCATTGCTTCTGCCGTCGGCGTGCAGTTCTCCGACAAGAAGCCCACCGTCTCCGGAAAAATCGTCTGGGGTGACATGGCGATCCGAGCGCAGGTTGCAGCACCTCCGATCGTGGAAGGCGGGATGGCCATCACCTTCCGGCCGTTCAAGGTCGCGGCCGATCAGCTGATCGAGCCGCGCCTCTTACACGGTGGTCTCGTCGATCTCGACGCCAAGCGTCGGAAGAGAGCGGAGGAGGCGATGAAGCTGGCTCAGGCTGGGCAGGTCGTCGAGGCCATGCGTCTTTGCGTCGAAGAGCGCATGAACATCCTGATCTCCGGCGGCACCTCGACCGGCAAGACGACATTCGCTCGGTCTTTGTTATCGATGGTGGATCTTGGGGAGCGAATCCTGACCATCGAGGATTCCTATGAGCTGTTTCCCCGTCAGGAGAACGCCGTGGCACTCAAGGCAGATCGTAGTGCCCAAGGCGAGCGGACACCGGCGCGGCTGCTGGAAGCCTCGCTCCGGATGCGACCTGATCGGATTATCCTAGGCGAGCTGCGGGGGGAGGAAAGCCGGACTTTTCTCGAAGCAATCAACACCGGGCACGGAGGATCCTTCACAACCATCCATGCCGACACTGCCCGGAAAGCCATTGATCGTCTGGCGATCATGGTCATGGCCGCCGGGCTGGGCATGGGGTTCGAAGAAGTGAAGCGGTACTGCGAGGGAAGCGTGGACCTGGTGGTGCAGCTCTCGAGGGAAGGCGGGCGGCGTGGGGTGGCGGAGATACTTTGCCTTTGAGGATCGCGAAGGGCGGAAAGCAGACCCGAGTGTGTGCGGCATCGCACCTGCAGCATTCCAGGATAGAGGTCACTCGCGCCGGCGGGTGTGTCTACTCTAAGCAAATGGTCCAGCGGGGCGCGGAACTGCCGTTCGGCATGATCTGGAGTTGCGCGACTGTATACTGACAGCGGTCACCGAATGCAGGAAATGGGATTGCAGCCCAACCGCCTTTTAGGCAACCGACTTGAAAGCGAAGCATGCAGTGTGTAAACCTGATTGGCACGGCAGTGAAGGTTGTAGCAGCTGACCGACGGAACCCGATCCAATTGAGCATCGTTCAGACCATTCTTGTGAAGTCGACGGATCCCGGGGTGATTACTGCCGTGTCTTCGGCGCTGAGCGAGGCTGACGGCTATCGGCTGATCTACTGCGAGGATGACCGCACCGCGATCCGGCGGATGGATGAGGTTCTGGTCAACCTGTTCTTGTATGATTGCGGAGACAGCGCAGGCATCGACGAAAGCGCGCTGATCCATTCCCGTCTTGCGCATACCTCTTGCGCCCGGATCGTGGTCTTCGACCCCGCAAGCACGCCGCAAGGGTTTCAGCTGGCGAACCGGACGGCGGCCTATGTGTTCCTGTTCAAGCCCTTGGACCCCGCACAGCTGGGTGTCATGGCCAAACGCGCGCTGGAACAGGCAGAACTGGCGCGGCGGCACCGTATCCTGAGCCGTGAGCTGAAGCTGTCGCTTGATGAGGATATCTTCCAGAGCACCCCTGACGGGTCGGTTCAGGGCGGCTATTCGCAGTTCGAACGGCTGGTGTTCGTCAGTGCCAAGATGGCCGATCTGGTGGCCGAGGCGAAGATGGCCGCGAAGACCGGCATGCCTGTCCTGATCCAGGGCGACACCGGCACCGGGAAAGAGCTTCTGGCGCGCGCCATCCACTTCAACTCAGACCGGCGCAAGTCGCCAATGCTGGTGCAGAACTGCGGCGGCATTGCCGAGAACATGCTGCATTCCGAGCTGTTCGGCCATGTTCAGGGCGCGTTTCCGGGCGCGATCTCGGACCGGCTGGGTCTGTTTCGGGCGGCGGATGGGGGCACGGTGTTTCTGGACGAGGTGTCCGAGATTTCGCCCCAGTTTCAAGTTGCGCTGTTGCGCTTCCTGCAAGAGGGTGAGGTCAAGCCGCTGGGCTCGGACACGATGCTGCACAGCGATGTGCGGATCATCGCGGCCTCCAACAAATCCATCGAGAAGATGGTGCAGCAAGGCACCTTCCGCCGCGACCTTTACTATCGGTTACGCGGGTTTCAGCTTGACGTGCCCTCCCTCGCTGACCGGCCCGAGGATATTCCAGTCCTGACGCGGTTCTTCGTCGAGAAGTACGCCGGTGTCGTCGGACGTCGCGTCCTTGGGGTGACCACCGATGCGCTGAAGCATCTGGAGGCCTACCCTTTCCCCGGCAACGTCCGCGAGTTGGAAACAGAGGTCCAGCGGATGGTGGCGGTGGCCGAACAGGGCGGCTACATCGCCCTGCGCCATTTGTCCGAGAAGATTTCCTCCACGCCGATCAATGACACGGTTTCAGGTGGGTTCGCACCCACGGGCGGCACCTTGAAAGACATGGTCGAAAGCCTGGAGCGCGCTATTGTCTTGCAGGCATTGGACCGCAGCCATTGGAACCAAAGCAAGGTGGCAACCGACCTTGGGCTCTCCCGGGTCGGACTGGCGAACAAGATCAAGCGGTACGATATCAAGCGGGGACGTGGGGGATGAGTGAACAGCCTGAACGATCGGTCGTTGTGCCGTTCCCCGTTCCGCGCCCTGCGAAGGTACCCGCAAGGCCCCGCGACCTTGGCCTGACTGCCCTGTCCAAAACGCTTGGCCCCGTGGCGATCAGCGCCAAAGGCCATTGGTGCGACCGCTGCAACGGCATCTGGTACAGCTATTTCGGCGAGGCACGTTGCCCGGTCTGCGGCGGCCGCTGCTGAGGCCGATGAAAAGTAAGTTTGCACAAACCCTCGCAATGTCGTTTTCAGTTTACACTTCGTTGCAGCAATAGCTTTATCCAGCCTTCCGAGTTGATTTCCCAAGGCCGGCCTCCCCGACTAGCATGTCAGCAAGATCGGTCGCTTCAGAGCCGATCACCTTGATCGTGCCGCTGTCGTTTTCGGCAGTCGGCGTCATCACCGGGAGGAACGGATGGCTAATCTACTCTGGCTGCAAGGCGGTGCCTGTTCGGGCAATACGATGTCGTTCCTCAACGCCGAGGAACCCAGCGCCTGCGATCTGGTGACGGATTTCGGGATCAACATCCTATGGCAGCCCTCGCTGGGGCTGGAACTTGGCGACAACGTCAAGACGATCCTGCAAAAATGCATCTCGGGCGAGATCAAGCTGGATATCTTCGTGTTCGAAGGCACGGTGATCAATGCCCCGAACGGCACGGGTGAGTGGAACCGCTTCTGCGGCCGCCCGATGAAGGACTGGGTGGCCGAACTTTCGGCAGCCGCCGACTTCGTTGTCGCCATCGGCGATTGTGCCACATATGGCGGCATCCCGGCCATGGCGCCGAACCCGTCGGAAAGCATGGGGATGCAGTTCCTGAAGCGGGCCAAGGGCGGCTCGCTTGGCGCGGGCTTCAAGGCCAAGTCGGGCCTGCCGGTCATCAACATTCCGGGCTGCCCCGCGCACCCCGACTGGGTGACGCAAATCCTTGTGGCGGTCGCCACGGGCCGTGCGGGCGATCTGACGCTTGATGAATTCCACCGGCCGAAGACGTTCTTTTCGTCCTTCACGCAGACAGGCTGCACGCGGAACATGCACTTTGCCTACAAGGTTTCGACCACCGCTTTCGGCCAGCGCAAGGGGTGCCTGTTCTACGACCTTGGCTGTCGCGGCCCGATGACCCACAGCCCCTGCAACCGCATCCTGTGGAACCGCCATTCGTCCAAGACGCGCGCCGGGATGCCCTGCCTTGGCTGCACGGAACCGGAGTTCCCCTTCTTCGATCTGAACCCCGGCACGGTGTTCAAGACGCAGACGGTGATGGGCGTGCCCAAGGACATGCCGACGGGCGTCGACAAGGTCGGCTATATCAAGCTGACCGCCGCCGCCAAGGGAATGGCCCCCGCATGGGCCGAAGAAGACATCTTCGTGGTCTGAACCGCGAACAGGGAGCAAATACATGTCAGCAGTTGCAGCAACCGTCGAGACGCTCGACATCTCTCCTGTGGGCCGGGTCGAAGGCGATCTGGACGTGCGGGTGGAAATCGAGGGCGGCAAAGTCACCAACGCCTGGACCCACGCGGAACTGTTCCGCGGGTTCGAGGTGATCCTGAAGGACAAGGACCCGCAGGCGGGTCTTGTCGTCACCCCCCGCGCCTGCGGGATTTGCGGGGCCTCGCACCTGACCTGCGCCGCCTGGGCGCTGGATACGGCCTGGGGCACGACCGTGCCGCGCAACGCCATCCTCGCGCGGAACCTGGGTCAGATCGTGGAGTCGCTGCAATCGCTGCCGCGCCACCACTACGGCCTGTTCATGATCGACTACACCAACGAAAACTATGCCGCGTCGCCCTTCTACGCCGAAGCGGTCAAGCGCTATTCGCCCTTCACCGGCACCTCCTATGAGGCGGGGGTCACCATCTCGGGCCGCCCGGTCGAGATTTACGCGCTTCTGGGGGGGCAATGGCCACATTCGTCCTTCATGGTGCCGGGCGGCGTGATGTGCGCACCGACCCTGACCGACGTGACGCGGGCCTGGTCGATCCTGGAGCATTTCCGCCAGAACTGGATCGAACCCCTGTGGCTCGGCTGCTCGATGGAGCGGTACGAGGAAATCCAGACGCTGGAACAGTTCGAGGCCTGGCTTGAGGAAAGCCCTAAGCACGCCAATTCCGACCTGGGCCTGTTCTGGCGCATGTCCAAGGAGATCGGCCTGCAGCACTATGGCAAGGGCCATGGGCGTTTCGTGACCTGGGGCTACCTGCCGCATGAGGACAAGTACAACAAACCCACCATCGACGGGCGGTCCAGTGCGGTGATCATGAAGTCGGGCACCTATGACGGTGCGACTGATACCTTCGGGCCGATGGAGCATATCTTCACCCGTGAAGACACGACCCACGCCTGGTACGATGAGGGCGCGGCGGTCCATCCGTTCGACCGCACGACGAAGCCCATCGCCAAGAACAAGGTCGATCCGGCAGGCAAGTATTCCTGGGGCACCGCTGTGCGCCATGCGGAATCCGGCGCGCTCGAGGCCGGGCCGCTGGCCCGCCGTCTGATCGCGGGCAACACCACCGGGCAGGCGTTCCAGCATTCTGACGGGCTGGTACTGGACATGTACCGCAAGATGGGCGGCGCCTCGATCATGCTGCGCCATTTCGCGCGGATGCATGAGCTGTGCATCCTCTATCGCGAGGCCGAGCGCATCCTGCGCGAGTTCCGGCTGAACGACGAGTGGTACATCAAACCGACCGAGCGCGACGGCAAGGGCTGGGGAGCGACCGAGGCAATCCGGGGTGCGCTGTGCCACTGGATCGAGGTGAAGAACGGCAAGATTGCCAATTACCAGATCATCGCCCCCACCACCTGGAACGTCGGCCCCCGCTCGGCCGACGGTCAGCGCGGCCCGATCGAAGAGGCCTTGATCGGCACGCCGATCAAGAACAAGCACGATCCCGTCGAGGTCGGTCACGTCTGCCGGTCCTATGACAGTTGCCTCGTCTGCACGGTGCATGCCCATGACGGCCAGACCGGCGAGGAACTGGCGCGCTTCAGGACGGCTTGATCCGGAGAGCGGCGGTCGGGCGACATCCCGACCGCCAAGGGCTGCATCCGGGGAGGGGAAAGCCATGACAGAGGAGGCAAACCGCAGCCTGCGGAACCAGACATTCATCGCGCGCTACGGGGTCACCCCCGCAGAGGCCAGCCATGACATGCTGCTGCAGATGATCGAGGACATGTTCGCCGACGGGCTGGTCACCGAGGTGGAGCCGTTCCCCGAGACCGACAAGGAGTTCTCCAAGCTTCTGGACATCCTGCGCCCGCTGGATGCGAACGAGTTGCGGAAAAAGCTGGTGATTTCCGGCTGGTTGCTGGAGCCTTACGGCCCCGACAAGATGCGTTGCCAGGAATGCATGTATTTCCTCGTGCACAAGCGTTGGTGCGACCTGCCGGAGCTGAACCTGCCCGCCAAGGCGGACTGGTGGTGCCGCCTGTGGCGGATCTGAGGGGGGGAAGATGGACATGGACGCCCTGCGCCAGGAAATTGCCAGCCGCCTTGCAGGGGGCCTGCAGACCGAGGTCTGGCCCCGCGCCGGCAGCAGCGAAGAGGTGAACGCGCTGGTCCGCCGCCTGCAGGAGGAAGCGGGCGATGATCTGGAAAAAAAGCTTGTGATTTCAGGCTTTACCGTTCACACCATCGTGGCCGAAGACATGCCGCAGCCCTGCGAGACCTGCATGTACTACAAGGTTCACGCCCGGTTCTGCGATCTGCCCGAACTGATGCTGCCGGTCGAGCCGGAATGGTCCTGCAGGCTATGGCGGATCTGAAGGGGCCCGACATTGTCGTACTTGGCTGCGGCAATCCGAACCGCAGCGATGATGGGGTGGGGCCACGGGTGATTGCGCTTCTGCGGGACAAGGGTTTGCCGCCTCAGGTGCGGCTCTTTGATGTTGGCACAGACGGCATGACAGCCATGTATCGCGCACGCGGGGCCACCCATCTGGTGGTCGTGGATGCCCGCGTGCCCGGCGGCAATCCCGGCGCGGTGTATGAGGTGCCGGGCGAAGTTTTGGCCGCACCGCCCGCGAAAGGCGCGGGCCTGCACGAATTCCGCTGGGACCATGCGCTTTATGCCGGGCGCCGCATCTATGGAGACGCCTACCCGGCAACGGTGGTCGTCCTGTTGATCGAGGCGGCGACGCTTGACCTTGGCCTGGCGCTGAGCCCCCCGGTCGAGGCTGCGGCGCACAGCGTGGCAGGGCGGGTTCGCGGCCTTATCAATGGCTGGCTGGCGGCATGACGGCGGTCGTGTCGGTACGGGACGGGTCGGTCTACCTGCCCGCGGTGGTGGTCGAGACCTATTTTCGCGGCATCGCTTCGGTGGTGGTGCTGATCCGCGACGGCACTCTGATGATCCTGCCGGTGCATCAGGCAACGGCGGGTGGCTGTCTTCTGAAGCTCCGCAATGCTGCGGGGGACCGCGTGGCGCAAGCGCGGGACGTGTTTCAGGATCAGGGTCTGCTGGGCCTGAACCTGACCGACCTGCCAGCAAACTGGGTATCCGATCAGGGCGCGCTTTGCGCAGAACTGCCGCCAGAATTGCAAACATGATTTTCAGTTGAAAAAGAAAGTAGACAGAACGCGCGGCAAGTGATCTTCTTTCCGCACAAGAAGACGCGACACGCCCGAGTCGCGCGGGGAGGGAGTCCACCATGGCTGCAACCAGCCGCACCAAGCAGCAGGTCGATGCGGCGCTTATGGCCGTCGAAGACGCTGATGCCTCTGACGCCGACAAGGCGCAGATGCTGATGGAGATTGCGATGGGCCTGCAGCAGGCCCCGCGCGAACCCGCTGACCTGCATGCCGCTGTTGACCTTTATCGCAAGGCTCTGACGCTCGTCCCTCCGGGCGAAGTGCTGGGCGGGGCTCGCATTCGGGCGCGTCTTGCCACAGCGCTGATGGCGGTGCCGGCCGAGGATGCCGAGCCGATGAAGGCTGCCCGCGCGGAAATCACCACGGCCATCGCGACCCTGACTGCCGAAGGTTCGGACGCCGAGGTTGCTGAGGCCGAGATGAACCTTGGCCTGATCTGCCAGACGCTTGCGGGCTGGGGCATGATGCCGATCCAGCCCGCGATTTCTGCCTATCAGCGGGCTTTGCGGACCTTTGACAAGGCCGCCTACCCCAAGGAATTCGCGATCCTGCAGAACAACCTTGCCACCGCTTTCATGTCGATGCCCTTCACCGATGACAGCGGCAAGCTGCGCGAGGCTTTGGCCGTGCAGGCCTTTGAGGAAGGGTTGAAGGTCGTCACCCTGATCGATCACCCGGTTGAATACGCCATGCTGCAAAACAACCTTGGCAATGCGCTGCAGTATGTCTCGACCGCGCACCGGGTAGAAAACTGCTTGCGCGCGCTGGATGCCTATGACGAGGCGCTGAAGGTCCGCACCCTGCGCGACATGCCCGAGTCCTATGCCAACACCATCGCCAACAAGGCCAATTGCCTGGCGAACCTGCCCGACGATCTGGAAAACCCCGAAGCGGGCAACTCGCGCCATGTGCAAGAGGCGGTGGCCCTTCTGCGTGAGGCGCAGAGGATATTCCAACAGCGCGGAGAGGGCGAGAAGGCCCGTTCCGTGGCCGAAGCGATTGTTGATCTGACCTCGGCCCTGGCGCCGCACAGCGCCTTTGCCTCGCACCAAAGCCATTGACCCAAGACCGGGAAGGAACCCTGCGCGTGACTGTTGTCCTCTCTCTCATCCTTGGCCTTGCGGCTGCCCTTGGTGCCGGAGCCCTGTCGGGCATCCGCATCGGCAAGGACGCCCTCGGCACGGAACTCGCCGCCTATATGGGCGGGCTTTACGGCATCATCTCGGGCAGCGTCGCGGTCGTTCTGACCGTGCTCGTGTTGTCGCTGACGTAAGGGGGGCGCGCATGTTCGGCATGGCAGTGAATTCCGCAAAGCAGTTCTTTGCGGGCAAGCTTTTCAAGGACAACCGGATGGTGATTCGGCAACTGGCCATTGGCACGGGTGCGGGTCTGATCGTTGGGCTGGTCCTGGGTCAGTTTGCGCCAATGTGGCTGGCGGCGATTGCCGCAGGGGCGGTGGCGGGGATCGCGCAGCCGATCCTGCTCAAAGACGTGAAGTACGCCTGAGGCCATGAAAGACGCCTCGCCCCCCGCCGCAGATGCCCCCAGCCTTGACCGGCTCTTGGGTGATCTGCGCGCGCTGGAGGCGCTGGCGGAGCATTGGGATGACGCGGCCCGGATGGGGGCAAAGGCCCAGACCGAAGCACTGGACGCGCTGAACGCCGAGGCTTTTCGCCGCCTGATCCGCAGCCTGAAGTCCCAGCCGGGCTTTGGCGCGGCCCTTGCCGAGGCGGTGCGGGATGAGGTGGTCTATGCCGTCCTGCGCCGCCATGGCATCCTGAAACCCTCGCTTTTCGAACGGGTCGAGGCGGCGCTGGAAACCGTGCGCCCGATGCTGGCGAGCCATGGCGGCAATGCCGAGGTGGCCGCCGTTGAGGGTAACCGCGCCGATATCCGGTTTCTGGGGGCCTGCGATGGCTGCCCGGCCTCGCAGCTGACCTTCTACGCCGGGGTGAAGAAGGCCATTCAGGACGCGGTGCCCGAAATAACGGATGTGCGGCAGGTCAAGGGCCTCGGGGGCGGCGGGGCGGATACGGTGCATTTCACCTCACCTTTCGCCGATACGCTGGGCGGGGCCTGGCACAACGCGCTGGACCTTTCGCGCCTGCCAGATGGGGCGGTGCTCTTTGAAACTGTGGGCGGTGAGGGGGTCATCGTCTCACGCCATGGCGACACGGTCACCTGCTTCCGCAATGCCTGCGCCCATATGGGCCTGGAGATGACAGATGGCGCGCTGGACGGTGGTATCCTGACCTGCCCGTTCCACGGCTTTCGCTATGCGCTGGAAAGCGGCGAGTGCCTGACCGCGCCCGAGGTGCAGTTGCATGCCCATGCGGTGCGGGTGATCGGAAGCCGTGTGCAGATCAGGATCGTGCCATGAAGGTCTCGCTGTCGCATTCCTTTTCGCCGATCAAGGCCGAGGGCACGGTCACACTGGGCGCAGCCCTGCTTGATCCCACGGGCGCGCGGGTGATCCTTGGCACCGACGGCGGGATGCTGGCAGACCCGATCACGCCCGCCGCGCACCGCCTGTTCGGGCCGCGCGGGGTCTGCCTGCACCCCGATGGCTCGCTCTGGGTGGCCGATACCGGCCATCACCGGGTCCTGGGCTGGCGGACGGTGCCAACGGTTGACGACACCCCCGCCGATATCCTGCTGGGCCAGCCCGCCTTTGGCCGTGAGGGGCGCAACGCCAAGGGGCCGGTCACGGCGGCCACGCTGAACGTGCCGACGGGGATCGTCGCCTTTCGCGGTGGCCTTGCCGTGGCCGATCCCTGGAACCACCGTGTTCTGATCTGGCGGCAGTTGCCGACCGGACCAGACTGCCCGGCCGATATCATCCTGGGCCAATCCGCGCCGGATGGTGCCCTGGCCAATCGGGGGGCGGATGCGCCGACCGCCTCGACGCTGCACTGGCCTTATGGCGTGGCCGAGGTCGATGGGCGGCTTGTCGTCTGCGACACCGGCAACCGCCGGGTGCTGGTCTGGGACGACCCGGCAAGGACTGGCCAGCCTGCTGACCTTGTGCTTGGGCAGGACAGTTTCACCTGCCGGGATGAGAATGCGGGGGCCGCCGTCTCCTCCCGCTCGATGCGCTGGCCGCATATGGCGGTGGGCTGGCAGGGCGGGTTGGCGGTGGCCGATGCGGGCAACAACCGGGTGATGGTCTGGACGGCGCTGCCCGTGGCGCATGGCCAGCCCGCCGATGCCGTGCTGGGCCAGGGCGCGATGCAGGATTGCGACCTGAACCGCGCGGCCTATTACCCGTCGTCGCTGGCGATGAACATGCCCTATGCGCTGGCCGTGCTGCAGGGCAGGCTGGTGGTGGGCGACACCGCCAACTCGCGCCTCCTGGGGTTCTCGGATACCGCGATGGGCGCCCATGCCGACCGCCTGACCGGCCAGCCGGATTTCGCCGCCAAGGGCGACAACCGCTGGGGCATGGCGATGCGCGACAGCCTGTGCTGGCCCTACGGGTTGTCGGCACTCGGGGATACGGTTGCAGTGGCCGATAGCGGCAACAACCGCGTGCTGATTTGGGATGCCGCACCATGAGGGGCGCGCAGGTCACCGTGCGGGGGCAGGTGCAGGGCGTGGGCTTTCGCCCCGCCGTCTGGCGGCTGGCGCAGGAAATGGGCCTTGCGGGCGACGTGAAGAATACGGCTGAGGGGGTGGTGATCCGCCTCTGGGGCGACGGCCTTGCCACCTTCCCCGACCGTCTGCACGCGAGCCTTCCCGCCCTCGCCCGGATCGAGGAATTGCGGGTAGAGCCTTTGGAGGCCGAAGCGCCCAAGGGCTTTGACATCGTCGCCTCCGAGGGCGGCGAGATGCGCGGCTCGGTCACCCCCGATGCCGCAACCTGCCCGGATTGCCTGGCCGAGATCCGCAATCCGTTCGAACGGCGCTACCGCTATCCCTTCACCAACTGCACGAACTGCGGCCCGCGCTTTTCCATCGTCACCGCAGCACCCTATGACCGGGCCAAGACGACGATGGCCCCCTTTGACCTGTGCGAGCCCTGCGCGACCGAATACCGCAACCCCGTCGACCGCCGCTTTCACGCCCAGCCTGTGGCTTGCGGCCGCTGCGGGCCGCAGATCTGGATCGAGAAACTGGGGCGGGGGGCGGTGCAGCACGAAGCCTTTTCGATGCTGGACGATATCGACGCGACAGGCGGCATGATCCTGAACGGCCATATCGTGGCGATCCGGGGCCTTGGCGGCGTGCATCTGGCCTGTGATGCGACGAACGCGGCGGCGGTGGCCGAACTGCGCCGCCGCAAGGGCCGCGCGGGCAAGGCCTTCGCCCTCATGGCCCGCGATCTGGGAGTGGTGCGGGAATACTGCGAGGTGTCGGAGGTGGAGGCCGCTGCGCTGAGCGGTCCCGAAGCACCGATCGTCCTTTTGAAATCGCTGCCGAACAGCCTGCCGGGCAGCATCGCGCCGGGGCTGGACCGGTTGGGCGTGATGCTGCCCTACACGCCTTTCTACCACATGATCCTGCGCCGGATCGGGCGGCCCGTGGTGATGACATCGGGCAACCCCTCGGGCCAGCCGCAGTGCATCACCAACGAGGACACGCGCGAAAGGCTGGCCGAGATCGCCGATTTCGCCTGCCTGCATGACCGAGAGATTGCGAACCGCATTGATGACTCGGTCGTCCGCGTCGACCTTGGCCGCCCCCGCCTCTTGCGCCGGGCGCGGGGCTATGCGCCCGCTGGCCTTGCCCTGCCGTCGGGCTTTTCGCGTGACCTGCAAGTGCTGGCGATGGGGTCAGAGGTGAAGAACACCTTCTGCCTTGTGAAGGGGGGCCAGGCGATCCTGTCTCAGCACATGGGCGATCTGGAGGATGCGGCGACCCATGCCGATACCGCCCGCAACCTTGACCTTTACACCCGGCTTTTCGACCACGCTCCCGATATCATTGCGGTGGACCAGCACCCGCAGTACCTCGCCACCCAAGCCGGTTACGCCCGCGCCGAAGGTCGCCCGGTGATCGCGGTCCAGCACCACCACGCCCATATCGCCGCCTGCCTGGCCGAGAATGGCCGCGCGCTGGACGCCCTCCCAGTTCTTGGCATCGCCATGGACGGCACCGGCTTGGGTAATGACGGTACGATCTGGGGCGGCGAGTTCCTCGTCTGCGACTATCGCGGTTACCGGCGGGCAGGCAGTCTGAAGCCCGTCGCCCTCCCGGGTGGGGCGGCTGCGGTGCGAGAGCCGTGGCGCAACGCCTATGCCCACCTCATGGCGCAGATGGGCTGGGCAGAATTCTCGATGAACTTCTGCGGGTTGGAGATTCATCGTCGCCTGTCCCACATCCCCCGCGCGACGCTGGATGGGATGATCACGAAGGGGCAGAACACGCCGCTGTCCACCTCTTGCGGACGCCTCTTCGACGCAGCGGCGGCGATTGCGGGCGTGGCCTGGGGGCCGCAAAGCTATGAGGGTGAGGCGGCGATGCGGTTTGAAGCAGCGATTGACCCCGCCGCGATGAAAGAACCCGAGGACCTCGCCTATCCCTTCTCCACCCCGCTGCTCGGAGGGCGCGGGATGCCTTACATCGAGCCGCTGGCCGTTTGGCGGGCGATGCTGGGCGATCTGATCCTTGAAACCCCGGTGGGCGTGATCGCGGCCAGGTTCCATCGTGGTCTGGCCATGGCCATCGTGCGGATGGCTGAGCGGATCACCAAGGATACCGAGATCGATACCGTCGCCCTGTCGGGCGGTTGTTTCCAGAACGCCACGCTCTTTGCCCTTGTGCATCAGGGGCTTGAGGCATCCGGCAAGCAGGTCCTCAGCCACGGACAAATCCCCGCGAACGATGGCGGGCTGGCTTTGGGTCAGGCTGTCGTCGCCCTCGCCGTCACCGGAAAGGAAACCCCATGTGCCTAGGCATCCCCGGACAGATCGTTGAAATCGCCGACGCGACCCGAAAACTGGCCATCGTCGAGGTGATGGGCGTGCGCCGTCAGGTCAACGTCGCCTGCATCCTGAAGGACGAACCGATTGAAAGTCTGATCGGGGCCTGGTCCTTGATCCACGTCGGCTTTGCCATGAGCCGGATCAACGAAGAAGAGGCCGCGCTGACCCTCGACATCCTGCGTCAGCTTGGCGAGGCGCAGGAAGAGATCGAGGCGATGCGCGCGTCCGAAAGGATGCTCGCATCATGAAATACGCTGACGAATTCCGCGATCCGGTTGCCGCGCGGGGGGTCTTGGCCGCCATTGCGCGCGTCACCGACGAGATCGGTGCGACCAAGGACAAACCCGTCCACATCATGGAAATCTGCGGCGGCCACACCCATGCGATCTTCCGCTATGGCCTTGATAAACTGACGCCGCCCGGCCTCGAATTCATCCACGGCCCCGGCTGCCCGGTCTGTGTCCTGCCGATGAGCCGGATCGACGAATGCGTGGAGATTGCCGAACGCCCCGGCGTCATCATGACGACCTTCGGCGATGCGATGCGCGTGCCGGGGCGGCGGAAATCGCTGATCCAGGCCAAGGCGGACGGCGCTGATGTCCGCATGGTCTATTCGCCGCTGGACGCGCTGGAGCTTGCCCGCCGCCACCCCGACCGTGAGGTGGTGTTCTTCGGCCTTGGGTTCGAGACGACAACGCCCTCGACTGCGCTGACGATCCTGCAGGCGGCGGCGGACAACCAGACGAATTTCTCGATCTTCTGCAACCACATCACCGTGCCGCCGCCGATCAAGGCGCTGCTGGATGACCCGCACATGGTGCTGGATGGCTTTGTCGGCCCCGGCCATGTGTCGATGGTCATCGGCATCCATCCCTATGACTTCATCGCGCGCGACTACGGCAAGCCCATCGTGGTTGCGGGGTTCGAGCCGCTGGACCTGCTGCAATCGGTGCTGATGGTGCTGGAACAGATCCGCGACGGGCGGGCGGAGGTGCAGAACCAGTATGCCCGCGTGGTGCCCGATGACGGCAACCCCGTCAGCATCGCCGCCTGCGCCGAGGTTTACGAGCCGCGCCCCAGCTTCGAATGGCGGGGACTGGGTGAGATTGACGCGAGTGGCCTGCGCATTCGTCCGAAATACGCGGCATTCGATGCCGAAGTGAAGTTCGGCATCGGCTATGGCAAGGGCCCCCGCGCCGTGGCCGAACCCGAAGGCTGCCGCTGCGGTGACGTCATGACCGGCCGGATCAAGCCCCACGCCTGCCCGCAATTCGGCAAGGGCTGCACCCCCGAAATACCGCTGGGCGCGCTGATGGTCAGCTCCGAAGGGGCCTGCGCGGCCTATTACCAGTATGGCGGGTTGCGGCTGGAGGAGGCGGTATGAACGCAGGCCTCCGCCCTGCCCGCCGCGTGGTGGCTGACCGGGTCACGCTGGCCCATGGCGGCGGCGGCAAGGCGATGCGCGATCTGATCGAGGATGTCTTCACCTCGGTCTTTGCGCCGCCGGGGATGGAGGATCAGGCGCGGTTGATGCACCCCTCGGTCCTGGAACCGGGCGCGCAACTGGCCTTTACCACCGACAGTTTCGTCGTCTCGCCCATGGAGTTTCCGGGCGGCGACATCGGCACGATTGCGGTCTGTGGCACGATCAACGATCTGGCCGTGGGCGGCGCGCGGCCCCTGTGGCTGTCGGCGGCCTTCATCATCGAGGAAGGCGTGCCGGTCACCACCCTGCGCCGGATTGCGGCCTCGATGCAGGCGGCGGCAGAGGCGGCAGGGGTGCGGATTGTCACCGGCGATACCAAGGTGGTCGGCAAGGGCTCGGGCGACGGGGTATTCGTCACGACATCGGGCGTCGGGGTGATCCCTTCGGGGCGGACCCTGATCGCGTCCTCGGTGCAAGTTGGCGATGTGGCCATCGTCAACGGCGTTCTGGGTGACCATGGTGCCGCCATCCTTGCCGCGCGCGGCGACATGGCTTTGACGACGGATATCCAGTCCGACTGCCAACCGCTCAACCACCTGATGGAGGCCGTTCTGGCCGCCGCGCCTGCCGTACGCTGCGCCCGCGATGCCACGCGGGGCGGTCTTGCCTCGGCCCTGAACGAGATTGCCGATGCTGCGGGCGTTGGGATCGAGATCATGGAAGCCGACCTGCCCTTGCGAGCCGAGGTGAAAGGGGTCTGCGAGATCCTTGGCCTCGATCCTCTGTACCTTGCCAACGAGGGCACTCTGGTCCTCTTCACGCCCGAGGGTCAGGCCGAGGCCGCCCTTGCAGCCATGCGGGCGACCGAGGCGGGTCGCGGGGCCTGCATCATCGGGCGGGCCACAACGGCACATCCACGGACCGTGGTGATGAGAACCGTTTTCGGCGGTGGGCGCATCGTCGACATGCTGGTGGGCGAGCAACTGCCCAGAATTTGCTGACCAAACGAAAAACTCAGGAGAGGGACGATCATGAAAAAGTTGACCAGCGGCCTTGCCGCCATTCTGGCCTTGCTGCCCGCGGCGGCGATGGCCCATACCGGAACCGGCGCACATATCGACGCGATGCACGGCTTTCTGCACCCGCTGACCGGGCTGGACCATGTGCTTGCGATGGTCGCCGTCGGTGTGTTTGCGGCGCAGCTTGGCGGGCGGTCGCTTTGGGCTGTGCCAGCGGCCTTTGTGCTGGCGATGGTGGCGGGCGGTGCGCTTGGGTACTTCGGAACACCGCTCCCGATGGTCGAGCAGGGGATTGCGCTTTCGGTCATCGTCATGGGCCTTGCCGTGGCTTTCGGGGCGAAACTGCCGGTTGGCCCCGCAATGGCGCTGGTCGCCGTGTTCGCGGTCTTCCACGGCCATGCACATGGCGCTGAAGGAAGCGCTGCCGGGTCGTTCCTTGGCTACGCTGCGGGTTTTGTGGTGGCGACCGCGCTTCTGCATGCGGCTGGGGTCGTGCTTGGCCGGACGCTGGAACGCCTGGGCGGCGGGCTTGCGCTCAACTCGCGCCGACTGGTGGGTGCGGCGGGTGCCGTCGCCGGTGCCGCGATCCTGATGGGCTGACCGCTGTTGGCGGGGCCATCCCCGCCAACCCATCAGAAGGACTGGACCCATGCATGAGCTTGGCATGGCGCGCAGCATCGCTGCCATCGTTGAGGAACACGCGCGCGGCCGCCCGATAAAAGGCGTGCGGGTCGCCATCGGGCCGCGCGCCTGCATCGAACGGGGTGCCCTGGCCTTCTGCTGGGACATCGTGACGGACAAGACCGTGCTGGCGGGGGCGACCTTGGGCTTCATCGACGCCGAGGGCGACACTTTCACCGTGCGGGATTTCGAAATCAGGGAGGAAGCGTGATGTGTGGTGTCTGCGGCTGTGCCGATCCAAAGAGCGAAGTCTCGATGACCAACGTAGATACTGGGGCTACGCAGCTTTCGCGCGCAGCCGGTCAAACTCTGGCCGAGGCCCATGCCTTTGCGCATGCCCATGGCCTGCCGCATGACCATTTGCATGACCACGATCACGAGCATGGTCATGATCATCATCATGCGCATGATCACTCGCATCACGGCCATAGCCACGATCATCCGCATGATCATGTGCTGCAACAGCGCCCGGCCGGAAACCATGTGGCACTCGAAGCTGCAATTCTGGGCAAGAACGATGCCATCGCCGCCCGCAACCGGGGCTGGTTCGAAGGGCGCGGCGTGCTGGCGCTGAACTTCGTTTCCTCCCCAGGTTCGGGCAAGACCGCCCTGCTGGAGGCGACAATCAAGGCGCTGAAAGGTCAGGTCGCGATTTCCGTCATAGAAGGCGACCAGATGACCACCAACGACGCCGACCGCATCCGCGCTGCTGGTGCGCCAGCCATTCAGGTCAACACGGGTGCAGGCTGCCATCTCGAGGCCGACATGGTGGCCGAAGCCGCGCGGGCGTTAAACCCCACACCGGGCTCGCTCCTGTTGATCGAAAACGTCGGCAACCTCGTGTGCCCGGCGATGTTTGATCTGGGCGAGGCAATGAAGATCGCGGTGATCTCGACGACCGAGGGCGAAGACAAGCCGCTGAAATACCCCCACATGTTCCGCGCCGTTGGCATCGTGATCATCAACAAAATGGACCTTGCCCCTCATGTCGGGTTTGACGAGGCCGCCTGTCGCGCCAATATCGCGACTGTGAACCCGAAGGCCGAAATCATCGAGGTTTCCGCTCGGACCGGAGCGAACTTTGGTGCCTGGACAGAGCGGCTCCAGTCCCTTCTGGCAGAGGCGAAAGCACGATTCTGACGAGAGGCTTGGCCGAAGCCAGACCTACGGGTGTGGAACTAAAGGGAGGCCCGAGTGTGGAGTGGCCACTTTGCAGATCATTATGACACAGCTAGTGGTAATCACTAACGGCGGCCAATGGGATTTTGCACCGCAGCGCCACTTTAGCGCTGAATGACCGCTGAGGGCCAGAATTTGCCTGTAGGAGCATACGGTGAAGTTCAGCGACTAAGCATCGGTTAGACCCGAATCGGCACTTTCCGTGTGCGTTTGGCGCTCTCCGTAATTTCCTGAAACACCCGTGCCGCTTCTCCGAAGACCTCGGCGCCCGCAGGTCCAGCGGACGCAGCCAACCCTGACAGCTTCCCGACAGGCGCTAGCCTGCTATCCGCCCCGCTCCCCTGAATAGTTGGCAATGCCTTCCCCTTCCGCGCCCGATCAATCGGCGCAAAGTGCCGATCCTCGTAGTACCGGATGTGCCGCGCCCGGATCGGATACTGCCCCTCGGGCAGCACCAGCACCTCGTCCAGCGGAAACCGCAGCACCTCGTTCGCCGAAATCAACGGACGCTCCTCGGAACGCCTGCTGACATTAGCACTGTCCTCCAAGGCCCGAACCCGCGACTGGCTCTCGGTCACGGCAGTGATGGTAGACCGCCCCAAGGCGTTCGACAGCACCTCGGCGGTCCGGTCATCCTGGGGTGTCATGTAGATCTGCACACCAGCGCCGCCTTGCAGAGAGCGCCGCCCGGTCTCCCCATAGATGTCATCGAGACCGGGAATGGTCTGAGAGATGATGAAGAACCGGCCGCCGAAACTGCGGATGGTCTTGATGGAAGAGAGGACAAGTGGCTGGCGGCCGAGCTGGTCAAACTCGTCCATCAGGAACATGACCGCATGGGGTTCGTCCGGACCAGGCTCACGGCGCTGAAGGGAAGCGATGGCATCCGCGAAGAGTAGGCGGACGAGGGGGGCGAGAGTTTTCAGGTGCTCGGGCTGGACGACGATGTAGAGACTTTGGGGATCGCGCCGGAAGGTAGAGAAGTCGAAGTCGCTGGCTGAGGTCACGCGGTCCACCGCAGGGTCGTTCCAAAGCTCGAGACCGGATCCCTGGATGACGGACACATAGGCCCCGAGGGTTTTTTCCGGGACGTCGGCCATCTCGAGGAAAGTGCGGGAGACGATCGGGATGTTCGTGGTCTCGGCAATGGCCGTGTAGCTCTTCTTCTTGTCGCCGCCTCCGGCCATGATCTCACCGGCAAAGCCCAAGGTCGGGCGGCGCTGTTCGATGGCGTAGAGGCATGAGGCGATGAAGAGCCGCTTGCCCGCATTGAAGAAGCTCTGCGCACTTTCGCCTTCCGGGATGAGGAAGAGGTCGGCCATCGAGTTCAGCGCGGTATACTGACGCTCTGCGGAGGGAAGGGCGGCGATCCGGGCAAGCGGGTTGAACCGGTGCGAACCCCGGTCCTCATCGAAGGGCGAAAAGTACCAGATGCCGTTCTTCAGCCCACGCTTGCGATGGATCGAGGTCTTCGCGAAGTTCTCGCCCTTCACGTCGAGGATGATTGCTGAGCCGGAGAAGTGGAGGAGGTTCGGGATGACAAATCCCACGCCTTTCCCCCGGCCGGTAGGCGCGATCATCATCGCATGGGGGAAGCGGTCGGGCGGCGCCATCACGAAGGGCGCGTCGGATTTCGGGAGACCGAGCTTGCCGAAGATGAAGCCGTTCTGGTCGAGGGTCCCGACCATGTGGTTGCGCTTCAACTCTCGGCGCGACTGGAAATGCGCGTCGTCATACTGGTTGAGCCGCCCTCGATGAACCCCGGCCAGACCGACAAGCGTCAGCGCGACAGTCACGGCACCGGTGATGATCAGCGCGCCTTGCAGAACCGATGGCCGCGCGGCGAGGTCTGCCCAGGCGTAGCGCAGGAACCAGGGGCCCATGGGGCTGAGCGAATCGAGGCTCTCCCGGAAGGCAGTGATCACATAGATCGTCGCCAACATGCCGCCAATGTAGAGACCGGTCAGCAGGCCAAGGAGCAGCGCCAGCGGATACCGCCAGGCGGTGTCGAGGTTAGAAAGCATGGGTCTGTCCTCAGAGTTCGTGGCCGGTGTCGCGTTCGACGGCGCGGTCGCGCTGCCCCAGTTCGGCGGCGCGACGCTGCGCCCGTGCCAGATCTGCCCAAGGTCCGACCTCGCTCGATTTACCGAGGTCGCCCTCGTTCTTCAGTTCATGCGCGACGGCGGCCCGGAGTGCTGGATCTCGGATCTGCTCGTTGAGCGGCGCCAGATCGCCGGACCGGACGCGGTCGAGATCCTCGGGTTTCAGAGTGTCGTGCAGGCGGTCGACGATGGCTTCCAGCGCGGGCACCTCGGAGAGCTTCATCTGGCGATCGGCGGTGAGCAATTGGTCGCGCGCAATGGTCTCCATCAACTCCGGCGCAAAGTTGAAAGCGGCGACTTCTGCCCGAACCTCCTGGCCGAGGGCGCGCTCCGTTTCCATCCAAACCACCTTTTGCATCGTGTTCGGCTGCTCCGTGATCCAGGTCGCCCGCTGGCCTTCGCTACGCTCGGCCAAACTGAACCGGGCGACCATTTCCTCGACGGACGTGCCCGCTATGCGAAGCTCATCTTCCCGGATCGAGAAGAGCGCGGTCAGCCGTTCGCCGATCTCGTCACGAACATGCGCAAGGGTCGCGCGCAGGCCTTCATCGAGGGAAAACCCCTCGGTTTGGCCTTGATCCAGCCGCGCAAGCGAGGCGAGGGTCGGGTTGTGATAGGGATCGGTGTTCCGGTCTGCGACCTGGGCATGCTCTGCTAGGAGGATGCTATCAGGCGCGAGTTTCAGCGAGGCGCGGGCCTGCTCGGCAAAACTCCGTTCAAGGTCAACCCGCTCGGCCGACGGTTCCATTGCGCGGATTGCCTCCCAGGCCTCTGTGGCCGAAGCGATCATCTCGCTGCGCGCAGCCTCAACCCGCGCGGCGGGGTCGCCTTCGGCGTGAAGCGAGTGGTCGGGCATAAGAGGAACTCCTTGTCTGAGTGCGGCGGCAGACGCGCCAAGCGCCCGGGCCAGCCGAGAAAGGTAGGAAGAGGCGCTCGCCTCGGTGCCGGTTTCGGCGGCGAGACCGGCGAGCTCGCCAAGGGTCTCGTATTCACGGGCGAAGCCCTGCATCGCGGCGAGCCGTCGGCTCCGCTCCCCGTCGGACAGCGGCGGCGGGACAGGGGGTGTGGGCTTCCCACCCTCTCGCGATGTTCGCAGTTCGGACTGGCGCGGCGAGTTCTCGATGATGCCGCGGGAGAGGCGCGACGAGGCGAGGATGTTTAGACCATGCAACTGGCTGATTTCGGCGTGAAGCTCGCGCATAACATCGAAGTTCAGCGCGGCGTGACGACAGATCGACAGGAAGCGACCTTCCTCGATGCCATGCTTGTCGACCACGAAATGCGCATGCAGATGGTCAGTGTCCTTGTGCAGGGCAGCAACGTAGCGCCAGACATCCCCATACTCACCGGACCCGAACACAGCCTGCCCCCATTCCCGGGCGATGACTTCGGCGCGCTCGGCGTCCACCCCACGCGGGAAGCTCAGGACGATGTGATCGGCATGTCCCCGTCGCGGCGCGCCTGTCCAGGTCGAAGACCAGAGATCCGCTGTCCGCTCCGTTCGGGCAGGATCGAAATCACGCTCATAGCCCGCCAGATTGCACCAGGTGCTCTGTACCCCCTCTTCCCGGGCCACATAGTCAAGAAGGCGCTTCAGCTCCTGAGGGGTTCGGGCACTGCCACCGGCGATGCGTTTGACGACCGACTGCCAGCCACGCGGCCCACCAGCGTTTCGCAGAAGCGCCCGGGTCTGGCGTTCCTTGCGCGTGCCGAGACGGGACGATGAGCCGTCGCCACCGCCCCGCCCACGACGACGGTCGTCGAGAACATGACCGAGAACCAGATCTTCGACTGAAGGCGACCGGGTCATTTCGACGCCTCGGCAGAAGCATCAGCGGCAATAGCGAACGGAGAGGCTTGATCACCAAGTCCTTGCTTGGCCCTCAGCGCCGAGAGGAGGTGGACAACTTCTTCGACAAGGTCGTCGACCCGCGCTCCAACCTTTCGCACGAGAGCAGCATCGCGGGCATTCCAAGTCAGACGTCCGACTGCTCCCAGGCGCGCGATCTGATTGAGGTTGTTGCCGACGGCCGACAACTCCCGTCTTGCTGCAGCGATGGCATCTAGCTCGTCTACCTGAATGGCCAGACGATCGCTTGCCTGTCTGACCAGATGCCGGACTGCCTCGGAGACCGTCAGGCCGCTTGCCTCGGCAACCGCCTGAAAGGCTGCATGCTCGTCTTGCGTGATGCGGATGTTCAGCTTCACCGAAAGCCGCCGCACTTCCTTCCGGTCAAGGCTGCCCTTGATCCGTGACAGTGCCTGGCGGGAACGGCCCATCGACCTCGCCACGGCCGCAACGCTCTCGCCAGCGAGGAGCCGCGCGGTGATGGCTGCAGTCTCGGCAGAGGTCAGGCGTGAGCGTGGCATTGCATCATTACATGTGTTTTGCAGTCATTGCGCATCATGTATCACACACCACCGTTCCTGCCAACCGTCCTCACCGGCCGGTTTCCGCTCCTCCGAAGAGGAGCCCGCTTGCGGAAACCGGACAGCCGGTGAGGACTCAATATGGCGTCAGGGGTCGGCGGCTGGTCCGCCGACTGCATCCCTGCGCCCGGGCCGACAGGCCTCCGTTTAAGGCGAGACCAAAGTGGTCGAGCGCCTTGAAACCTTGGGCTTTGCAGTAGTGTACGGTCCTTCCACGAAGGACTGCCGGGAAGGGCATGACAGTCTGAAGGAAGGCTTGCCCGGGAAGGGGAAGATGGGCCAGGGAAGGGGTCTCCAGATGCTTCAAGGCCTGCCCACGGCGGACCATGGATGGCTTTGGGCATGAAGCCAGAGGCTAGATCGGCGCAGCGTCAACCCGTCACCGGCCGAACTGGCAAGCAGGCTGACAGGCAGACAGGCAGACAGGCAGACAGGCAAATTGTCCGACATGCAGCCGGTTGGCGGGTCAAGTTCGAGATCGTCTCTCGACTGAGACCTGATGTTGCCCAGCCTTCGGACCAACCATGCGGACAGGTTCCGACGCCGGCATGCGGCCTGTCACCTATGCAGGCATGCGGACATGCAAACCGTCATACGGGCCGGAGCGCAACCTGCCACGATTGCGGGCAGGCTGAAGGTGTGCTCGTACGCCGCGCCGCAGCATCGCGGCTGCTGGAATCCTTCGGAAACATGAAGGCTTCGGCAGTGTGTTACAACTTCCGGCACATCCCATTTGACGTTCTTGCAACCTTATGCCTAAACAGCGCACCGCACGCCGGTCGGATTAGTGACGCCTTTACAACGGCTTCGCTGCGTCTTGGCTTGTCCGCGGTGCATCGCCTTCCGCAGCGTCATGAAAGAGCGCCGGGTGTCGATGCCAAGGGTAATGAGTACCGTTTGTGGAGGCGTCATTTCATGCAAGTCATTACCATCGTGCAGACCAAAGGCGGCTCGGGCAAGACCACGACCGCCATGCTTCTCGCGTCTGCAGCACTGAACCTCGGGCGTCGCGTCACCTTGATCGATGGCGACGTGAATGCCCAACTCGGCCGCTGGCGCGACAGTTTCGAACTGGCCGCCTGGGAGGGCGCGCAAAAGCCCGAGTGGCCGGAGAGTCTCGCGATCCTTTCGCCTCCCGAGAGCGTGGAGGGGCTTCTGTCGCTCCTCGAAGCTGAGGAAGCGCGCGGCGTCGATCTCGTCGTGATCGACACGCGACCTGGCACCCATACCGACACCGAAGACTTCTGCCTGATCTCCGATCTGGTGCTGATCCCAGCCCGCCCCGTCTACGCCGAATGGGAAATGACCCATCGCGCTGTCCTCTGGATGGACGACCTCCGCGCCTCGATTGCCGCGGGCGAGCGGTTCCCGGCGGTCCGGGTCCTCGTCATGGACGCGGGGCCGAAGATCTTCGACGCCGCAACCCGGGAAGGGGGAATGGCACAACTGCCAAAGCGCGACCAGGACGTGCTGCAAGAGATCCTGCGTCTCGACCATCTCGACGTGATCGTCCCGCATTCGCGTATCCTAGAACAGCTGGGCTACCACGGCCCCCTTGGGCCGGCAGCCCGCGCCAACGCCAAGGCCCACGGCGGTCGGCTGGTGGCCGACGCCATCACACGCCAGCTTGAAGTTGCGGAACTTGTCCTGACCGGGATCGACGAGGTGATCCCTGCATGAGCCGTTTCCGTCTTCCTGCACGTGTCGCACCCTCCCCGGCGGCAGAAGAACCGGGCCTGCAGAACTCCGCCGCACGGTTGCGGTCGTCGCGCGAGGTGCAGTCGCGCATTCTTGCCGAACGACGCGCGCCCGAGAAGGGCGGGAAGGACGAGAGCGTCGAGGCCCAAATCTCAGACTTGCCGACGGTGCCCTTGGCGGAGCCGGAGTTTGCCGGGAGGAGGGAAGGGGAACTTCTTCAGGCGCAGTCCCCAGCTTCCTCGGCCGAGTGTGCAGCCAGCGGGATAGCGAAGCCCCGGAAAGAGAAGTTGGTGGTTCTCTTTCGGCTGCCGTTGGCAGCCGAGAAGCAGCTTGAGCAGATCCCGGGCGCGGGCGAGGTTACTCCAGCCTACATGCTGCGCGCCTTTGCCAAGGAAGCCCGGGCCGAACTACGGCGGCTCTTGGCGGAAGATGATCTTGCGCCGCATGTCGATGAGGCGAGGCGCATTTTAAGCATGGCAGCCACGGACATGGCGGTCGGCGAACCGATGACCGTCTACGCCCAAAGTTCGGCTATCCGGGCTATGCATGCGGCACTTGAGGACCCTTGGCTGATCGAGCCCCGGGCGACGATCGTTGGTGCCTTCCTCGCCGCGATCGCGTCGCAGCTCATCGAGGCGCGACGCGTCAGGTAGACCTCACCCATGCAACAAAAATCGATGAGCCGCCTGCGGTTACTCGCAGGCAAGATCGGGCAGCGGCGCTGTCTCGAAGGTCAGGCTGTCGGCGCTGGTGACCAAGGCGAACTCGCCGCCCGTTCGGAAGGTTGCCAGCATTTTCGACCAGTCCGCTGCGTCAACCGATGCCTGTGCGGCGATGCCGTTCGTGACCGGCATGCGGGCCTGCTCGCCCGACTTTGCGAGAACGACGACCATGTCCGGTCTGGCGTCCTTGTCGAAGCGAACCACAAGCGCACCGTTGGGCGTCGGCCCAAAGACGCGATCCGGATCGCAGACAAGTCGCACCTCACCTGCCTCGCTGGTGAGCGCGTAGGTCGGAAGGCCACGCTCGACACCGACCGTCCAGGCGTCAAGCGCGTGGACGGGAACAGACATCGCCGCAAGCGCGGAAACAGCCAGAACGGGGGACAGAACATGCATCGACAGGAAAGCCTTTCGTGGTTCGCGTGGCGACAGCAAGGCACCACTTCTGATGTCGGTAGATATGTTCTGAAGGCGCTTCTGTCCATGACCGCCTCTCGCCAACGGACCATCGGAGGTGGGAATGGATAAGGTCGTCCGAAGCGCTGCCGAGAACCCAGTTGTCGATCGTCGGCTATGGCGTATCGACCGTGGAGACCGGGAACTCGTTGCGGAGCGGCATCGCACCGCCAGCGGTCGGTTCAGAACCGTGTGGCTGGTCCCGGAGGAAACCCTGCGTGGCGTCCTCTGGGTCGAGGTTGTCGAGGGAGCACCGGGCGATCCGTCACCATGACCCATCAGCTTTCTGAATCGGACCGCCCGGATCGATTCAGAAATGCAATTGGACTTGGAGAGCGGCAAGGCGGAGTCTCTGCGGGGGGGAGGACCACCATGGCTCTGGCACATCTGCACCGCATCGACCCTGAGGCCAACATGGCGCGGTTCTACTGCATCGATGTTGCGGCGACGCTGTTCGGAGACGTCTCTGTCTTGCGGACCTGGGGCCGGATCGGAACGCACGGACGGACAAGACTCGAGACTTGCGCCACCGTGGAAGAAGCGGAGAGGGCAGCATTTCAAACCCTTCGACAGAAGATGCGACGGGGCTATCTGCCTGCCGGCCAAATGCTGCCGCCAGACCTTGCGCTGTGAGATCTGTTAGGCCTTACGCTGAAGCCTGCCATCCAGCTCGGCACCGACCTCGATGGCGATCCGCTCATGGGTGACGTCGGCCTGCACGACCGCACTCGGCGCGAGCTGAACGCTTCGCGCTGAGACCGTGCCGGAAACCGCCCCAAGCACGACGAGGTCGTGGGCGACGACGGAACCTTCAACACGACCTGAACCAGCCACGGTGATCTCAGGCGCCCGCAGTGAGCCAACGACGTTGCCCTGGACCTCGATTGGTCCACTGGACGTGGCATCGCCTTCGATGACAAGGTCCTGCGCGAAAACGCTGCGGCGGGCGTTTGCGCCGGCCGGGTCCGGCCAACGGTCGAGGTCGCCATTTGGGGTCTTCATCTTGGTGCCGCCTCAGCTCAACTTCGTGCCCCACGACTGGACCAGAAGCGAAACGAAAGGGCAACGCGCGGCGCCGTTATCGGCGAAGAAGCGCGACAGTACTCGGCGTTGCACAACTCGTCCGGCAAAGATCGTCTGCCGGTCGTCCCTCATGAGCTATAGATTTTGCGTCTATCGCTCATGCGAGACCTCCAGACGGTTGGTTGGTGTGGTCCACTGTTGGAACGATGACAATGAACGGCTAGGGTATTCCGGTGAACTTCCAGCGGGGGTCGTGATGATGAAACACGAGGAGCGTGATAGCTTGGCTGGTATCGCCTTCAATTTCAGGCATGAGCATGTCGAAGGCGAGATACAGCGGCGCCTCGCTCTTCCCTTTGATGCCTGGGAACCGATCGGTAGGGGAGAGTCCATAACAACAAGAGCTCGGGCTCATCTTGCCCGCGTTGCCGGATTCGGCAACGGAGACATGGACTGATACGTCCGGGTCGAACCCACTGGCCGACCGCGACCTTGTCGTCCCAACTGTCCAGATCCCAGGCGTGACCGGTGGTCCGGCTGCTAAATGGGTGTAATTGGGTTCCGAATTGGGTTGCAGGAAATGGGTGTTATTGGGTATAAAATTGGATATGATCCAAACTCAGACGCTCCGCATCACCCCGACCTTTCTCTCGATCATCGCCGAGATCGACGAGTTCAAAGGCGCATGGCGCGCACTCGGAAGCCTCGCCCCCGAGCGTCTGTCCGCCTTACGCCGCGTCGCCACCATCGAGAGCATCGGCTCTTCGACACGCATCGAGGGAAGCCGGCTCTCCGATCAGGAGGTTCAGCGTCTGCTCTCCAATCTCGACATCCAGACCTTCTCGACCCGGGACGAAGAGGAGGTCGCTGGCTACGCTCAGGTCATGGACACAGTCTTCGCCTCGTGGCGCGACATCGATGTGACCGAGAACCATATCCGCCAGTTACACCGGGACCTCCTGCGGCACAGCAGCAAAGACCAGCGACATAGGGGGGCCTGGAAGACCGCGCCAAACTCGATCGCAGCTTTCGACGAGGCAGGGCGGCAACTTGGCGTGGTGTTTGAGACCGCCAGCCCCTTTGACACGCCGGGCCGCATTGCTGAACTGATCGACTGGTACAACGCCGCCACCCAGGACCATGATCTGCATCCGCTTCTACTGATCGGAATCTTCGTCGTGGTATTTCTCGAAATCCATCCGTTCCAGGACGGCAACGGCCGTCTCAGCCGGATCCTGACCACCTTGCTGCTTTTGCGCTCAGGCTATGCCTATGTCCCGTACTCATCCCTCGAAAGCGTGATCGAGCAAAGCAAAGAGGCCTATTACCTGGCACTTCGGCAGACCCAGGGGACGATCAGGTCCGACACTCCGGACTGGGGTCCCTGGCTCGGCTTCTTCCTGTCTGCACTACAGCGCCAGATGATTCGATTGCGCGCAAAAGTTGAGCGTGAACGGCTGTTGATGGGCAGCCTGCCGGAAGTTTCCGCGCAGCTTCTCGACCTCGTGCGCGATCATGGTCGCCTGACAATCGGCGACGCCGAGCGCCTGACCGGCCAGAATCGCAACACGCTGAAGCAGCACTTCCGCACACTTGTCGCGGATGGCCACCTAAGCCTGAACGGGGCCGGGAGGGGGGCCTGGTATTCACTCCGATAATTTTGATTATGT
>VFQR01000672.1_pt1 | contig 38278 bp, 35 predicted proteins | sample 3512321 | NCBI WGS metagenome assembly VFQR01 (sample SAMN10412374, study PRJNA504923) | tailings metagenome | isolation source: Relicate 3 Philex TSF1 revegetated site | place: Philippines: Tuba, Benguet | collected 2017-08-29 | reverse complement strand
CCGCACAAGATGATGTGTGTGATAGGGCCGAACCGGAATTAAAGGGATAAGCCTTGTGAACGGAGTGCCGCATCTTGTGCGAAGGGCCAGCAAAGACGGCACCGTGCAGATCAAGGTTGGCGACGATGAACTGCGGCCCTGCACCGAGAACGAGGTACGCACCCTGCTGCCTGTTCAGGCCTACAGCCAGAAGCAACTCAGCAATGTAAGTGTTCGCCTAGACGAGCTTGCGAGATTCATTACCGCGCCGATCCGAACCGAACTCGGGCAGCTCGAACGGCAGATGGACGAACAAAGCGAAAAGCTGCGCAAGAGCTATTCCACGAGGCAGCGCCAGAAGACCATCGAAAAGGATATTGCCCGGCTTACCCTGGAGCTCCGCTCCTACCAGGAACAGGCAAGCAGCATACGTGCATCGCTCGGCGGGCTGTCGCCAGAGGACCGAACGCTGCTGGATCTCGGATCGCAATATGACAGCGCCGAACAGGCCGTGGATGCCCGCAAGCAGCGTTTGCGGGATGCGGGCGGGCGGATCGATCAGCTGCTCGAACTGCTCGGCGGCGAAATCCGCGGAGACCTCGCGGGACTGGCCGATGAATTTCCCGAAAAGGCGCTGATCGCGGAACTGTCCGCCGAGTACGACGCACTGGTTGCCGAAATCGCAGAAGCGTTGCGCGGTGCCAAGTCCGGCATCGATCAGGCCCTCGCAGAGCGCGAAGACAGCAAATGGTCGCAATGGAGCGTCCGGCTTGAGGCCTACCGCCACGCCTATTCCGCTGCGCTGGGCAGATCGTCCGCGCATCGGGATCGGATGGAGCAGCTGAAGGTGTTGGAAGCCAAGGTCGCATCGCTCCAAAAGGAACATACCCGGCTATCGGACGAACTCATATTGCTCCAGAAGGCCGGCGAAACTTATCAGGCCGAACAGGAGAGGCTGCACGAACTTAGAAGGCAACGCGACGCACTGATCCAGGGACAGTGCGAGGCTCTAACTGAGAGATCCGGCGGTGCCATCCGCGCGATCGTTCACAGATATTCAAATGCCGATGCGTTTTCAGAGTTACTGCGAGAACGTCTAAGTGGATCGGGAGTTCGCAAAGACCGGATCGAGCGCATCGCCGAGGCCATTCTTGAGGCGGATGATCCTCACCGCTCATGGCTCGGCACGCTTGAAGACCTCGAGACCTTGGCGAACTTCGATCCCGACAAGGATTCAACCGAACACCTTCCCGAGACCCCATTTCTCACCAGCGCAGGCGCGACCAGGGGCGATTGCGATAAGCTCTCTCGCAAACTTTCCCCCGAGGACTGGCTGTCACTGTCCCTAACTGAAATCCAGAGTGAGCCCCATTTCGAGTACCGTTCGCGCGAGGGAGAATACATCAATTTCCCGAACGCCTCGTCAGGCCAGCAGGCAACGGCGCTCCTGCGCACGCTTCTGAATCAGGCAGGGCCGCCGCTTCTGATCGACCAACCAGAAGAAGACCTCGACAACCCAGTGATGCAGGAAATCGTCGAACAGATATGGGCAGCCAAAAAGCGACGTCAACTAATCTTCGTCAGCCACAATGCGAATCTCGTCGTCAACGGGGACGCAGAGCTTGTCGCCTGGTGCGAATACCGCAAGGCTGGCGATCAATCCGGCGGCAAGATAGCGGGAGAGGGAGCAATTGACATTCCAGATGTCCGTGAGGCCATCAAACGCATCATGGAAGGCGGCGCTGCAGCGTTCAATCTTCGCAGAGAGAAGTATGGCTTCTGATCCGCCGGTACAAGGCATCGGTTGTATTAGGCGACCGCAGGTTCGTGTATCTGTCGACCGAATATGCGCCAGACCTGCGCTTTGCACGGCCTGGAAGATTGTCCTCTGCATGACGCCCCTGAACGAACGCTTTCCCAGTTTTGCTGCAGGTGCCATACCGCTCGGCGACAAGACGGCTTTCCGCCCTGACCACCTTCTAGAGTAAGGGGAGTGCCGGTTTCCCGGTGACGGGTTGAGGGCTGGGAGAGTGGCTCCCGGCGCCCGTCGCGGGAGATAGCCGATGGGTGTTGTGGAAATTCTGGATCCGGTTCAGCCGGCGCGGGCTGGTGGCTGGAAAGTGGATGCGAGCCGGGGTGAGCGGAACGGGCGGGTGTCGTCCGAATGGTTCAACCGGCCCGATGACGAGCGGTATCTGTCGCTGGACGATCTCTGGGCCAATGTGAAAGGCCGGTCCGAGCGCAGTCGCAGCCGGGTGGTGCAGACCGCCGACATCCGGGTCGAGGCCGCGCGCGACAACCCCGAGCGGTTGCATCTGATGCTGCCGAAAGCGCAGGAGCCGGTCGCACCCACGCACTGGGCCTTCGGCCAGCTGGCCAGCATCGTCGGTGCTCCGGCCTCCTATCTGCGGCAGTTGCCCGCGCAACTGGCGGGGATCAATCTGCAATACGGCCTGGCCAACCACCGCGCCGAGCAGGTGAAGACCTTCGAGACGGAAGACGGTCGCACCGAACTGCGTGCGGTGACCGGCCCCGACTATGGCCGCATCCATGACCATGAACTGGTCGAGGCGGTACAGCGCATCGCGGGCAATGGCACGGGCGACACGCGCTGGAAGGTGCCGGGTGTGCTCGACTGGTCGACCGGGGTCTACAACCCCGATGTCGAGATCAGCCGGGACACGACCACGCTCTATGCCTCGGACCGCGATGTCTTCCTGTTCCTCGTCGATGATCGCAACCCGATCGAAGCAGGCAAGCTGCCCGATGGCTCCCCCGATCTCTACTTCCGGGGTTTCTACTGCTGGAACTCCGAGGTGGGCGCGAAAACCCTCGGGATGGCGAGCTTCTACCTGCGGGCCGTGTGTCAAAACAGGAATTTGTGGGGCGTCGAGGACTTCCAGGAGATCAAGATCCGCCATTCGAAATACGCCGCTTCCCGCTTCGCGCATGAGGCTGCCCCGGCGCTGACGCGGTTCGCCAATTCCTCGCCACAGGGCTTCGTGAACGGCATCAAGGCGGCGCGGCAGCAGATCGTGGCGCGGACGGATGAGGACCGGGATGACTTCCTGCGCAAGCGTGGCTTCTCGAAAGCCGAGTCTGGCAAGATCATCGAGAAGGTGCTGATGGAAGAGGGACGCCCGCCCGAGAGCATCTTCGACTTCGTGCAGGGCATCACGCGGCTGGCGCGCGACAAGACCCAGCAGGACGCCCGCCTCGACATGGAAGGGCGCGCCAAGAAGCTCCTCGACCGGGTCGGCTAACGCCGGGCCCGACAACGCGACCGCCCGCATCTGCGGCGGTCGCGCTTTCCCCTTCCAAAAGCATGCCACTGGCCCCGTCCCGAGAGGGCAGGGGGCTTCGGCCTGCGCATGTCAGCGAGACCCCCATGACCCCCCAGGAAGAAACCATCGTCCTCGAGGCCCGTGACATCCTCGGCCGCTACCTCAGCCAGAACCCGGTCATCGGCAGCTGGCAGGCGCTGATGGACTATTGCGCTTTGACTGTCCGAGGTCCCATTGAGCGATTCCATGTCCTCTATCTCGACCGCAAGAACCGCATCATCGCCGATGAGCTTTTGTCGACCGGTACAGTCGATCATGTGCCGGTCTATCCGCGCGAGGTGATCAAGCGGGCGCTGATGCTGAACGCCAGCGCCCTGATCCTGATCCACAACCATCCCTCGGGCGATCCGACCCCGTCGGAAGCCGATCTCAGCATGACCAAGGAGATCCAGAAGGGGTGCAAGTATCTCGGCCTGACGCTGCATGACCACATCATCGTAGGAGCCGGAACGGAGCTGAGCTTGCGGGCGCTCGGCAAGCTCTGACGCTGCGGCCAAACCCATCACTGCCGCCCCTTCGAGGAAGAGGGCGGCGGTTTGGTCTTTGACGGTTTGAGGCGGGGAGAACGGCTTCCCGCGCCGTTGGAGATACTCCCATGTTCGACATGCCCTTGCTAATCCCCCCGACCGCCTACGCGCGGGGCGTCCCGCCTCATTTTCCCTCGGGCGATACTGATCCCAAGCTGCCATTCACCCTGACCATGTCGCGCCGTGCGCCGGCCGATCTCATGTCGGGCCGCGCCGCCGCGCTCGTCCTCGCCCGCTTCGCGACGCTGGCCGGGGCCATGCTGGGGGCGATCAACCATGCCGAGGGGATCGCCCCGGGTGCCGCGCCACAACTTCTGGCGATCCTCGATCGCGACGAGCGGCTTGTGCTGGCTGGGGCCGCCAGAGACCACGCTGTCGCGTGGTGTCACCCGGTGATGAGCGCGGCCGAAGCGCGGGGCGTCGTGACCGAGGCAAGCCAGCTGCGCGCGCAGGCCGGCCGCGCGTCCGCCTGGGGCGAGCCCGATCTGGCGGCTCAGTTGCGCCACCGCGCCGATCTTCTGGACGGGCGTCTCGTCGACCCGCTTTGGCGCGCTTTCGCCGCCCGGGCGCTGCAGGTCGCTGCGTGAGGCCCGAGAGGCAGAGAAGGGCAGGGGGGATTTGGAGCTTGTCCGGGGGAGAGAGATCGCCCGGCCCGGCTCCGATCCCTTCCCCTTACCGGAGACACCCGATGACCCTGAGTGAACCCACCCTCGCGCCCCCTATGGCGCCCTCGACCGTCGACATGGCGCAGATCTTCGCGGCCCATGCCGAGCGTGCCGCTCGGATCGAAGCGCTGCGCCCCGGCAACAAGGATCGCCTCTTCGACGGCCTCACGGCCGCCGGCATCACCCATGTCACTGTCACCTTCGATGGTGCTGGAGACAGCGGCCAGATCGAAAGCATCGGCGCCTGGGCGGGAGAGACCGCGGTCGAGTTCCCCTTGACCGAGATCGAATACGCGGCGCTCACCTGGGACGACCCCGAGGTGGAGATGCGGCAGCTCTCGCTGGAGGATGTCGTCGAGCAGCTGGCCTACGACTTCCTCTCCGACACCCATGGCGGTTGGGAAAACAACGACGGCGCCTGGGGCGAATTCTGCTTCGACGCCGCGGCCCGCTGCATCCACCTCGAGTTCAACGAGCGATTCACCTCGTCCGAACTCTACACGCATGATTTCTGAGGGGGCGGCGATGGCACATCCCTATCACCACGCCCTGTCCTCAGTGAAAAAATGGGGCGGCACGGTCGACGATTTCATCGTCGTGCATTCTTGGTTCGACCAGAGCAAAGAGATCACGGCCGACTTTCGACACCGTGCCCTGCGCCACCATGCCGAGGGCATCTTCATGGCCGAGACGATTTTCGGCCCGACCCTCACCCTCTCGACCGGGCGCATCATCCCGACCCGCTGGGTGGGCGAGCAGCATGTGAAGGAAGACCTCGGCTTCATCCCGAGCTTTGCTGATTGGGTGAAGGCCATCCGGCCCGAGCCTTGGATGGGCCGGTCGGCGCGGATCGAGGCGCTGGTCGATCCGCATCTCGCCTCGCCTGTGGTCGAGGTCAGTTGACATGACTGATCCCGCATACTTGCGCCTCGGTCTTCCGCCGGCGGCATCGCCCCAGACAGTTCTGCGCGCGGCGGTCCGGGCGCTGCACCCCGACACGCGCGCTGTTCGCGGCTTCCGGACGGCGCGCAAGCGCTTCTACCGGCAGATGCTCTGTGCGCATGCCGCGCGGCAGGCATCGGGCGACAATCTGACCGCCTGATCGCTTACTCCATCCCTTCATTCCAATCCAGTGCCCGGCCCCAAGGCCCGGGTTTCTCAATCTCAGGAGGTCCCCATGGCGGATTACTTCGCTCATTTCTCATGCCTGATCGACGTCGGCACGCCCGACAAGGCCGCCCGCGCGCTCGCGCTGTTTCATGACCTGCGCGCGGCGGATCAGGACGCCGACGACTTTGAGGTGGCGGGCTTCACTCTTGCGCGCCAGGACGCGCCCGAGGGCAGCACGCTCTGGATCCATGACGACGAGCACGGTGATGTCGAGGCGGTTATCCGCTTCGTGCTGCGCCTGACAGAAGACCTCGACCTCACCGGCCTCTGGGGGTTCCAGTATGGTCTGACCTGTTCCCGTCCGCGCCTCGACGCCTTCGGCGGCGGCGCGCATGTCATCGACCTCGGCGCGCGCAAGTCCATCGGCTGGACCAGCACGCAAGAATGGCTGGCCGCCGCGCTGAATGGGGAGGACGTCGATGCCTGAGGTTATCTGCACAACAGTCTACCAGTTCCCTGAACTCTCCGACGTCGCCAAGGAAAAGGCACGCAGCTGGTATCGCGAGCTCGGGCCTCACGACGATTGGTGGGACGCGGTCTACGAGGATTTCGAGCGCATCTGCGATATTCTCGGCGTCCGGCTCAAAACCACGCCTGTGCGGCTGATGGGCGGCGGGATGCGGGCCAAACCCTGCATCTGGTTTTCTGGGTTCTGGAGCCAAGGGGATGGGGCCTGTTTTGAAGCATACCTCGGCCACACCAAGGGCGCGGCCGCGCGCATCCGGGACTATGCGCCCCAGGATGCGACGCTGCATGGCATTGCTGAACGGCTGCAGGCCATCCAGCGGCGGAACTTCTACCAGCTCGCCGCCGAGGTCAGCCACCGCGGTCGCTACTATCACGAATACACCATGTCCGTGGACGTCACCCGCGATAGCCCGACCTGGCAGCCACCCACCGAGGACGCAGAGGAGATCGTGACCGAGGCGCTGCGCGATCTTGCCCGCTGGCTCTACCGCCAGCTTCAGAGCGAATACGACCACCTGACCTCGGACGAGGCCATCGAAGAAGGGATCATCGTGAACGAGTACACCTTCACCGAAGGAGGGCGCCGGTTCGGGTGAGACGGTACGGTTGAAAACTGTCAGAAACCTGCGCATTTTTCTGACAAAGGAGCGATTATGGAGCGCATGGCCGAGAGCATTATGAAGGTCGCGATGACGTTGCCGGAGGGGGTACCCTTGGCAGCGAAGGGGCTCCTGCACCTCGGCTCGCGCGCGGCGGTCGATCAGACTCTGTCGCGTCTGGCCACGCGCGGCGAGTTGATCCGGGCGGGACGCGGCATCTACATGCGCCCCGTTCAGACGCGCTTTGGGCCGCGCAGCCCCTCGACCGGAAAAGCAATCGGAGCGCTCGCTGTGCAGCGGGGCGAGACGATCGTGCCGAGCGGTGCTGCTGCGGCAAACGCTTTGGGCCTCACCACGCAGGTGCCGGTCAAGTCGGTCTACCTCACCTCCGGGCGAAGCCGTGTGCTGAACCTTGGCCAGCAAGCGGTCGAACTGCGACATGCGCCGCGCTGGCAGTTGGCCTTTGGCAACAAGACCTCGGGCCAGGTCGTCCGTGCGCTGGCATGGCTCGGGCCGGATGAGGCTCCCAAGGCCCTGCAAATCCTGCGATCCAAGCTCACCGAGACGGCAAAGACCGAACTGATGTCCGCCGCGCCGCAGTTCCCGACTTGGCTGGCACGATTGGTTGGAGAGATAGTCCATGGCTGAGGCGTCAGTGCGCTTCAGCGCTTTGCCTGATGCCCATCCTGAGGCGGGAGGTAAATTCAAGACAGTCGACCCAGGGGGCCAATGCTCACCCGCCTCGCGACGGTGCGGTGCACGATTCAGCCCAGAAGCTTCAGCAGGGCGTCGCGCTGCGCGGTGTGCTTTATGGGGTTGTCGCGCTTCAGCTTGCTCAGGTTGAGGAGTTTCCACTGCACGGCTGGCAGGTGAGCCGCCTGCGACCGGTCAATCGCCGCAAAGTCCGGCTCCCCGTCCTGAAGTGTCAGAAGGAACTGCCTCGCATTGGTATCGAGTCGCGATTGCACATCGGTGATCAATCTCAGGCGCGTCGCCAGAAGCGTGTCGAGAGGAACCGGTGTTCTGGTCATGCCCTCGAATTCCCGCGCGAAGGGTTGCCCGAGATCGATCAGGTTCGGATCGAGAAGCTCATGCGCCGGTCGCGGCGAACTGGCGACATAGATCAGGAAGGTCTGGAAGAGGTCCTGCGTCAGGCCCTCGTGTTCGTAAAGGAGCGTGACGTCATAGAGATCCCGGGGATGCTGCCTGTCGAGGGCAGCGTGCAGCTTGCCCGCGAACAGGTCCTCGAACGAGACGATCTGCATTTCGGCATAGCCATAGGCATCCTCTACAGCGGCCGAGACGGTCCGGATCTCCGGGTCGTGAACCACGCCACGGGTGACGGGCGAGGTTTCGATCTTGATCTCGGCATTGCCGAGGCGCGCCAGCAGCCGTGTGGCTCCGCCGCCGCCGCCCTGGATCCGCTGAGATTTCGCGTTTCCGATACCGGTTTCGATGGCAGCCGCGATGCGATCCATCGCAGCATTGATCTCTTCCAGGCTTTCGGCGCGTTCCTTGATCGGAAGGTAAGTCAGGTCGATATCGACCGACAACCGCGGCAGGTCGCGGTAAAAGAGGTTGATGGCCGTCCCGCCTTTGAGCGCGAAGACGCATTCGCCCGCGACATGAGGCAGGACACGCACCAGGAGCGCGACTTGGGCCTTATAGGTCTCACGCGCCACTGTCGGCCTCCGGTTTCACGAAATCTTCCGGCACCATGATCCGATAGCGCGGGTGGATTTTGCCACCTCGGACCAAGGCTCGGTCGCCGCTGCCGAGGTCGAATGCCTCCCGGTCGATCCGTTTGCGCCAGGGATGGTCGTGGCGGTCGGCGAAGACGAAGAACAGGCGCTTGACCTTGATCTTGCAGCACGCCTGGAGGAGGTCGGAAAGCAGTTTCGGGCGCAGGGTTGTCAGGCTCTCGAAAACCATGTCGAGCGTGTGGAAACTCTCATGGTCGGGCAACTCGTCCATGGCTTCCAGGATCGCGCGCTCCGGCGTCGACATCGTCAGACCCCAGTCCCAGGGCTGGCCGGTCGTTTTGCCCTCGATCAAGCCCAGATTCGGTTCAGTGAATAAGGATCGGTGGCGGGTTCTGACCTGGGCATCCATCGGCAGTTTCACCAGCCAGTTCGGGATGTTTTCCCCATAGACCCAGACCGGAGCGCTTTCGCCGAGGCGCAGATAGTGGGCATGCCCTTGTTCGCCGAGCGCCGTGGTGCCGCCGACATGCAGGTCGTGGCCCATGATATGCTGCGTGGAGAGGATGCAGGTCTTCCAGTCGATGCTGTTCGATGTCGGCGTGGCTGCGGTGCTGGGCAGTGGACGGCGGAAGACGCCTCGGGTGATGCGGTCCAGCCAGCCGCGCTTCACGTAGTCACGGAAACTCTCATAGGCGATGCCTTGGGAGACGAGCCATGCGGCATCGACCAGATACCCGGCAGGCACGGCATCGAGCAGTTTCTTCAGATTCTGTGATCTTGTGGCGTCCATGATACATAAAGTGACAGATTTTCAAAGAGCGCGCCATAGACTTCTTTGAGTGAGTTAATACTTCAGTGTTATGAACGCTCCAAAGTTAGGATTTCCAAAGAGCTAAGAGGTAAGCCCAAGTGACGGGAGATCTGAATACGCGGCGATAAGCGACGGCTACAGATTTGCGGTGGTTGCCGAAGGTCGCAGCGGTGTACCTCCCGGCGTTCCGTCGGGACCAGGCCTTCGTCCTTCGGACAGGAGTTTGACCGAGGCTGATGTCCCGAAGGGCTAATCTGCCAACCTATAGGTTGGCAACTACGCTCGGTTTGCCAAGCCACGGTATGGCGAAAGCTCCGGAAGGCCGGAGCCAGCCGGTGCCGTGCTCACTTGTTGCCGTCGATCCATTTCGACATCAGCCCCTTGTCGCGGAAGCATTCGTCCGGGACGGCGCGGCGCTTGATCCGGGCGAGTTTTTCCGCGAAGGCCACCTGCTTGGACGTGGGCAGTCGGTCCATTTCGGCGACCGGCTTCAGCTGGGCCTGCGCATCGATCCAGGCGCTGAGCGACCGGCGGTCCTGCTGGACCTCCCAGGGCAGGAGGGTCTGGTTGCGCAGGGCGAGGGAGCGCGCATAGGCGATTTGCTTGGGCGTTGCGGGCAGGGCGTGCGTGGTGCTGTCCATCGGGAATCCCCTTTCCGGCTTGGCCTTCAATATAGAACATAACAGGAACAAAATCAAGCCAAGCGTACGGGCGCGTCGGCTCGAGAGGAAGAGGGGGGCCGGGGAAGATCAGGCCTGAGGGTGCCCGAGAGAGGGTGTCCGGGCCTGAACCTGTCCCTTATTCCGGAGTTTCCCGATGACCTATCTCGCGCCCGTTGCGCCTCCCGTTTCTGTTCCGTCCACTGAACCCGCGCCCGCGATCCTCGCCGTTGCCGAAGCGCTGCAACCCGACCTGGCGCAGGGGTTTAAGATCGACGCGTTGCGTCTGCGGCTTGAGATGGAGCGCGCCTTTGGCGGCTCCGATGCCGATGGCACCTGGGACTGGAAGCTCGCCTATGAGGCGGGCGAGGTGGCGCTCGTCCTCTTCATGCGGAAATTCGGCCGCGCGCTGCTTGCCCGTGCCGGCTCGCCTGGTGCCCTGCTGCTGATCCTCTCCAAGGTGGCAGGCCTCTTGCAGACGCATACCCGGCGCTCGGAGGAAATGGAGCGCTTCCAGCAATTCTCGACGCCGTTGCCGATGGGGCTGGCGGCGCTCGCTGCCGCGCAGATCACGCCGCGCGACCTGGTCCTCGAGCCTTCGGCCGGGACCGGCCTTCTGGCGATCCTCGCCGAGATCGCGGGCGGAAGCCTCGCGCTGAACGAGTTGGCAGACACCCGCGCTGATCTCCTGCGCCTCCTCTTTCCGGGTCATCCCGTCACCACCTTCGACGCTGCGCAGATCGACGATCATCTGGACGCGGGCCTGCGCCCCAGCGTCATCCTAATGAACCCGCCCTTCTCGGCCGTGGCCAAAGTCGATGGCCGTATGACCGAGGCGACAGCGCGCCATCTACGCTCGGCGCTCGCGCGCCTTGCCGCCGGTGGGCGGCTTGTTGCCATCACTGGCGCCTGTTTTGCACCGGATGCGCCCGCCTGGTCCGAGACCTTCGGCCGTCTCACCGAGTCTGCGCATCTGGTCTTCACCGGCGCCGTGTCGGGCGCAGCCTTTGCCAAGCATGGCACCAGCTTCGAGACGCGGATCTCGGTCTTCGACAAATGCCGGGGAGGCGAAAAGGGCGGCATCACCGCTGATCTCAGCCAGCCCATGGCTCCCGATGTGGCGCAGCTCTTAGCTCGGATCGTGGCCGTGGTCCCACCGCGCCTCGAATTGGATGCGGGCGATGTCGCTCGATCCCGCTCCACGTCCCCCTTCCCGGGAATTCCTGCTCGTGCGTCCGGCTCCGCGTCTGGGAAACTGCGTGCAACGTCTGCGGCCAAGACGGATGCGCATGTCACCACGCCCGATGCTGAGGACCTCGCATACACCCTGCGCGAGACGGAGGACGACCTCGGCTCCGCGCGTCTGTCCGATGCGATCTACGAGACCTTCCGCCTGCAGGCGATCGACATCCCCGGCGCGGCACCGCACCCGACCAAACTGGTGCAGTCGGCGGCCATGGCCTCGGTCGCGCCCCCGAAGCCCAACTACCGGCCGAAGCTTCCAGCCGCCGTCCTGCGCGACGGCTTGCTCTCCGATGCCCAGCTCGAGACCGTGATCTACGCGGGCGAAGCGCATGTTGCCTATCTCGCGGGGTCCTGGACAGTCGACGACACCGGCGACATGGTCTCTGCCGCCCCCGACGATGCTGGGGACGCTGTCCGCTTCCGCCGCGGCTTCTTCCTTGGCGATGGCACCGGCGCCGGTAAGGGCCGCCAGTCGGCCGGGATCCTGCTCGACAACTGGTGCCAGGGTCGTCGCAAGGCGCTCTGGATTTCGAAGAGCGACAAGCTGCTGGAAGATGCGCAGCGCGACTGGTCGGCCCTTGGCCAGGAGCGTTTGCTCGTCACGCCGCTCTCGCGTTTCGCACAAGGTCGCGACATCCCGCTCACCGAGGGCATCCTCTTCACCACTTATGCCACGCTGCGGTCCGAGGAACGCGGGGCCAAGAAGTCCCGCGTCGACCAGATCGTCGACTGGCTTGGCGCGGATTTCGACGGGGTGATCCTGTTTGACGAAAGCCATGCCATGGCCAATGCCGCCGGATCGAAGGGTGAGCGGGGAGATACAGAGGCCTCGCAGCAGGGCAGGGCGGGCCTGCGCCTGCAGCACAAACTGCCCAATGCCCGCGTGGTCTATGTATCGGCCACCGGTGCAACGACCGTCCACAACCTCGCTTACGCACAGCGTCTCGGGCTCTGGGGTGGGGAGGATTTCCCGTTCGCAACCCGTGCGGAGTTCGTCCAGGCCATCGAGGCGGGAGGGGTCGCCGCGATGGAAGTCCTCGCCCGCGACCTGCGCTCCCTCGGCCTCTACACCGCACGCTCGCTTGCCTATGACGGCGTCGAATACGAGATGCTGGAACATGCGCTGACCCCTGAGCAGCGCGGCATCTATGATGCCTATGCCGGGGCCTTCTCCGTCATCCACAACAACCTCGCCGCTGCGATGGAGGCGGCCAACATCACGGGTGAGAACGGAACGCTGAACCGCCAAGCCAAGTCCGCTGCGCGTTCTGCCTTCGAATCCGCCAAGCAGCGCTTTTTTGGCCATCTGCTCACCTCGATGAAAACCCCCACGCTGATCGGGTCGATCGCGGCTGATCTCGCCGCGGGTCATGCGGCTGTCATCCAGATCGTCTCTACAGGCGAGGCTCTGATGGAGCGCCGCCTGTCGGAGATCCCGACCGACGAATGGAACGACATCCGCGTCGACATCACTCCGCGCGAGTACGTCCTGGACTACCTCGCGCATTCCTTCCCCGTGCAGCTCTACGAGCCTTTCACAGACAGCGAGGGCAACCTGTCCTCGCGGCCTGTCACGCGAGACGGCCAGCCGGTGGAATGCCGCGAAGCCGTGCGCCGCCGCGATGCGCTCATCGAGCATCTGGCCTCGCTGCCGCCCGTGCCCGGCGCGCTTGACCAGATCGTGCAGCGCTTCGGCAGCGACCTCGTCGCCGAAGTGACGGGCCGGTCGCGCCGCATCGTCCGCAAGGGCGAGGGCCCTGCCGCGCGCCTTGTCGTCGAAAGCCGAGCCGGGTCTGCCAACCTCGCGGAAACCGCCGCCTTCATGGATGACCAGAAGCGCATCCTGATCTTTTCCGATGCAGGCGGCACGGGACGCAGCTATCACGCCGATCTCGGCGCGAAGAACCGGCGGCAGCGGGTACATTACCTCTTGGAGCCCGGCTGGAAAGCCGATGCCGCAATCCAGGGTCTGGGCCGCACCAACCGCACCAATCAGGCGCAGCCGCCGCTCTTTCGGCCCGTGGCCACAGATGTGAAGGCGGAGAAGCGGTTTCTTTCGACCATCGCGCGCCGTCTCGACACGCTCGGGGCGATCACGCGCGGCCAGCGCCAGACCGGCGGGCAGGGGCTGTTCCGACCCGAGGATAACCTCGAGTCGCCTTACGCCCGCGACGCCCTGCGCCAGCTCTATCGCCGCATCTATCGCGGCGATGTGGCAGGCTGCTCGCTCGGGGACTTTCAGGATGCGACCGGACTCAGCCTGACCGATGACAACGGTCTGAAGGACGACCTGCCCCCGATCACGACTTTCCTCAATCGCCTGCTGGCCCTGACGATCGACATGCAGGCCGTGCTCTTCTCGGCCTTCGAGGAATTGCTCGACCAACGGATCGAGGGCGCCATCGCGGCCGGTGTCTACGACCTCGGCCTCGAGACGCTGCGCGCCGAAAGCTTCCGTGTCACGGACGCTCGCGTCATCTACACCCATCCCGGCTCCGGCGCAGAAACCCAGCTGCTGACCATCGCGGAGAAGCGCCGCAACACGCCGACCTCGCTCGCGGATGCGCTCGACTGGCTCGACGACCCGAAGGCACACCTGCTGGTCAACAGCCGCTCGGGTCGGGCTGCCGTGCAGGTGCCTGCCACCAGCCTGATGCTGGATGATGGCACCATCGAGCCCCGCCTGCGGCTGATCCGCCCGACCGAGGCGAGCACAGTCCCAGCGAGGATGATGGAGGACACCCATTGGCTCGAGGCCGACCGTGCAGCCTTCGTCGTCGCCTGGACCGCGGAACTGGCCGAGGTGCCGGAGTTCAGCGAGTCCACGCTGCATATCGTGGCAGGCCTCCTGCTGCCGATCTGGAAGCAACTGCCCCAGGATGAAACCCGCGTCTACCGGCTGCAGACCGATGACGGCCAGCGCATCATCGGCCGCCGCGTCTCACCCGCCTGGGTCGCGACCACGCTGGCAGACGATGCGCCGAAGCTCACGGCGGCGCAGGTCCATGCCCTCATGCTTGAGGGCAAGACGGTCGTGCGGTTGGCCGAAGGGATGGAACTCCATCGCTCGCGCGTCATGGGCGTCAACCGGATCGAGCTGTCCGGCTTCACGGAAGCCGCGAAGGATCGGCTGAAGGCCGATGGTTTCTTTTCGGAGATCATCAGCTGGAAGCTGCGCCTCTTCTGCCCGACAGATGCGAGCGGGGTCAAAGTGCTGGATCGTCTGCTTGCGCGTTGTCCTGTGACAGGCCTACAGGCGCGCGGAGGGTGTTGAGCCATGTATTCCGAGACCGACGATGTGATCCGCGCTCTGGCGGAGAATGCAGAGAACGTCTGTCGCGCTTACCTTCCCGCCGGACGGCGGGAAGGGTCCTACTGGATTGTGGGCGATCTGCAGAACAACCCGGGCCGGTCGCTCTTCGTGCGGCTGACCGGGCCGGCCTCCGGGCCGGGCGCGGCCGGCAAGTTCACCGACGGCGCCACGGGCGAGCATGGCGATCTCCTCGACATCATCCGCGAGAGGACCGGGATCTCGCGCTTTCCCGATCTTCTGGCCGAGGCCCGAGCGCATCTTGGTCGTCCGCAGCCGGTCCTCCCGGATGTGCCAGTGCCGAAGAAGGCCAAGGGCCCCGGCGGCACACCAGCGGCGGCGGCGCGCCTTTTCGCAGCCTCGGTGCCGGTCGCAGGCACGCTTGCCGACACCTATCTCCGCGCCCGGGGCCTGACCCAAGGCGGCATGACGAGTGCGCTGCGCTTCCACCCGAAGTGCTGGCATCGGGATGAGAGCCAGACCCGGAGTCTCCCCAGACCGGCGCTGATCGCAGCGGTCACCGATGGGGCAGGGGGCTTGCAGGGCGTGCATCGCACCTGGCTGGCACCTGACGGACAGGGGAAGGCGGCTGTCGAGACGCAGCGGCGTGCCATGGGTCACCTCCTCGGCAATGCCGTTAGGCTGATCCCGCATGACGACATCCTCGTGGTTGGCGAGGGCATCGAGACCATGCTGTCGCTCTTCGAAGCTGTGCCCGGCCTTCCCGTCTGGGCGGCGCTCTCGTCGGGTCATCTCGGGGCTGTGCTGTTGCCGGAGGGGCTGCAGCGCCTCTACATCGCCATCGACCGCGATCCGGCGGGGCGGGGCGCGGCAGAGAGGTTGAGCGCCAGAGCCACCGAGAGCGGGATTGCCGTACTGGTGCTGGAACCCCGGCTCGGGGATTTCAACGATGATCTCCGGGCGAACGGCAAGGAGGCACTGCGCCAGCATCTGGCAGGGCAGATCGGGCCAGAGGATCGGCATCGCCTGTCAGGCTGAGCAGCGTCGCGCAGGGGGCAGTCCGGGAGTGCGGGGCAGGGGTCACGGATCCCTGTCGTGGCTCTGGATCGTCGTTTTGCCTCTTCCCGGGCAATCTCATCCACCCGTTATCCGCACGGCCTTCAAGAGATGGGCAGGCGGCCGTCAAAGGGGCCGCCCCTTCAAGGACGGGGGGCAACTGATTTCCGCCGGCGGGGCTCGCCCCGCCTTTGCATCGCGAAGCAAATCAGCTGCCCCCCGTCCTCCTCCACATGCGTTCCGGCCCCGAAAGGGGGTGAAGGGGCGGCCCCCGTGACGGCTTCCGCAGCCCATGAAGGCCGCGCGGGATGACGCGCGGACCAGACAGGCCCGGAGGCAAGAACAGATGACGATCCACACTCTTGACGACGCGTATGAACCCGCCCACACCGCATCCCAGACCGCCCATATGCTCGACGAGCTGCAGCTCTATGGCTACCGCCCCTTTGACGAGCCCGATCCGCGCCCGATGCCCGATGGGCAGCGCCTCGCGGTCGCCGTCGCTGATATCTTCGATGCCCTCGTCGCGACCCTGGAAGACACCCGCATGGAACCCGACCTCGAAGAGGTGCTCTGGGGCCAGGTCAACCTCTTCCACCGCGCCACGGCCCGGATCGAGCGGTCGCTCGATGAGAACGAACAGTCGCAGCGCCGCCTCCAACGCGAGCAGGACGGCTCTGAGGTGAAATCCACCGAACTCGAGCGCCTGACGGCCGAAGGCCTGACGCTGATCGAACGGCGCAACTGCATGGACATGATGCGCGATCACGCTGCGACCGAGTTTGTCCATCACACCGGGTCAACCTGGCGTCCCCGCACCGGCTCGATGGTGAACCGCCAGCACATGACCGCGGCGCTGATCGACAGCCGCGACTTCCTCGCCGCCAAGCGCTGCGCCGAAACCGAAGTGATGCTGCCCGCAGGCCCCAAGGTCGCCCTCACCGGCGGGACCGACTTCAACGATCACCGCCTGATCTGGGGCAAGCTCGACCAGGTCCGGACCAAGTATCCCGACATGGTCCTTCTGCACGGGGGAAGCCCCAAGGGCGCGGAACTCATCGCCGCCAAATGGGCCGAGGCCCGAGGCGTGACGCAGGTGGCCTTCAAGCCCGACTGGACCAGGCACGCCAAGGCGGCCCCCTTCAAGCGCAACGACGCCATGCTCGATGTGCTGCCGGTGGGTGTCCTCGTCTTCCCGGGCAATGGCATCCAGGAGAACCTCGCCGACAAGGCCAAGAAGCTGGGTATCCCGGTCATGAAGTTCGAGAAGGGGGCGTGAGCCCCCTTACTCTTTCCTCGGGGAAGGCAGTCCCGTCACGGCAGTCGCGCGCTGCGTCAGGAGCGCGTCCCGTCAGCAACGCTGGCTTGACTCTCCGGGGACGCACTCTTACGTTTTTGTCATCGTCCAAGGAAAGGTACGACAATGTCCGAGACAGCCACACTGTCGTCGAAGTTCCAGATCTCGATCCCCAAGGCGATCCGCACGGCCCAGCACTGGGAGGCGGGTCTCACCTTTGCCTTCATCCCGAAGGGCACGGGTGTTCTGCTGGTTCCCGTCCCCAAACGCGACGCCTTGAAGGGCCTCGCCCGCGGCGCTACCGCGACAGACTATCGTGACCGGACCGACCGTTTCTGATGGTGCTGGTCGACACCTCTGCCTGGATCGAATGGCTGATCGGATCGCCTACCGGGGAAGCGCTCTCTGAGCGTTTGCCGCAGCAATCCGACTGGCTGGTGCCAACCATGGTCCAGCTGGAGCTTGCGAAGTGGCTGACGCGTGAAGTCGGCGAGGACAAGGCGGATCAGGTGATTGCCTTCACCCAAGTCTGCCAGGTTGTCCCGCTGGACACCGAGATCGCGCTCGCGGCTGCTGACGCCTGCCGCACGCACAAGCTCGCGACGGCCGATGCGATCATCTTTGCCACGGCGCGGGCCCGGGGCGCGACGCTCCTGACATGCGATGCGCATTTCGAAGGACTGCCCGGCGTGGATTTCATGCCGAAGACGAGCGGCTGAGGTAAGCCGCACCATCAGGCTGACTCAACATCAGAGACCGGCCCCGCCATTGGGTCAACGGGCGGACAGATGCGGCCAGTACTGACTATGCCGCCGCTCACCAGTTTGGCTCGACGTTCTCATTTCGACGAGATCCTCCAGATCCCCGGCTTTCGATGCGCAGGCAGTCGCAATCTTCATAGCTCACATGGCCGACGGCGCCGAGGATGTCGCCGGATGCCGGCAGGGATCGCCGTTAGAGAGGTTCGGAGAGCCCCGCCCCGGATGTCCACCTTGTCGTGCAGGTCGAAGACGAAGCGCGGCGCGGGGGCGAGAACCCCTCTTGCCCTCGCGGATAGATTAGGGTGGAAGCGCCAAATTCTACCTGATATTGTGGTGTGTAGCTTGCCCAATTACTACATGTACCACAGTCCGATCCAGCTCGATGTTTTCCCGACCGACGTGCAGATGCGCCGGATCGATCCGGCGCGCAACATGCGTCGCTTCTATCGGCTCAGCGTGCAGCGAGATCTCTTCGGCAGCGCAAGCCTCGTCCGCGAGTGGGGCCGGATCGGTCGTCGGGGGCAGATCATGGTTGAGACGCACTCTGACGAAGGCAAGGCCATCACGGCGTTGATGAAGCTTGCCGCGGTAAAGAAGCGGCGTGGCTACGAGGATCTGCACTCCTGCGATTAGTCTGATCGCATTGATTGCCGCGCTGGTAGTTTGCATAAGATATATTACGCGGTGAGAGGGCGCATCTCGACTGATGCTGCCGGTCGACGCGAGGGAAAATCTCGCTCGGTTGACTGTGCACCGATTGCCTTTTCATGGTGAAGCAGACCTTCGTTTAGGCCGCAGAAATTTGCATGAAGGGCGGAGAACGGACCTCCGCCGCGTCGAGCACGAAGGCCTGCTTCGCCGACATCGGGGTCATCTGACGGAAAGGGTCGGATGTCGCATTCGAGCCCTTCTCAGACCTTGGGGCCAAGCGCAGCAATCGCCCCGGAGGGCGGCGAGTAGACCTTCGCCGCGTGACACATGAAGGTCCGCTTCGGTCCCCGACCCGATGGCATTCAACCCCAGATGCGCCATCAACGGTCCGGCGCAGTTCTGGCCAGCGCGCACCGCGACCCCCTTCTTGTCGAGGATGGTCGACATGTCCTCAGACTCAAAAACTCGTGACAAGGCGCATACCCACGAAAACCGCTGTCGATTCCCCCAGTCCGGGCTCGATGACTTGCAGGTCAACGCCGAGAGAAGTGGATGGAGCAAGCGCGAAGTCGTAATAGGCCTCCACGCCCCACTCGTCGTCGAGGTTCACGGCGGGTGGCAGAGCGTCCTTCAGGCTTGGGCTGAGGGCAGTGTAGTAGACGCCAAGTCCGAAATCATCCGCCGGGCGGCCCGGGACCATGCCGGTCCCGCTGATTCCGCCCAAGGCAGACCAATAGATCGTCGTCGGGTTACCGTCTGACAGGCTGACCTGGCCGAAAACGCCCACTACCCCGTCGGGATTCGATGCCGACTGGAATATCTGCTGGTCGAAGGCGTAGTTAAAGTAATAGCGCTCGTCCTTCACGCCGGGCGTGCCGGGAGGAAACGGCGGGATAAAGTCGCCGACTGTTTCGAAATCGGTGCCTGGATTGGTGCTGTAAAGGGCGGTGAAGCTCTGATGTCCTGGCAGCCCCCCCAAGGTCACAGGCAATTCGACAGTGCCACGGATCGTGACGCCGTCTGAGAACGGGTCCTCGAGCGGGTTAGTGTTGGTGGCATCATTGGGGTCATAGACCATGAGTGTATAGTTTGCCGCCTCAGTCCTGACGCCCAGGATCGCACCGAAAAGATAGGGCGGAACCACGCTGCTGGGCGGCGCAACAAAGGTGATGTTCCAGAATCCGTTAATGCCGGCGCCGCCCATGTACGGTTTGGAAGCAGCCGCATCGATCATGTTGATCTTCCCGAACGTCAAGGAGGCGGCCTGGCCGAATCTCTGCGTGAAGAAGAAGCTGGAGATATCGGAGGCGTCGGCACCGTCTTCGCCCGGCAGATAAAGCGCGGTGTTGATCGGTATAAGGGTGCCGCCACTGGCGTTGAGACTCTGGCCGAAATTCAACTCGCCCTTAACCGTGAGGGACAGGCCGCTCCAGAACCCAAGCTTGCTGAGGTCCGACCTGATCATCAGGTCCGCCTTGCCACCATATTTGAACCCCGGATCCCCGTCGCCAGCAGCCTGTCCCTGATAGAACTGGGTTATTCGTGGCAGAAAGGTGAAGCCCATATCGCTGAGCCGAGTTCGCGCCCCGCCCCAGTCGCCCGACAAGGTGTACTGCGCGCGCAGATCCTCGGCTGGGACCGTCACGTTGGGGCTGGAGGCAGCCGGAGCGGCTTCTTGAGCCGCCGCCGACGTGGCAAGGACGACGAAGCTCGATACAACGGCGGGCAACCCGTACGCCAATCCGCCAAGCGCAGAGCCGGAGGCATTTCTTGGCGCGGGTTCAGGACGGGTCATCGTGCTTGCATCCCTTCGCAGATTCGAGTGGTCGCGCGGAAATCGCGGCGCTACTTAGTTCAATCGACATTCCCGAAGTGGCATGCTGGTCTAAAGGGCCGCGCCCTCTCGCTTCAGCAGTTGTAGACCCCCGCCGCGCAGCGGCGCACCGTGCGCCGTCCGGCACCAGCCACGCTCACCGGCGTCAGTGGGCGACCAACGACAGCCTCGGCCGGACCGGTGTAGCCCGAGAACCCAGGCAGCCCCATAAGAGCTCCCGTCTCGATGGTTCCGATGACCATGGCGACCGCAACGAAGACGCTGAAGATACGACGGACAGCTCTCATTGATCGTCTCCAATGCTGAAATTCGGGGGCAGGTCCCTTACCTCGGTGCGGAAGGCGTCGAGGTCGATCTCGCGCGTTCCAGAGGGTGCCGTGAAGCTGAAGTCGGTCACTGCCGGTGCATCTGCCCGCCAGTCCCGGACCTCGACCGTGTATTGGGGCGCCTGGGGCACGTCCCGCGCCGTGATGGTGAAGCGGCAGGGATATGGCGCATCGCCCTGCGCGATCCAGATCTGCCAGTCGACCTCCGCGTTGCGGAAGGCGAGATGGTCGCACTCCACACCTCGGATCACGCCGGAACCGAGGTCCTTGGCCTCGGTGACGGGCTCTTCCGTCAGCGCGGCGAAGACGTTGGCGCTGAGCAGATCGGCGGCCGGGAAGGGGGCGCCGTAGTCGTCGAGAAGCGTGTCGATCAGCGCGTCGATCGTACCCGGGGCCGGGATGCGGGCGTAGACACCCGCATTGTGGCCCATGATCGTGAAGTTATCGCCGTCGAACACCATCTCCACATCCACGAAGCCACCCGTCCGCGTCGCGCGGACCTTGTCAGGGCGGACGACCGCGACGCTGCCAGAAGCCGCGAGACCGAGTTTCTCGTCCTCTGTTGTGACGATGTCGAGCGTGGCGTCGTAATCGAAGGAGAAGGACTCCGAAGCTGCAAGCCAGTCGGACATCGCCCGCAGAATTGCCAGCGGATCGGGTTCGTCCGCTGCCGCGGGCCCAGCAAGGAGGGCAAGGGCCAAGGGCGCGGCAGCGAGGGAGACCGTCGAACGTGATACCGTCATGATGCTTCCTTGAGCGGGGCTGCAGAACCTGAGCACGTTCTGCGGGCAAAGGACGTGTCTATTACCTTACCGCAACGCCCCACGGCCCGCTTGTCATTTCGCGCCAATACCGACACCGATGCGCGCGAGGCGTCTGTCGCCGGGCCGGGTCGGGTAGTACTTCAAGGTACGACCGTTCGAGGACGAGGGAGTTGACATGAAGATCGCCGGGATATCCACGCCGCCTCTGCCGGTCGTCCTGGCTCTTCTGGCGGCTCTGGTGGCGGGCTGCACGCGCCCGCCCGACCTCATCGGCATCGACAATTCCACGGTCCCCGTGGCGTCGGTGCCGGACCTCACGCGCCATCAGATCTTTATTGCGACCACCCGGCAAGCGTCCGAAGTGACGAGCACCTTCTTCTCCTCCGGCCGCGCGCCGGAAGTCGGCCTCGCTTCGGTGGTGGTCACGATCCCGCCGACGCATGTCGTGGCCCAGCTCGAGCGGCCCACGCGGCTTCCCCCCGATCCGCGCACCGAGTTCACGATCGTCGATCCCGTCGTCTACAGCGCCGATTCAGCCTTCATCTCCGAGGTCAGGCGAGAGCTTGCGCGACGGCCGGCGGGCCAGCGGCGGCTCCTGCTCTTCGTCCACGGCTACAACAACACCGCGAGCGACGCGATCCTGAGGATGGCCCAGTTCGTGGAGGACACCGAATTCGAGGGCGTGCCCGTGCTCTTCACCTGGGCCTCGGCCGCGAGCGCGTCGCGCTACGTCTACGACCTGAACAGCGCCCTCGTAGCGCGCGCCAGGGTGCAGGACGTCGTGGGCGTCCTCGAGCGCACCGGTGCCGAGAGCGTCGAGCTCTTCGCCCACTCGATGGGCGCGTTCCTCGCGATGGAAGGGCTGGTCGACGGGGCGCAGACCGGACGGCTCGACCGCCGCGCGGTAAGCATCAACCACATCATACTCGCCTCGCCTGACATCGACCTCGACCTGTTCCGGGCGCAACTTGGCCAGTTGCCGCCCGGGATCCGGGAGAAGATGTACCTGCTCGTGTCGAAGGATGACGGTGCGCTCCGGGCGTCGAGGCTGATCGCCGGCGGTGTCCCACGGGTCGGGGCTGCCGATGCGGAGGAGCTGGAGAAGCTGGGGGTGACGGTCATCGACCTGTCCCAGATTGACGACTCGAGTTCGGGCAGCCATGCGAAGTTCGCCGGCTCGCCCGAGGTCGTTCAGCTCTTGGGGGCGGGCCTGAACACGGTGGGCCGGTTCGGCGAGCAGAGCACACCCGGGCTCAACCAGATCCTCGCCGTCGCGCCGATCCGCATCCTGGGGGACTGATCTTGCGTCGCCAACTGTGTCCAATACTCAAGAGAAACATGGTCAAGATCACATGGGATCCGTCGAGGTCGATGGGGAGCCGATGGCTGGCCTGGTTCCACTGATCCGCTCCGGGTCCATGATGCCCATCGTCCGCTGGATGCAGGCGAACGGGCGGCCTGTCGAAGACCACGTGCGGGCAGTCCACCTTGCTCATGTGCTGAAGGGCGACCCGACCCTGCCCATCCCGCTTACACAGGCACTCGCCTTCCTCCGCAACGCGAGCGAGGCCGAAGGGCCGGACTTCCCGATGCGCGTCGTCTCCAGTCAAGCTGTGGCGGAGCTCGGCCTGATCGGGCGGATCGCCCTCGCCGGGGGAAGTGTCCGTGACGCTCTCATGCGCGTGGCGGAGGCCCTCCCGGTTCACATCTCGCATGAGACCATCACGGCGCGTCCCGTGCCGGAGGGCGTCATCGTGCGCGAGGCCTGGAGCCTCCGCATGGACGAGGACACCCGTCACTTCGTTCAGCAATACTTCGCGGCGCTCATCCACGCGCTCTGTGCCAACGGCGGCGCGAGACGTCCGATGTTCCGGCGCGTGGCGCTGGTGCCGCATCCGGTGCATGGGCTGTCTCACCTCCGGCGCTGGTTCGGGGACGCGCTCGAAGCCTCGCCGGACAAGACGGTCGAACTCCTGGTGCCGTCCCGCGTGGCGGATCGCGTTCTCCCTGCCTCTGCTCCCGAGGTTCCAGGTTTGGAAGGCCCCGGCGCGTATCCTGCCGTCTGCGGGGACGGGAAGCTGTCCACCCTGGTCAGGACCTTGTTGCCATCCCTGTTCGACGAGGGAATGCCAACGGTCGGGCGCGTTGCGGCCGCAACGGGCTATACGGTCCGAACCTTCCAGCGGCGGCTCGACGAGGAGCATGCCTCCTTCTCGCGCCTGCTCGAAGAGGTGCGGTGCGACCTTGCGCTCGCCGCTCTCTCCACCGGAGACATGAAGATCGGCGAGATCGCCGGACGCCTGGGCTACGAGCAGCATTCCTCCTTCACCCGGGCCGTTCACCGCTGGACCGGGACCTCGCCCCGAGGCCTGACCGGGGGTCGACGCAGGTGATGCCGGGCCAGGTCTGACATCTGAGACTTGTCATCTTGCGCCATCATCTGCAGGCTGATGCAGATCAAGGATTGTTGGGCCTTGCGCAGATACTTCCAAGAGTGAACTCTTTGCGTGGTGAGCTATCGCCAAATGAGAAAAACCTGACTGGAGGAAGAATCATGGTGAAAAGGTCACTTCTGGGGATCGCGAGCGGCGCGGCCCTCGTGGCCGCCACGGCCGGGCCCGTGGCCGCGCAGAACTGGACGTTCGACGTCTCGGCGAACCTGTGGATCAACGACACGACCGTGACGGCGGACACGCCGAACGGCGAGGTCTCCCAGACGCTGAGCTTCAGCGACGCCATCGAGAACCTCGAGTTCGCCTTCATGGGCACGGTCGAGGCGCGGAACGGCCCGTGGAGCGTCATCGGCGACCTGCTCTACTTCAAGCTCGCGGAAGTCGCCTCGACGCCGAACGAGGTGCTGTTCTCCGACGTCAAGGTAGACAGCAAGACCACGGTTCTCAGCAGCTACCTGACCTATCGGGCCTACACGACCGACACGATGGTTCTCGACGTCGGAGCGGGTTTCCGGGCCTTCTGGACCAGCATCGACACGACCTTCGTCGGCGCCGCCGCCCCGACCGAGTCGCTCAGCCAGGACAAGGATTGGGTCGATCCCGTCGTCGCGGCACGGGTCCGCATGGCCTTCAGCGACCAGTGGTTCGGCACGCTCATGCTCGACGCGGGCGGGCTCGACGACAGCAGCACATGGCAGGCGCTGGCGACCGTCGGGTACCGGCTCAACGACAGATGGGCCTTCCAGGGTGGCTATCGCTACATGCAGGCCGAATGGGACACCGATTTCGGCGAAGCCTCGCTCGAGTTCTCGGGGCCGATCCTCGGGGTCACCTACCGCTTCTGAGATCCGTTCGCGACGGGTCTGGTCTGATCGTAAAGAGCGAGGTCAATCGCAATGCCGCGTCACTTGTTGCATCGTGGAGCGAGGCAGGCATGGATCGCATGCGCCGCGCTCCTCATCCTGGTTTCGGCGGGCGGAGACGCCCGCGCCCAGGATGATCGCCCGAACATCCTGCTCATCGTCGCCGACGACGCGGGTTATGCCGACCTCGGCAGCTTCGGCGGCGAGATCCAGACCCCGAACCTCGACGCGCTGGCGGCGATCGGCATCCGCTTCACCGATTTCTCGGCGGCCCCGACCTGCTCGCCGTCGCGCTCGATGCTGCTCACGGGCACGGACAACCACCTGACAGGCCTCGGCAACATGGCCGAGTTCATGGCGCCGAACCAGGCCGGCCTGCCGGGCTACGAAGGCTACCTGAACGACCGCGTCGCGGTTCTTCCCGAGCTCATGAAGGAGGCCGGCTACAACACCTTCATGGCCGGCAAGTGGCACATGGGCGAAGAGCCAGAACGCTGGCCTGCAGCGCGCGGCTTCGACCGCGACCTGTCGCTGATCCCCGGCGGCGGCAGCCATATGGACGACATGTGGGGGGCGGTGGGCGAACGCCAGCCCTACACCTACAACGGGGAGCCTCTCCGCGCGCTCAGGCCGGGCTTCCATTCGAGCGTCGACTACACGGCCGCGATCATCGACAACATCGAGGAGCATCGCGGCGATGGAAAGCCGTTCTTCGCCTTCCTCGCGCTCCAGGCGCCGCACGACCCCTTCCAGCTGCCCGATGACTGGCGGGACCGCTACGAGGGCCGCTATGATGGCGGCTACGACACCGTCCGCGCCGCGCGGATCGAGCGGATGAAGACGCTGGGCATTCTCTCGCCGGACGCGACGGTCTTCCCCCGGTTGCCCAGCATCCCCGCCTGGGAGGATCTTTCCGACGAGGAGAGGCGGGAATCTGCGCGCCGGATGGAGCTCTATGCCGGCATGGTCGAGCACATGGACGCCAACATCGGGGAGCTCCTGGGCTACCTGAAGACGGCGGGCCTTTTCGAGAACACGCTGATCTTCTTCCTGTCCGACAACGGACCCGAAGGAAACCTCATGGAGATGGGGCCGCCCTGGGACAACAGCCGCTTCGAGGACTGGGGCAAGCAGGGCACCTTCATCCAGTACGGGCCTGCCTGGGCACAGGTCGGCGCGGGTCCGCTCCGCCTGTTCAAGGGCTTCGTGAGCGAAGGCGGCATCCGCGTGCCCCTGATCATCGCGGGCGATGGCGTGACGGGCAGCGGCCGGATCGAGGATACCTTCGCCCATGTCATGGACATCCCCGCGACGATCCTCGACGTGGCCGGCGTGGTGCATCCCGGAGGCTCCAAGGTCGCGGATATCGAACCGCTTCAGGGCACGTCTCTCCTCCCGGTGCTGGCCGACCCCGCCGCCGAGATCCGCGGCCCGACGGACTGGATCGGCTGGGAGCTCTTCGGCAACAGCGCGATCCGGATGGGCGACTGGAAACTCGTGCGGATCTGCGAACCCCTGGGGCCCGGGGAGTGGCAGCTCTACGACCTGGCCGCCGATCCCGGGGAAACCACCGACCTCGCGTCGGAACGGCCGGAGATCCGGGACCAGCTCCTCCGGCACTGGGACGAGTATGAATCGACGAACAACGTCATCTTGCCGGACGCCTCGCCCGTCTGCGCGCCGGCGGAGTGACCGCGCCTGATCGAAACCGGGCGCCGCCCGCCCGCTCAGTGTCGATGACCCGACCATGAGCCTGCCGGCAGGGCACCGGGGCGCGACGGTATTCCGGTGGACCGGCTGGCTGCTCCTCGTCCTGACGGTCATCGGGCTCGCGGCGGTCGTATCGGCGGCCCTGTCGTTCCGGGCAAGCCCGGCCCCTCTCTGGATCGGTCTCTGGCTCGCGACGCTGGCCGGCGCGCTGGCGGCGGCGCTCCGCAGGGGCCCGCTCGCGGGGCTCGGGCTCGCCCTCCTGGCCACCGGGGTCTTCGCGCTCTGGTGGATGACGATCCTGCCCTCCAACGACCGGGACTGGCAGCCGGACGTGGCAGAGCTTCTGACCGCCGAGTTCGCCCCGGACGATCCCTCGCGCGTCGTCCTCAGGAACGTGCGCAACTTCGACTGGCGGACGCCGACCGAGGCCACGGAACGCTGGGAGACGCGCGAGTACGATCTCGACACGCTCCAGAGCATGGACTTCATCCTGACCTGGTGGGCAGGTCCGGCCATCGCCCATACGATGGTCTCCTTCGGCTTCTCCGACGGGGAGCACATCGTCTTCTCGCTCGGGATCCGACCGGAACGGGGCGAGGCCTTTTCCTCCGTCGCCGGCTTCTTCAAGACCTACGAACTGATCCTGACCGGCGCCGACGAACGCGACGCGGTGCGGCTCCGCACGAGCGTCCAGACGGGGAACCGGGTGGTTCTCTACCGGGTCGCCGGCCGGCCCGAGGTGATGCGGGGCCTGTTCGTCGAATATCTCGACCTCGCCAACGAGCTTGCCGAACGCCCGCGCTTCTACCGGACCATCCTCGACAACTGCACGACCGTCGTCTGGAAGCTCGCCGACCGTCTCGTGCCGGGGCTCCCGATCGACTACCGGGTCGTGCTGTCGGGCTACCTGCCGGAGTATCTGCACGAGCGCGGCACTCTCGGCACGCGTTATTCGCTGGAGGACCTGACGGCGATGGGCCTTCTGCCGTCGGACATCGTCTACGATGGCACGGGCCCGGGCTTCTCCGCCGCGATCCGGGCAGGTCTCCCTGCGCCCTGAACCGGTCCATCGTGATCCTCGTCAAGGAGCGCCCCCAAGGCCGCGTCATGATCATCCCAAGCAACAAGGAGCAGGAGGTCAAGCATGCGGTCGCTGATCACCGGAACAACCGTCCTCGTCTGCCTCCTCGCCTTTGGTGCGCAGGCCCAGTCGCTTGGCGACCGTCTCCGCCAGGGTGCCGACGCGGTGAAGGAGGGGGCGGCGGGAATTGCGGGCAGGGCTGAAGACACGGTCAGCTCCACCGTCGATCTCTTCACCGACGAGGCCACCCCGCAGGAGACCCGCGCGGCCCTCGACGCGACGGCCGCGGAGATCCTCGCCCAGCTCTTCGCCGAGCAACCGGACGCGCTCACGCTCTACGCGCTGAGCGCGGGTCACGCGGTCTTCGACACCCGCCGGCTCGTGATCGCCGGTCTCGCCGCTGGCGGGGGCAGGGGCGTCGCGGTGCCGCATGACGGCTCCGCTCCGACCTACATGAACATGGGCACCGCAGGAGTGGGCCTCTCCTTCGGCATTGGCGGGTTCGATACCCAGGTCGTGATCCTGTTCGAGGACGCGGCGAGCTACCGGGATTTCGTCGCCAATGGCTATGACGCGACGGCCGAGGCTGGATCGATGTTCGGAGATCAGGAGACGACGGCGGGCCTCCGCTTCGTGGGCGGGCGCGCGATCTTCCACCTCACCGACAGCGGCTGGAAGGTCTCGGCCACGGCCACAGGAACGCGTTACTGGCCGGATCCGGATCTGAACTGACCGTGACACCTTGTCTTCGCGCTCTTGAAAGCGCCTCAGTGAAAGCAGCCATTCATGTGCGCGGTCTGAGCGTCCGGAGAGGGCCGACTTCGGCGGTCTCTGCTGCAATGGCCAAGGTCCGAAAGGTCCGCACACCGGACCCTGGCTTCGATCCGCCGAAGGTCCGCTGACCGCAGACTTCGGACCCTGTTCGTGGCGATGGCGAAGGTCGGCAGAGGGCCGTTAATGCCCAGTCCTGCGCGCTCGCGGGGGTCCGGTCTTCCTGTGAGCTATAGAATGGACCTCTATAGCTCACTGCGACGTCGCAAGCCTAGCTCCCCTGCCCTGCCCCGCGAGCTGCATCGACCTTCCGCTATGCGGCCCTCTCGATGAACTCGTAGCGTACCTCGTTCTGAACATCCGCGATCCATGCGGGCTGCAGGTCGCCGTTATCCCAGAGGTAAAGGAAGCCCACCACGACTCCCGTGTTCTTGCAAAGAATGCGCAGGATCGGTTCGCCCGTGAGGCGTTGGTTCGAGGTCATGTCGGGCTCCTGTCGCTCTGACCGCGCAGCCGTTCAACGCGAGGTCTTCTTCATCTACGGGTGGTGGTAGCGTTGGATCTCTGCAGCCGCAAGGTGAACCAGTGGTGTATGTCGCAGCGTCAAGTGCGACAACTTATTCATGAGCAAATTCAGATGCTTCGCCGGTTTCGTCCGTTCCGCGGTTTACAGCAGCAGCCGCAATCTCATCCAGAAGCGCATCGATTTCGGCCCAGACGCGCGGTTCGATCTGGCCTCGGACCAGGGCCCACTTGCTCAGCACATCGAGGGGGTCATGCGCGCGCAGGAGGGCTGTCAGCGCCGGGGTATCGACTGCCAGCGAGGTGCGTGCGCGCCATTCGGTAATCCGCGTCCGCTGCTCCTCCGAAGGGGGGACGAACTCGGACCCGAGCTCCCAGTTCTTGACCGCGCGGCGCAGGGCGGCGCGGATGACATGGGCGGGATCGACGCCGCAGTCGATCAAGGCCTCCTCTTGCCGTTCCAGCGCGTTCACCCGGATGTCGATCTTGCGCGTCGCCGGACTGAGCCGCGTTCGGGTTGGCGATGACATGACTGCAGGCGCCGTCCTCGCGCCCGTCTCCTGGCTGAACTGAGACGCGGACGTAGGCGCTTTGCTTGGACGCTCGGCGACGTCATCTCCCATTGGCGCTGGTTCCACACTCGCAAGTTCTGGCATCACCTCCGCGAGCCGCACCTCTTCCCTTCCCGGGTCTTCTCCCACCTCTGGCCGCAGGGATGCGGCATAGGCCGGGTCGGGCCGTGTGATTGTCGGGATCTTCTTCCTCATAGCCCTACCCTCACACGGCCAGGATGTTGTTGAGGATGTCGGTCGCCTCTTCGAGGGCCTCGATCACATGGCGCACATGGGGGCGCATGAGCGGATTGGGATCGGCCTGCTTCTGCAACGCCACAGCGTGCAGGAGGCCCTTCTCGTCCATCTCCTTGTAGACGTTCCGTCGCATCATCACGGTTTCGATCACCGGGAATCGCGCGATCGCCGCCTCGATGAGGGCAGCATCGGCTCGGGTGGTCTTGGGGTCGACCATGTTCAGGACCACGTGGTGGCGGGGCAGGCTGTCGGGGTCATCGACGCGGGCGCGAAGCTTTTCAAACCAGTCGGCGGTCTGCGCGCCGACATCGAGATCCGAGGTCGAGAGCATCACCGGTGTCACGATGTGATCGGCCAGAACAGCGATCCCGTCCGACCACTCGGCCCCGACGCCTGCCGTGTCGATGAAGATGAAATCAGCCGAGTCCGCCGCATAGACCTGCTCGATCCGGCGACCCACGGCCCCCACGCTCTCGACAGTCGCAGAGCGCAGCAGGGGCGATCCCAACCCCGCGGCTTCAGCTCGCTTGTGCCAGGTGCCGAGCACGCCGGTGCTGTCGGTATCGATCAAAAGGACGCGACGCCCGGCGGCAACGGCGGCGCTGATCAGGGCGCGCGAGAGCGTGGTTTTGCCACTCCCCCCTTTCCGGGCCATCGCAGCGATCACCACGAGATGGTCGTTCGGCATAGGGTCGGACCTCTAGCAAGAATGGTGAAATGCAACAAAGATGTTTCGTCGTCGCTAACCCTCGGGCGCGACGGCGTCAAGCAGAAGACGGGATGCAGGTTCCCTTGGGCGGAATGCGGGGCGCATGGTGCGTCGCGCAGGGGGCTGACGACACGCTGCACGCGACACCTGGCGTCCTCCCGTCTGCGCTATGCGGTCCCCAGATGACACGCGACAGGCGACGGGCACCAATGTCCGCGACGCAGGAGACGCGACGCATCCCGCTTTGAACGTGGAACATCGGGCACTACGCGCGATGCGGGGAGCACGGGCCATCTGACACTTGTCAGAAGCCGTGCTGCACGGCGCGCACAACGCTGTCCAAAGGACGCGATGCGCGGTGCAGGCAACGCGGGACGCGTTGCATTGAGCGCCTTGCGCGCTGCATTTGCCAAAGGACGTCAAATCGGCCTGCCGGGCCGATTTTCTACATTGAGTACAAGCCCTTGCTGCCTTCTCCGCTTGTGCTGGGGGAAGGCGGGCTTGTACGAAGTTGGCAAGAAATAGGAACGTATACTTCACATGGGCAGCACCCGCAGACTGACCGATCAGGAGCGCCGTCAGATCGTCCGGGAACGGGCGAAAGGCGTCTCGGTCAGTGCCATCAGTGCGACGCTGAAGGTCACCCCCAAGACCGTCTATAACGTGCTCGGCCGGGGCCGTTCGGCCGTCTCGTCCAACGACAGTCGCACCCGTGTGCTGACCATGCGGGTGACCGACCGTGACCTTCGTGGCTTCGATGCCGCCCTTGCGCGTCGCGGGATCGCGCATCGGTCAGACGCCATGCGCTGCCTGATGCTGGCCGCGGACGATCTCCTGCGCCCGGATCACGACATGACGGATGAACTGAAGGGGATCAGCGCGGCGCTGAACCGGGTCGGCAACAACGTGAACCAGGTCGCACGTCGCCTGAACGAGGCAAAGCTCAAGGGCGAACGTCTGCCCTATACCCCCGCCAGCCATGCCGAGATCCGCGATCTTGCGCTGCTCGTCTTCGACATGGCCGACCAGATCCAGGAGATGTTCCGCGCGCGCCGCCGCGAACTGGACCTCGAGGTCACCAAGGCGCTCGCCGGTCTGGCACGGCAGGAAGCGGAGCAGGTGGCCGAACATGGCGCGGGGTGAGGCGCGCGGCATCAGCCCCGCCCTCTTCGACCGTGACTGGAGCCGGGTCTCGGGCAGTTGGCAGGGGCTGTCCAAGAAGGCGCAGATGGTCCGGGCAGCGCGCGGCTACTCCCCGGCCATCTTCAAGCCGATCTCGAAAGGCGGGTGCCACACGGGTGCGCAGCTGAAGGCCCAGCTCACGTACCTCACCACCAAGTCGAGCCACATCCTCGACAGCCGCGGCACCCATGATGGCAAGAAGACCCTGACCGAGGCCGAGATCGACCGGGTCGTGCGGCGCTTCGAGAACCAGTGGGGCGAGCGGCACAGCCCGAAACTCGGCCACACCTCGCATCTTCTGATGGCCTTTCCTGTGGGCACCAGCGGCGAAGAGGTGCGCGCGATCACCGAATCCGTCTGCGAGCGGTTCTTTCAAGGTGAGGGGTCGCAATTCGACTATATTGCTGCAATACACCAAGATCGCGCGCATCCACATGCGCATATCGTTCTGAACCGCCGCAGCAAGGATGGCGAAATGTTCTTTCTCGGGAAGGATCACCACTTCAACTACGACGCCTTCCGGGTGGCGATGGTCGAGGCGGCGCAGGTCCACGGGATCCGGCTCGAGGCGACCCAGCGTCTTGACCGGGGGGTCACGACCTACCGCGCTGAGATAGACGAGGTCTACAAAGCCCGTGACGAGGGCCGCCTGCCGGTCGAGCGCCAGCGCACCGGGGTCGACCTGGCCGCAGCCCTGGAGACGGTAGCGCGCAATGCGCTGACCTATCGGGGTCTGGCTGCCGAGGCGTCCCGGTCGAACTTCGACGACGTGGCCGAGGCACTCGAGCGGGCCAGCACCATCCTTGCCAGTGGCGGTCAGATCCAATCTGACGGAGCCATCTACATGTCCCAAGACGAAACAGCGTTCGACACGCTGATCACCGAGTTTTCTCAGAACATCCGTCAGATCGAAGCGGCGATCGACCGGGCACCCGCATCCGAGCGGCCGGAGATAGAGCGCAAGCTCACCGATGTGCTGGCCTCCGTCGCCCATCTCAATCCGCTCGGTGACCGCTCGGCCGCCCTCCTCGACGCACCGTCCCGGGACGGGGTCTATGCGCGGGCCAACATGCGTGAGGACCAGATGGGACGCCTCGGCGACGATGCGGTGAAGGCGCGCCTCAGCGAGGCGCTACAGGGCACGGGCATCGATCCCGAAGCCGTGGTCGCCCGCATGCGCGAGGGTGCCGGCAATGCCGCGCTCGAACGCCAATGGCTGGCGCAGGATCTGCGCGCCATCGCCAAGGCGGGCGATCTCGATCTGGAGAAGGGCGAGGACCGCGAGGAAGCACTGGACCGGCTGGAAGCAGTTCATGCCCGTTTGGGCGACACCCTGACCGATGCGCGCATCTTGCGGGCCGTCGATGAGGTGGACGACACCAAGGATAACCCGGTTGCCTTGGCGGAACGCGAGACGCTGCCGGAGCGCGAGCGCGCGGCGGGCGAGCCCGACATCTTCGCCCCGTCCGAGCGTCGGGATTTCCAAGAGCTTGTTGCGCAGTTCCGCCGGACGGACTTCGACCATCCCTTCTCGGACGACCCAAGCGTGCGCCGAGCCGGTGCCGTCGAAGTGGAAAAAGCCCGTGCCGCTTTCAACGCCTTCGCGCTGCGGTCGCCCGATCACGCCGAATTGGCCTCGATGGCCTGGGACAAGATCACTGACAGCCGCAAGCCAAAGGAGTTCGCCGTCGAGGAAAAAGACCGCACGCTTCACGCCGGCGACATGGATCTGGCCCTGCGCGATCCCATGCAGCAACTCGGCCCGATCACGGAAGACGACCGCACCCTCGCGCGCTACCGCGCCGAAATGCCGGACGAGGAGTTCGGGGAGGCGGTGCAGGAGGAAATCAATCGCCTGCGCGCCATGGGGGCATCGCGCGCCTATATCAGCGAGCGAAGCTTTGAGATCGAGGATCAGGCGCGACAGGACTATGCCGAACGGCGCTTCATTGCTGAGACCGCCCCTGATGTGCTGACCTTCCTCCGGCAGGCAGATGCCGAGGATGTGAAGCCGCTCTCCGATACCGACGGGCAGCGCCTCGCCGCCCAGATCGACCGCAACCTCACGCCGAACGCGGTGACTGCCTTGCGTGCTGGCCATGCTGATGTGCTGGAAAAGTTCACCGAGCATCCGTTGCGCCAGCTGGAACTCGCCAAAGCCTATCTGGAAAGCAACGAGGTGACTGCCCACGGCCCCGCCATGGAGCGGGTGCTGGATGCCCTGGCCGAGGAACAGATCGAGGCGCAGCGCGCGCGTCACGCAGCGGCGCATGGCGAGAAAGGGATCACCCATGGATAAGGGCAAGATCGCGGGCGGGATCCTCAGCCTGACGCTGGTTGGCCTCGCCATCGGCTATGTCGTAGCAACGGGCTACCTCACCATCCGCTATGGCCTGTCGACGCAAGCCTTTGACGTCATGTTGCTCGCGCGCGAGTACAGCTCCCTCGGTGTCAGCGCGCCGCGGGACTTCCTTTGGGTTAACCTGATCCTTGCAGGCTTTGGCATCGCCGCTCTGATGCTGAGTGTTACGCTTCTGGGCGATGCCCTGACGCGCTTCGGCACCACCCATTGGCAGACCCGGGCCGAGATGAAGCGCAACGGCTTCTTCGCCAAGCCGGGCGGCGGCTTCCTTCTCGGCAAGCTCGGCCCCCCGAAATCGAAGCGCTCCTTCCTCGTGTCGAAGACCTTTCCGCATGCGCTGATCGTGGCGCCCACGGGCCGGGGCAAGGGCGTGGGTTTCGTGATCCCGAACTTGCTCACCTACAAGGGATCGGCCGTGGTGCTGGACGTGAAGGGCGAGAACTTCCGCGAGACCTCGCGCTTCCGCGCCAGTATGGGCGACAAGGTGTTCCGCTTCGCGCCGACGGACTGGGACCGCCCGACCCACCGTTACAACCCACTGGCCCGCATTGCGGCCATGACCAACCCGGACCGGCAGCAGATGGAGTTGAAGCTCACCGCCAAGCTCTTCCTGCAGACCGACAATGAAAAGCTGAGCGGGCTTCTGGCAGGCGGCATCGATCTCTTCGTGGCGGCCGGCCTTCTGGCCTTCGAGCGCAGCGTGCCGACCATCGGCGAGATCTACCGCATCACCGCCTCCGGCGGCGACAAGCAGAAGGAATACCTCAAGCGCGCGCAGGAGGTGAAGAACACCTCGGCCAAGCTGATCTTCGAGCGCATGGCCTCGACCAACAACGACACCCTGACCTCGTACCTGTCGCTCCTGATGACCTCGGGTCTCGACACCTGGGACAACCGCGCTATCGACGCGGCCACCGCGACCTCGGATTTCTCCTTCCGGGATATCCGGCGGCGGCCCCACGCGATCTACCTCGTGGTCGAGTCTGAGATGATCCGCCCCCTCGCCCCGCTAATCAGGCTGTTCTTCTCGGACCTGATTGCCTCCCTGCAGGCGCAGGAACCGGGCGACGACGAGCCTTGGCCGGTGATGATCATGCTCGACGAGTTCGACCGGCTCGGGAAAATGCCGATCGTGGCCGAGAGCATCAAGACGCTGCGCTCTTTCGGCGGTAACCTCGCCATCGTCACCCAGACCATTCCTGCGCTGGACGAGATCTATGGCGAAAACACCCGCAGGTCGCTGCAGGGCGGTGCCGGCGTGAAGCTCTACCTCACCCCGTCCGAGCAGAAGACCATTGAGGAACTGAGCCAGGCCGTTGGCAAGACCACCAAGCGCGTGGTGACCCGGTCGCGTGCCGTCGGGCGCAACCCGTTCGAGGGACGCAGCGTCTCAGAGCGGACAGAGGACACGCCGCTCCTCACTGAAGACCAGGCCCGCCGCATGGACCTCGACGAGGTGATCCTTGTGATCGACGCGCAGATGCCGATCCGGGCACGGCGGATCAAGTACTTCGAGGACCCGGCACTGAAGGCGCTGCATGCCGGTCAGGCGGGGAGTTTCCCGTACCCCGATGAGGACGGACTGCGGCGGGATCGGCAGATGACCGAGACGCGCGAGACGGTGGAGAAGCTGAAGCTGGAACTGCAGGAGGTGCGGGCGGCTGCAGGTGCGCAGGGGTCTGAGGCAAACGCGCTGCCCAAAGCGACTCAATCTGCTTCGCAAGAGCCGCTTGAACCCAAGCCTGCTCCGTCGGGGCGGGCGCGAGGGAGGGCTGCACGAGCCGCGGCTGTTGGCAATAGTTCGGCACAGCTGTCGTTCGATCTAGCCAGGTTCGGGCTCAAGCAGGCTGATGGGCGCGAGTTGGCGGCGGCAGTTCAGACGACTCGAGCGATCATCGCAGAGCACACAGCAGGGCCACATAGCTGACAATCAAGACAGACACGCAGTAAGGCTGCACAACCAATCGAAATAACGCTCGCAGTAGCCGCAATGACACTATTTTGCCTATGGCCTCGCACAATCGAGCAAGCTACCTTCATGCTAGCAGACTGAGCATGCAATGCAGTGAAGAAGTGACGGTTCTGAATGGAATACTCTATCGTTCACCTAAGTGATCTACACTTTAAAAACGATGCCGAAAATCGCTTTCGAATCGAAAAGCTCAGGGAAGACCTTGTAAAGTTAAGGCTTGGAACACAAATCATTACGGCCTTTACTGGCGATTTGGTTCAGTCCGGAGACCAAGACCAGTACGATGTTCTTTTCGAACTTCTACTCGCGCCTTTAATTGAGGCGGATCATCACATTGCGATTGTACCAGGCAACCATGATGTCCAGCGGCAATTTAAAGATAAAGAAGTAGCAGCTGCTTTTCTGAAGGATCGCGCCAGTAGCTATCTATTTTCTGGTAACTCTCTTCTTCCATCACCTTTTCAAAATCATCCAGATGGGCCGCTGAGGAACTATAAGTCTCTCGAATCGCTGTTTGCACCATACGCAGAACAATCATTCTACGGTTATGTCAAACAAGTTGGAGAAATCTCAATTGTCGGCATGAACTCCACTTGGCTTTCCCATCAAAGAGATGAGAACGACAGCGACCGAGGCAAGTTAAGAGTTGAGCCCCATATTCTCTCAAAGTATGCAAAAAGCTTACCGTTTGAGAGCTTTCGTGTTCTGATGTTGCATCATCCGTTTGACTGGCTTGAGGAAGTGACGCGAGACGCTGTCACCGCAATTGCCACAGAGAACTTTGATTTAGTCCTTTACGGCCACGTTCACACTGCCGATACGGCCGCTCTTATCCGAAATAGGGCTGGAACTAGGCTTATCCAGTCGCCGCCTTTACGGGCGGACTGGTCAAAAGGAACCAACGGATATGCAATCATCCGTTGCAACACTCGGAGTAAGGCTTCAGAAATCACATACCGGTCTTATTCGAAGAGCCAGCGGATCTTTGTAGTTGGGGAGGACTTCGCTCCGGGCGGCACAGCCTACCCAAGGGAGACTGATCGACGGTTTTTTCAGAAATCTCCATCATTGCCCGCCTTAATCCAAAATTTTCTCTCGGATATGCCATATGACTTTGTTGATTGGCATCGACGGAATGTAAGAGCTAAATCTAATTATATCGAGAGCTTCATTGTCCCGCGAATTCACAAGGTTGCATTCAGTGATGACGAACAATGGCTTGAGCCACCGGTAGCACTTTCCGTTCTGTTCAAGGCAAGCTCTAGAGACCATTTTGTTATCGCACCGGCTGACTCCGGCCTCAGTACGTCCGCTTTTCTGACAATGAAGGGGCTTGCAGAGGCAGCCGGTGAAACTGGAGTATTGCCAGTCTTTTTTGACGCGGGAGAGGCAAGCACAAATAGGGCATCGATTCTTCGATCAATGGTACAAACATGCCTTGCGCGATTTACGACGTCGGAGATGGAACATCTTGCCGCAGAGGGCTCGGTGCGGTTGGTCGTTGATGGTCTAAACTTAAGCAATGCAGCACACTTTAACAATTTCCGCCAAACAATCCGAAAATTCTTTCCTGCGGTACGGATTACCGCATTTGTTCGAACCGAAAAGGTGGGCCAGGCAATATCCAGCGTTGATTATCCGTCCATGTCGTTAGTCGAGGATGATGTTTATGAGCTCGGTGAGTTGGGCGTGCAGCAAATCAGGGAAGTAATCTCACTACACAGGAAGAAACTCACTGATGCAATGGTCGATAAGCTTGCAAATCACGCAATCGAATCGCTGTCGCAGATTAACGAGCCGATCTTCCCAAGCACGGTCGCTGTGCTTGTCGAGACGCTTGTGCAGGATCAAGATTTTCGTCCCATCAACAAGGCACGATTATTGGACCGTTATGTTGAGTGCCTACTCGGACGATTTGAGCTAGAAGATGTAAGAGAGGGTACATTCTCGTCTCACGACAAGATCGAATTTCTGAGCTTCGTGGCGCGCAAAATTCTGGAGAGAGATAACGGTGGCCTGGCAGACACCGAGTGGGATCAAGTCCAAAGTGAGTACGAATCCAACCTCCTGATAGAGTTGCCCCAGGGTTTGCTACAAGAGTTTGAAGAGAAGGGGCTTCTGGTTAGTGATGGTGGCCGGATAACGTTCCGGGCGGATTATCTGTTCTCATACTTTGTTGCTCGACAAATGAAGTCAGACACGAAGTTCGCCGAGCTCATTGCCGCGGACGATGGTCTATTCAAGCACCATAGCGAAGTAGTTTTTTATGGAGAATTGGAAGGGACTGATACGGGCGCAGTTCTCGATCGGCTTTATAGCCAGGTTGATCGTTTGGAAGAAGAATTATTGGAGCAGTACTCTCGAGAGGGTATCGACCTCACAACGGAGTGGCTTGAGGCCACAAAGGATGATCCAAAGGACATTCTCGAAGTCTTTCAAGAGTTGGCAGAGGTAGATAGTGCCGACCCTGACCCAGATGTCGCCGACTTTCAAAACAACCAGAGGTTGGCAAATGTTCTGAGACGGCGAGGCATTACTCGTCGGCATGAAGTTTCCGAGCTCGAAGCGAGGTTGCTCGTTGCGATGAAGCTCTATGCTCAATTAATCCGAAATGCTTTACATATACCGGCAAATGACAAGCTTCGACACCTTGCCAAGCAAGGCTTATCCCTTTGAGTCCGGTCATACATCATATGGTAGCCGGCGCGGCTTGA
>VFQR01000671.1_pt1 | contig 38284 bp, 38 predicted proteins | sample 3512321 | NCBI WGS metagenome assembly VFQR01 (sample SAMN10412374, study PRJNA504923) | tailings metagenome | isolation source: Relicate 3 Philex TSF1 revegetated site | place: Philippines: Tuba, Benguet | collected 2017-08-29 | reverse complement strand
CAAGGTCGAGCGCTTCCTGTCGCAGCCCTTCCACGTGGCCGAGGTCTTCACCGGCGCGCCGGGCAAGTTCGTCGACCTCAAGGACACCGTGAAGGGCTTCGGCGATCTCTGCGACGGCAAGTATGACCACCTCCCCGAGGCCGCCTTCTACATGGTCGGCACCATCGAGGAAGCCGTCGAGAAGGGCCGCAAGCTCGCTGCCGAAGCGGCCTGATCGGCCTCAGCCAGAAAGGATCGCACGACATGGCGACCTTCCATTTCGAACTGGTCTCGCCCGAGCGGCAGCTCTACTCGGGCGCCGTCGAGCAGGTGGTGGTTCCGGGCTCCGAGGGTGACTTCGGCATCCTCGCCGGACACGCGCCCTTCGTCTCGACGCTGCGGCCGGGCATCCTGACCATCCACGGCGACGGCCAGCCGAAGCGCCTCTATGTCCGCGGTGGCTTCGCCGAGGTCTCTGCCGGCGGTCTCACCGTGCTCGCCGAGCGGGCCACGGCCGTCGAGGATCTCGATCCCGGCCAGATCGACCAGGACATCCGCAACGCGGAAGAGGACCTGGCCGACGCCAAGGACGACGCGTCGCGGAACAAGGCCTCCGAGCGCCTCGACCAGCTCAAGGGCGTCAAGGGCGCCCTCGGGACCGCCGGCTCGACGCACTGAGTCGCTTGCCCCCCAATTGCGAAAGGCCGCCTTCGGGCGGCCTTTTTGCGTTGGTGACGGCTGAATGGCATTCAGGCGCGATGCCGGAACGTGCCTGAATAGATATCAGGTAGCGCTACGCTGGTCAAGGAAAATTATCCGCCATTAGGAATGAGAGATCAACCGAGGTCGCTCGTCTTGATTCGCTTGACCCCCAGAGCCGCCATGTCGGCCCAGGCCTTGTCCAGCGAGCCGCCGAGGTCGATGGCGCGGCAGGCTTCCTCCACCACGAAGGTCTGCAGGCCGCTCTTCGCCGCGTCCTGGGCGGTCCAGTTGACGCAGAAGTCGGTGGCAAGGCCCACCACGACCGCACGGGTCACGCCGCGCTCCTTCAGGTAGCCGCCAAGCCCGGTCGCCGTCTTGCGGTCGGCCTCGAGGAAGCCCGAATAACTGTCGACCTCCTTGCGGTAGCCCTTGCGGACGATGGTCTGCGCATGGGGGATGTCGAGACCCTCGTGGAACTCGGCGCCCGCCGAATCCCAGGTGCAGTGGTCGGGCCAGAGCACCTGCGGGCCATAGGGCATCTGCACCACCTCGAAGGGCTTCTTGCCGGCGTGGCTGGAGGCGAAGGAGGAGTGCCCCTCCGGGTGCCAGTCCTGGGTCAGCACGACGTTCTGGAAGCGCCGGGCGATGGTGTTGCAGACGGCGACGACGTCGTCGCCCTTCGGCACGGCGAGGCGGCCGCCGGGGCAGAAATCGTTCTGGACGTCGACGACGATGAGGGCGGTCTGCGCGTCGATCACCGGCCTGTCCTGGGCCTGGACGCCGCGGGTGGCGGCGGCGGTGAGAAGGGTGGCGCCGGCGATCACGGCCCGGCGGTCGAGGGAGAAGCGGTCGTTCATGGCGGCCTCCGCAGCAGGGGGATGCCAGAGGCTACGCCGATGCCAGATTTGTGCGATGCGGAAAAGTCCGTACCCGCCGATCAGACCGGATGGGCGAAGGGCATGAAGGTCTCGACCACCCGCTCGTAGACACCGCGCTTGAAGGGGATGATCAGCGCGGGCGTCGCGGCGAGCGGCTCCCAGCGCCAGGCCTCGAATTCCGGCTTGTGGTGGCCACCGCCCGGGCGGAGCACGTCGATCTCGCGGTCCTCGCCCTCGAAGCGGAAGGCGAACCACTTCTGCGTCTGCCCGCGATACCGGCCCTTCCAGGCCTCGCCGGCCACCGCCCGCGGCAGGTCGTAGGCGAACCACTCCGGCGCCTCGGCGAGCAGCGAGACGGAGCGGACATTGGTTTCCTCGAAGAGCTCTCGCCGGGCGCTGGCGAGCGGCTGCTCGCCCTCGTCGATGCCGCCCTGCGGCATCTGCCAGGCATGGCCGGAATCGACATGTTCGGGAGCCGGGCCCTTGCGCCTGCCGACGAAGACGTGGCCCTGCCGGTTGAACAGGGCTATGCCGACGCAGGGGCGGTAGGGCAGGTCTTCGAAGCGGGTCATGGCGGTGGTCCGGGCGTGGGGCATGCTAGCCGGCCGGCTGGCGGCGCGCGACGCCGGCGGTGACCGGCACCAGCACGAACCCGCGGCTCTCGAGGGCACGGGCCCAGCGCGCCACGCGGTCGATGGTCACCGGCAGGGCCGAGCCGACGCCGAGGGCGAAGCCGCGCTCGCGGGCCCTGGCCTCGAGCTTCGCCAGCTGGGCGTCGAGCTCGGCCGGCGTCGGCACGCGGTCGAGATGGATGTCGGCGCGCAGGTTCGGCTGTTGCAGGGAGGTGGCGATCTGCGGCACCAGGCTGCGGGCGCTGGTGCCGTCGTCGACGACCATCAGGCCGCGCTGGTTGGCTTCCCGGAGGATCGGCGTCGCCGCCGCCTCGGAGGCCATGAACTTGCCGCCCATGTAGTTGACGATGCCAGCATAACCCTGGAAGCGGCCCATCGCCCAGTGCAGGTGCTCGGTGTTCTGCCGGCTCGACAAGGTCGTCAGCAGCGTCTTCGGTCCCGGATCGTTCTCGGGATAGTCGAAGGGCTCCATCGGCACCTGCAGGAAGGCCTCGTGACCCTCGGCGCGGGCCCGCGCCACGATGCGCTCGAGATCGCTGGCGTAGGGTGCGAAGGCGAAGGAGATGGCGCCCGGCAGCTTGGTGATGGCCTCGGCGGTGCTCTGCTGGCTGATGCCGAGGCCGCCGATGAGCACGGCGATCCGCGGTGCGGAGGGCGACATGCCATTGGGGGCGCGCCAGGTGCGGGCATAGACGTCGCGCGGCTTGCTGCCGTCGGGGGCGACACGCGGCAGCATGCCGTGGGGCGTGCGCTCGATGAGCCGCGGATCGAGCCCGGACGCCTGCTCCTGCGTCGGGGCTGCAACCCGCACCGACCGCGAGTTGCCGGACATGCCGTCGATGATGTTGATGGTCGGGCCGCCCTCGTTGGCCGCCGGGGGCGGCTGGGGGGCTGCGGCCGGCGCCTGCTGGGTCACGGGCTCGGCGGTGCGCGGCGGCGGCATGGCGATGGCCGTGACGGCTCTTGGTTCGCCGCCGAGGGGATTGTGGATGAAGGCCACGGCGCCGGCGAGGCCGACGATGAGCGTTCCGACCACGCCGGCAGCAATCGGCAAGAGCGGCAAGGCGGGGAACCGCCGCTTCCTGTCCTGCTGGGTTTCGACCCCGAGCGGGGCGTTGAGGTCGTCGGTCATGGCGCCTGCGCTGGCGCGGTTCGGATACCGCCCCCCTAGATCACGGGCGAACCCTTAATCCGCGGTTAACCAAACCCTCAGAGGTGTCGCGGATCGGCGCAATTGTCGCGATTTTACCTCATCCGGCCGGCGTGCTAGGCAAAAGGCCCCTTGGGAGGTCTTCATGTCCGCGCAACCCAGCCTCGCCGACGATGCGGCCGGCACCGAAGCCGCGATGCTCGACATCGGGCGTCGGGCCAAGGCGGCGGCGCGACGGCTGGCACTGGCCTCTCCGGCCCAGAAGAACGCGGCTCTGACGGCCATGGCGCAGGCCATCCGGACCCGTTCGAAGGCCATCTGCGAGGCCAATGCCGAGGATCTCGCCGAGGCCCGCCGCGAGGGCATGACACCGGCCTTCCTCGACCGGCTGGCCCTCGATCCCGCCCGCGTCGAGGCGATGGCCGCCGGCATCGAGATGGTGCGCGACCTCGATGATCCCGTCGGCAAGGTGATGGAAGCCTGGGACCGCCCGAACGGGCTGCGGATCGAGCGGGTCCGCGTGCCCCTCGGCGTCATCGGCGTCATCTACGAGAGCCGCCCCAACGTCACGGCGGACGCGGCGGCGCTCTGCCTGAAATCCGGCAATGCGGCCATCCTGCGCGGCGGCTCGGACAGCTTCCGTTCGTCGCGGGCGATCCATCAGGCGATCTCAACCGGCATCGAGGCGGCCGGCCTGCCGTCGGCGGCCATCGCCCTCGTGCCGACGCGCGACCGCGCCGCGGTGGGGCTGATGCTGCAGGGCCTCGGCGGAACCGTCGACGTCATCATCCCGCGCGGCGGCAAGAGCCTCGTCGCCCGGGTCCAGGAGGAGGCGCGGGTGCCGGTCTTCGCGCACCTCGACGGCAACTGCCACGTCTATGTCCACGGCGCGGCGAGCCTCGCCATGGCGCGGGAGATCGTGCTCAACGCCAAGATGCGGCGGACCAGCGTCTGCGGCGCGGCGGAGACGCTGCTGGTGGACGAGGCCTGCGCCGGCACCCATCTGAGGCCGCTGGTGGCGGCGCTGATCGACGCCGGCTGCGAGGTCCGCGGCGACAGCCTAACCCGCATCGTCGACCCGCGCGTCAAGCCGGCGACGGACGCCGACTGGGACACCGAGTTCGGTGACGCCATCATCGTGGTGAAGGTCGTCAGCGGCCTCGGCGATGCCATCGCCCATGTCGAGCGCCACGGCTCGCACCATACCGATGCGATCGTCACCAACGACCAGGCGGCGGCCGACCGTTTCATGGCGGAGGTCGACAGCGCCATCGTCCTGCACAATGCCTCGACGCAGTTCGCCGACGGCGGCGAGTTCGGCTTCGGTGCGGAGATCGGCATCGCCACCGGGCGGATGCATGCCCGCGGCCCGGTCGGTGTGGAACAGCTGACCTCCTTCAAGTACCGCGTGCGCGGCACGGGGCAGACCCGCCCGTGAGGCCCTACGGCAGTCGCATCGCCTCGCGCCGGCCGCGCGCCGGCGTCCGTCTCGTCATGCCGCCGCACGCGCCGGGCATGCGGATCGGGCTGTTCGGCGGCTCCTTCAACCCTCCTCACGACGCCCATCGGCTTGTCGCGCTGACGGCGCTGAAACGGCTCAGGCTCGATGCCGTCTGGTGGCTGGTCAGCCCCGGCAACCCGCTGAAGGTCGGGCGCGGCCTCGCGCCGCTCGACGAGCGCATCGCCGCGGCGCGGCGGCTCGCCCGACATCCGGCGATCCATGTCACCGGCATCGAGGCGGCGCTCGGCACCCGCTACACCTTCGACACCATCGCCAAGCTCAGGGCCCGCTGCCGCGGCGTCCGCTTCGTCTGGATCATGGGAGCCGACAACCTCGCCCAGTTCCATCTCTGGCAGAACTGGCGGGGCATTGCGGGCATGCTGCCGCTCGCGATCGTGGACCGGCCCGGCGCCAGCCTGCGCGCGGCCTCGGGCGTGGCGGCGCAAACGCTCGCCCGCTACCGCATGGCCGAGAGCGACGGACCGCTGCTCGCCTCGGCGCATCCGCCGGCCTGGATCTTCCTCCACGGTCTCAAGTCGCCGCTGTCGTCGACGGCGCTGCGCGAGAAAATGCAAATTCGCTCAAATTGAGTCGATTGGCTTAGCCGCGGTTCAAGGCGGCCCGCCTAGTGTCCCCCTCAACAGCCACAGGGGCGGCGGGAAAAACAATGAACGGCCTGGTCTCCAAGAAGGCGGAGCAGTTGCTCTCCAGCGTCGACGTGCTCATCGTCGACGACAACCAGTTCATGCGCAAAGTCGTGCGCAACATCCTCACCAACATCGGCATCAAGACCGTGCACGAGGCCGCGGACGGCCTGGCCGGCCTCGAGCACATCCGCGTGCACGCGCCGGACATCGTCATCCTCGACTGGGAGATGCCGATGCTGAACGGGGCCGAGATGCTGCGTATCGTGCGCAATCCCGCCTCCTTCCCGGTGCCGGACGTGCCGATCATCATGCTGACCTCGCATCTGGAGCGCTGGCGCGTGCTGGAAGCGACGCGGCTCGGCGTCCACGAATTCGTCGCCAAGCCGATCTCCGGCAAGGCGCTGCTGGAGCGGATCATCTCCATCATCGTCAAGCCGCGGCCGATGGTGCATCTCGACGGCTACTACGGCCCCGAGCCGCGCAAGCTCATGGTCGAGCCGCGCCTTCGCGCGCGGGCGCTCCAGGCGCCCGCCAACGTCGCCTGACGCCCCGCGCGGGTGCCCCGCGCCGACGGCCCTTGCCAGCCGGCCCGGTCGGATTCCATTCTCCTTCGAACCGTTCGAAGGAGCCACGCCATGACCACCGCCCCGACCCCGCCGGCCCATCCCCAGGGCCTGTCGATGATCGAGAAGCGGCGCATCGAGGCGGAAATCCTCAAGCACGTCTATGACCAGTTGAAGGAGAGCCACGGCATCGAGGTGGCGCGCTCCACCATTGGCGAGGCCGTGCGCCGGTCGGCGCTGGAGCAGGCCTCGCGCTTCGCTGCGCAGTCGCCGAAGGGCACCTCGCTCCAGGGCTTCATCGACATGCAGCCGCTATGGACCGCCGAGGGCGCACTCACCGTCGAGGAGGTCGGCCGCAGTGAGAACAGCTACGCCTTCAACGTCGTGCGCTGCCGCTACTCGGAGATGTACAAGGCCATGGGCCTCGGAGAGATCGGCGACCTTCTCTCCTGCCAGCGCGACGGCACTTTCTGCGAGGGCTATGATCCGAAGCTCAAGCTCGAGCGCACCCAGACCATCATGAAGGGCGCCTCGCACTGCGATTTCCGCTTCACCTACGAGGACGGCAAGCCGGCCGCCTGAGCCTGCTGACGCCGCCGCGCGCTTTGCGGTGGCGCACGTCGCCCGGCTTGGGCGATAAGGGCCCATGGTCGCAGCGATTCACGCTTTCCAGGACGACGAGGGGCCGGCTCCGGGGCAACCGCTGCGCGGCCGCGTCACCCGCGTGTCCCTGTCGCGCTTCCGCAGCTATCGCGCCGCCTCCCTCGAACCACAGGCGGCCCTCGTGGCGCTCGTCGGGCCAAACGGCGCCGGCAAGACCAATGTGCTGGAGGCGCTGTCCTTCCTGACGCCTGGGCGCGGCCTCCGGCGCGCAACCCTTGCCGAAGCCGCCTTCGATCAGGGCGACGGCGGATGGGCGGTGAGTGCCACGCTCGACGGCCCCTATGGCGAGACCCTGCTCGGGACCGGCATCGACGGCGGCGATCCCGAGGTGCGCGCGCGGCAATGCCGCATCGACCGGGCTCCCGTCGGATCCGCTGCGGCCTTTGCCGACCACATCCGGGTGATCTGGCTTACCCCGGCGATGGATGGTCTCTTTCTCGGCTCTGCAGGCGAACGCCGGCGCTTTCTCGACCGGCTGGTGCTGGCGGTGGACGCCGAGCATGGCAGCCGGGTCAATGCGCTGGAGCGCTCGCTGCGCTCGCGCAACCGCCTGCTCGAGGAGATTTCCCCCGATCCGGCCTGGCTCGACGCCGTCGAGCACGAGACGGCCGAACTCGCGGTCGCCGTCGCGGCGGCCCGCGCCGAGGCGGTCAGGCGGCTGGCCGGCCTGATCGAGGCGACGAAGGATCCCGCCTCGCCCTTTCCCTTCGCGCTGCTTGCCCTCGACGGCATGCTGGAGGCCGGGGTGCTCGAGCGCCCCGCCGTCGCGGTGGAGGACGAGTATCGCGCCATCCTCCGCGACAATCGCCATCGCGACAGGGCAGCGGGGCGGACCACGGTCGGACCCCATGCGAGTGATCTTCTCTGCGTCCACGGCCCGACGGGGGCACCTGCCGAGCGCTGCTCGACGGGCCAGCAGAAGGCACTGCTGATCGGCCTTGTGCTGGCCCATGCGCGGCTCGTGGCGGAGATGGCCGGGTTCACGCCGATCGTGCTGCTGGACGAGGTGGCGGCCCATCTCGATCCCGAACGCCGCGCCGCGCTCTACGACGCGCTGGAGGCGCTGGGCTCGCAGGTCTGGATGACCGGCGCCGATCCGCACACCTTCGCCGGTCTCGGCGACCGGGCCGACCTGTTCTCGGTCGCCGCCGGCACGATCACCCGCGCCTGACGACACCGGTCACCTGGCCCGCCAACGAAAATGCCCGCCACGAGGGCGGGCATCGTCGCAGGCTGGCGGCGCCGGCTCAGTGCGCCGAGGCGGCCTCGTCGCGGCGCTTGCGCAGGATGTAGCCAATCGCGAGCACGATGATCGCACCGATCACGGCCGACCCGTAGTGGGCCAGGGCAACCGGTTTCAGCCCGACGGGATAGGTCTGGGTGACCTCGACGGGCGTCACGAGACCCGTGCCCCAGGCAGCGAGCTGGCGCAGGACCACTGGGTCGCTCAGCAGCATCTCGCCGGCGATCCAGCCCAGCAGGGCAGCGCCCGCCCAGACGAAGATCGGGAAGCGCTCGATGATGCCGAGGATCAGCGTCGAGCCGAAGATGATCAGCGGGATCGTCAGCGCGAGGCCGAAGATGAAGAGCCAGACATTGCCGTGCGAGGCGGCGGCGATGGCGATGACGTTGTCGAGGCTCATCACGGCGTCGGCGATGGCGACCGTGCGGACCGCCTTCCAGAGGTTGTCGCTCTCCTCGATGTTGCCATGGCCGTCACCCTCTTCGCCGACGATGAGCTTGGTGGCGATCCAGAACAGCAGCAGGCCGCCGACCAGCTTCAGGAACGGGACGGCCAGCAGATAGGTGATGACGAGGGCGAAAAGGATGCGCAGGCCGACCGCCGCGCCTGCGCCGAGCAGGATGCCCCACTTGCGTTGCTTCTCGGGCAGGCCACGACAGGCGAGGGCGATGACGACGGCATTGTCGCCCGAGAGCAGGAGATCGATCCAGATGATCTGGAGGAGCCCGATCCAGAATTGACTTTCCATGCCGCATCCATCCCGTGAGGCCGCGGGGGCGGCCGAGTGATGGCGACATAATACGTAATACTGCCGATGTCAGCAGGGCGGCGGTTTTTTTCCACCCCCCATCGTCAGACCGCGGCTTCGCGCCGCCCCCTGCGGATCAGGTAGGCGGTGGCGATGACGAAGATCGCGCCGACGAATTCGGCCGGCAGCTCGAAGCGATGGACAGCATCGATACCGATCGCGTTCCGGATGATCGGGTCGTTCAGCATCATGTCGCCGGCGAGCCATCCCAGCAGGCCTGCGCCGGCCCAGATGAGGATGGGAAAGCGCTCGAGCATCTTCATGATCAGCGAGGCGCCGGCGACGATCAGCGGGATCGAGATGATCAGGCCCACGACCAGCATGGCCTTGCTGTCGCGCGCGACGGCGGCAATGGCCAGCACGTTGTCGAGACTCATCACCGCATCGGCGATGGCGACGGTGCGCACGGCATACCAGAGCTTGTCGGAAGCCTGGACGTGGTCCCCGTCACCGCCCTCGTCGGTGACCAGCTTCACAGCGATCCAGAACAGCAGCAGGCCGCCGGCGAGCCGGAGGAAGGGCAGGTCGAGGAGAGTCGCCACGAAGAGCGTGAAGACGACGCGGAGCAGGATGGCGACACCAGCGCCGAGGATCATGCCGATGAGGCGCTGCCGTTCGGGCAGCCCCCGGCACGCCAGGGCGATGACGACGGCGTTGTCCCCGGACAGAATGATGTTGATCCAGATGACCTGGAGCAATCCGACCAGACTCAGTGTCGACCAGTCCATTTTCGCCAGCTCCCCCGCCAAACCGGCGGGAAACTAAGCGGAGAGGCCGTGGCGATACATACGCACTTGTTCCTAGAATCCGCGTTTTCACGCAGAAGTCTGATAGTAGAAACTACCTATGATAGTCGATACTACTTACCCGGTTCAGGAAATGGCGTCGGCGATCGCCTTGCCACAGGCCACGGTGTCGGCGCTGCCGCCGAGGTCGCGGGTGCGGTAGTCGGCCTTCGACAACACCTCCTCGATGGCGCGGACGATGGCGGCCGCGGCCTCCGGTTCGCCCAGGTGGTCGAGCATCATCGCCGCCGACCAGATCTGGCCGACCGGATTGGCGATGCCCTTGCCGGCAATGTCCGGCGCCGAGCCGTGGACCGGCTCGAACAGCGAGGGGAACTTGCGGTCCGGATTGATGTTGCCCGACGGCGCGATGCCGATCGTGCCGGTGCAGGCGGGGCCGAGGTCCGAGAGGATGTCGCCGAAGAGGTTGGAGGCGACGACGACGTCGAACCGATCCGGGTTCAGCACGAAATGGGCCGTGAGGATGTCGATGTGGTACTGGTCGACCGCGACGTCCGGATAGGACTTCTTCATCTCGGCGACGCGCTCGTCCCAGTAGGGCATCGAGATGGAGATGCCATTGGACTTGGTGGCGCTGGTGAGTTTCCGGCGCGGGCGCTTCATCGCCAGTTCGAAGGCGTATTTCAGGATGCGATCGACGCCGACGCGCGTCATCACCGTCTCCTGCAGCACGATCTCGCGATCGGTGCCGGGGAACATGCGGCCGCCGACGGAGGAATACTCGCCCTCGGTGTTCTCGCGCACCACGAAGAAGTCGATGTCGCCGGGCTTGCGGCCCGCCAGCGGCGAGGGCACGCCCGGCATCAGCTTCACCGGGCGCAGGTTGACGTACTGGTCGAACTCGCGGCGCATCAGCAGGAGCGAGCCCCAGAGCGAGACGTGGTCGGCAATCTTGTCGGGCATGCCGACGGCACCGAAGAAGATGGCGTCGGAGCCGCCGATCTTCGCCTTCCAGTCCTCAGGCATCATGCGGCCGTGCTTCTCGTAATAGTCCCAGGACGAGAAGTCGTGATGGTCGAGGTCGACGGAGAAGCGGTACTTGGCCGCCACGCGCTCCAGCACCCTGAGGCCCTCGGGCATGACTTCCTTGCCGATGCCGTCGCCGGGGATGACGGCGAGCTTGTAGGTGTTCGAACGGGCCATGGGTGTCCTCCGCGTGTTGCGGCGAGGTGATAGGCGCTCCCGGCGGGAGACGCCAAAGGGCGGGTCTGCGGGCTGCTATTCGTTGTCGGCCTGAATGGCGGCGATCACGGCATCCGTCACCCGGCGGGTCGACGCCTTGCCGCCGAGGTCGGGCGTGTGCTGGTCGGGATCGGCGGTGACGCGCTCGATGGCCCGCATCAGCCGCGCGGCGGCGGCCGGCTCGCCGAGGTGCTCGAGCATCATCGAGGACGACCAGAAAGTGCCGATGGGATTGGCGACGCCCTTGCCCATGATGTCGAAGGCCGAGCCGTGGATGGGCTCGAACATGGAGGGGAATTCGCGCTCCGGGTTGAGGTTGGCAGTCGGCGCGATGCCGAGCGAGCCGGCGAGCGCCGCGGCCAGATCGGACAGGATATCGGCGTGCAGGTTGGTGGCGACGACGGTGTCGATCGTCTCGGGCTTGAGCGTCATGCGCATGGTCATGGCATCGACGATGGCCTTGTCCCAGGTCACGTCCGGGAACTCCTTCGCCACCTCGGCGGCGACCTCGTCCCACATCACCATGGCGTAGCGCTGGGCGTTGGACTTGGTGACGACGGTGAGCAGCTTGCGCGGCCGCGACTGCGCCAGGCGGAAGCCGAAGCGCATGATGCGGGTGACGCCGGCCCGGGTCATCATCGAGACATCGGTCGCCGCCTCGATCGGCAGGCCCTGATGGACGCGACCGCCGACGCCGGCATATTCGCCCTCGGAGTTCTCGCGGACGATGACCCAGTCGAGCTCCGGCCCCGTGACATGGCGCAGCGGCGAGGTGATGCCCGGCAGGATGCGGGTCGGGCGGACATTGGCGTACTGGTCGAAGGGCTGGCAGATGGCGAGCCTCAGGCCCCAGAGCGTGATGTGGTCGGGTATCTCGGGATGACCGGCGGAGCCGAACAGGATCGCGTCGTGGTTCCTGATCTGTGCCCGGCCGTCCTCGGGCATCATGCGCCCGTGCTTCTTGTAGTACTCGCCGCCCCAGTCGAAGTGGTCGAAGGCGAGGGCAAAGCCGCCATCGCGGGCGGCGAGGGCCTCGAGCACCTCCACGCCCGCCGAGACGACCTCCTGGCCGATGCCGTCACCCGGAATGGCCGCGATGCGATAGGTCTTCATGGGGTCTGCCTCTCTGGACTGCGCGCCACATGCCGTTCCCCGGGCCGCCTGTCAATATTCCATTGCAGCTTCCATGGAAGGTGATATGGATTTTCTCTCAGGAGCGGCGACCATGGTTCAGGACGGGGCGGCGACGACGGTGGAGAGGCGACCCTCGCTGGTCGACGATGCCTATGCCGCCATGAAGGAGGCCATTCGCGAGAGCACTTTCCCCCCAGGCTACCAGGCGTCCGCCCAGGAGATCGCGCTCCGGCTCGGGATGAGCCGCACGCCGGTGCACGAGGCCTCCCTCAAGCTGCAGGAGGAGGGCCTCGTTCGCATCGTGCCGAAGCGCGGCATCGTCATCTGCGCGCTGGCCCCTGACGACATTCGCGAGATCTACGACGTGATCGTCGCCATCGAGGGGAGGGCGGCGGAACTCGTGGCGGCCTTGCCTGAGGCCGACAGACTTGCCATCGCCGCCGATCTCGCCAGTTGCACCGACGCCATGGAGACCGCGCTCGCTGGCGGCGACCTCACCGCCTGGGGCCGCGCCGATGCCGCCTTCCACCATGCACTGGTCGAGGGCGCACGCAACGGCCGCATCATGCGCATCGTCCAGACCATCAACGACCAGATGCACAGGGCCCGCATGCTGACGCTCCGGCTGCGCGGCGAGTTGCCCGAATCCATCGCCGATCACCGCCGCATCATCGCGGGCATCCGGGCCGGTGACGCCGCGGCCGCCCAGGCTGCCGCGCGCGGCCATCGCCTCAGGACGCAGCGCGAACTCATCCCCCTGCTGGAACGGTGGGGGCTGAAGCACCTTTGACGGGACGAGCACCCTCAATAACCTGCCACCGTGGCTGAACGCGGTGGAACGAGACACATGGAGGAACCGATGAAACGCCTGATCGCCGGGCTTGCCGCCCTTGCCGCCCTTGCCGCCGTGCCAGCCGCGGCGCAGACCTATCCGAACCGCCAGATCACCATGATCGTGCCCTTCGCGGCGGGCGGCCCGACCGACATCATCGCCCGGATCATGGCCGACCACATGTCGCGGACGCTCGGCCAGACCATCGTCGTCGAAAACCAGGCGGGTGCAGGCGGCACCACGGCCTCGACCCGCGTGTCGCGTGCCACGCCCGACGGCTACACCATCATGATGGGTAATCTCGGCACCCATTCGGCCTCGGTCGGTCTCTATCCGAACCTCGCCTATGACCCGCGCACCGACTTCGAGCCGGTGATCAACGCGGCCGGCACGCCGATGCTGATTTCGGCCCACAAGGACTTCCCGGCCAACACGCTGCAGGAGATGATCGCGCTGATCCGCGCCAATCCGTCCCGCTACAACTACGGCCACGGCGGCGTCGGCTCGACCTCGCACCTGACCTGCGTGTTCTTCCACCACCTCGTCGGCGCGCCGGTGCAGCACGTGCCGTTCCGCGGCTCGGGCCCGGCCATGGCCGCGCTGCTCGGCAAGCAGCTCGATTATGTCTGCGACCAGACGGTCGGCATCGTGCCGCAGCTCGCCAACCTCAAGACCTTCGTCGTGGCGACGCCGGCCCGCCTGCCCACGGCGCCGAACGTGCCGACCAGCGCCGAGGGCGGCCTGCCAGCGTTCCAGGCGGTGGGCTGGAACGCCGTCTTCGCGCCCAAGGGTACGCCGCGCGACATCGTCGACCGGCTGAACGCCGCCGGCCGCGCGGCGCTCGCCGATGAGGGCGTCCGCAAGCGGCTGCTCGAACTCGGCTGCGAGATTCCCGATGCCGCCGGCCAGACCCCGGAAGCGCTTCGCGCCCATGTGCGTGCGGAGGTCGACAAGTGGACGCCGGTGATCAAGGCGGCCGGCGTCACTGCCGGCAACTGATGACGGGCGGAGCGGTTCAGCCGAAGAACCGCTCCAGCTCGTCGGCCACCAGGTCGGGGCATTCCTCGGCGAGGTAGTGACCGCCGGGCAACGCGTGGCCGCGCACGTCGCTGGCGCGCTCGCGCCACAGGGACAGCGCGTCGAAGCACTTCTCGATGACGCCGTTCTGGCCCCAGAGCACCAGCAGCGGACAGGCGAGCTTGCGGTCGCCGTCGGCGTCGTCATGGGCGATGTCGATGGTGGCGGCGGCGCGGTAGTCCTCGCAGCTCGCGTGGATCGTCGCGGGATCGCGGAAGCAGCGCAGATATTCGGCGAGCGCTTCAGGTGTGAACGGTGCGAGGCCCGCCGATCCGGAGCCGCACTTCTTGAGCCAGTAGGCGTCCGGATCCGATCCGATCATCCGCTCGGGGAAGGGGGCGGGCGTGATCAGGAAGAACCAGTGCCAGTAGAGCCGTGCGAAGAGATCGGTCGTATCGCGATACATCTCGCGCGTCGGCGCGATGTCGAGGACCGCCAGCTTCCTGACACGGTCGCCGTGATCGAGGGCAAGCCGGTGCGCAACCCGGGCGCCCCTGTCGTGTCCGGCGAGGAAGAAGGTGTCGTGGCCAAGGGCGGACATCACCTCGGCCATGTCCTGCGCCATGGCGCGCTTGGAATAGGGGGCGTGGTCGGCGGTCGTCTCGGGCTTGCCGCTGTCGCCATAGCCGCGCAGGTCGGCCGCGACGACCGTGAAGCGCCCGGCGAGACGCGGGGCGACCTTGTGCCACAGCGCATGGGTCTGCGGGTAACCATGAAGCAGCAGCAGCGGCGGTCCCGAGCCGCCGGTGCGCAGGCGGATGGTGGTGCCTGACGTCGACACGTCGAGCATGCGAAAGCCAGGGAAGAGGCCGTCCGTTGCGCTACGTTCGATTATCCGCTGGTCCATCGTTCACACCTTGTCTGCGGCGACCCTTGCTCTAGGTCCTTCTATCCAAGCCAGCCGGAATTGGATATGCGGGGGGCAAGAAGCCTCTCGACAGGCCTTCCCGCCATCAGTTCCGCTTCCAGGAGGACACGCATGAACAGACGCCACCTCATTGCCGCCATCGCGGCCGCTTCGGTTGCAGGCCTTGCTCCTGCCGTCGCGCAAACCTTCCCGTCCCGCCCCGTCACCATGATCATTCCCTTTGCCGCGGGCGGCCCGACGGACGTCGTGGCGCGCATCGTCGCCGAGGCGATGGCGAAGTCGCTTGGACAGACCGTGGTCATCGAGAACGTCGCCGGCGCCGGCGGCACCACGGGATCGACGCGCCTGACCACGGCGGCTCCCGACGGCCACACAATCATGATCGGCCACACCGGCACCCACGCCGCGTCGGTCGCGCTCTATCCGAACCTGCGTTACAATCCGGCCACGGATTTCGCTCCCATCGGCCTCGTCAACACCAACGCCATCCTGATCACGGCGAAGAAGGCGTTGCCGGCCAACAGCCTCAGCGAGTTCGTCGCCTGGCTGAAGGCCAACGAGCGCACCGCCAACAATGCCCATGCCGGCATCGGCTCGGTCAGCCACACGACCTGCCTCCTGCTGCATGCCATCATCGGCGTGAAACCGCAGTCTGTGCCCTATCGCGGCACCGGCCCGGCCATGAACGACCTCGTCGCCGGTCAGGTCGACTATCTCTGCGACCAGGTGGTGAACGTCGCCCCGCAGGTTCGCGCCGGCACCATCAAGGCCTTCGCCGTCGCCCAGGCGTCGCGCAATGCCGCGCTTCCGGATGTCCCGACGACCGCCGAGGCTGGCCTGCCCGCCTACCAGGTGGTGGTCTGGAACGCGATGCTCGCCCCGAAGGGCACGCCGGAGCCGATCGTCGCCAAGCTGAACGAGGCGCTGCGCGCCGCGCTCGCCGACGCGAATGTGAAGGCGCGCCTCGCCGAACTCGGCGCCGACCTGCCGGCCGACAACCTCGCGACCCCGGCTGGCCTCAAGGCCTTCATCGAGGCCGAGATCGCCAAGTGGACCCCGGTCATCCGCGCCGCCGGCGTCACCGCCAGCAACTGACGACGTTCGCCCTGCAGCGGCTCCGGCCGTTGCAGGTCCGTTCCGGGCCGATCATGTCCGACCCCGTCTCGCCCCATGCGAGGCGGGGTCGTCTCGTTCAGGACGTGCGCTCGATGCTCCGGCCCTGCACGGAGGTCAGCGCGCTCCCGGCAGGCGGCTGTCGAAGCGCCGGGACCATTCGGTGAGGATGCGGTCGCGGTTCTGCGCCATCCAGGAGAAATCGCTGCGCAGCATGCGTTCCTCGACCTGGGGCGGATAGTGGGGCGGCCTGTTCCTCACGTCGCGGTGGGCGACGACGGCGTAGAAGCGGGCGTAGAGCTCGTTCGCCCTGCGGCTGGCCGCCCAGTCGGCGATGCGCCGGGCGGCGTCCGACTGCGCTTTCGGGCGGTCGCGCACCAATGCGAAGGCCTCCATCTCCCAGCCGGCGCCGTCCTCGGGAACGATCACCTCGATCGGCGCGCCCTGGGCCCGCTCCCTTGCGCCGCGCATGTCGAAGGACAGCCCGATGACCCTCTCGCCGCGCGCCGCCTGGACGCAGGGCGCGCTGCCGGAATGGGTGTAGAGGGCGACGTTCTCATGCAGGCTTTCCATGAAGGTCCAGGCTGCCTCCTCGCCCATCATCTGGATCCACCCGGCCACCAGCAGGAAGCCCGTGCCCGACGAGGCCGGGTGCGGCATGACGATGCGCTGGCGCAGCGAGGGATGGAGCAGGTCGCGCCAGCGCGCCGGCGCCGGGGCGCCGACGGCGCGTGCCTCGTCGCGGTTGAAGCAGATGGCGGCGACATAGGCATCCATGCCCGTCCACCGATAGGCCGCGCTGTCGTCGCGGAAGGCCGGCTTCAGTTCTTCGGCCCCCCTGGGGCGATAGGGTTCGAGCAGGTCTGTGCGTGCAAACAACAGGAGGCTCGTTGCAGCGAGGCCGAAGATCATGTCGGCGCGGGGACTGGCACGTTCCGCCAGGACGCGGGCGGTGATCACGCCGGTGGAATCGCGCACCCACTTCACCTCGATGTCGGGGAGGTCTTTCTCGATCTCGGCCTTGAGGACGGAGAGCTGGTCGGTCTCCACCGAGGTGTAGAGGGTCACCGGGGTGCGGGCCTGGGCGAAGGCGGCGGCCGACCCGGCTGCGCCGATGAGGAGGCCGATACAGAGCCGGATCGCCGTCAGCGCTGCGGTCGTCGGCCTCATGCTTCGCCCTCGCTCCCGTGTCGCCTCGTCACTATTGCACAAGCACGGCCCGGAAATCATTGACGTTGGTATGTGACGGTCCGGTGACGACCAGGCCGTCCAGCTCGGCGAAGAAGCCGAAGCCGTCATGACGGTCCAGGAAGGCGCGAGGCGAGAGGCCGCGGGCTTCGGCGGCAGCGACCAGTTCCGGCGTGACAAGCGCGCCGGCGTTGGACTCGATGCCGTCGATGCCGTCCGTGTCGAGAGCGACCGCCGATATGCGGGACCTGAGCGCCTTCGGCAGCGGCTGGATCGCCGCCACGAAGGCGAGGGCGAATTCCGAGTTGCGGCCGCCGCGGCCGGTGGGGCGATCCCGCGGCAGGGTCACCGTCGTCTCACCACCGGACAGGATCAGCAGCGGCGGCGAGAAAGGCAGGCCATGTTCCAGAACGGACCGGGCGAGGGCCGCGTGAACCTGGGCGACGTCGCGCGCCTCGCCCTCGATGGTGTCGCCGAGAACGAGCGTCCGCAGTCCTGCGGCTGCGGCAATGCGCTCAGCGGCGCGCAGGCTCTCGACGGGTCGGGCGATCATGCGCACGTCGATGCCGGCGGCGAAGGCGGGATGGTCAGGCTTGACGCTCTCGCAGGCATCGGAGGAGAGGTGGCGCATCACGGCGGCCGGGAGGTCCATGCGATAGCGTTCGACGATGGCGAGGGCCTCCTCGCGGGTGGTCGGATCGGGCACGGTCGGGCCCGACGCGATGACGGCCGGATCGTCGCCGGGCACGTCGGATATGGCGATGGTGACGACCCGCGCCGGGTGCGCGGCCGCGGCGAGCCGGCCGCCGGCAATGGCCGAGACGTGCTTCCTGACGCAGTTCATGGCGGTGATATCGGCGCCGGAGGCGAGGAGGGCGGCGTTCACTGCCTTGAGGTCGCCGAGGGTCAGGTCCCCGCCGGGCAGCGCCAGCAGCGCGGAGCCGCCGCCGGAGATCAGCGCCACGACGAGATCGTTCCCGGTCAATCCCTCGAGACGGGAGAGGATGCGGCGGGTGGCTGCCAGGCCTGCCTCGTCGGGCACGGGATGGGACGCCTCCAGGACCTCGATGCGCGAACAGGGCACGGCATGGCCGTAGCGGGTGACGACGGTTCCCTCGAGCGGCGCCGGCCAGAGCTTCTCGAAAGCCGCGGCCATGCTGGCGGCGGCCTTGCCGGCACCGACGACGATGGTCCGGCCTTCCGGCACCTGCGGGAGGTGTTCGGCGATGCGGTCGGGCAGGGCGGCCTTGATGGCGGCATGGCCGAGGGAGAGTAGAAAGGCGCGGGGATCGGAGAGGTCGGTCATGGCTTCTGATTAGCGGCTGGCCGTGCATTCGTCATGCCCGTTTCAGTTCGGCTGGGTCATTCACCGCCATCCCCACCACCCCCGTTTCGCCGGATTGCAGCCCTCCACCACCTCCCCTAAGACCTGCCGGGAGAGCGGAGGCCGCCATGCTGTTCGAGTTCACCGAAGAGGAAGTCCTCATCCGCGACACGGCGCGGAAGATGGCCGCCGAGATCGTCGCGCCGCTTGCGCCGGCGCTCGACCGCGGCGAGGGGCGCGAGGCCTTCCTGAAAAACCTCAAGGCGCTGGCCGAAGCCGGCTTCATGGCCGTCAACGTGCGCGCCGAGTTCGGCGGCACCGAAGCCGGGACCGTCGCATTTGCGCAGGTCATCGAGGAACTCGGCTATGCCTGCGCCGCGACCGGCGTCACCGCCTCCGTCACCAACATGGTCGCCGAGGTCATCCAGGCTGTCGGCTCGGCGGAGCAGCGGCAGACCTATATCCCGCGGATCGCCGATGGCACCTATCCCGCTGCCGGCTTCTGCCTGACGGAATCGGGCGCGGGATCGGACCCGGCCGGCATGAAGACCCGCGCCCGCCGCGACGGCGACGACTTCGTGCTGGATGGCGAGAAGGTCTACATCACCTCGGCCGAATATGCCGGGCTCTTCGTCGTCTGGGCGGTGACCGACCCCGATGCGCCGAAGGGCAAGGGCATTTCCTGCTTCCTCGTCGAGGCGGGCACGCCGGGCCTTTCCATCGGCAAGGCGGAGAGGAAGCTCGGCCAGCACGGCTCGGCCACCAACACGGTGCATTTCGACGGCTGCCGCGTGCCGGCCTCGGCGCTGATGGGCCGGCTCAACGACGGCTTCCGCGTCGCCGTCGGGGAACTGGCCGGCGGACGCATCGGCGTCGCCTCGCTCTCCCTCGGCATCGCCCGCGCCGCCATGGACGCCGCCAAGGCCTATGTGAAGGAGCGCCGCCAGTTCGGCCAGGCCATCGCCGATTTCCAGGGCATCCAGTGGATGGTGGCGGACCGCGAGACGGAGCTGGAGGCGGCGCGCCTCCTCATCCTCTCGGCGGCGGCGAAGAAGGACCGCGGCGAGCCCTTCGGCCGCGAGGCGTCCATGGCCAAGCTCTTCGCCTCGGAGGCCGCGGGGCGCGCCACGGATACGGCGCTGCAGCTGCACGGCGGCGCCGGCTACTGCGCCGATTTCCCCGCCGAGCGGCACCTGCGCGACGCGCGCATCACCCGCATCTACGAGGGCACGAGCGAGGTGCAGCGGCTGATCATCGCGCGCGAGACGTTCCGGCAATAGCCGCCCCGTGCCGGCATGCGAGGATTGCGTGGATAGCGCCTGTCGTCGCGGGACGGGCGGCGCGGGCCGGCCTATTGTCGCGCGGAGAATCCTCTCCTCCGTCAGGGCCTATCCATGAAAGTCACCATCTACGGCATCGCGAAATCGCGGGCGATCCGCAATCTCTGGGCCTGCGAGGAACTCGGCCTCGCCTATACCCACGTTCCGGTGGTCTACGGCCCCGAGGGCTCTCGCAAGCCCGACTTCCTCGCCATCAACCCAAACGGGCGCGTGCCGGCCGCCGATATCGACGGCGTGATGATGTGGGAATCGCTCGCCATCAACCTGCACCTCGCCAAGAAGGCCGGCGGCCCGCTGGCGCCGGAATCGCTGGACGAGGACGGCCTCATGACCATGTGGTCGATGTGGGCGCTGACCGAGGTCGAGGGCGCGGCCCTCGCCGTGCTGATGAACCAGACCGTGAAGCCCGAGGCCGAGCGCGACGCCGCCGTGCTGGCGAAGAGCATCGAGACGCTGAAGGCGCCGCTCGCCGTGCTCGAAGGGCACCTCGCCAGCCATGGCGGCTATCTCGTCGGCAACCGCTTCACCATCGCCGACCTCAACGTCTCCGCCTGCGTCTACTACCTGCGCTATTCGAACCTCGTCGACGACAAGCCGGCGGTGAAGGCCTGGTACCAGGCCGCCACCACCCGCCCGGCGGCGAAGAAGGCCTTCGCGCTGCGCGGCGACTGAGCCGCTGCGGCAGGAGCGCCGGCTCAGGTCGCCGGCGCGATCTTGTCCTGGGTCTTGGTGTCGAAGTCCGAGGCGTCGTGCCGCTCGCGGAGCTGGCTCGCGGGATCGCCCTGCACCCGGTTCACCATGCGCCCGCGCTTTGCCGCAGGACGCGCAGCGATCTGGTCGGTCCAGCGCTGGACATTCTTGTAGTCCTGCACCGACAGGAACTCCCCGGCCTCGTAGGCCAGGCCCTTGGCGAGATTGCCGTACCAGGGCCAGATCGCCATGTCGGCGATGGTGTAGTCGGGGCCGGCGATATACTCGCTCTCGGCGAGGCGGCGGTCGAGCACGTCCATCTGGCGCTTCACCTCCATGGCGTAGCGGTCGATGGCATATTCGATCTTGACCGGCGCGTAGGCGTAGAAGTGGCCGAAGCCGCCGCCGAGGAAGGGCGCCGAGCCCATCTGCCAGAACAGCCAGGACAGGGTTTCCGCCCGCGCGGCGGGCTCCGTCGGCAGGAAGGCGCCGAACTTCTCGGCGAGATGGACGAGGATCGCTCCCGATTCGAAGACGCGGATCGGCGTCGGGCCGCTGCGGTCGAGCAGTGCCGGAATCTTGGAATTTGGGTTCACTTCGACGAAGCCGGAGGAGAACTGATCGCCCTCCGAGATGCGGATGAGCCAGGCGTCATATTCCGCGCCGGCATGGCCGAGGGCGAGAAGCTCCTCCAGCATCACCGTCACCTTCACGCCGTTGGGCGTGCCGAGCGAATAGAGCTGCAGCGGATGCTTGCCAACCGGCAGATCCTTCTCGTGGGTCGCGCCGGCAATGGGCCGGTTGATGTTGGCGAAGCGGCCGCCGTTCTCGCGGTTCCAGGTCCAGACCTTCGGCGGCGTGTAGTCGGATGCGGACATCAGGCGGTCTCCGGGCTTGCTATGTCTGGAACGTGGCGTTCGGGCGGCAAGGCATCCTGACATGGGGCGAGCCGCGCGAAACGGCCAGACCGCCGAACGGGGGCTCAACCCGCCAAACCGGCATTGCCGCCCTTCCGGTATTGCACTGCTCCGTGGCATCAAGCCGGGCAAGATGCGCCGCCGCTCCAGAACCCCGACATGCCGCAGAGCACCCCGACCATGATCACGCACGACCCGAAAGCCGCCCTCGACCTCCTGATGCGCTTCCTCGCCGTCGAAGGCGTGACCGGACAGGAAAAGGCCATCGGCGAGGATGTCGCCCGCGCGCTCATCGAGGTCGGCGTGCCCGCCGAAGCCATCGCGCTGGACGACGCCAATACCCGCATACCCGTGCCGACCGAGACCGGCAACCTCATCGTCAAGCTGCCCGGCCGCGGCGCGCTGTCGAACGGCCAGCCGATCCTGTTCATGACCCATCTCGACACCGTGCCGCTCTGCGCGGGCGCGAAGCCGCGCATCGTCGGCGAGACCATCGTCTCCGGCGGCGACACCGCGCTCGGCGGCGACAACCGCACGGGCTGCGCCGTGCTGGTGCGCATGGCCGCCGAACTCGCGCGGCAGAACCTCGACCATCCCCCGCTGGTGCTGGTCTTCTGCGTGCGCGAGGAAAGCGGCCTCTGGGGCGCGCGCCACATCAATCTCGACATGGTCGGCCCGGTGACCATGGGCTTCAACTTCGACGGCTCCAAGCCCTCGGACGTGGTGACCGGCGCGGTCGGCGGCGATGCCTGGACCGTGGAGATCACCGGCCGCGCCTCGCATGCCGGCGTCGCCCCCGAGCGCGGCATTTCCGCCTCGATGATCGCCGCCATGGCGTTGGCGGACGTGCAGGCGGGCGGCTGGTTCGGCAAGGTCGTCAAGGGCGACAAGGTCGGCACCAGTAATGTCGGCACCATTGCCGGCCGCGATGGTCGGGGCGCGGGCGACGCCACCAACGTCGTCACCGACTACTGCTTCGTCGAGGGCGAGAGCCGCAGCCACGACATGACCTTCGTCGATGCCATCAACGATGCCTACGAGGCGGCCTTCAGCAAGGCCGCGAAGACGCTGGTCAGCAGCGAGGGCAAGACCGGCACGATCACCTTCACGCGCTTCCGCAAGTACCACTCCTTCGCGCTCGACCGGAGCTCGGAGGTCGTGAAGCGCGGCCTTGCCGCCGTCGAGGCCATCGGCCTGCCGCCCAACGCCAAGCTCGCCAGCGGCGGTCTCGACGCCAACTGGCTGAGCCTGCACGGCATTCCGACCGCGACTTTCGGCGGCGGCCAGAATGAGCCGCACACCGTGGACGAGTGGGTCGATATCCCGGCCTTCCAGAACGCCTGCCGCCTCGCCATCGCGCTGGCGACCGCGCGGTAACGGCCGATGGCGGCCGACAACTGGGGCGATATCGCGCGCATTGGTATCTTTATCGTCGCGCGCGAGGTCGTGCCGGAGGCCGAATGGTGGGCGATGCGCCCGCCGGGCGTGTCGGTCCATGCCGCACGGGTTACGGCCGGGGCGCCCTGGGCGCCGTGGCGCGCCGACCGGAGCGGCGTGGACCTGTCGCCCGATCTCGCGGCGGGATGCGACGCTTTCGCCGCGATCCGGCCGAACGTTGCAGTGCTCGCCCATTCCTCCAGCAGCTTCGTCGGCGGCCCGGGCTGGGACGAGGCGGCTATTCGCGCCATGGCCGCGCGGCTGCCGCCGACAACGGTCGCGACCACCAACGGGCTGGACATGCGCCTTGCGCTTGACCGGCTCGGCCTCAGGCGGCCCTTCCTCGTCATGCCCGCCTGGATGACCGACAAGCTGGTCGAGAGCGCGGTGAGTTATTTCGCGGCTTTCGACGTCAATGTCGCGGCCTCATGGCGCTACCAGCCCGCGCCGCGCTGGCAGGGCATCGCGCCGCAGGACCTCTACGCTCACGGCATGGCCATCGATCAGGAGACCGATCTCTTGTTCGAGCAGGTCTGCGCCAGGTGCCCGGACGAGGCCGACGGCATCCTCTTGGCCGGCACGGGCTTCCGCTGCGCCGGCATCATCGATGCGCTGGAAGAGCGGCTGGGCCGGCCGGTGGTGGCGGCCAATCAGGCGAGCCTGTGGCGGGCGCTGGAGGTTGTGGGGTGGAGGGGGAGCGTGGAGGGGTATGGGAGGTTGTTGAGGGGCAGGTGAGGCATTCTGTCCCCACCGTTCAGTCAAAGCCTTGAGTACGTCAGCCTAATGCGGTCCGATACCTATCGCTTTCTCCGCGTGTGACGCTATCAATCTCATATGGCTTTCGGCGTCTTCATCCATCGGCACGATTCGATCTACGACGACAGTCCGGCCGAGCGCTATCAGTTTCCGCGTCAGTATCTCAGCCGAGTTCGCACATGTCTGGGCGATTGGATTATCTATTACGAACCTCGAAAGATGATCGAAACGCGAGGGTATTTCGCCATCGCGAAGGTCCAAAAGATCATTCCAGATCCAACAGCGCCGGACATGTACTTGGCTCTCATTGAGCCCGGCAGCTATCTCGATTTCGCAAACCCCGTTCCGTTCACAGATTCACAAGGTGTCATTGAGCGCGGCTTGTTGAACGAAGAGGGGCGAATTTCTGGGCGAGCTCAGTCTGCGGTTCGCCAAATCTCGCCAACGGATTTTGAACGTATTGTCGACCTTGGCTTCGATGAGCGCGATCCGTTGCTGCCTCGCAATGATAGCGCGTCGCTGACTGGATTTGCTGAACAGCAGACACCGTTCATTTTCGAGCAAGATCGCGAGCGGCTGGCGTTCGTGACCTCTCGAATTGTACGCGAGCGAGTGTTCCGCCGGATCGTGCTTCGTGCCTATGACGAGCGTTGTGCCATCACAGGGTTGAAATTGATCAACGGGGGTGGCCGTGCCGAAGTGGCGGCGGCTCACATTCGGCCTGTCGAGGCCAATGGCCCTGACATCGTCAGCAACGGAATTGCTCTATCCGGAACGGCTCATTGGATGTTCGACCGAGGGCTAATTTCCCTGTCCGACGATCTAGACATCCTAGTTTCGCGTTACGCCAACGACGTTGATGGCATTCGAGCCTTCATCAATCGCAGCGGCCGAGCGTTCGCGCCTGCAAGGTCGCAGGAGCGGCCGCACCCGCATTTTCTGGAATGGCATCGAGAGAACTGCTTTAAGCAGTAGGCATCGTCGGTATCGCGACGAATAACTATCGGTCCACCTCACCTCCGCCACCCCCTCCCGCGTTTCCGGCGCTTCCTCCCCGTTGCCGCTGCGGCTAATGTCCACGCCGAACGAGGCTGCGGACCGAACGCGGCCGGACACGATCCCGAGGACTCACTTCATGCGCTCCGACACCGTCACCCGCACCGGCGGACAGATTCTGGTGGACCAGCTGGTCGCCCAGGGGTCCGATCACGTCTTCTGCGTGCCCGGCGAGAGCTATCTGGCGGTGCTCGACGCGCTCCATGACGCCAAGTGCAACGTCACCATCTGCCGGCAGGAGGGCGGGGCCGCCATGATGGCCGAGGCCCATGGCAAGCTCACCGGACGGCCGGGCATCTGCATGGTTACCCGCGGGCCGGGCGCGACCAATGCCTCGCCGGGCCTGCACATCGCCCAGCAGGATTCGACCCCGATGATCCTGTTCGTCGGCCAGATCGAGCGCGGCATGCGCGGGCGCGACGCCTTCCAGGAGATGGATTACACGCAGTTCTTCGGCGACATGTGCAAATGGGTCGCCGAGATCGACGATGCCGCGCGCATCCCCGAGATGATCGCGCGCGCCTATGCCACCGCCATGCAGGGCCGCCCCGGCCCGGTCGTGCTGGTCCTGCCCGAGGACATGCTGACCGAGAGCGCCGACGTGCCGGACGCCCCTTACGTGGAGGCCGCCGAGAGCTGGCCGGGCCTCACCGACATGGCCAAGCTCCAGAAGCTGCTCTGGGCCGCGAAGAGCCCGGTGCTGATCCTCGGCGGCTCGCGCTGGTCGGCCAAGGCGGTGGGCTCGGTGACGCGCTTCGCCGAGCGCTTCGACCTGCCGGTCATCTGCCAGTTCCGCCGGCAGATGCTGTTCGATCACACCCATCCGAACTATGCCGGCGATCTCGGCCTCGGCGGCAACCCGGACATGCTGAAGCTGATCAAGGAGGCGGACCTCGTCATCGCCCTCGGCGGCCGCCTCTCCGAGATCGCCTCGCAGAGCTACACGCTGCTCGACATCCCGAAGCCGCAGATGACCTTCGTCCACGTTCATCCGGGCGCGGAGGAGATCGGCCGCGTCTATCAGGCGGATCTCGCCATCCAGGCGAGCCCGACCGCCTTCTGCGCCTCGCTCGAGGGTCTTCAGCCGCCGCAGTCCATCGCCTGGGCCGGCCGCGCCGCCGCCGCTCACGAGAGCTATCTCGCCTGGACCGGCAATCCGGCGCGCCTGCCGGGCGAGTTCCAGTATGGCGAGGTCATGGCCTGGCTGCGCGACCGCCTGCCGGACGACGCCATCGTCTGCAACGGCGCCGGCAACTACGCCACCTGGGTGCACCGCTTCCTGCGCTTCCGGAAATACGGTTCCCAGCTCGCCCCGACCTCCGGCTCCATGGGCTACGGCACGCCGGCGGCGGTGGGTGCCAAGCGCATGTACCCTGAGAAGACCGTCGTCGCCTTCGCCGGCGATGGCTGCTTCATGATGAACGGCCAGGAGTTCGCCACCGCCTGCCAGTACGACCTACCCATCATCGTCGTGGTCGTCGACAACGGCATGTACGGCACCATCCGCATGCACCAGGAGCGCGACTATCCGACCCGCATCTCGGCGACGACGCTGAAGAACCCGGACTTCGCCGCGCTCGCCCGCGCCTATGGCGGCCACGGCGAGACGGTGCGCACGACCTCGGAGTTCGCCCCCGCCTTCGAGCGGGCCATGGCCTCCGGCAAGCCGGCGATCATCCACTGCTTCCTCGACCAGCAGGCGATCACCCCGACCACCACCATCGACGCCATCCGCGCCAAGGCGCTGGCCGGGAAGGCCTGAGCCATGGCAAAGCTCTCCACCGTCGACATCCTCGGCAAGCTCGTCGCCTTCGACACCACCAGCCGCAACTCCAACCTGCCGCTGCTCGACTGGGTCGAGGAGTATCTCGCCGGTTTCGGGATCACCGGCGAGCGCGTCTATGACGAGACCGGCCAGAAGGCGAACCTCTGGGTCACCATCGGCCCGAAGGACGTCGCCGGCTACGTGCTCTCCGGCCATGTCGACGTGGTGCCGGTGGACGGGCAGGACTGGTCGACCGATCCCTTCTCGCTGGTCGAGAAGGACGGGCGCTATTTCGGTCGCGGCACCTGCGACATGAAGGGCTTCGTCGCCTCGTCTCTGGCGGCCGTGCCGGAGATGCTGGCGGCGCCGCTGAAGAAACCCATCCACCTCGCCATCTCCTATGACGAGGAGGTCGGCTGCCGCGGCGTGCGCACCCTGCTCGCCGTGCTGAAGGAGCGGCCGCTGAAGCCCGAGGCCTGCTTCGTCGGCGAGCCCACCAACATGCAGGTGGTGATCGCCCACAAGACCGGCCGGCCGATGCGCGTCACCGTGCGCGGCCACGAGGCGCATTCCTCGCTCCGGCCCTATGGCGTCAGCGCCATCGAGGAGGCGGCGAAGCTGATCGTGAAGATCAACGAGATCGGCCAGCGGCTGGCGAAGCGCGCCGACCTCGACCCGCTCTATTCGGTGCCGTTCTCGACGACCTCGGTCGGCGTCATCAGGGGCGGGACGGTGCGCAACATCGTGGCCGGTGAATGCGTGGTCGATTTCGACCTGCGCTGCGTGGCGGGCGACGACCCGCATGCGATCGTCGCCGAGATCGAGGCTTATGCCCATGACGTGCTGGAGCCACCTATGAAGGCGATCGCCCCCGAGGCCGGCTTCACCTTTGTCGAGCTGGCGCTGGTGCCGGGCCTCGACACCGCGGCGGACGCGCCTGTCACCGTGCTCGCCAAGCGTCTCGCCGGCCGCAACGATCACGCCAAGGTCGCCTATGGCACGGAAGCCGGCCTGTTCCAGGAGATCGGCATCCCCACCGCCATCGTCGGCCCCGGCTCGATCGAGCAGGCTCACAAGCCGGACGAATATGTCGAGGCGACTGAACTCGCCAAGTCGGATGCCTTCATGGAGCGCCTCATCGCCCATGCTTCCGTTGGGTGATTGATCTTCATCAAAGCGCGCCGTGCCCGTCTTCAGCAATGTGAGCCCAACACCTATCGGGCTCCATCCATTCGGGGGAACGGTGGCGCCTGAGAAACCGGGCGGTCGCAGCGATGCGGCCGCCCGGCGCTTTTCAGGGGTTCGGATGCCCTTTTTCCTGTTCTCATGCCTCATTGTGGGGTAGAGACCCCTCCCGCCTTCCCGGCGGCGAGCGGAGACGATGAAGTTCCTCGATCAGGCCAAGGTCTATGTGAAGGCGGGTGCCGGCGGTGCCGGCGCCGTGTCGTTCCATCGCGCCAAGTTCATCGAGTTCGGCGGCCCGGACGGCGGTGATGGCGGCCGCGGCGGCGACGTCGTGATCGAGTGCGTCGACGGGCTGAACACCCTGATCGACTACCGCTACCAGCAGCATTTCAAGGCCAAGACAGGCATGCACGGCATGGGGCGAAACCGCGCCGGCGCCCGCGGCGCCGATGTGGTGCTGAAGGTCCCCGCCGGCACCCAGATCTTCGAGGAGGACGGCGAGACGCTGATCGCCGACATCACCACGGTCGGCCAGCGCTTCGTGCTGCTCGCGGGTGGCAATGGCGGCTTCGGCAACGCCCACTTCAAGAGCCCGACCAACCAGGCGCCACGCTATGCCAATCCCGGCCAGCCGGCCAAGGAAGCGACCATCATCCTCAGGCTGAAGCTGATCGCCGACGCCGGCCTCATCGGCATGCCCAATGCCGGAAAGTCGACCTTCCTCGCTGCCACCACTGCCGCCAAGCCGAAGATCGCCGACTATCCCTTCACGACGCTGCACCCCGGCCTCGGCGTGGTGCGCGCCCGCGGCCGCGAGTTCGTGCTTGCCGACATTCCCGGCCTGATCGAGGGAGCCCACGACGGTGTCGGGCTCGGCGACCGCTTCCTCGGCCATGTCGAGCGCTGCCGGGTGCTGCTGCATCTCGTCGACGGCACCTGCGAACACGCCGGCAAGGCCTACAAGCTCGTCCGCAAGGAGATCGAGGCCTATGGCGCGGGCCTTGCGGACAAGCCGGAGATCGTGGCGCTGGCCAAGGTCGACGCGCTCGATCCCGAGACCCGCAAGGAGCAGATGGCGCGGCTGAAGCGGGCGGCGAAGAAGACGCCGCTGGCGCTTTCCGCGACGTCGGGCGAGGGCGTCGAACAGGCCCTGGTTGCGCTTCTCGCAGTGGTCGACGAATCGCGCGCCGCCGAGCCCAAGCCGGAGGAACCCGAGGACGATGTGCCGATGGAGACCGGCTGGCGGCCCTGATCGCCGGCCTGGCAGCGTCGGAATTCATCCGCCGCTCGACCCCCCTTTCGTCCCGCTGCGATGCGACTAAGGTCTGCGACCTGACCGAATGGAGGGCGCCATGCCTCTCGACCGCCGCATCCAGAGTCTTTTAGGAATCGACCTGCCGATCATCCAGGCCCCCATGGCCGGCGCCCAGGGCTCGGCGATGACCGTGGCCGTCTCGGAGGCCGGCGGCCTCGGTTCACTCCCGGCGGCCCTGCTGTCGATCGATGCGCTCCGGGCCGAGCTCGGGGTCATCCGCCAGCGCACGTCGAAGCCTGTCAACGTCAACTTCTTCTGCCACCGCCCCCCCGCTCCGGATGCGGCGCGGGAGACCCACTGGCGGCAGCGTCTCGCCGGGTACTACGCCGAGCTGGGCATCGATCCGGCCGCGCCGATTCCGGCCTCCAACCGCGCCCCCTTCGACGAGGCCTTCTGCACGGTGGTGGAGGAGTTCCGCCCGGAGGTCGTCAGTTTCCACTTCGGACTGCCGGCCCCTGGCCTCCTGGATCGGGTGAAGGCCACCGGCGCCAAGATCGTGTCGTCCGCCACCACGGCAGACGAGGCCCGATGGCTCGAGGATCACGGCGCCGATGCGATCATCGCGCAGGGCTACGAGGCCGGCGGCCATCGCGGTATCTTCCTCACCGATGACCTCGCGAACCAGCCCGGTCTCTTCGCCCTGCTGCCGCAGGTCGTCGATGCGGTGGAGGTACCGGTCATCGCCGCCGGCGGCATCGCCGATGCGCGCGGCATCGTCGCCGCCTTCGCGCTCGGGGCCTCGGCGGTGCAGCTCGGGACCGCCTATCTGTTCACGCCCGAGGCGACGATCACGCCGATGCACCGGGAGGCGCTGAAGACCGCCAAGGACGACGGAACGGCGCTGACCAACCTGTTCACCGGCCGCCCGGCGCGCGGCCTGATGAACCGCATCATGCGCGAGGCCGGACCCCTCTCGGCGGAGGCTCCTGCCTTTCCGACGGCCGGCGGCGCACTCGCGCCGTTGAAGGCGAAGGCCGAGGCGGCCGGCAGCGCCGACTTCTCCTCGCTCTGGTCTGGGCAGGCGGCCGCCCTCGGTCGGGAGATGGGCGCCGGTGATCTGACGCGGGCACTGTGGGCGGAGACGATGGAGAGGCTTCGGAACGGCTGAGACAGGCTATTCGTTGCCCATGCCGGCCCGGGTGAAGCGCTGGCGGATGCGCTGCATCAGCATGTCGCGCACCTGGCGGTAGGCGTCGAGGCGTTGCTCGCGCGAGCCTTGGGCGAGGGTCGGGTCGGGGGTCGGCCAGTACTCGACCTCCATGTCGTTCGTCCGGGTGAGGTCGAGCGCCTTGTGATGCGCGTCGGGGGCGAGTGTCACGACCAAGTCGAAGTTGAGGCCCTCCCACTCCTCAAGCTCCTCGATCGTCTTCGGCCGGCTCTTGCGGGTGTCGATGCCGATTTCGTCCATCACCGCGTCGACGAAGGGGTCGTGCTCGCCCTTGTGGACCCCGGCGCTCTGGATGAAGATTCGACTGCCGAAAAAGTGCTGCATGATGGCGGCGGCCATGGGTGATCGCACCTGGTTCATGGTGCAGGCGAACAGCACGGCCTGGGGGTTCTTGCGCCGGTCGGAGACCACCTCAGCCCTTCCAGTGCAGGACCGAGATGAGCGTGAAGAGGCGGCGCGCGGTGTCGAAGTCGAAGTCCAGCTTCTCCTTCAGCCGCTCGCGAAGCGTCTCCGAACCCTCGTTGTGGAGACCGCGGCGTGCCATGTCGATGGTCTCGATCTGGGCCGGCGTCGCATGCCGGATGGCCTCGTAGTAGCTGTCGCAGATCATGAAATAGTCCTTCACGATCCGCCGGAAGGGCGTCAGCGACAGGATGTGCGTCACCACCTGCCGGCCATCCTCGTGCTTCACGTCGAGCACGAGCTTGCCCTCGGCCAGCGAGATGTGCAGCGCGAAGGGACCGCTGTCGATTCCGACCGGGCAGAAGGTGTTCTCCTCGATCAGGTCGTAGATGGCGACCGCCCGTTCGTGCTCGATATCGGCCGACGAGCGACCGATGGAGGCCTCGTCGATGGTGACGGCGACCAGCCGGCGCCCGGACTTTGCCGCAGCGCCGGCGTCCTGGGCCTCGGGCGCAGCATCGGCTGATGGGTGACCCTTGCGATCAGGCATGGTCGTCCTTTCCTGCGCGGCGCGTCAGTCGGTGCCGCCGGCATTCATGCGGATGGAGACGGATCGCGAATGGGCCTGGAGCCCCTCGGCCTCGCCAAGCGCGATGGCGGCAGGGCCGAGCGCGCGCAACTGCTCGGGTCCGCGGCGCAGGAGCGAGGTGCGCTTCATGAAGTCGAGGACGCCAAGGCCGGAGGAAAACCGCGCCGACCGGGCGGTCGGCAGGACATGGTTCGAGCCGCCGACATAGTCGCCGATCGCCTCCGGCGTGTGGCCGCCGAGAAAGATGGCGCCGGCGTTGCGAATCCGGGCCGCGAGGCCCTCCGCATCGGCGGTGATGATCTCGAGATGTTCGGCCGCGATGCGGTCGGCCAGCGGCACCGCTTCGGCGATGTCGGCGACCTCGATCACCGCGCCGAAGTCGCGCCAGCTCGCTGCGGCGATCTCGGCCCGCGGCAGGGTGGTGAGCTGGCGTTCGACGGCCGCTTCCACCGCATCGGCGAGGCCGGTGTCGTCGGTGATCAGCAGCGACTGGGCGGCAGAATCGTGCTCCGCCTGGGCCAGCAGGTCGGCGGCGATCCAGTCCGGATTGGCAGTGCCGTCGGCGATGACCAGCACCTCTGAGGGACCGGCGATCATGTCGATGCCGACCGTGCCGAAGACCTGGCGCTTGGCGGCGGCGACAAAGGCATTGCCAGGACCCATGATCTTGGCGACGGGACGGATGGTCTGCGTGCCGTAGGCGAGGGCGAAGACGGCCTGGGCGCCGCCGATGCGGTAGATCTCGTCGACACCGGCGAGGCGGGCGGCCGCCAGCACCAGCGGGTTCAGCGTGCCGCCGGGTGCCGGCACGACCATCACCACCCGCGGGCAACCGGCGACCTTGGCGGGGATGGCGTTCATCAGAACGGAGGAGGGGTAGGCGGCGGTGCCACCCGGCACGTAGAGCCCGACCGCCTCGATGGCGGTCCAGCGGTAGCCGAGCTCGACGCCGAGGGCATCGACGAAGCGATCGTCCTTCGGCCGCTGCCGTTCGTGATAGCTGCGGATGCGGTCGGCGGCGAGGCGAAGGGCATCCAGGGTGCGGGCGTCACAGGCGGCTACGGCTGCCTCAATCTGCCCGTCTGTGACCCGGAGCGTCGAGGGCGTCAGCGCCAGCTTGTCGAACTTCGCGGTGTACTCGATGACGGCGGCATCGCCGCGGGACATCACGTCCTGGCCGATGGCGCGAACGACGTCGTTCACCTCCTCGGATACCTCACGCTTCATCGCCAGGAGGCCAGCGAAGCGATGTTCGAAATCAGCGGCGCGTGTGGAGAAGCGCAGGGGCATGGCGGGCCTTTCCGGTCGCAGGAGGCATGGGCGAGCCTCCCCGTCACGTCAAGTCCCGCATGCGCCTCAGGCGACGCGGGGCGTGACGTCGGCGACGAGGGCGCGATTGCGGCCCTGCCGCTTCGCCTCATAGAGACGGTGGTCGGCTTGCTTGAGCAGCCCGGCGAGACCTTGCCCTGTTTGTCCGGACGCGCCTCCGATGCTGACGGTCATGCCGATGGTCTCTCCGGTGTCGACCTTGAGCCTGAGCGATGCCACGGTCTCGCGGATACGCTCGGCGACGGCCTCGGCCTCCCTGTCGGTGGCGCCGGCGAGAAACACTGCAAATTCCTCGCCCCCGATTCTCCCGACGAAGTCTCGGGCGCGGGTGCAGGACGAGATCGCCTCGCCGGCCAGTTTCAGCGCCCTGTCGCCGGCCGGATGGCCGAAGCGATCGTTGATCGACTTGAAGTGGTCGAGGTCGATCACCAGCAGCACGCCGGCCGGCTCGGCCCCGCGGTCCTGAAGCGACTGGAAGAAGCCTTCGCGGTTCAGCACGCCGGTCATGCCGTCATGCCGGGCGCGCTCGGCGAGGGCGGCATGGGCCGCGGCAAGCTCGCGATGGGCGGCCTCGAGGTCCCGGTTCATCCGCTCGATTGCCGCACGGGCCTGTCTCAGCTTCTCGCTCTGCCAGAACTGGTGGGTGCTCAGTGGGAAGGCGATGAGAAGGGGGCAGGCGACAGACAGGAGAATCGAGACCTGATCGGGATGGCCCCTGAGAAGGGTCGTGACCGTGACCACCAGGACGAACGACAGAGCCACCGACATGAGGGTGGCCATGGCGGCTTTCCGCAGCACTCGTCTGTTGAAAAGGGACATGGCGCGAGCTTGTCGGAAGAATCTCAACGTCGCCTTTCCCCGATCGCAGACTCGCGCAGTCAAATGCGGAAAAGCCCTGGGGAGCCAGAGGCGCCCCAGCCCTTGCGCACAGGTTTCTCTTCGGTTGTTGTGCCGGCCAGGAGACAGCCATGAACACAATGTCCCAGCCGGGGGCCATGCCCGGCAACATCCCCGAGAACGCCCCCCAGCCGGCGGACTTCAAGCCGCTGGAGTGGGCCCGCGATCTTCTGCGGACGATTCGCGCCGGCGCGCTCGGCACCATCGACCGCAACACGGGCCATCCGGTGACGACGTTGACGACGGTTGCGACCGACACCGACGGCTCGCCGCTGATCCTCATCTCCAACCTTTCGAGCCACACCGCCAACCTGAAGGCGGATGGGCGCGCATCGCTGCTGCTGGCCCGCCACGGCAAGGGCGATCCCCTCGCCCACCCCCGCCTGACCGTGCTCGGAGCGTTCCGGCGCGTCGAGGGCGAGGAGGAGGTGAAGCGGCTGAAGGCACGGTTCCTGGCGCGCAATCCGAAGTCGCAGATCTACATCGACTTTCCCGACTTCTCGATCTGGCGCCTGGATGTCGCGGCCGGACATCTCAACGGTGGTTTCGCCCGTGCGGCGGATATCGCCGGTGCCGACCTCCTTGTCGACGTCGGTGATGCTGCCGACCTCAAGGCGGCGGAGCCCGGCGCGGTCGCCCACATGAATACGGATCATGCGGATGCGGTCTCGGTCTATGCGACGGTACTGGCCGGCGAGGAGCCCGGCCCCTGGAGGATGACCGGCGTCGATCCCGAAGGCTTCGACCTCGCCGCCGGCGACCGCGCGGCGCGTGTGCTCTTTCCCCGCCGGGTGACGAATGGAGAGGACCTCCACAAGATCCTGGTGCAGATGGTGCGCGAGGCGCGGGGGAAGGCCGCCTGAGGGCCTCAGGACAGGTAGCCGCCGAGCACCTGGGCGACGACGTCGTCGGCGAGCTTTTCGCGATGGGCGCGGGTCTCGCCGTGGCGCGGGGAATACCAGACTGCGACCCAGTTGATGGCGCCCAACAGCGTGCGCATGGCGAGCGAGGGATCGGCTGCCTTCATCGAGCCGTCGGCGGCGCCGGCCGCGAAGATGCGCCGGAAGGCATCCTCGTAGCCGCGCCGGAGGTTCATCAGTTCTTCCAGCGTCGCCTTGTGCTCCTCGCTGGTCTCGCCGAAGCGGTAGAGGTCGACGCCGAGGGTCAGGTTCCGCTGGAAGGCCTGTGTCTCCATCATGCAGAGGATGTGGGCGCGTGCCATCAGGCGCAGGCGTTCGGCGGCCGTTCCCGGACCGGTCTCGTGCACCGCCGCCTCGCGGATGAGGATGAAGATCGCGCGGCGGAAGACCTCGAAGAACAGTTCCGGTTTGGAGCGGAAGTGGTGATAGACGCGCCCCTTGGTGGCGCCGAGCATGTCGGCGACATCGTCCATGGAGGTCGCCTCGTAGCCGCGCCGCATGAAGCACTCGGCCGCAGCGGCGAGGACTTCCTCGCGCCGGTCGGGCGAGACGAGATCGTTGGCAGCCGTGCCCTGCATGTCCGCCGGCATCCTCCCCTGAAGCGGCGCCTTTGCGGCGTCCTGCATTGATCCGGGGTGTTACCGCCTCTCGCCCTCTGCCGGAAGGGGGACGCCGTGCATGGGCGCTCCCGCGGGCAGGGGGCTCGACAACGGCCGGGCACCCGAACATACTCTCCAGTATGTCCTCGCTGCGGCGGGGCCGTCAACGAAGGAACGATCGGCGGCCGGCCCCCGGGCGAGGCTGCTGCGGGAGGATGCGGATGGACAGCCTCGACGCCTTCCGGCGCGAGACACGCGCGTGGCTCGACGCCAATTGCCCGCCCGAGATGCGGACGCCGGTCACCGGCGACGATGACATCTGCTGGGGCGGCCGCAACTGGGTCTTCAAGTCCGAGGCCCAGAAGGTCTGGCTGGAGCGCATGGCGGCGCGCGGCTGGACCGTGCCCGGCTGGCCCAGGGACTATGGCGGCGGCGGCCTCTCCCACGAGGAGGTGAAGATCCTCAAGGAGGAGATGCGGGCCATCGGCGCGCGCTCGCCGCTGGAGAGCTTCGGCATCTGGATGCTCGGGCCGGCGCTGCTCGCCTTCGGCTCCGAGGAGCAGAAGAAGGAGCACCTGCCACGCATCGCCCGCGGCGAGATCCGCTGGTGCCAGGGCTATTCGGAACCCAATGCCGGCTCCGACCTCGCCTCGCTGCAGACCCGGGCCGACGACGGCGGCGACCATTTCGTCGTCACCGGCTCGAAGATATGGACGAGCTATGCCGACAAGGCCGACATGATCTTCTGCCTGGTGCGGACCGACTTTTCGGCCCCAAAGCACCTCGGCATCTCCTTCATCCTCTTCGACATGACCTGGCCCGGCGTTTCGACGAAGCCGATCCAGCTGATCTCCGGCAAGTCGCCCTTCTGCGAGACCTTCTTCGACGGCGTGAAGGTGCCGAAGGCGAACCTCGTCGGCACCCTCAACCGCGGCTGGGACATCGCCAAGTACCTTCTCACCCACGAGCGCGAGATGATCGGCGGGGGAGGCGGCGGACTGCTCGGCGGACGCTCGCCTGGCCAGGTCGCGGCGGGCGAGATCGGCACGGATGCGAACGGCCGCCTGACGGACGCCTTCCTGCGCGCCGATGCGGCGCGGGCGGAGGTGGACGCGCTGGCTTTCGCCGCCACCATGGCCCGTTACAAGGACGAGGCGGCCTCCGGCGGCAAGGGCGTCGGCGACCGGTCCTCCGTGCTGAAATATTACGGCACCGAGCTCAACAAGCGGCGCTACGAGCTGATGATGCGGGCCGCCGGCACGAGCGGCCTCGAATGGGAGGGCGCCCGCACCAACGACGGCGAGCGACCGCGCGCCTGGCTGCGCACCAAGGCCAATTCCATCGAGGGCGGCACATCCGAGGTCATGCTCGACATCGTCGCCAAGCGCCTCCTGCAACTGCCATCCGCGTGAGGTTGCCATGCTGGTTCTGAACGACGATCAGGTGATGCTGCAGGATGCCGCCCGCGGCTTCGTGTCGGAGAAGGCTCCGGTGGCGGCCCTCAGGAAGATTCGTGACGAGAAGGTCGCCGACGGTTTCGACCGCGGGCTCTGGCGCGACATGGCGGAGATGGGCTGGACCGGCGTGCTGGTGCCCGAGGACCAGGGCGGTCTCGGCTTCGGTTTCGTCGGGGCGGGCGTCATCTGCGAGGAGATGGGCCGCACGCTGACGGCCTCGCCCTTCCTCTCCACCGCCATGATGGCGGCCACCGCCCTGGCGCGCGCCGGCTCGCCGGCGCAGAAGCAGCGCTGGCTGCCCGCCATCGTCGCGGGCGAGGCCATCATCGCCACGGCTGTGGACGAGGGACGCCGGCACGATCCGGCCGGCACGGCCATGCAGGCCGAGCGCCACGGCAACGGCTTCCGCCTCACCGGCACCAAGACCTATGTCGTGGACGGACAGGCGGCCGACGCCATGATCGTCGCGGCCCGCACGGCAGGCGCTGCCGGCGAGAGCGATGGCGTCAGCCTCTTCCTCGTCGATGCGAGGGCGAGGGGATTGTCCTCGGAGAGGCTCTCGACGCTCGATTCCTGCGGCGCCGCGGAGCTGACCTTCGACGGTGTTCAGGTGACGGCCGACGACGTGCTGGGTGAGGTCGATGACGGCTTCGGCCTCCTTGAAATCTTGCTGGGCGCAGGCCGGGCCGGCCTTGCCGCCGAGCTCTCGGGCAACGCCCAGGAGAGCTTCGGCCGCACCATGGCCTATCTTCGCGAACGCAAGCAGTTCGGCCGCACCATCGGCGCGTTCCAGGCGCTGCAGCATCGCGCGGCGCATCTCTATTGCGAGGTGGAGATCGCCCGATCGGCCGTGCTCTCGGCCCTGCAGGCGCTCGACGCCGATCCGGCCGCCGCATCGCTGGCCGTCTCGGTCGCCAAGTCCAAGGCCTCGTCGGTGGCGCGGCTCGCGGCGCAGGAGGCGGTCCAGATGCATGGCGGCATCGGCATGACGGACGCCATCGATATCGGCCTCTTCATGAAGCGGATGCAGGTGGCATCGACGCTCTATGGCGACGCCGATTTCCACGCGGACCGCGTCGCCCTGGCGCGGGGCTTCTGAACGGAGTGGCCACCGGGCCGATACGAGGACAGGCATGGCAGAGAAACTGACGATCGAGGAATTGCGCGGCCGCATCGGCCAGGAGGTCGGCGTGTCGAAGTGGATCGACATTCCCCAGTCGGCCATCGACGCCTTCGCGGACCTCACCCACGACCACCAGTTCATCCACATCGATGTGGAAAAGGCGAGAGAGACGCCGTTCGGCGGCACCATCGCCCACGGCTTCCTCACCGTCTCCATGCTCTCCGCCATGGCCTATGACGCGCTGCCGGAGATCATCGGGCGCACCATGGGCGTCAACTACGGCTTCGACCGGCTGCGCATGATGAGCCCGGTGAAGGCGGGGGCGCGCATCCGCGGCCGTTTCGTGCTGAAGGCGCTCGATTCCAAGTCGCCGCAGCAGCACCAACTGACCCATTCCGTGACCGTCGAGATCGAGGGCGCCGACAAGCCGGCGCTCGCCGCCGACTGGGTCACTCTCGCCTACACGAACTGAGGACTTCCGCATGACCATTCGCTTCGACGGACGCGTCGCCATCGTCACCGGCGCCGGCAACGGCCTCGGCCGCTCCCATGCCCTCGGCCTCGCGGCCCGCGGCGCCAAGGTCGTCATCGTCGACTTCGGCGGCGCCCGCGATGGCACGGGCGGCTCGACGGAGGCCGCAGAGAAGGTCGTCGCCGAGATCAAGGCAGCGGGAGGCGAAGCCATCGCCCATGGTGCCAACGTCGCCGATTTCGCCCAGGTGCAGGACATGGTGAAGAAGACCATGGACACGTGGGGCCGCATCGACATCCTCATCAACAATGCCGGTATCCTGCGGGACAAGACCTTCACCAAGATGGAACTGCCGGACTTCGAGGCGGTGGTGGACGTGCATCTGATGGGCACGGTGAACTGCACCAAGGCGGTGTGGGACATCATGCGGGCGCAGAACTACGGCCGCATCGTCTTCACCTCGTCCTCCTCCGGCCTCTACGGCAATTTCGGCCAGGCGAACTACGGTGCCGCCAAGGCAGCGATGGTCGGCCTGATGAACGTCCTGCACCAGGAGGGCGCCAAGAACGACATCCGC
>VFQR01000670.1_pt1 | contig 38405 bp, 35 predicted proteins | sample 3512321 | NCBI WGS metagenome assembly VFQR01 (sample SAMN10412374, study PRJNA504923) | tailings metagenome | isolation source: Relicate 3 Philex TSF1 revegetated site | place: Philippines: Tuba, Benguet | collected 2017-08-29 | reverse complement strand
CAAAAACTACTTCAAGGCAATCGGATATGCGTCAACCTAATCGCACGACGCGCTAGCCGGATTGCGCATCGTTTGCTTGAGGTTGGTGCCGGCTGAGGGGATTGAACCCCCGACCTTCGGTTTACAAAACCGCTGCTCTACCGCTGAGCTAAGCCGGCGCCCGGGGAAGGCATTACCACAAATGACGCGGCCTTCAAGGCTGTGGCGAGGCGCCTCGGGCCGATCGCACTTCGATCCTCGGCTCCCAGCAGCACCCCCACCCCTAGCCCCTCCCCACAGGGGCAAGGCTATCGCACATGGTGGAAGAGTTCGAAGAAGAACTGTCGGTTCCAGTTTGCCTTGCGCATTTTGCTGGCCAGAGGCTTGTCGAGGGGGTGTGCTCGCAGGATGTTCTGGGCGAGACGTCGGATGACGGCGAGGTTTTGTGGCGCATTGTCCTTGCGCGTACGGGCGTCGTCTTCGCGGAGGACCACGTCGAGGGTCCAGTGCAATTCGTTCTCGATGCTCCAATGCGTGCGCACGACTTCGGCGAGCCGGGCTGGCGAGAGGCGTTTCGACAGGACGAAGTACCGGACATCGGTCTCGACCTTGCCATTGCCAAGGGTACGCTCCGCCTCGATCCGGCCGAGCGCCTTGAGGCCCGGGAAGGCTGGCAGCGTCGGCAGCCAGCTGGCCGGCAGCACCGACGCCCGCCGCCACTCGAGCCGCCCGTGCGCCCGCTCCCGCGTCTCGAAGAAGGCCAGATCGGTCGCCGCCGCGAAGCCCTGCTCGGCGGCGGCAAACAAGGGTCCATGGTTGGCCTTCAGGCCGAGCGCGTACTGCGCCTTGGCCGCCAGCACCGCCTCGGCCATGGCCGGATGGCAGTGCAGCGCATCGGCGGTCACCGTGCAGCCCTTGAGCGTCAGGCTCCCGAGCACCGCCAGCGTCGCCGCCACCTCGTTGCGGCCAGGCGCCAGCGTGCTGGCGATGGCCAGCCGCGTCTCGGCGTCCCAGACGCTGACCATCATCGGCGGCAGATGCGCCCGACCCTTCTCGTACGCCCGCCTCAGCGCCCTTGCCGTCGACCGCCACCACGCCCGATGGCGCCGCCAGGCCAAGCGAGGCGCGCAGCGCCGCCACGAACGCCCGCAGCGCCCGCTCCAGCTGCGTCGGGTCGAGCAGGCGAAACACCCGGCTGAACGTATCACGGCTCGGCGGCCCGCGGCGCAGCGAAACGATCTCGCGCAAGTCGTCCAGCCGTTCCGAGGCAAACTCGGCAATCTCCACGCAACTCCTGGCCCCACACAACGTCGCCGACAGCGCCACGAACAGAATATCGGGCAGATCGTGGCGCGGGTTCGGCTCGCGTGGATCGCGCACATCCTGGAACATCGTCACCAAACCGGACATGAAGCCTCCTCAAATCAGAGAAGACCCCTACAGAATCCATCGCTGCCAACCCCGCAATACTCAAATGCGATTCCCCTGGGGTGAGGGGTGGGGGACTATCCTGTGCCCAGTGTCCAGATGCGATTGCCCTGGGGGCGGCTTGAATCGCACAACGTCCGGCTGGATCATGCCAGCCCCGCGACCGTCACGATTTCGTAGGCAATCGCATGATGTTCCCCTACTCTGGGAACGAGTTGGATTGGGTAACGCAGTGCCGGCCCTCGCCGGCGATCGGGGGAAATGGGGATGATCACGCGAAGGATTTTTCTCGCCGGCATGGCCGCGACGGCCGCCGCCGGCGCGCTAACTGCCGCTCCAGCGGCCGCGCAGCAATATCTTGGCAGCTACACCGCGCGCCTCTCGCGCCGCGACCACATGGCGAGCGACGGGTTTCCACTCTCGACGGCCGGCCAGATCCTGCGCCAGGACCGGGCGAACTACCACAGGTTCAACCGGCGCGATCCGGGCGACATGTACGATCCGTGGTTCACCACCAACGAGGACCGGGCGCGGCTCCAGTCCATGGCCGACCGCAGCGGCGCGATGAGCCGTGCAACCCGCAACGCCATCGTCAACGGCACGCCGGAAGTCCAGGTCGACGTCTACCGCAACAGCGTCGAGGTGAGCATCATCGCCTACTAGACGCCGAGCCCGGCCTCGCCGCGGTCGAGGATGAGGGGGATGATCAGATCCTCCTCGTCGTCCAGGTGCCGGCCGAGCATGGCAACCAGGCGCTCGTTCTCGTCCGCATAGGCATCGGCGGCGAAGCGCCGCCGGTCCTCGTTTTCCTGCAGCGCGCGGATGAAGGCGTTGCCCGTCTCGGCGTTCCGCTCCAGCGCGTCATGGATCACGTGGTGGTCGGAATCGAGGATGTCGAAACCCCGCTTCAGCCGGCTCTCCACACGCGCGAAGACCGGGAAGTAATGCATGTCCTCGACATTGTGGTGGCCGTCGAGATGGCCAAGGAAGAAGTTGAGTCGCGGCGCGAAGAAGCCGGCGAAGTCGCGCGCGTCGCGCCGCCCCTCGCGATAGTCGGCGATCGCACCGGTCAGGATTCCGCCCAGCTCCCTGAACATCGCATGCCGCTGCAGCCAGAACTCCGCCATCCCGGCGACGTTCTCATGCCGCTGCCACTCGTCCCGCGGATATTTCTCCAGCAGGAAGCGCAAATCGTCAGGCAGGCCAAGGCGTGTCTCGAGCAGGAGCTCGGCGGGGATATCGGTCATCGGCGGCTCCGGTCGGCGAGGTGCCGGAGATAGGTTGTCCGGCGCCCGTCGCCAAGCCCGAGAGCGCTCAGGCCATCAAATCCGAGCCGGTCGAGCCGACATGCCGCGGCAGCCCGTCATCGATCTCGTAGTAGTCGCCTTTGTCCGGCACGAAGATGTGGCGTTCGCCCGTCAGCCCCGACGGCATGTCGAAGCTGCCGGCCATGACCGACGTCACGTCCTCCTCGTTGTGCTTCCAGAACAGTGCGGAGCCGCAGACACGGCAGAACCCGCGCCTGGCGAAGTCCGATGCCGCGTACCAGGTGAGGTTCTCCCCGCCTTCGACGGACAGGCGCTCGTCGGCCACGCTGGTGGCTGCATAGTAGTGCCCGGTCTGGCGGCGACACTGCGAGCAGTGGCAATAGATGACGCCGCGCCGTGGTCCGCGCGCCACATAGCGCACCGCACCGCACAGGCATCCTCCCCTGTGTTCTTCACCCATCGGTTCCTCCTGCTGCCCAGCATCGCATGATGGGCAGCAGGCGCCACCAGCCCAGGCCGCCGAAACGTTGGACCAGCGTGCGGCACCATGTCCCGGAACCGCGGTACGGCCCAGACGTTCCAGGCGCGTCAGGGGGAGGAGCATCGTGTTGAACCCGAAATTCCTGCTGCGCGTCGTGGTCGGGCTCGTGCTGGCCGGCGCAGTCGTTGTCGTGGCGCTCAACATGATGCCGGAGCGGCGCGATCTCCGCGAGATCATTCCGCATAACCACTCGGTCTCCGATCCGCAGTTCCTGCGCACGATGGACGGCATCTTCGGCGGCGGCGTGCGCGTGGGACATACGGTCGAGACGCTCCTCAACGGCGACGAGATATTCCCGGCCATGCTCGCCGACATCGAGGCGGCCGAGCGCACGATCAATTTCGAGACCTTCGTCTACTGGTCAGGCTCCATCGCCCGCCGCTTCGCGGAGACGCTTGCCGAAAAGGCACGCGGCGGGGTCGAGGTGCGGGTCCTTCTCGACTGGGCCGGTTCGATCCCCTTCGATCCCGATCTGATCGAGATCATGGAAGCCGGCGGCGTCGAGGTCCACCGCTTCCGCCCGATCCGCTGGTACACGATCGACCGGCTGAACAACCGCACCCACCGCAAGCTGCTGATCGTCGACGGCAATGTCGGCTTCACCGGCGGCGTCGGCATCGGCGACGAGTGGCTGGGCGATGCCCGCAATCCGTCGGAGTATCGCGAGAACCACTACCGCATCACCGGCCCCGCCGTGCTCGACATGCAGGCGGCCTTTGCCGAGAACTGGCTCGAGGCGACAGGCGAGGTGCTGCAGGGCGACCTCTTCTATCCGGAGCAGGAGGCGTCGGGCGACCTCGTCGCCCAGCTCGTCAAATCGTCGCCCTATGGCGGCTCGCGCTCCATGCACCAGATGCTGATGATGTCGCTCGCGTCGGCCACCAGCCACATCCGCATCGGCATGGCCTATTTCGTCCCGGACGAGATCGCGCTGAACCAGTTGCTCGACGCGACGGCGCGCGGCGTCGAGATCGACATCATCGTGCCGGGGCCGCACATGGCGGAGGACGTCGTGCGCTCGGCGTCGCGCCACTTCTGGGGCGACCTCCTGCGCGCCGGCGTACGCATCCACGAGTTCCAGCCGACCATGTACCACACCAAGTTCCTGATCGTGGACGAAGACTGGGTCTCGATCGGCTCCTCCAATTTTGACGAGCGCTCATTCCGCCTGAACGACGAAGCCAACCTCAACGTGCATGGCCGCGCCTTTGCGCTGGAGCAGATCGCCGTCTTCGAGGACGACCTGGCCCGCTCGCGCACGATCACGCTGGCTGAGTGGGAGAACCGTCCGATGAGCGAGAAGGTCGTGGACTGGCTGTCTAGCCTTCTCCGCGTCCAGCTCTGATCAGCGGCGAGGTGATGTGCTCGGGCCGGATGCCGAGCCCGACGAGCCGGCCCGGGATGCGGCGGAGCAGCGGGAACCGCGCCAGGAGCCGCACCGGCAGCGGCGGCTTGAGCGTGCCGCCCCGCTGCGCGAGCACCGGTGCCAGCAGGCGGTTGTGCGCCGCGACCTGCGCGGCTTGCGTCAGCCGCGTCGGGAGGCGGCGGCGCTTCTCGATCGCCGCCAGATCGGCGTCCGACACCGTCCCCGCAGTCAGCGGCGCGGCGAGGATGTTGGCGGCCGCCACCGCGTCCTGGATCGCCAGATTGATGCCGACGCCGCCGACCGGCGACATGGCATGCGCCGCATCGCCGATGCACAGGAAGCCCGGCCGCCACCAGCGCTTCAGCCGGTCGACCGATACGGAGAGAAGGCTGATGTCGTCGAAGCTGGTGAGCGCCTCGGCCCGCTCCGCCTCGAACGGAAGCAGCGACCCGACGTCGCGCCGGAAGGCCTCGATGCCCCGCGACCTCAGTTGCTCGGCGGCGCCCTTCGGGATGACGTACGCGCACTGCCAGTAGTCGCCGCGATAAATGCGTACCATCAGCCGGCCGGGGTCGAAGCGGCCGGCGGTCTGGTCGGTATCGGTGTCCTTCCGCGGCAGGCGGAACCACAAAACGTCGATCGGCGCGCCGAGATCATCGACCTCGAGTTCGGCTGCCTTGCGCATGTCGGAGCGGCGCCCGTCGGCGCCGACCACGAGTCGCGCGCTGATCTCGACCGGTCCCGCCGGCCCCTCCGCGATCAGCCCAGTGATCCTTCCGCCCTCGCTGGCCAGACCGGTCGCTTTCGTGCTCATCAAGCAACGGAAGCCCGCGTAGCGCTCCCCTTCCCGCTTGAGCAAGTCGAGAAAATCCCATTGCGGCATGAGCATGATGTAGGGCGAGCGAACCGGCAGGTGGGACAAGTCGGCGACGGGCATTTCCGTATCGCCGATGCCGGCCAGCATCCGGTCGATCTTCTGGTGCGGCAGGCGCTCCAGCGCCTCGAACAGGCCAAGCTCGTGCATCACCTCGAGTGTCGAGGGGTGCAGCGTGTCGCCGCGGAAGTCGCGCAGGAAGTCTGCATGCTTCTCGAGCACGACGACCTCGGCCCCTGCCCGCGCCAGCAGGAGGCCGAGCATCATACCGGCCGGTCCGCCCCCCGCGATCGCGCAGTCGGCGGTGAGCCTCTCGGGCATCGTCCGCCTGCGGTCCCGTCAGCCGTTGACCGCCTGCTTCGCCTCGTCGGTGTGGCGGTTCTTCTTCAGGAGCCCCGACAACAGGAATGATAGCTCGAGCGCCTGGTCGGCGTTGAGGCGCGGGTCGCAATGGGTGTGGTAGCGGTCCTGCAGCTCCTCGTCGCGGATGGCGCGCGCGCCGCCCGTGCACTCGGTGACGTTCTTCCCGGTCATCTCGACATGGATGCCGCCCGGATGCGTTCCCTCCGCCCGGTGCACGGCGAAGAAGGACTGCACCTCGCGCAGGATGCGGTCGAACGGCCGCGTCTTGTAGCCGGCGGCGGTGATCGTGTTGCCGTGCATGGGGTCGCACGACCAGACGACCTTTCGTCCTTCCCGCTCCACCGCCCGCACCAGCCGCGGCAGGTGCTCCTCGACCTTGTCGTGGCCGAAGCGAGAGATCAGCGTCAGCCGGCCGGCCTCGTTCTCGGGGTTGAGAATGTCGATCAGCTCCAGCAGCCCGTCCGGCGTCATCGACGGACCGCATTTCAGGCCGAGCGGGTTCCTGATGCCGCGGCAGTACTCGACATGGGCATGGTCCGCCTGGCGGGTGCGGTCGCCGATCCAGATCATGTGGCCCGAGGTCGCGTACCAGTCGCCGGAAGTCGAATCGACGCGCGTCATCGCCTCCTCGTAGCCGAGCAGCAGCGCCTCGTGGCTGGTGTAGAAATCGGTCTCGCGTAGCGCCGCATTGCTCTCGGGCGTGATGCCAATCGCGTTCATGAAGTCGATCGAGTCGGTGATGCGGTCGGCGAGCGCCTGGTAGCGTTCGGCCTGCGGGCTATCGGAGACGAAGCCGAGCATCCACTTGTGGACGTTGTCGAGGCTCGCGTAGCCGCCCTGCGCGAAGGCGCGCAGCAGGTTGAGCGTGGCCGCCGACTGCCGGTAGGCCATGCGCTGGCGCGCCGGGTCGGGCGTGCGCGACTTCTCGTCGAACTCGATGCCGTTGATGATGTCGCCGCGGTACGAGGGCAGCGCGACACCGTCCTTGGTCTCGGTGTCCGAGGAGCGCGGCTTGGCAAACTGGCCGGCGATGCGCCCGACCTTCACGACCGGCTGCGAGCCGGCGAAGGTCAGCACCACCGCCATCTGCAGGAACACGCGGAAGAAGTCGCGGATGTTGTCGGCGCCGTGCTCGGCGAAGCTCTCGGCGCAGTCGCCACCCTGAAGCAGGAACGCCTCGCCATTGGCGACGGCGGCGAGCTGCTTCTTCAGCTTGCGGGCCTCGCCGGCAAAGACGAGCGGCGGATAGGAGGCGAGCTGACGCTCGGTGTCGGCGAGCGCCTCCGCATCCGGATATGCAGGCACTTGGCTGATCGGCTTTGAACGCCAGGAACCGGGAGACCACTTCTTCATCGCTTCGTCCATTCCGCTCGGGCCCGCGCACGGCCGCCGCCACGCGCCCGCGGCTCTTACACCACGTCACCCGGCCATTCTACCCCGCTTGTCCGACCGAGGCGAGCCGTTCGCTACTCGACCCGCTGGCCGTCCTTCAGCCGGTAGCTCGGCTGGTACATCGTCACCAGCTCCTCGGCGGCCGTCGGGTGGACGGCCATGGTGCGGTCGAAATCGTCCTTGGTCAGGCCGGCCTTGATCGGGATGGCGAGAAGCTGCGCCATCTCGCCGGCATCGGGACCCAGGATGTGCGCGCCGACGACGCGGCGCGAGGCGCCGTCCACCACCAGCTTCATCATCATCCGCTCCTGCCGGCCGGAGAGCGTGTGGCGCATCGGCCGGAACCGGGCGCGGTAGATCTCCACCTCGGCAAATCGCTCGGCCGCCACCTCCTCGGTCAGGCCGACGGTGCCGATCTCGGGTTGCGAGAACACGGCGGTCGCCACGTGGTCGTGGTCCGGCTTGGTCGGCCGGCCGCGGAAGACGGTGTCGACGAAGCACATGGCCTCGTGGATCGCCACCGGCGTCAGATGCAGCCGGTCGGTGACATCGCCGATGGCGTAGATGCTCTCGACGCTGGAGCGCGAGTAGGCGTCCACCAGTATCTCGCCCCTTTTGCCCAGCTCGACCCCGGCCTCGGCAAGGCCCATGCCGTCGCTGTTGGGGTCGCGCCCGATCGCCAGCATGGCCTCGTCGACGACGAGCGTCTCGTCCGTGGAGAGGCGCACGTCGAGCCGCCCATCGCCTCGGCGCGAGACCTCGCTGAACAGGGCCTGGCAGACGATGCGGATGCCTTTCGCCTCCATCTCCTCGTGCAGCGCCTTGCGCAGGTCCATGTCGAAGCGGCCGAGGATTTCCACACCGCGATAGACCAGCGTGGTCTCGACGCCGAGACCGTGGAAGATGTTGGCGAACTCGACGGCGATGTAGCCGCCGCCGAGGATGGCGACCGCCCGGGGCAGCTTCTCAAGGTGGAAGGCCTCGCTCGAGGTGATGCAGAGCTCGTGGCCCGGCAGCGCGGCGTGCCGGTTGGAGTGGCCGCCGGTCGCGACCAGTATGTGGCGCGCGGTGACGACCTCGCCCGTCGCGACGATGCGCACCGTGTTCGGGCCCTCGAGGACCGCGCGGCTCTCGATGATCCGCGCCCCCGCCTTCTCGAGCCCCGAGCGGTAGATGGCCTCGAGGCGGGCGATCTCGCGATCCTTGTTGGCGATCAGGGTCGGCCAGTCGAACGAGGTCTCGCCGACGCTCCAGCCGTAGCCGGCGGCGTCCTCGAAATGCTCGGAGAACTGCGAGGCGTAGACGAACAGCTTCTTGGGCACGCAGCCGCGAATGACGCAGGTCCCGCCGAAGCGATATTCCTCGGCGATCGCCACACGCTTGCCGAGCGAGGCTGCGACGCGGCCGGCGCGCACCCCACCCGAGCCGCCGCCGATGACGAAGAGGTCGTAGTCGTAGTCAGACATTTTTTCGCGCGTCCCGCCTTTGTTCAGGCGGAGGTATGCGCGCCGGCGCCAAAAGAAAAGCCCGGACGAGCGGTCCGGGCCTGATGGCGGTCGGCTGGTGCCGCCTACTGACCCTGTGCGGGCGCTGCCTCGACATTCGTGTCGACATTGGCGGAGCCCACTTCGGCCTCCAGAGCGTCGCCGACATTCTGGGCGAGGTCGCGGGAGATGCCGGTCTGCCAGATGTCGGCGGCGCGGAAGACCTCGCGCGTGACGATCGGGTCGTTCTCGAGCAGCTTGCGCCCGGTCGCGGAACCGAAGAAGGAGGCGATCTCGCCGAGCTCGGCCTCGGTGTAGTTGCGGGCGAAGATCAGCGCCGCCTCGCGCTCCAGGTCGCCGCGGCGCGCCGCGAGCGCAATGGCCTGCTGGTCGACGATGCGGTTTATGGCCGAGACGAGGTCGGGGTTCTTCTGGATCAGCTGCGCCTTGAGCGCGAGCGCCGCCTCGGGGAGGATCATGTCGAACTGGTTGGTGGTCTGCAGCGCGCTCACGGCCGCCCGCGCGGCGCGCAGGTGCGTGGCCGGCACGTCCTGAGCCAGAGTGGGCGCGGCTGCGGCCAGCATCCCGAGCGCGACGGCTGCGGCCGCCCCACGACGCAGCCTGGTGCTGATGGTCATGACGTAGGAACTCCTCTTCGGCGAGTTGTGTGCAGGATCCGGACGCCGGAAGCTCCGGCTATGACGGCCATGTCGGCCAAATCGATGAACATCCCATGCTCGACCACCCCCGGTATCGCATGCAGCGCGTCCGAGAGCGCTCTTGGATCGGGAATACGGCCAAATGATGCATCGAGGATGACATGTCCACCGTCGGTGATGAAGGGTTCCCGGCCGGCCTGCCGGAGCGTGATCTCCCCCGAGAGGCCCAGTCCGGCAGCCGCGGCCTCGACCGCCGCGCGCGTCGCGCCGAGCCCGAAGAGGTTGGCCTCGATCGGCAGCGGAAAGCGCCCGATCGCCTCCACCAGCTTCGCCTCGTCGGCGATCACGATCATCCGCGCCGATGCGGCGGCGACGATCTTCTCGCGCAGCAGCGCGCCACCGCCACCCTTGATGAGCACGAGGTCAGGGCCGACCTCGTCGGCGCCGTCGATGGTGAGGTCGAGCGCCGGTTCCGCCTCCAGCGTGATGAGCGGCACGCCGAGCTCGCGGCAGAGGTTCGCGGTGCGCTCGGATGTCGGCACGCCGATGACGTCGAGCCCCTGGGCGACCTTCTCCGCCAGCAGGCGCACGAACTCCTCGGCCGTCGAGCCCGTGCCGATGCCGAGCTTCATGCCGGGCTCGACGTGAGCGAGCGCCTCGGCGGCGGCGGCCTTCTTCAGTTCTCGTGCGTCCATCTGCGGCTCCGGTTCGCCGGAGCCTCTATCACTTTCCCGTTCACGCGCAAACAAGAGCGGCCGCCGTCATTCCTTCGCCACGACCCCGCGTCTAGCATTCGGGAAGATCCGAATCGGAGTGTGCCCATGCGGCTCGCGGTCGTCCCGCTCCTCTACCTCCTCCTCCCGGTCGCCGCGGCGAGCGCGGAGCCTCCGTTCCTCGACGACCGGTCGAGCCCGCAGGCGCTGGTCCGGTCGCTCTACAACGCGATCGACCGTCAGGAATTCGCCCGGGCGCTCAGCTATTTTGCCGAGGCACCGGCGGAGAGCTCAGCCGCGTTCGCAGAGCACATGCGCGAGGTCGAGTCGCATCGCGTCGTCGCCGGCCATCCGGGCCGCGAGGAGGCGGGGGAGCGCGTGCGCTTCGAGCTGCCGGTCAGCGTCGAGGCGACGCGCCGCGACGGCTCGGTGCGGGTGATGGCAGGCTGCTACACGCTCTCCGCGCCGCTCCCTTCGGAAGAAAGCTACGAGCCGCTCCTGATCCTCGAGGGCGGGCTGGAACCGGCCGACGCCGCGCTCGAGGCGGCGCTGCCGACGAGCTGCGGCGACGGACCCGAGCTTCCCGCGGCCGACCTGGCGCTGGAGCGCGCCAAGACGCTGTTCGCGACGAGCTTCGCCGACATGTGCATCGATCCGTTCGTGGCGGAGGGCGAGGAACGCGAGGTCGAGAGCTGGGAGCTTTCCTTCAGCCGGCCCTATGATGGCCCCGACGACGCGATGCGCGAGGCGCGGCTCTTCCGCTTCTTCTGCACCCAGGGCGCGTACAACGTCATGCATGTCTATCTGCTGCTGGACGACCTCGGCGAGCTGCGGCCGGTCAACTTCGTCGAGCCCGAGCTCGACATCCGCTACGAGGACGAGCAGACGATGGAGACTGTCGCCTCACTCGACGTCATCGGCTTCACGAGCCGCGCGGAGCTCGTCAATTCTGAGTTCGACGAGCAGACGCTGGCAGTCACCGCAACCGCGAAGTGGCGCGGGCTCGGCGATGCTTCTTCGAGCGGCAAGTGGATCTTCCGCTCAGGCGCCTTCACGCTCATCCGCTACGAGGTCGACGCCTCCTATGACGGCGAGATCAACCCCGAGACGGTGGTCGACTTCTTCACCGGTCCGTAGCGCCCCGGCCGAAGGCGGCCAGATCGTCCGGCGTGTCGATGTCGCGGCTCGCGGCCTCGCCGATCTCGACGTCGACAACCTCCGCCTCCCCCGCCTCGACCAGCTGGCGGGCGCCGGTGTCCCCCTCGAGCGCTGCGACGCGGGCGAAGAGAGCGCGCGGCAGGATAACGGGATTGCCGCGTTTGCCGTTGTGCGTCGCCCGCACGATCGCGCCGCCGCCGCTCTTCCGGAAGGCGTTCAGCAGCCGATCGATATCGTCGCCAGAGACCGCTGGCATATCGGCGAGCACCACCAGCGCTCCATCCGCCTCCGCCGGCAGGGCGGCGATGCCTGCCTTCAGCGATGTCGACAGCCCCTCGGCGAAGTCGGGATTGTCGACGAAGTCGAGCCCGACGCCTGCCAGCGCCTCCCGTACCAGGGCGGCCTGGTGCCCGACGACGCAGACCGCACCGGTCAGCCCGGCCTCCGCCACCCGTTCCGCCGCATGCCGCGACAGCGGCCGCCCGCCTATGTCGGCAAGCAGCTTGTTCGGCCCGCCCATGCGCGACGAGCGGCCGGCAGCAAGCAGCACGCCCCAGACCTGCGGCTCGCCTTTGCCGCTCGGGGGGCGCTTCTCGCGCGGCTGCGGTCGAGCCGCGATCTCGCCGAGCAGTCCGCCGACGCCCATGCCGGCGATGTCCCGCGCCGTGACCTCGATATCCGCCATCAGCCGGTCGAGCACCCAGTCGAACCCGTTCTCCTTCGGGCTCCGGGCGCATCCCGGCGCCCCGATCACCGGCAGGTCCCCGATCCGGCCAAGCACGAGCAGGTTGCCCGGGTCGACCGGCATTCCCGTCCGCTCCACCTCGCCGCCGGCGAGCCTGATCGCCTCGGGGATGGCGTCCCGCTCGTCGCTGACGGCGGACGCGCCGAACACGACCAGCAGTTCGACGCCCTGGGCCAGCTCGGCCAGCGTTTCCGCGATCCCCTCTGCCCTATGGTCGACGCGCAGTTCACGCACCAATTCGCTGCCCGATCGGTCGAGTCTCTCGCGCGTCAGCCGCGTCGTCTTGTCGAGCACGGTGGGCTTCACCCCCGGCAGCACCGTCTGGACGAGGCCGACCTTGCGCGGCCGGAACGGCCTTACCGCGAACGCCTCGCGTTCTGCGGCTACAGCGCGGGCCCGTTCGACGAGTGTGTCGTGAACCGCAAAAGGGATGATCTTCACCGTCGCGACCATCATCCCCTTGCGCACGACCGACCATTCGGAAAGCGTGGCCAGCGTGATCGCCGGATCGACCGCGTTGATCGCGTCGACCGCAGCGCGGTCGACCACGAGGACGCCGTCAGCATCGGCGTAGAGGTTGGCGCGGCCAGTCGCCGCTTCCGCTCGTCTCACGCCGTCCCGCGCCAGCGCATCTGCCAGCCGCGCCGCCGCCTCGCCCTCGCCGAGGTCACCCTCGTCCAGACGCGCCGCCACTACCTGCGCGATGCCGGCCGCCCGCAGCGTTTCGACGTCCGAGCGGCTGATCCGGTGCGCCTTGCGCAGCCTCGTCCCACCGGCCGTGACGGAATGCGCAAGGATGGCCCCCTCGGCCTCGTCGACGGCGATCTCGCCGAATTTCATGCAGGTTCGTCCTGCCTCGCCGGCGCCATCTCGCGCGATCTCAGCGCCTGGACCACCTCAGCGAGCACCGCGACGGCGATTTCGGCCGGGCTCGCCGCGCCGATCGGCAGGCCGATGGGCGCGCGGATGCGATCGAGCGCCTTGGCGCTCAGCCCCTCTCCGGCGAGTCGCTCTAGGCGCTTGGCGTGCGTCTTGCGGCTGCCGAGCGCGCCGACATAGAAGCAGCCGGCTTCCAAAGCTGCGGCAATGGGATGGTCGTCGATCTTCGGGTCGTGGGTGAGCGCAGCGAGCGCCGTGTAGCGGTCGAGAGGGCGATGGGCGAGCACGTCCTCCGGCCATTCCGCGTGGAGCGTGGTGCCCGCGAAGCGCTCCGCTGTCGCGAACGCCGTGCGCGGGTCGATGATCTCCGTGTCGAAGCCCGCGATCTTCGCCATCGGCGCCAGGGCCTGGCTGATATGGACGGCGCCGATCACCACCAGCCGCGGCGGCGGCAGGTGGACATTGAGGAAGTGGCTGCGTCCCTCGATCTCGATCGACCGCGACCGGCCGCTCCGGAAGGCGGCCGACACCGCCTCCCCCAATTCGCCGCCGATCCCGTCGCCCTCGCGGACGATGCGGGCCGCGTCGCCATCCAGTCCGGTCAGCAGGATGACCGCCCGGCGTGCCCGCCGCTCGCGGTTCAGGTCGGCGAGCAATCGGGCATCCATCAGGCGATGCGCTCCACGAAGACCTTGATGCGGCCGCCGCAGGAGAGGCCGACGCGCCATGCGGTCTCGTCGGCGACGCCGAATTCGAGCATGCGCGGCTCGCCGGTCGCGATGATGTCGAGCGCCTCGCCGACCACCGCGCCCTCGACGCAGCCGCCGGAGACCGAGCCCTCGAAATTGCCCTCCTGGTCGATAACTAGATGGCTGCCGACCGGCCGCGGCGCCGACCCCCAGGTCTCGACGACCGTGGCGAGCGCGACCTTGCGGCCTTCTGCGTTCCAGGCTTCCGCGATCGTCAGCGGATCACGGGCCTCAACGATCTGACTGTTGTCCATGGCGAGCCTCCGTCGCCGGAATATGGGCATGCCGGCCGGCGCTTGCCAAGCCCGGCGGCGGGGGCCGGCCGCCGTCGCCCGAGAGGCTGCGCACCAGGTCCTCGATCGCGTCGAGCGTATGCACGGCGCGGAACTCGTCGACATGCGGCATCATCGCCCGCACCCCGCGCGCCCGCGGCTCGAAGCCCTCGAAGCGGAGCAGCGGGTTGAGCCATATCAGCCTGCGGCAGGAGCGGTGGAGCCGGTCCATCTCGTGGCTCAGGCCCTCGACGTCGCTTCGCTCCAGCCCGTCGGTTATGAGGAGCGCGACGGCGCCCTGCCCCAGCACGCGCCGCGACCACAGCCTGTTGAACTCGTTGAGCGCCTCGCCGATCCGCGTGCCGCCCGACCAGTCCTTGACGCTCTTGGCCGCGTTGGCCAGCGCCTCGTCCGGGTCGCGGGCGCGCATCTGGCGGGTCAGATTGGTCAGCCTCGTCCCGAAAACGAAGACGTGGACCCGCCGCCGCTTCTCGGCCAGCGCGTGCATGAAGTGCAGGAAGATGCGCGTGTACTGGCTCATCGAGCCCGAGATGTCCGCCAGCACGACGAGCGGCGGCTGCACGACGCGCGGGCTGCGGAAGCGCGGCAGGATGAGGTCGCCCCCGGTGCGCAGCGCGCCCCTCAGCATGGCGCGCGGATCGGGCCGGCGGCCCTGCCGGTCCGGGCGGAAGCGGCGCGTCCGCACCGTGTCCGACGGCAGCCTGAGCTCCGAGATCGCCGTGCGCGCCTCCGCGAGCTCGGCGGCGGTCATCGAAGCGAAGTCCTTCTCGCGCAGCACCTCGCGATCGGAGACGGAGAACCGGGCGTCGACCTCGATCTCCGGGATCTCCTGCACACCCTGCCGCTGGCGGTGGCTCTCGAACATCGCATCCGCCACGCGCTGCTCGGCCGCCCGCGGCTTCTCCTTCTCGCGCATGTCGGGCGCGACCGGGGAGAACATCGCCAGCATCTTCTCGACCAGCTCGCGCGAGCGCCAGAACAGCCTGAACGCCTCGTCGAAGGTCGCGTGGTCCTCCCGCCGCGTGACGAGCACGGCGTGCAGCGTCCAGTAGAAGTCGTCGCGCGTGCCGATGCCGGCCGCCAGCACCGCCTCGATCGCATCCTTCACCGCCGCCGGCCCGACCCGGAGCCCGGCCTTGCGGAGCGTACGGCCGAAATAGACGATGTTGTCGGCCAACCGGCCGTCAGGCCTGGCGGCGCCGGACGCCATGCTATTCGGCCGCCGCGAGTTCGGACTTGACCTCCTGGAGGAGCCGCCGACCCTCCCCGCTCTCGATGCGGGCGATGTCGTCCTGGTATTTCAGGAGCACCCCGATCGTGTCGGAAATCGTCGCCGGATCGAGCGCCAGCCTGTCGAGCTCGGTGAGCGCGCCCGCCCAGTCGATCGTCTCGGCCACGCCCGGCTGCTTGAAGAGATCGACCTGGCGCAGCTTCTGCACGAAGGCCACCACCTCCGCCGACAGCCGCTCGTTGGCCCGCGGCACGCGCCGGCGCACGATCTCCAGTTCCCGCTCCGCCGACGGATAGTCGACCCAGTGGTAGAGGCAGCGCCGCTTCAGCGCATCGTGGATCTCGCGCGTCCGGTTGGTGGTGATGATCACGATCGGCGGTTCCGCCGCCTTGATCGTCCCGAGTTCCGGCACCGTCACCTGGAAGTCGGACAGGATCTCGAGCAGGAACGCCTCGAAGGCCTCGTCGGTGCGGTCGAGCTCGTCGATGAGAAAGACGGGAGCCGCCCCCTCGGTACCGGAAAGCGCGTCGAGCACCGGCCGCCGGATCAGGTATTTCTCCGAGAAGACGTTGCGCTCCATCTCGGAGCGATCGACCTCGCCGACCGCCTCCTCCATGCGGATCTCGATCATCTGCGCCGCATAGTTCCACTCGTAGACCGCGGACGAGACGTCGAGCCCCTCGTAGCACTGGAGCCGGATCAGCCGCCGCCCGAGTGCGGAGGCCAGCACCTTGGCAACCTCGGTCTTGCCGACGCCCGCCTCTCCCTCGAGGAACAGCGGCCGCCGCATCCTGAGCGCGAGGAAGACGACCGTCGCCAGCGCGCGGTCGGCCACGTAGCCTGCGGCCGACATCATCTCCATTGTCTCGTCGATCGACTGCGGCGGGGCGCGGTGCTCTTGCTGGCTCATGCGGGATCAGGACCTCGATGCGGCTCCGTCACAGGACGCCGTAGGCTCGCTGGTGATAGACGAGCGCGGGTCCGCTGCCTAGCCGCAGGCCCATGACACGGCCGAAATGGATCCGGTGCGTGGCCATGTCCTTCGTCTCCACGATGCGGCAGTCGAAGACGGCGAGCGCATCGACCAGCGCGGGCGCAGGCGTCGAGATCGTGTCCCAGCGGCCGAGGGCGAACCGCTCGTCCTGCGCCAGGCCGGTGAGGCCCGAGAAGCCGTTGGCGAGGTCCTGGTGGCGGTCGGCAAGCGTGTTGAGCGCGAAGACGCCGTTCTCGGCGAAGACGTCGTTCTCCTGCTTCAGCCGACTGAGGCAGACCAGCACCGTCGGCGGCTCGTCCGAGACGGAGCAGGCCGCGATAACGGTCACGCCGCGCCGACCGGCTGGCCCGTCGGTCGTGATGACATGGACCGCGCCCGCGAAGCGGCTCATGGCATCGCGGTAGCTCTGCGGCTCGACTTCCTTGAGTTTCAGCACGTCTCACCCCTTGGTGCCCGACATATAGGCTGGGGCCACGTGTCCACAAGCCACTCCGGCCCGGCCGATTAGCCGGTTGCCTCGCCATTCGCCAGCCTTTACGAGTCGCGCGGGGCGGTTGGCGGCCACTGCCGGCCGCGACAAGTGGCGGCCGATGCGAACAGCTGTTCTTCTCCTGTGCGGTGCGATCGCCTTCGCGGTGCCCGCACCCGTCTCGGCCGAACCCGTCATCGGCATCGTCGCGCCGTCGAGCGGGCCGAACGCGCCGCTCGGCGAGCAGATCCGTGCCGGCGCTGCCGCCGGTGCGGCCGAGACGGGCGCAGAGCTCGTCTTCGTCGAGGACGGCTGCACGGCCGAGTCGGGCGCGATGGCAGCCGACCGGCTCCTGCGGGAGAACGTCGCCATCGCCATCGGCTTCGTCTGCACCGAATCCGCCGAGGCCGCGCTTCCGATCCTTGCCGAGGTCTCGCTGCCTCTCATTAGCCCGTTTGTCCGGACGGATGGCCTGACCGACAGGCGCGAGCGCACCGGCTACCTCTTCTACCGCCTGGCGCCGCGCGCCGATGCCGAGCACGAGGCCGTCGCGCGCATCCTTGTCGATCGCTGGCGGCGAGAGTTCTTCGCCATCATCGACGACGGCACGATCTACGGCCGCGAGCTGGCCGAGAGCTTACGCGGTGCGGCCGAGACGGCGGGCCTCGCGCCCGTATTCGTGGACACTTTCCGCCCACAGCTCGACAACCAGATCGGGCTCGTCGGCAGACTGCGGCGCGCCGGCGCCACCCATGTCCTCGTGGGCGGCGACCGCGAGGACATCGCCGTCATCGCCCGCGACGCGGCCGAGCTCAACTATCCGCTCGTGATCGCCGGCGGCGAGGCGCTGCGGGCGGCGCCCGGTGAGGTACGGCTGCGTCCGGGCGTCCTCATGATCGCCCCGCCCGAATGGCACGAGCTCGCTGCCCCCGCGATGCTTCAGTCGCTGCGCGAGGCGGGCGTCGAGCCGGACGGATACGTGCTGCCGACGCAGGCCGCCGTCGAGCTTGCCGTCATCGCGCTCGCCGTCGCCGAGGACACCGGGCAGGAGCTGTATCGCATCCTGTCGCAGCGGAGCTTCCCGACGGTCGTCGGCACGATCAGGTTCGGCGAGCGCGGCGATCTCTTGGGTCTGGAGCACCGCCTCTACCGCTTCGACGGTGCCCGCTTCGTTCCGGTGGAGTGAACCTGGTGCAGCCTGGCCCCCGCAATCTCATCACGGATGTCGCCGGCCTGTGCGTCGGCAACGCGGCCGACGCACGCCTCAAGTCGGGAGTGACGGTCGTTGTACCGGACAGGCCCGCCGTCGCCTCCTGCGAGATCGTCGGCGGCTCGCCCGGGACGCGCGAGACCGATCTCCTGCAGCCGCACAATTTCGTCCAGGAGGTCCACGCGCTGGTGCTCGGCGGCGGCTCGGCCTACGGGCTCGATGCTGCCTCCGGCGTACAGGCCTTGCTGCGCGAGCGCGGCATCGGCCTCTCGGTACGGGGGCAGCTCGTGCCGATCGTGCCGGCGGCGATCCTGTTCGACCTGACCAATGGCGGCGACAAGTCCTGGGGGCGCTACCCGCCCTATCGCGAGCTCGGCTATCAGGCTGCGGCCGCGACCGGCAGCGACTTCGCGCTCGGCACGGAGGGCGCCGGCACCGGCGCGCTGACTGCCGGGCTGAAGGGCGGGCTCGGCTCCGCATCGCTCCGCCTGCCGTCAGGTATCACGATCGGCGCGCTCGTCGCCGTCAATGCCGCGGGCTCGGTGACCGTCTCGGACACGCCCCATTTCTGGGCCGCACCATTCGAAATCGGCGGCGAGTTCGGCGGCCTCGGCCTCCCCTCGCCCATGCCGCCCGATGTCGGCCAGCCGCGCTGGAAGTGGCGCGACCCAGCGCAGGTCGACGGCAACACGACGATCGGCATCGTCGCGACCGATGCGATGCTCTCCAAGATCGAGGCGAAGCGTCTTGCCGTCGCCGCCCATGACGGCTTCGCGCGGGCGATCTGGCCGTCCCACACGCCGGTCGACGGCGACCTCATCTTCTCGCTCGCGACCGGTGCCAGCGGTGTGGCGCCCGATCACTCGGCGCTCCTCGACATCTACGCCCATGCCGCGACCGTGATGGCGCGCGCGATTGCCCGCGGTGTCCACGCCGCGACGCCGGCGGATGGCGACATCCTCCCGGTGTGGTCGTCGCGAATGCGCTGATGCCGTCGGTCGTGCTATACGCTTGCAGCATCGGATGGAGGGATCGGCGATCATGCGAACGGGTTTCGTTGCGGCGGGTACCATGCTGCTTCTTGCCGGCTCGCCGGCATGCGCCGGCGACGCGGCGGAACTTGAGATCCTCGGCTTTTCCGCCGACGGATCGATCTTCGCCTTCGAGGAATACGGGACGCAGGACGGGTCCGGCTTCCCCTATGCCAACCGCTTCTACATCGACACGGCGACGGACAGGTTTCTGCCGGGGACGCCGATCCGCGTGATGCTCGACGACTATGAGGGCACGGAAGAGCAGGCCCGGGCCGAGGCGAGAGCACGCGGCCAGTCGATCGTGACGGACGACGCGCTCGCCAGAGGTTGGACCGTCGGCTTCAATCCGCTGACCCAGCTCGACGCCGATCCGCACCGCATGGTGGTCGGCCGCACCAATACGATGCCGCCTGCCGAGGAGCCGGTGGAGTTCCGCATCCGCCATCTCCAGCTTGCAGCGCCCGAGCGATGCTGGGACTGGGGCGATTCGATCGGCTTCGCGCTCTACAAGCTCGAACTCACGCCCGGCGCGGCGGTCGAGCAGCTTCATGCCGACACCGGCACCGTTCCCCGCAGCAGGGGCTGCGTCCAGAGCTACAGGCTCGGCGGCGTCCAGACGTTCCGCAAGAGCCAGGCCGATCCCGGCACCTTTGCCGTGCTGATCGCCGTCGAGAGCACCGGCTTCGAGGGATCGAGCGACTGGCGCTGGATGGCGGTGACCGGCAAGTTCTGACCGGGCGGCCTTCCATCCGGGCGCGAAAGCCACTAGGACGCGCGTGTCCCCCTGAGGAAGTGCCATGATCCCCCGCTATTCCCGGCCCGAGATGGCCGCCATCTGGTCTCCCGAGACGCGTTTCCGGATCTGGTTCGAGATCGAGGCGCATGCCTGCGACGCCATGGCGGCGATCGGCGCGATTCCTGAGGAGGCCGCCCGCACGATCTGGGAAAAGGGCGGCAGCGCCACGTTCGATGTCGAGCGTATCGACGAGATCGAGCGCGAGACGAAGCACGACGTCATCGCCTTCCTCACCCACCTCGCCGAGATCGTCGGCCCCGAGGCGCGCTTCGTCCACCAGGGCATGACCTCTTCGGACGTTCTCGACACGACGCTGTCGGTGCAGCTCGTGCGCGCGGCCGACATCCTGCTCGCCGACCTCGAAGCGTTGCTCGACGCACTCAGGAAGCGCGCCTTCGAGCACAAGGATACGGTCACCATCGGGCGCAGCCACGGCATCCACGCCGAGCCGACCACATTCGGCGTCAAGCTCGCCTACGCCTATGCCGAGTTCGAGCGCGGCCGGCGCCGCATGGAGCTGGCCCGCGAGGAGATTGCCACCTGCGCGATCTCCGGCGCCGTCGGCACCTTCGCCAATATCGACCCGCGCGTCGAAGAGCACGTCGCCGAAAAGCTCGGACTGAGGGCTGAGCCCGTGTCGACGCAGGTGATCCCGCGCGACCGGCATGCGATGTTCTTCGCCACGCTCGGCGTCATCGCCTCGTCGGTCGAGCGGCTGGCGACCGAAATCCGCCATCTGCAGCGGACCGAGGTTCTTGAGGCGGAGGAGTATTTCTCGCCCGGCCAGAAGGGCTCGTCGGCTATGCCACACAAGAGGAACCCGGTGCTGACCGAGAACCTCACCGGCCTCGCCCGCATGGTGCGCGCCTATGCGCTCCCCGCAATGGAGAATGTCGCTCTCTGGCACGAGCGCGACATCTCGCACTCCTCGGTCGAGCGGATGATCGGGCCGGACGCGACGGTCACGCTCGACTTCGCGCTGGCGCGGCTGACCGGCGTCGTGGAGAAGCTGGTCGTCTACCCGCAGAACATGGAGAAGAACCTCAACCGGTTCCGCGGTCTCATCCACTCGCAGCGCGTGCTGCTCGCGCTAACCCAGGCCGGCGTCAGCCGCGAGGATGCCTACCGCCTCGTCCAGCGCAACGCCATGAAGGTGTGGGAACAGGGCGCCGACTTCCTCGAGGAACTCCTGGCCGATGCGGACGTCCGGGCGTGGCTGCCCGAGGCCGAGATCCGCGAGAAATTCGATCTCGGCTACCACACCAAGCATGTCGACACGATCTTCGCGCGGGTGTTCGGCGAGGCGTAGTCCACGCGACGTAACGATCTGTCATCCCACCGCAATCTGGCTGGACTAAGTGGGCATCAGGCGCGAAACTGCGCGCGCTGATTAGCCAACGAACAACGCCAGAGGAGAGAACCATGGCCTCGAAGATCATTTCCCTTTCGCGCAGGGCCTTCCTGTCGGGCGCCACTGCGACCGGGGCCTTCATCATGCTGCACCCGTTTTCGGCGCGTGCGCAGGCCAACCAGGCGCATCTGAGGATCATGGAGACGACGGACCTGCACGTCCACGTCTTCCCCTACGACTACTACGCCGACCGCCAGAACCACATGATGGGTCTCGCGCGCACGGCCACGCTGATGGACCAGATCCGCGCCGAGGCGACCAACACGCTGCTGCTCGACAATGGCGACTTCCTGCAGGGCAACCCGATGGGCGACTACTATGCCTATGAGCGGGGCATGCAGGACGGCGACGTCCATCCGATCATGAAGGCGATGAACGTCCTCGACTTCGATGCGTCGACGCTCGGCAATCACGAGTTCAACTACGGGCTCGACTTCATGTTCAAGGTGCTCGACGGGGCAAACTTCCCCATTGTCTGCGCCAACGTCGCCCGCGGCAGCCTGGCCGAGAACCCGCGCGACGACGACCTGATCCTGCCGGCCTACGTGATCCTCGACCGCACGCTCACGGACGGCGCAGGTGAGGAGCACCCGATCCGCATCGGCCTGATCGGTTTCGTGCCGCCGCAGATCATGACGTGGGATTCGCGCCACCTCGAGGGCAACGTCTCGGCCCGCGACATCGTCAAGGCGGCCGAGGCCTGGGTGCCGCAGATGCGCGAGGAAGGCGCCGACATCGTCATCGCGCTGTCGCACTCGGGCGTCGGCCCGGCGCAGTACGAGGAATATCTTGAGAACGCCTCGCTGCAGCTCGCGGCGGTCGAGGGCATCGACGTGCTCCTGACCGGCCACAGCCACCTCGCCTTCCCCGGTCCGCAGTTCGAGGGCGTCGCGGGCGTCGACATCGCTGCCGGCACGATCGGCGGCAAGCCGGCGGTCATGGGCGGCTTCTGGGGCTCGCATCTCGGCCTCGTCGACCTGATGCTGGAGCGCGATGGCAACGAATGGCGGATCGCCGGCTCGACCAGCGAGGCGCGCCCGATCTCGCAGCGCGTCGACGGCCAGACCCAGCCGCTCGTCGAGAGCAAGCAGGAGGTCGAGGACGCCGTCCGCGAGGACCACGAAGCAACGATCGAGTATGTGCGCACCCCGGTCGGCGAGACCTCGGCGCCGCTCCACTCCTACTTCGCCCTGGTGGCGGACGACCCGTCGGTGCAGATCGTCTCCAACGCGCAGACCTGGTACATCACCGACATGCTGAGCGGCACCGAATATGCCGATCTGCCGGTGCTCTCGGCGGCCGCCCCGTTCAAGGCCGGCGGCCGCGGCGGGCCGGACTACTACACCGACGTGCCGCCGGGTGCTGTCGCCATCCGCAACGTGGCCGACCTCTACCTCTACCCGAACACCGTGCAGGCCGTGGTGATAAACGGCGCTCAGGTCAAGGAGTGGCTCGAGATGTCGGCCGGCATCTTCAACCAGATCGAGCCGGGCGCGTCGGACCAGCCGCTGATCAACCCGGACTTCCCGTCCTACAATTTCGACGTGATCGACGGGGTGACCTACCGCATCGACCTGTCGCAGCCGCCGAAATACGATCCGCGCGGCGAACTCATCAATCCGGCTTCGAGCCGCATCGTCGACCTCGAGTTCGACGGGGCCCCGATCGATCCCGAGCAGCGCTTCGTCGTGGCGTCGAACAACTACCGAGCCGGCGGCGGCGGCAACTTCCCCGAGATTGGCCCGGACAAGGTCGTCTTCCAGGCGCCCGACACGAACCGCGACGTCATCGTGCGCTACATCGTCGAGCAGGGCACGATCAACCCGTCGGCCGACGGGAACTGGGGCTTCGCGCCGATGGACGGCACCACCGTGCTGTTCGACACCGGCCCGGCGGCGAGCGCCTTCCTGGACCAGGTGGAGGGCGTCTCGATCGAGGAGGCCGGAGAAGGCGACAACGGCTTCGCGCGCTACCGCATCACCCTGTAGTTTGGTTCGGGGAGGGCTCGTGCCCTCCCCTCCTTCAGGCGCGATACACGACCTGGCGGACGTCGATATACTCGGCGCGGAAGCCCGCCTCGCAGTAGTGCAGGTAGAACTCCCAGAGCTTCTTGAAGCGGTCGTCGAAGCCGAGCGGCCTGATCCTGTCCCACGAATCCCAGAAGCGGCCGCGCCAGTCGGCCAGCGTGCGCGCATAATCCTGCGGGAAAATGCGCTCGCGCGCGTAAGACAGGCCGAATTGATCTCCCAGCGACCTGAGCTTCTCGGGTGACGGCAGCATGCCGCCCGGGAAGACGTAGCGCTGGATGAAGTCGGGCCGCACGCGGTAGCGGTCGAAGGCGTCGTCCTTGATCGTGATGATCTGCAGGCCCGCGGTTCCGCCTGCGCGCAGGCATTCCTTCATCTTGGAGAAGAACACCGGCCAGTATTTTTCGCCGACGGCCTCGAACATCTCGATCGAGGCGATGCGGTCGTAGCGCCCCGTCTCGTCGCGATAATCCTGCAGCCGGATGTCCACCTTCTCCGCCAGTCCGGCCTTCCGGATCCGCTCGGCGGCGAAATCGTGCTGCTCTCGGCTGATTGTAAGGCCGGTGACGCGGCAGCCGATCTCCCGCGCGGCGAATTCGGCGAACCCGCCCCAGCCGCAGCCGATCTCCAGCACATGGTCGCCCGGCCCGATGCCCGCGTCGCGGGCGAGCGCGCGGTACTTCGCGTTCTGCGCCGATTCGAGGTCGTTCGCGCCGCCGGCATAGAGCGCGGACGAGTAGGTCATGCTCGGGTCGAGCCACGCGCGGTAGAAGTCGTTGCCGAGGTCGTAATGAGCCGCGATGTTGCGGCGCGAGCCGGACCGCGTATTGGCGTTCAGCCAGTGGCGCAGCCGCTGGAAGGTCGTGATCAGCCAGTTCGAGCCACCGGCGACCTCCTCGCCCGCCTCCTCGTTGACGACGAAGAGCTCCAGGAACGAGGTGACGTCGGGGCTCTCCCAGTCGCCATCCATATAGGATTCGGCGACGCCGATCGTCGCGGCGGTGAAAGCCCGGACCGGCAGGTTCCAGTTCTTCAGAACGACTTCGGCACGGGGCCCGGGCGCATTGCCGCCGAGTTCGAGCAACAGGCCCTCCGGCGTCCTGACGACCAGCGTGCCGCGCGGCAGCCGGGTCAGGGCCGACAGCGCGAGCCGCGCCTTGCGCGGCAGCGCTCGCGCAATCTCATCGATATTGCTGCCGTCGATGCGGACGGGAGCGGGAGCTTGGTCCCCGGCCTTCTCCTCGTTCATTCCTCGTCTGTCTCCCCCTCGGCGAGATGTTCCTCAAGCTCAAGATAGCGCGCCCGCGGCTCTCGTCACGGTCACAGCCGGCTGAAGAACATCGGTCCAAAAAGTCGCCTCTCGCTGCCGATTTGTCCAGCAGCAGCTTCCGGTTGGGCGCTGCCGCATTCAGCCGAGCGCCGAAGGTTGCCTTGAAGGTGGCTTTGGTCTAGCGACAAACTCCAGTGGAACCCGCCGAACTGGACCAGCCATGACGATCGTCGACACCCGCTTGCCGGACCCCAAGCGCCTGCTTTCCGGAGCGACCGGCGATTGGGAGGTCATCATTGGCATGGAAATCCACGCCCAGGTCACCTCGCAGTCCAAGCTCTTCTCCGGCGCCTCGACGGAATTCGGCGCGGAGCCCAATTCGAACGTCAGCCTGGTCGATGCGGCGATGCCCGGCATGCTTCCCGTCATCAACGAGGAGTGCGTGCGTCAGGCGATCCGCACCGGCATCGGCCTCAAGGCGCAGATCAACCACCGCTCCGTCTTCGACCGCAAGAACTACTTCTATCCGGACCTTCCACAGGGCTACCAGATCTCGCAGTACAAGCAGCCGATCGTCGGCGAGGGCGTGGTCACCGTCTCGGTCGGGCCGGACCGGCAGGGCAATTTCGAGGATATCGAGGTGGGCATCGAGCGCCTGCATCTCGAGCAGGACGCGGGCAAGTCGCTGCACGACCAGCACCCGACCATGTCCTATGTCGATCTCAACCGCTCCGGGGTCGCGCTGATGGAGATCGTCTCGAAGCCGGACTTGCGGTCGGCCGAGGAGGCGAAGGCCTATGTGACCAAGCTGAGGACCATCCTGCGCTATCTGGGCACCTGCGACGGCAACATGGAGGAAGGCTCGCTGCGCGCCGACGTCAACGTCTCGGTGCGGCGGCCGGGCGAGCCCTTCGGCACGCGCTGCGAGATCAAGAACGTCAACTCGATCCGCTTCATCGGCCAGGCGATCGACTACGAGGCCCGCCGCCAGATCGCCATCCTCGAGGACGGTGGCAGGATCGACCAGGAAACGCGGCTCTTCGATCCGAACAAGGGCGAGACGCGGTCAATGCGCTCGAAGGAAGAAGCGCACGACTATCGCTACTTCCCCGATCCCGACCTCCTGCCGCTCGAGTTCGATCAGGCCTATGTCGACGCGCTAGCCGAGGGCCTGCCTGAACTGCCCGACGACAAGAAGGCGCGGCTGGTCGCCTCGCTCGGCCTCTCGGCCTACGATGCCTCCGTGCTCGTGTCCGACAAGGCGATCGCCGATTACTTCGAAGGCGTCGCAGCCGGCCGTGACGGCAAGGCCGCCGCCAACTGGGTCATCAACGACCTGCTGGGCGCGCTCAACAAGGCCGGCAAGGATATCGAGCAATCGCCTGTTTCGCCTCAGCAACTCGGGGTGATCATCGACCTGATCAGGGAAGGCACGATCTCCGGCAAGATCGCCAAGGACCTGTTCGAGATCGTCTGGAACGAAGGCGGCGACCCGCGGGCGCTGGTCGAGGAGCGCGGCCTCAGGCAGGTGACGGATACGGGGGCGATCGAGAAGGCGGTCGACGACGTCATCGCGGCCAATCCGGACAAGGTCGAGCAGGCGCGGGCCAAGCCCACCATGGCCGGCTGGTTCGTCGGGCAGGTCATGAAGGCGACCGGCGGCAAGGCCAATCCGCAGGCCGTCAACGAGCTGGTCAAGGCCAAGCTCGGCCTCGAAAGCTGACAGTCGAAACGCCTTGATGGCGCTCTATAGGGCAAAGCCGGGCGACGGCATCGCGTGGGTGACGGGTGCGTCGAGCGGCATCGGTCGCGCGCTGGCGCTCGAATTGGCAGCCGCCGGCTACACGGTTGCGGCAAGTGCCCGCCACGAGGAAGAGCTCGCCGCGCTGGCCCGGGAGGCCGAGGCCGCCGGCAGGACGATCAGGTGCTATTACTGCGACGTCACCGACGAGCGCATGATGGAGCAGACGGTGGCGCGGATCGAGGACGAGCTCGGCCCGATCGCGCTCGCGGTCCTCAATGCCGGCGTCTTCCTGCCCGCCTATGGCGAGCGCCTCGACAGCTATCCCTTTGCCACCACCTTCAGGGTGAATGTGCTGGGCGTCGTCCACGGCCTGGTGCCCGTGCTCGACCGCATGCGCGAGCGCCGCTTCGGCCACGTCCTGCTGACGGGCTCCGTCACCGCCTATGTCGGCGTCCCCTCCGCAGCGGCCTACGGGGCGGCCAAGGCCGCCATCCACAACATCGCCCGGTCGCTCAAGTTCGACCTCGACAAGCTCAACATCCGCATACAGGTCGCCAACATTGGCTTCGTCGAGACGCCGCTGATCCAGCGCTATCGCGTGCAGATTCCCGGGTCCATCACGCCCGAGGAGGCCGGGCAGCGCATGCTGCGCGGCATTTCGCGCGGCGGCTTCGAGATCGCATTTCCGAAGCGCATCGTCATTCCGCTCAAGCTCCTGTCGCTCATGCCGCACGCGGTCTCGCACTGGGTGCTGCGCCGCCTGACGCGCTGGGACGAGCGCCGTTTCGGGATCAGGATGAAGAAGAAGCGCTGAGCCTCTCCTTGTCCTGAGGCGCGCTTCGCCTAGACTGTCCCCGCCGTCGCAACGGGCGCGGTGGCGCGAAACGATCTCCGGCCCGGAGACGATCATGAAGCGCATGCTGGTCTGGTCGGCACTGCTCGTCCTCGTTCTGGTCGCCGCTGCGGCCCTGTTCGGACCACGCGTCGCGGCGGACACGACCATCCGCTTCGATCCTGCCGCGATAGGCGGGGATCCCGAAGCCTATCTGGCTGCCGCGGAGGCGCGCTTCGACGACATCCGCCCCGGTCTCGCCAAGGAGATCGTCTGGGCCGATCCGGCCGACCCTTCGCGCCGTCCGGTCGCGATCGTCTACATCCACGGCTTCTCGGCCTCGAAGGGCGAGTTGCGGCCGGTGCCCGACCTCGTTGCCTCGGCCTTGGGCGCCAACCTCTTCTACACCCGGCTCGCCGGCCATGGCCGCGACAGCGCCGCGATGGCGGAGGCGACCGTCAACGACTGGGTCAACGACCTGGCCGAGGCGCTGGCCGTCGGTCGTGCCATCGGCGAGCGGGTGGTCGTGATGGCCACGTCGACCGGGGCCGGCCTCGCGACCTGGAGCGCGTCGCGCCCCGAGCTGACGGAAGACGTGGCGGCCTTCATCTTCGTGTCGCCGAACTATGGGGTCAGGGCATCGGGCGCGTGGCTGCTCACCGCGCCCTGGGGTGCCCAGCTCGCCGACATGCTCCTCGACCCCGAGATCGGCTTTACACCGACCTCCCCGCTGCAGCGCGAATGGTGGACGTCGCGCTACCCTGCCCGCGCCGTCCTGCCGATGGCGGCACTCGTCCAACTGGCCCGCCGAACGCCGGTCGAGCAGGCGACGGTGCCCGCCCTCTTCGTCTTCTCGGACGGCGACCGGGTCGTCGACCAGTCCCTCACGCGGCAAATCCTGGCCCGCTGGGGCGCCCCGGCAGAAACGATCGTCGTGGAAGAGACGGAGGACCCCAACCGCCACGTCCTGGCGGGCGACGCCTACTCGCCCTCTACCACAGAGCCCATGGCGCGGCAGATGGTCGACTGGCTACGCCCGATCCTCGACTGACCCAGCGCGTCGGGCTTCCGGCGGCGCATCACGGCAGAACAGATAGATCGCGAGCGCCAGGCCAAGCGATAGCGCATAGAAGCCGAACAGCGCCGAATATGCGGCCGCCGGCTCGCCGGGCACCTCGGTCATGGCCACCACGCCCCCTGTGATGAACTGCATCGCCCCGACGCCTCCGATGGCGAAGAAATTGAGGAGGGTGACGCCGCGCCCGATGAGATGCTGCGGCAGGAACGCCCCGCCATGCGCCATCAGGAGGCCGTAGCTCATGCCCGAGAGCCCGATCACGACGAGCAGCACCGTCGTCGCCGGGATGCTCATGGTCGGCATGAGCGCCAGCGCGATCAGCGCGGCGACGCCGATCGCGTTTCCGGCGACGGCCACCCATTTGCGGGTTCGCAGCAGCGTGTCGAGGGGCCCGTAGATGAAGCTGCCGGCCACCATCGCAAGCGCCATGAACAGCGTCACGTAGCCGATCGTCAGGACGTCGGCGAGATGCACCTCAAGCAGATAGGGACCGGCCCACAAGCCGCGTATCCCGGCGGCAGGCGCGTAGTTGAGCGCGACCAGCGGGAAGATGAGCCACAGCACGCGCAGCCGGAAGAGTTCGAGATAGCCGCCGAAGCCGGCGCCCACCGCCGGCTCGAGCCGCTCTGGATCGCGCACGAATAGGAGCAGCGTCAGCGCGTTGGCCACGGTCACGATGCCGAGGCCCAGCATCACCTCGCGCCAGCCGAAGGCCTCGGCCGCTGCGGCGAGCGGAGATGCGCCGATGACGTTGCCGGCGGAGCCGAAGGCGATCAGCCACGAGGTCAGGATGGCGAGCTGTGACGGGCGAAAGCTGCGCGCGAAAATATAGACCGATGCCATGAGGACGGGCGAGCAGCCAATGCCGATCAGCGTCATGCCGGCGATGATCATCCAGGGTTGCGTGGCGAGCGCGAACAGCACGGCGCCGCCGCCTCCGCCCACCGCCAGCAGCAGGCCGGCCGTGCGCTTCGGACCGTAGCGGTCGAGGCCGACGCCGACTGCGAACTGCATCAGCGCGAAGGCGGCGAACCAGGCGCCGGATGCGATCGAGAACTCGACATTGGTCATGCCGATCTCGGCCGAGAGCTGTGGCGTCAGGACCGCGAGAAAGGAGCGGTAGAACTGCGACAGCACATAGGCGACCGCGAGAGCGGCGAGTCCGGCCATGGGGTTTCCTGCCTGGATCTTGTTCTTCTTGCTTCCGGCAGAGGCGGCCGGTCCGGCGGGATTAGATCATCGCCGCAGTCTCTGCAATCGAAGGCAACTGGTCCAGGATGATCTGATCGATGGCAGCTGTCTCAGGCGGCTATGTCGACATCGGCCACCACCCGGTCCCGGCCCTGGTGCTTTGCAGCGTAGAGGTTGCCGTCGGCTGCCCTCAGCAGCTCTTCCAGCGACTGGCCGCCGCGCCGCATCGAGATGCCGACGCTCAGCGTCACCGCCGGCAATCCCGAGGAAGGCAGCTGGGCGACGCCGTCGCGGATCGCTTCGGCCGTCCGCTCGGCGCCGTCCCGGTCGCTGTCGGGAAGGCAGACCGCGAACTCCTCTCCGCCGATACGGGCGGCGATCGCGCCGTCGTGAACGCATTCGGCGATGACGACGCCAAGCTGCCGCAGCACCGCGTCGCCCGCCGCGTGGCCAAGCGTGTCGTTCAGGCGCTTGAAGTGATCGATGTCTAGATAGAGCATCGCGCTGCCGCCGGCGTCGGACCGCTCGATTGCGTCGCCGGCGGCCGCCATGAAGCTGCGGCGGTTGAGGAGCCCGGTCAGGTGGTCGGTGCGCGCGGCCCGGGCGAGCTCCAGCGCCGTCTCCCGCAGCCGCACGTTCTGGCCGATGAAGAGGTAGCCGAGCGGATAGCCGACGAGAATCACGATGAGGCTCGACAGGGCGAGGTCGAGCAGCAGGCGATCCTCGAAGAAGATCGAATAGAAGAGGAGCACCAGGAGGTTGGTGCCCACGAGCGCGGCGCCTGTGATGCAGAGCGTCTGCTGATGGACGCTCATCCGGCCGAGCCGGTGCAGGAGTTTGTCGGCGCGGCCGTTCATGTCGTGTCCTCCATCCGGCGCGGACGCTATCGGCCAATCGTGAAGATTGACTGAGTGCGGATGAGCGGATCGGTCATTCACCGGTGGCACGACGATCGAGCATCGCGGCGAGTGCCGTCACGGTGCGCCAGTTGCGCATGGTGAGCCCCACGCCAAGGATCGCGCTCATGCGCTGCACGAGCCTGGACTTCCCGACCCCCGAGGGCGCGTGGAGATAGAGCGCGCCCTTCCCCATCGCGATTCGCTCGTCGGCCGCGAGTTCGCGAAGCCTGTCCAGCCGGTCGTCCGCCGGCCGCTCGCCGAACAGCACGGCGTGGACCTTCGTCGGATCGGCTGCCTCGTCGAGGAACGGGCATCCGGCGATCAGGTCGCGCCACTCCTTCGCGCTGCGCAGAAAGGCGGTGGTGTCGAATCCCGCGGCGGCGCGGAAGGCCGACCGCACGGCCTCCTCGACGGCCGCCTTGTCGCGGCGCGAGCCGACGACGAGATTGCCCGACTGGACATAGCTCTCGGGATCGTCGAGGCCCTCGGCGGCTGCCGCCTCACGCAGCGCGGCCATTTTCACGGAGCCGCGGCCGCCGACATTCACGCTGCCCAGGAGCACGACCCAGTCGCCCATGGTGAACCCCCCGATGCGGCCGAAAGCTGTTGGCTGCTGCACCCCGATGTTGCATATTCCGGGCCCTTCCGGCCAGTTGGCGGAGCGACGGGACGAGGACGACGGCGCCGTTTTGGGGAGGCGCCAGAGGTCGAGGCTTTCATTGCAGTATTCCGCCATACGCGCGGCCATGCATATCGCGGCCATCTTCGCGATCTATCTGTCATGCGCGATGCTGCTGCCGGCGGCCGTCGACCTCTATTACGACAACGACGACTGGCGGGTCTTCGCCTTCTCCGCCTTCTTCACCGGCGGCCTCGGCATGGCCGTTGCACTCGCAACGCAGGGCACACCGCCGCCCATCTCGTCGCGCTTCGGCTTCTTCATCGTCAACCTCCTGTGGGTGACGACATGCCTGATCGGCGCCGTGCCGCTGATGGCGTCGTCGCTCGGCATGTCGATCACCGACGCGGTGTTCGAATCGGTCGCAGGGATTACGACGACCGGCTCGACCGTGATCAGCGGCCTGGACGACTTGCCGCCCGGCCTGCTGCTCTGGCGCTCGATCCTGCAGTGGATCGGGGGGCTCGGCGTCATAGCGCTCGGCCTCTTCGTGCTCCCCTACTTGAATGTCGGCGGCGTCTCCTATTTCAAGATCGAGTCGACCGACATCGGCGACCGGCCCTTCGAGCGCCTGTCGACCTATACGGTCAGCCTCATCGCCATCTACGTCGTGCTCACCATGGTCTGTGCGCTCGCCTACACCACGGCCGGCATGACCGGCTTCAATGCGCTCAACCACGCGCTGACGACCATCTCGACCGCCGGCTTCTCCACCCATGACGCATCGATGGGCCATTATGCCGACCGGCCGGCGATCCTGTGGGTCGGCACGATCGGCATGTTCGTCGGCGCCCTTCCCTTCTCGATCCTCATCCTTTTCGCGCTCAAGGGACGCCTCGATGCGCTGCGCGATCCGCAGATCCGGGTTTTCGCCGCCTATGTGGTCATCTTCATCGTCGCGGTCGCAATCTACCTCCGCGTCTCGACGGGCGTGCCGTTCTTCGAGGCGCTGACGCATTCGGCCTTCAACTTCATGTCGATCATCACCACGACCGGCTATGCGAGCGCGGACTACGGCCTGTGGGGGCCGTTCGCCTTCGCCTGCGCCTTCGTCGCCATGTTCCTCGGCGGCTGCTCGGGCTCGACGACGGGCGGCATCAAGGCATATCGCTACCTGATCCTTTTCGAACTGCTGGCGAACGGCCTTCGCCGCTTCGTCTATCCCAACACGGTCCAGACCGTGCGCTACGGCGACCAGGCGGTCGACGAGACGCTGCAGCGCGCCGTCGTCCTCTTCATCTCCGCCTTCCTCGTCATCTGGCTGATCACGACCGTGCTGCTCGCCGCGACCGGGCTCGATTTCATCACCGCGATGTCGGGCGCGTTGACGGCGCTGACCAATGTCGGCCCCGGTCTCGGACCGGTCATCGGGCCGGCCGGCAACTTCTCGTCGCTGCCCGACATCGCCAAATGGATCCTGTCGGTCGCGATGCTGATGGGACGGCTCGAGATCCTCGCCGTGCTGGTGATCTTTACGCCGGTGTTCTGGCGGCGCTGACCGGCGGCGGGTTCGGCCGCCGTCAGTGCAGGATCTGCGACAGGAAGAGCTTCGTGCGCTCGTGCTGCGGGTTGTCGAAGAATTTTTCCGGCACGTTCTGCTCGACGATCTGGCCCTGGTCCATGAAGATGACGCGGTTGGCCACCTGACGGGCAAAGCCCATCTCGTGGGTGACGACGATCATCGTCATGCCTTCCTCGGCCAGCCCCACCATGGTCTCCAGCACCTCCTTGATCATCTCGGGATCGAGCGCCGAGGTCGGCTCGTCGAAGAGCATGATGCGCGGATTCATGCAGAGCGAGCGCGCGATCGCGACGCGCTGCTGCTGGCCGCCGGACAATTGTCCCGGATATTTGTGCGCCTGCTCGGGGATCTTCACCCGCTCCAGGAAGTGCATGGCCGTCTCCTCGGCCTGCTTCTTCGGCACCTTGCGCACCCAGATCGGCGCCAGCGTGCAGTTCTCGAGGATGGTCAGGTGCGGGAAGAGGTTGAAGTGCTGGAACACCATGCCGACCTCGCGCCGGACCTCATCGATCTTCTTCAGATCGTTGGTCAGTTCGATGCCGTCGACCACGATGCGCCCCTGCTGGTGCTCCTCCAGGCGGTTGATGCAGCGGATCATCGTCGACTTGCCCGAGCCCGACGGGCCGCACACGACGATGCGCTCGCCGCGCATGACCTTGAGGTTGATGTCCTTCAGCACGTGGAACTCGCCGTACCATTTGTGCATGTCGGCGATCTCGATCGCGACATCCGTGGTCGAGACCTGCATCCTGGCGCGGTTGACGGCGATCTCTTCGGCGCTGACTACGTTCTCGGTCATCGGTTCCCCTGCGGCGCTTCGCGCCTTGTCATTGCGGCCCTGCGGCCTTTTCAGCGTTTGTGGCCCGTATCCAGCCTGCGTTCCATGTAGATCGAATAGCGCGACATCCCGAAGCAGAAGATCCAGAAGATCAGCCCCGCGAAGATCAGTCCGGACATCGGCGTCTGCGGCGAGGCCCAGTTCGCGTCGGCGAAGTTCTGCCGCACGATGCCGAGCAGGTCGAACATGCCGATGATGTAGACCAGGCTCGTGTCCTTGAAGAGGCCGATGAACGTGTTGACGATGCCCGGGATGACGAGCTTGATCGCCTGCGGCATCACGATGAGGCCCATCGACTGCCAGTAGCCGAGGCCGAGCGAGGACGCGCCTTCGTACTGCCCCTTCGGGATCGCCTGCAGGCCGCCGCGGATCACCTCCGCCATGTAGGCCGAGGCGAACAGCGCCACGCCGACGAGCGCGCGCAGGAAGCGGTCGAAGGTCATGCCGGCCGGCATGAAGAGCGGCAGCATGACGCTCGCCATGAACAGGACCGTCACCAGCGGCACGCCGCGCACCGTCTCGATGAAGACGACGCAGATCAGCTTCACGACCGGCAACTTCGATCGTCGCCCGAGTGCCAGGAGGATGCCGAGCGGCAGCGACACCGCGATGCCGACGAAGGAGAGCACCATGGTGACGAGGAGCCCGCCCCACAGCGCCGTCTCCACCATGCGGAGGCCGAAATAGCCGCCCACCAGCAGGAAGAACGCCACGATCGGGAAGACGATGAAGAAGGCGAGCGCGTTCCAGAGCTTGTAGGGGACGCGCGGGATCAAGAGCGGCACGAGGAGGGCCACGAACATGATCGCGGTGAGGTTCACGCGCCACCGCTCGAAGATCGGATAGCGCCCGTACATGAACTGCTGGAACTTCGCGTTGACGAAGGCCCAGCAGGCGCCCGACCAGCCTTCCGGCTGGATGCCGCCCTGGGCGATGGTCGCACAGACGGAGCGGTCAGGACCGCTCCAGACTGCGTCGATCAGGGCCCACCGGATCATCGGCGGCAGCGCCCAGGCCAGGATCAGGAGCGCGATCAGCGTCAGCGCCATGTCGAGCGGCGTCGCGAAGAGGTTGACCCTGAGCCAGCGCACCACGCCGCGCTCGGCGCGCGGCGGCGCCTTGGCGTTGATCATCTCCATGCGGACGTAGGAGAGGTCGTGCTCCTGCATCTTACCTCTCCACCAGCGCCATCTTGGCGTTGTACCAGTTCATGAAGGCCGAGGTCGCGAGGCTGAGGCCCAGATAGATCATCATCCAGATCGCCACCACCTCGATCGCCTGGCCGGTCTGGTTCATCGTCGTCTGGCCGATCTGGACGAGGTCCGGATAGCCAATGAAGACGGCGAGCGAGGAGTTCTTGGTCAGGTTGAGATACTGGCTGGTCAGCGGTGGGATGATGATCCTGAGCGCCTGCGGGACGACGACGAGCCTGAGCGTCGTGCCCGGCCTCAGGCCGAGCGAATAGGCGGCTTCCGTCTGCCCGCGGCTGACGCCCAGGATGCCAGCCCTGACGATCTCGGCGATGAAGGAGGCGGTATAGAAGGACAGCGCCAGATAGAGCGACAGGAACTCCGGCTTGACGTCCATGCCGCCGCGCAGGTTGAACGTGCCGAGTTCCGGGTAGTCGAAGGTCAGCGGCATGCCCATCGCGATGAAGGCGAGCAAGGGCAGGCCGACGATGAGGCCGAGCGATGTCCACAGGACGGGGAAACGCTGCCCGGTCGCCATCTGCCGCTGGTAGGCCCGGCGCGCCACGAACCACACCATCAGGAGCGCTATGACGAGGGCAACCGGGATGAGCCAGGCCCCCTCGCCCCAGATCGGGCGCGGTATGAAGAAGCCGCGGCTGTTGAGGAAGGAGCCGAAGGGCAGGTCGTAGCTGTCGCGCGGTGCCGGCAGCACGGACAGGACGCCGAGATACCAGAAGAAGATGACGAGCAGCGGCGGGATGTTGCGGAACAGCTCGACATAGGCCGTGCAGATGCGCGCGATCAGCCAGTTGCGCGAAAGCCGGCCGATGCCAATGAGGAAGCCGAGGATGGTGGCCGTGACGATGCCGATAATGGCGACCAGCACGGTGTTGTAGAGGCCGACCATGATGGCGCGGCCGAAGGTCGAATCGGCCGAGAACTGGATCAGCGACTGGCTGACGTCGAAGCCGGCGCGCCGGCCGAGGAAACCGAAGCCGGAGGCGATGCCCGCGGCGCGCAGATTGTCGATCGTGTTGCCGACGATCCACCAGATGAAGGCGATCAGCGCGACGGCGACGACCAGCTGGTAGACGATGCCGCGGACGAAGGGATCATTGATCCAGCTGCTGCCCGAGGGCTCGCGCTCACGCGTGCTGGTTCCGATGGCCATGTCGTGCCTTCCCCGTCCCCGTCAGGAAGTGACGGGGGGCGGCGGCATGCCGCCCCCCGAAGGTCTGGCGCCTAGCGCAGCGGCGGGGAGTACTGGAGGCCGCCCTGGGTCCACAGCGCGTTCAGGCCGCGCGAGATATTGAGCGGGCTGCCCGAGCCGATATTGCGGTCGAACACCTCGCCGTAATTGCCCACCTCGCGGACGATGTTGACCACCCACTCGTTGTCGAGGCCGAGGCCGGCGCCGATCGCCGAATCGGCCTCCTGGCCGAGGATGCGGCGGATCTCGGGGTTCTCGGACTGCAGCATCTCGTCGATGTTGTCCTGGGTGATGCCGGACTCCTCGGCCTGGATCATGGCGAAGAGGGTCCACTTGACGACGTTGAACCACTCGTCGTCGCCCTGGCGCACGACGGGGCCGAGCGGCTCCTTCGAGATGATCTCGGGCAGCACGACGTGGTCGTCGGGGCTGGCGAGCGTCAGGCGCAGCGCGTAGAGGCCGGACTGGTCGGTGGTGTAGGCGTCGCAGCGGCCGGCCTCGTAGGCGGCGTTGGTCTCGTCGAAGCCCTGGAAGACGACCGGGTTGTATTCCATGTTGTTGGCGCGGAAATAGTCGGCCAGGTTGAGCTCGGTCGTCGTGCCGGTCTGCACGCAGATCGCGGCGCCGGACAGCTGGAGGGCCGAGTTGATGCCTTCCAGGTTTGCCGAATTGATCATGAAGCCCTGGCCGTCATAGTAATTGACGCCCGTGAAGTTGAAGCCGAGCGAGGTGTCGCGGCTCAGCGTCCAGGTCGTGTTGCGGGCGAGCATGTCGATCTCGCCGGACTGCAGCGCGGTGAAGCGCTCGGTCGCGTTGGTCGGCGTGAAGCGGACGGCGGTCGCATCACCGAACACCGCAGCGGCCACCGCGCGGCACATGTCGACGTCGAAGCCCGTCCACTCGCCGGCATCGTCCGGCGCCGCGAAGCCCTGAAGGCCCGTGTGCACGCCGCACTGCACGAAACCCTTCGCGCGGACGTCGTCCAGCGTTCCGGCCGAAGCCACCGAGGCCGTCAGCGCCAGAGCGGCCGTACCCATGATACCCGTAATGATCGATCGCATTATGCTACCCTTCTCCAGAAGTTCGTCCTTTGCGGCGAACATGTTCTTGTATGGAGACGGTGCCGGGCTCCTCACCCGGCATCGCGGCCCAAACCGGCTCGCGCCCCGCCTCCCATTCACGGAATGTATCGAAATCCATTATTCCAGCCGGGTCAAGCACGAAGCCGGCACGGAGCGCGATGCACCTATGCGCATGGTTGTCAGCCGCGCCGCCCGGCTCTATCCCTTGCGGCCTCACCGAGGCTTCCCATGACGACCGAAAAGACCGACCCCAAGGGCATGAACACGCGCCTGGCCCATGCCGGACACGACCCGCGCGACTTCCACGGCTTCGTCAACCCGCCGGTCGTGCACGCCTCGACGGTGCTCTTTCCCGACGCCGCGACGATGGAGGCGCGCGCGCAGCGCTACACCTACGGAACCCGCGGCACGCCGACGACCGACGCGCTCTGCAGCGCGATCGACGAGTTGGAAGGGTCGGCCGGGACGATCGCGCTCCCCTCGGGGCTCGCGGCTGTGGTCGTGCCCCTGCTCGCCTTCCTGTCTGCCGGCGACCACCTGCTGGTCACAGATTCGGTCTATCATCCGACGCGGCGCTTCGCCGATACGATGCTTTCCCGGATGAGCATCGAGACCGAATACTACGACCCGCTGATCGGCGGCGGCATCGCGCGGCTGATCCGCCCCAATACCAGGGTGGTGTTCACCGAATCGCCCGCATCGAACACGTTCGAGATGCAGGACATCCCGGCGATTGCCGCGGCCGCCCGGGCCGCCGGTGCCGTGGTGATGATGGACAACACCTGGGCGACGCCGCTCCTCTTCCGGCCGCTCGATCATGGCGTCGACATCTCGATCCACGCGGCGACCAAATATCCGGCCGGCCATTCGGACGTGCTGCTCGGCACCGTCTCCGCCAACGAGCGGACATGGGAGAGGCTGCACGAGACCTTCATCACGCTCGGCTGCTGCGCCGGGCCGGACGACGTCTACCAGGTCGCGCGGGGGCTGAGGACGATGGGTGTCCGCCTCGAGCGCCACGGGAAGAGCGCGCTCGAGATCGCGCAATGGCTCGAAGACCAGCCGGGCGTGGCGCGGGTTTTGCATCCGGCCCTCCCCTCCTTCCCGGGCCACGACATCTGGAAGCGCGATTTCGGGGGCGCGAGCGGCATCTTCTCGATCGTGCTCGACGGCGGCGGCCGGCGGCGCGCGCACGCATTCCTCGATGCGCTGGAGATTTTCGGCCTCGGCTATTCCTGGGGCGGATACGAGAGCCTCGCGGTCCATGTCTGGCTGGGCGACCGCACGGTGGCGCGTCCCGCCTATGAAGGACCGCTGATCAGGCTGCAGATCGGGCTGGAGGACGTTCCCGATTTGAAGTCCGATCTCGAGCGGGCGCTCGCTGCCGCGCGCGTAGCGCCGGGCGGCGACGCAGATTCGGCTTGAGTTCGCCGCCCGCGCGGCCTAGAGCCGTGCAGACCTTCGGAGCGTAGCGCAGTCTGGTAGCGCATCTGGTTTGGGACCAGAGGGTCGCAGGTTCAAATCCTGCCGCTCCGACCATCTTTCCGATGTACGACCCGGAGACATGGGTAACGGCCCGTCCCGGCGACACAGGCAACAGTTTCGGAGCCTGTCTTAAGCCCGTCGCATTTTTGTCCGCGGCGGCTTGCATTCGGCGCGGCATGTAGCTAGGTAACCGCCCAGATCGGCCGTCTCCACGGCCGCTCCCGCCGCGTCGCCGCGGCCTGCGCGCCCGTAGCTCAGCTGGATAGAGCACCAGACTACGAATCTGGGGGTCAGAGGTTCGAATCCTTTCGGGCGCGCCATT
>VFQR01000669.1_pt1 | contig 38522 bp, 24 predicted proteins | sample 3512321 | NCBI WGS metagenome assembly VFQR01 (sample SAMN10412374, study PRJNA504923) | tailings metagenome | isolation source: Relicate 3 Philex TSF1 revegetated site | place: Philippines: Tuba, Benguet | collected 2017-08-29 | reverse complement strand
GCGGCCCACCCCTCATCCGCCCTTCGGGCACCTTCTCCCTCAAGGGGACTTCGAGCCGGTCGCGCAGCGATCACTCGCTCCAGTGGAGCGAGTGAAGGTGAAGAAGGCGATCACAGCGGGCGCCAATCCCATATGCGATAGCCCTCCCCCTTTGCGGGGAGGGATCAAGGGTGGGGGGCGGAGAGCCACCGGACAAGCGCCTGATTCACCGGCTCCCGTCACCCCACCCCGGCCCTCCCCGTCGAAGGGGAGGGAGGTCGACTGAGAACTCGGCGCGTCCCGAAAGGAGATTCAACTGCCAAGTGAAATGATCTAGACCTGACGCAGCGGCGCTGCATCGTCACCGCCCGCTTGTGGCGGGGCTATCGCACATGGCAATGGCGCCAGCATGAGGTCTTCATGCCTCGCAGCAGCCCTCATCCTGAGCTTGTCGAAGGACGAGGGCGTGGCACGCTATGATGCAGTTCATACGAGATGAGCTCCTGCCGCGCCATGCGCAGGGCTGCCGCGCCCCTACCGGGCGGTGCAGGCCTGTCGCCGGACGCTACTCCGCCGCGCGGCGATCGCTCTCGGCCAGGTCGCCGAGCGTCGAGGCACGCGGCAACAGCTTGCACTCGACCTTGATCCGGCTGGGCTCGCCATGCCCCGCCGCGAGGTCGAGCAGCATCTCGACCGCGGTCGATCCCATCTCATATTGCGGCAGCACCAGCGTCGAGAGCGGGGGGTGCAGATATTGCGCAATCTCGCGGTCGTCGAAGCCGATCACCGCGACGTCTTCCGGAATGCGGGCGCCCAGCGCCTTCAGCGCCTCGTAGCTGCCGAGCGCCATGTGATCGTTAGCACAGAATATCGCGTCCGGCGGCCGGGGCAGGCGCATCAGTTCCAGCGTCATCTCATAACCGGCGGACGGCTCCCAGTTGCCCGGCCGCACGAGGTCGGGATCGAACGCGATGTCGGCGCTCGCCAGTGCCTGGCGATAGCCCTTCAGCCGGTCGCGGGTCGCGTCGAGCCCCTGCTGCCCATTGATCATGCCGATGCGTCGCCGCCCCTGCGCGATGAGGTGTTCCGTCGCGACGCGTCCGCCCACGAGGTCGCCCGGCAGCACCGCGCCGAAAGCCCGCTCGGCGTCGTAGCAGTTGACCAGCACGGTCCGGTGCGCGGCGACGGCCGGTGGCACCTGCACTTCGCGCGTCAGCACCGTGCCGTAGACGACGCCGAGCAGCGGCATCTTGCTCGCCCCGAGCGCAAGGCTCGCTTCCACCTCGGCATCGCCGTGCCCGACGCCCATCAAGACGTTGATGCCCTGTTCCAGCGCCTTGTCCCGCGCGCCCTCGAAGGCCAGCGACATCCACGGATCGGTGGAAATTTCGTCGGCGATGAACAGGATCGAGGCCGGGCCGGTCGCCGCCGCACGCGCCCCGCGCCGCACGAAGCGATAGCCGAGCTCGCGGGCGGCGTCGGTCACCCGCTGCCGCGTCGCGTCCGAGAGTCTCGCCCCTTTGCTCCCGCTGAGCACCAGCGACACCGTGGCCTGCGACACGCCTGCGGCGGCCGCCACATCCATCATTGTCGGGCGGTCCTCGCCGGACCGTCGTTTGGAACTGGGCATGCTCTCCGTCTTTCGCACCCGCTTGTCGGGTCCTATCGATTTGCGGCGACACTACCTTGAGTCAAGTCAGCAATCCGGCGCAGCCGGCAGGACCGGCGCAGCGTGTGCCGCGCCGGGCGGGTGGTCAGTTGTCGAAATAGCGGTGATAGTCCACGTCGTAGCCGAAATAGCGCGGCCCCACGAGCTCAATGCCCGCCGGCGTCAGCCATTGCGGGTTGGACGGCATCGCCAGCGCCTTGAGCCGCAGCCCGTAGCGCAGCGCGTCCGCCGTCACCGGCAGGCCGGATTCCGCATCCAGCACCGTGATCAGGTCCGGCGTCGTGACGAGGATATCGCCGTCGCGCTCGGCCATCAGGAACTCGTTCTGGAAATCGAGCCGGAAGCTGTGGCCCTTCCACTCCTCGACGCCCTCGAAGCGGGCGGTGCCGCGGGCGAAGCCGCCGACCGTGCGCCGCTCGATATCCTTGATCCGGCCGTGGAAGATCACGTCGGCTTCGAGCTTTTCGACGATGGCGTTGACCGGATCGACATGGCCGGCCTTGGCCTCGCGCAGGGTACGGCCGAGCTCGGAGCAAAGCGTCAGCGTGCCGCGCACGATGGCCTTCTTCGCCACCGCGCCCGACATCGAGTAGAACGCGAGCAGCGCCGAGCCGCCCATCTCCACCGTGGCCGCGCGCGCCAGCCGCTCGGTCCACGCATTGCTGACCGTCTCGAGCACCAGCGAATTGCCCTTGTCGTCGCAGAGCACCATCGGCGTTGCCGAGACGCCGTGCATGGTGAAGGTCACCATCTGCAGCTCGGGATAGGCACGGCCCATGCCGTCACCGTCGACCAGCGGCAGCCCGGCCATGGCGGCGACGACGAACGGCGTGGTCGAATTGACGCCACCGGCTTCGCCGCAGAGCACTGCGTCGATCTTGCGGCCCAGCAGCTGCTCGAGCGCGCGGAAGGCGTTGATCAGCTCCTCGCCCTGCGGCAGCTTTTCGGTCATCACGGTCGGGGCGCCCATCATGCAGACGGGGACCACCAGCGCGTCGTCGGGCAGCTCGTCGATGTCGACGAGGTTCACCGGGCCGTACTGCTTGATAGCCTGCTGGGCCATCAGCTTGCCGACATAGGGGTCGCCGCCGCCGCCGGTCCCGAGAATGGCGCCGCCGGTGGCGATGTCTTCCATGTCCTCGGCATGGATGGTGCGCAGAAACTTCATGGTGCGGTTCCTTTCGCCTCAGGCCGAAACAGGCCGAGGCTGCAGCGGGTTGAAAGTGAGTTCGGGGTAACCGAAGGCCTGCGGCCCGACGATCTCGAGCGCCCTCGGGGTCTTCATCAGTTCATGCACGGGCAGCCCGATCACGGCGACGCGCTGGCCGTAGCGCAGCACTTCGGTGGTGATCGGCTCGCCGGTTTCGAGGTCGAGATTGATGATCAGGTCGGGCACCATGATCACCGGCACCTCGTCGACCCAGAGCACCAGGTTCTCGTTCTGGATGGCGATGCGCGCCGTCGACTCCGCCCAGTCGCCGACGCCGTTGAGATGGGCATGGCCGCGGGCAAAGCCGCCGACCAGTTCGCGCCGCACATCGGTGACCTTGCCGGTAAAGAACAGCTTGCCGCCGGTCGAGGCGACGACGCGCTCGACGACGTTCTGCCGCTTCCGCCGCGCATCGAGCACCGTATGCCCGATCTGGAGCGCCTGCGTCACCGTGCCGGGAATGGCGGTGCGACGCACGAAATCCATCCGCATCGGCGCGATCGCGAGGCCCGCCGCCGCGCCCATGTTCACCGAGACGCCGCGCGCGAAGGTCTCGAGCCAGAACATGTCGATCACCTCCTTGAAGACGACGACATTGCCCTTCTCGTCGGCGATCGCGGCGGGAGCCGCCTCGGCGCCATAGATGAAGAAGGTCGTCATCTGCACTTCGGGGAAGGCCCGGCCCATGCCGTCGCCGTCGATCACCGGCAGGCCGGCATGCGCCGCCGCGATGATCGGCTCCAGCGCGTTCGAGCCACCGATCTCGGCCGAGATGGTGGCCGACACCTTGACGCCCGCCGTCTCTTCGACCGCCTTCAGCGCGCGATAGCACTCGCCGCCTTCCTCGATCTTTTCGACGCCGACCACTGGCGCCCCGATACCGCCGACTTCGCCGACATAGGCGTCGTCCGGCAGCGCATCGAGCGGCAGGATGCGGACCTCCGCCCCGCGCCGGATCATCTCGCGGGCGCGCAGCATGCCGACATAGGGGTTGCCGCCCCCGCCGGTGCCGAGCAGCGCTGCGCCGATCGACAGCGGCAGCAGATCGTCCTCCTTGAGGAGGTAACCCTTATCCGACATGCAGTTCACCAACCGCCTTGACGCGCACGCGGGTTGCGTTGCCCGGCAGATAGGCCAGCGGCACGTCCTCCACATCGACGATCTCGATGCTTTCGCGGAGTGCCCCCGCCGCCACCGCCGCTTCGGTTGCCCGCTGCTTGGCGTCGTTGAGCGCCTCCTCGCGACCGATCTCGGCGAGCGCATAGACGCGGTCCACTTCGCCCGACACCTGCGCGATGGCAGCGCCGACCGCATTGGCCACCGCAAAATGGTTCGGCTTGATCACCTCGAGCCCGCCGATCGGGCCGTCGACGAGGATCGAGCCGCCGCCCACCACGATCACCGGCAGCGGGTCGGGCGACAGCCGCGAGCGCTCGACGCAATCCTCCAGCATCGACATGATGCGTTCCTGCGTCCGGGAGATGAAGTCTGCCGTCAGATGCGCGACCTTCGACTTGTCGCCGAGCTCGTAGCGGCCCGCCGCCACAACCACGTCGGAGGTGGTGAGCGTCTTGCCCCCGAAGATCAGCGCCTCGGTGATGATGCGGTAGCCGACCGAAGTCGGCCCGACCTTGATGGCGCCGCCGCTTTCGACGACATGCGAGCCGCCGCCCAGCCCGATCGAGAACACGTCCGGCATGCGGAAATTGGTGCGCACCCCGCCCACTTCCACCGCCACGGTCGCCTGGCGCGGAAAGCCCTTCTGCAGCGAGCCCACGTCGGAAGTGGTGCCGCCGATATCGACGACGATCGCATCCGCCACCCCCGAGAGGAATGCCGCGCCGCGCATCGAATTGGTCGGCCCCGACGCGAAGGTCAGCACCGGGAACTTCTCGGCGAACTCGGCATCCATCAGCGTGCCGTCATTCTGCGTCAGGTAGAAGCGGCCGCGAATGCCCGCCTCGGTGATCGCCTTGCGGAACGCTTCGATCACATGCCGCGACAGGTCGCGCAGGCACGCATTCATGATCGCCGCGTTCTCGCGCTCGAGCAGCCCGATGCGGCCGATATCGCTCGAGAGAGTGATGTGCGCCCCCGGCAGCGCCTTGGCGAAGATCTCGCCGGCCTGCTTCTCGAACTCCGACGACACCGGCGAGAACACCGAGGTGATCGCCACCGTGTTGATGCCCTTGGCCTTGATGTCGGCCGCGATCCCCAAGAGCTCTTCCTCGTTGAGCGGCGAGATCACCCGCCCGTCGAACTCGTTGCCGCCGTGGGCGAGATAGCCGTGATTGCCGATCGCCTGCTTCAGATCCTCGGGCCAGTCCACCATCGGTGGCAGCGAGGCGGTGGCGGGCAGGCCGAGCCGCACTGCGGCGGTCTGGGCGAGATCACGCCGCTGCACCACCGCATTGGTGAAGTGCGTCGTGCCGATCATCACCACGTCCACGGCGCCCGCATCCATGCCCGAGGCGTCGAGCACCGCCTTCAGCGCATTGACGACGCCGCTCATCACATCCACCGTGGTCGCCGACTTCACGCCGGCGATCACCTTGGTCCCGTCCATGATGACCGCATCCGTATTGGTGCCGCCGACATCGATGCCGATTCTGATCATTATTGCGATCCTTGCTGGGTGTTCGGGCCGCCCTGGCGCAGGGCGAGCAGTTTCTCGGCTGTCGGGATTTCTCCATCGATCAGCGGAATCTTGGGGCGCATCGCCTCTTCCTCGGCGGAAATCACCGGCACCGAGGCGAGCAGCAGCCGCGTATAGTCGTGTTGCGGGTTCTGGAACACGTCGGCCGTGGGGCCGGTCTCGACGATCCGGCCCAGATACAGCACCCCCACCGTCTCGGCGAAGTTCCGCATCAGGCTCAGATCGTGCGAAATGAACAGGAAAGTCAGGTCGAGCTGCCGCCCCAGATCGACCAGCAGGTCGATCACCCGCGCCTGCACCGAGACGTCGAGCGCCGAGGTCGGCTCGTCCAGCACCACCAGCCGCGGCGCCACCGCCAGCGCCCGCGCAATGGCGACGCGCTGCTTCTGCCCGCCCGACAATTCGTGCGGATAGCGCTGCGCGAAATCGCCGGGCAGTTGCACCATCTCCAGCAACTCGCCGATCCGGCGTTGCCGGTCGCCGCGCGGGTGGCCATGCGCCACCAGCGGCACGGCCAGCGATTGGCCGATCGTCCGCCGCGGGTTCAGCGACGATCCCGGGTTCTGGAACACCATCTGCACCTTGCGCCCGCGCGCTGCCCCGCCGCCGCGCCCGGTGATGTTCTCGCCATCGAGCAGGATGTCGCCGGCCGTCGGCTGGGCGAGGCCCATGATCATGCGCGCGATGGTGGATTTGCCCGATCCGCTCTCCCCGGCGAGGCCATAGACGCCCCCGCGCGGGATCGAGAAGGAGACGTCGTCGGCAGCCTTCACCACCCCCGTCTGCCGGCCCAGGGCATTGCGCACCGGGAAGTGCTTGCTGAGCCCGATCACTTCCAGCATCGGGCGCTCAGTCGCGGTGCTCATGGCGCCACCTCCCGCTGGCCGAACCGCGTGCCGCCGGTCAGCCGCGGCACGGCGGCGATCAGCGCCTGGGTGTAGGCCTGCTGCGGCGCCTCGAAAATCGCGGCGCTCGGCGCGTGCTCCACCACCTCGCCCTTGTTCATCACATAGACGTAGTTCGAGGTCTCGCGCACGACGCCCAGATTGTGGGTGATCATCAGGAGCGCCAGCCCGCGCTGCTCGACGAGGTCCTTGAGGAGCTTGAGGATCTGCGCCTGCGTCGTCACGTCCAGCGCCGTGCCCGGCTCGTCGGCGATCAGCAATTGCGGCTCGCTCAGCAGCGCCATGGCAATCAGCACGCGCTGCCGCATGCCGCCCGACAGCATGATCGGGTAGGAGCGGGCCACGCGATCGGGGTCGCGCATGCGCACCTGCGCCAGCACTTCGTGCACCCGCGCCATGCGCTCGCGGCCGTTGCGGGCCCGGCCCAGCCGGCGGTCGGCATATTTGAGGATGGTGCCCATCTGGTCGCCGATGGTGAACACCGGGTTCAGCGAACTCATCGGGTCCTGGAACACCATCGACATCGCGGTGCCCCTCAGCTTCAGCCGTTCGCGCGCCGGCATCGTCAGCAGGTCGCGGCCGTCGTAGAAGATTTCCCCGCCATCGATCGTCGCCGGCGGGTTGCGGAGCAGGCCCATGATGGCCTTCATCGTCACCGTCTTGCCCGAGCCGCTCTCGCCCACCAGCGCCACCTGCGAGCGCGCCGGCACGTCGAGCGAAACGCCCTTCAGCACCTGGTTGGACTGGCCGTAGCTCGAAAACGAGACGCTGAGGTTGCGGACGGACAGCAGGGCCTCGGCCATCAGCGCACCTCCTGCACGTCGAACAGGTCGCGCAGGCCATCCCCGAGCAGGTTGAACCCCAGCGCCACGATCAGGATCGCGCTGCCCGGCAGCACCGACTGCCACCAGTAGTCCGGCAGGAACGCCGAGCCCGAGGCGACCATGGTGCCGAGGTCCGGGGTAGGGGGCTGGATGCCGAGCCCGAGAAAGCTCAGAGAGGCGCCGACCAGGATGACGAAGCCCGCATCCAGCGAGGTCTTCACCGCCAGCGCCGACACGCAATTGGGCAGGATTTCGCGGAACAGGATGTGGAATTTGCTGGCGCCCAGCGTCTCCGCCGCCTCGACGAATTCCTGCGTCCGCAACTGGCGGGTAATCGAGTAGATCAGCCGCGTGTGCCAGGTCCACCACAGCGCCGCGATCGCCAGCATCGAGTTGATCAGGTCCGGCGACAGCACGGCCGCCACCGCCAGCGCCATCACCAGCGGCGGGATGGCGAGCGCGATGTCGGTCAGCCGCATGATGACGATCTCGACCCAGCCGCCGAAATAGCCGGCGAGCAGGCCGAGGGTCGTGCCGACCGGAATGGCGATGCCCAGCACCACCAGCGCCAGCAGCAGCGAGATCCTGAGCCCGAAGATCACGCGGGTGAAGATGTCGCGCCCCACATTGTCGGTGCCGAACCAGTGCTCCGCCGAGGGCGGCAGGTGTCGGGCGCGGAAGTTGACCACCGCCCCCACATGATCGGGATAGGGCGTGATCCACGGCGCGAACACGGCGAGCAGGATCGCGATGATCACGATCGTCGCCCCGATCACCGCCGTCGGGTTGCGTGAGAAGCGGTACCAGTTCTGGTAGGCGTTGGAGAGGCGCCGGACCGGCGGCGGATTGGCGACGATGTCGGCCATCAGCGGTTCCCCCGGATGCGGACGCGCGGATCGACGAAGCCGACCAGGACGTCGATGATGAGGTTCACCACCACGAAGAACACGCCCGAGACCATCACCACGCCCATCACGGCGTTGAGGTCCTTTTGCAGGATCGTGCGGATGCCATAGGCCGCCATGCCCGGCCAGGCGAACACCAGCTCCACGACGAACGCATTGCCGATCAGCGAAGCGAATTCGAGCCCCAGAATGGTCAGGGGCGGCACGAAGCTCGGCCGCAGCATGTATTTCAGCACCCGCACCGGTTCCGGCACGCCGAAGGCCCTGCTGGCTTCGATATAATCCTGGCTCGCGACGTCGATCATCGAGGAGCGGGTGATGCGGGCGATCTGGCCCATGGTGGCGAGCGCCAGCGCCGTCGCCGGCAGCAAGAGGTGCCGCAGCGCCTCGCCGAACACGTCGAACCGGCCGGCGATCAGCGAGTCGACGGTCAGGAGCCCCGTGACATGCGCCGCAAACTCCATCGTGTGCGGCAGCCGGCCGGTCGTCGGCAGGATGTGCAGCACATAGCCCGCGAGAATCTGCAGCAGCAGCGCCGCGAAAAAGCTCGGAGTCACCGCCGACACGATGGCCAGAATGCGCACCAGATTGTCCGGCCATCGGTCCTTCCAGCGCGCCGCCGCGACGCCCAGCGGCACGCCGAACACGAAGGCGATGGTGATCGTCATCAGCACCAGTTCGAGCGTCGCCGAGAAGGTGTCACGGATGTCGTCGTTCACCGGCCGCTCGGTCAGCAGCGAGCGCCCGAGATCGCCCTGCGCCAGCCCGGCGATGAACATGCCGTACTGCTCGACGATCGGCCGGTTCAGCCCCAGCTTTTCCTGCAGGTCCGCCACCTGCTGCGCCGTGGCGGTCGGCCCCAGCGCCATGCGCGCCGGATCACCCGGCACCACCCGCGCAATGGCGAAGATCACCATGGAGAGCCCCACGAGCACGAGGAGCGACCACAGGATACGGCGCACGAGAAACAGCAGGAATTCCAATGGGGTGCAGCCTCAGCTCGTCAACGGGACTGGCGACGTGTTCGGGCCTTCCCGGCAGGAAAGGCGTCATTCCGGTTACCGGGCATCGGATGCACCCGGCGAACCGAAGCCCCGGCCCTTCCCCTTGTGGGGAGGGCCGGGGAGGGGGAGTGTCGGAGTGCTTACTCGCAGGTCCAGCTGTAGCGGGTGAAGTCGTAGTCGAACGACTGCATCGGCACGGCCTTGAACCCGGTCAGACACTTGTCCATCGCGTGCTGCACGGTCTGGGTCAGCAGGAACACGTCGGCCTGCATGTCGACCAGCTTGTGCTGCAGCTCCTTGTAGATCGTCGCCTGCTCGGCGGTGTCGCCGGTCGCGCGCGCGGCATCGATCAGGGCGTCGATCTCGGGGTCCTGCAGCCACTCCATCGAGGCCCAGGTGCCGGCCGCCGAGGAGTGGTACTGGGTGAAGAACATCGAGTCCGGCGACGGATAGGTCGGGCCGAAGAAGATCTGGTTGGCGTTCGGCGTCGTCTCGACGTTGCCGGCGATCTCGGTGATGCGGTTCCAGGGGTCCGCCTGCTGCGTCACCACGAAGCCGAGCTGCTCGAGATTGGCCTGCAGCAGCAGCGAGATTTCTTCCTCGAACTTGGTGCCGGCCACATAGCCCAGCGTGATCGGGATCGGCGAACCGGCATATTTCGACTTTGCGACTTCGGCCTTCGCCGCCTCGAGATCGTAGACCGGCTCGGGGATGTCGTCGGCGTGGAAGTCCGAGAATGCCTTCGGCAGCGGCGTCGACAGCACGCCGCCGGGGAAGATCACTTCGCGGATGGTGTCGTAGTCGGTCGCGAGCGCCAGCGCGCGGCGGATGTGCACGTCGTCGGTCGGCGGCACCTTGGTGTTGAGCTTGAGGTAGAAGGCGGTCGAGGTGTCTTCCTTGGCGATGTAGAACCGCCCCATGTTTTCCAGCGCCTGGTAGGTGTCGGGCGACTGGAACTGGCTCGACATGGTGAGTTCGCCGGACGCGGCCAGCGAGCGCACGGTGGCCTCGTCATTGGTGATGATCCAGCGCACCTCGTCGATCGGACCGTCGCCGAACCCCTTATAGTAGTCGGGGTTGCGCGTGATGGTCATCTGGCTGCCGCGGTCCCAGCTCTTCAGCGTATAGGCGCCGGCGCCTGCGACATTGGTCGCGAGATAGGTCTGGCCGTCATCGTCGCCGGCATTGGCTTCGACCACGTCCTTGTTCAGCACCATGATGGCCGGCACCGTGGTGAGGAACGGCGCAAAGGTCTTGGCGAGGGTGAACTTCACCGTCTTGGCGTCGACCGCCGTCACCGAGCCGGGCTCGAGCACGCCGGCGAACAGGTTCGCGGGGCCCTGGTTGATGCGCAGCAGGCGCTCGACCGAATAGACCACGTCCTCGGCTTCCACCGGCGAGCCGTCGGAGAAGGTGGCGTCGGCACGGATCGTGTAGGTCACTTCGCGCGCATCGTCCGAAACCGTCCAGCTCTCGGCCAGCTCGGGGATGATGTTGCCGGCCGAATCCACGCTGACGAGGCCGTCATAAAGGTTCACGGCCGCCATGTAGTCGGTGTAGTCCGAGATCTTGGCCGGATCGATGGTGCCGAAGATCTGCACGGTGTTCATCGTCACCGTGACCGCCATTGCCGGGGCTGCGCCCAGAACCAGCGCCGATAGCGCCGTCGCCGCGAGAAGCCTGTTCCTGTTCATGCCGATTTCCCTGTCCCTGTTGCCTGACTGTCCCGCTACGCGGCCCGAGGCTGCGCCGGATTGGGAGCCGGTCTCTGACGGCAATTGTCACCCCGCCGTCGCATGGCCCCGATAAGGGAGCTTCGCAACTGCACGGCCGGACTCTCAAGACGGTCCGAAGGCTAGGTTTTGGACTAAATAGGCTAGGTTCCGCAGCGCCGGAAACCGCCCTTTGGGCGACGCGTGGGCCCACCAATGATCGTACTGCCGCACCGCGATACAGCCCCCGCCCGCAGCAGCCCTCATCCTGAGCCTGTCGAAGGACGAGGGCGTGGCACGACCACCGCCGCGGCTCAGCCTCAGCCTCAGCCGACCAGCCCCAGCGCCCGCGCCGCGCTGATCGCCTCGCGCCGCCTCTTGCAGCCGAGCTTGCGGTAGAGATTGGAGAGATGGAACTTCACCGTCGCCTCGCTGAGCCCCAGCGCATTGGCGATGAATTTGTTCGACGAGCCTTCCGAGATCATCAGCAGCACCTTGGTCTCGCGCCGGCTCAGCCCGTTCTGCGCGCCCAGCGCCGAGTTCGGCAGTCCGCCATCGCGCAGCCGCCGCAGCACCTGCCGCACCGCGGGAGAGATTTCGAGATATTCCCCGATCCGCTGTTGCTCGATCAGTTCGCTGAGGAACACCCGCTCCTCCGACAGCGGCGCGATGGCGCCGAGCCGCGCCGCCTCCTCGAACACCTTCTGCAGCACCGCCCGCGCCCGCGACAGGTTGCGCTGCCGCTTGTGGACGAAGGCTAGCCACACCTCGACGCACAGCCGCTGCCGCCCGGTGAGGTTGAGATTGCCGATCAGATGCCCGAGCTGCACCTCGATATGCGGACGGGTCGGCTGCTCCCACACGATGTGGCGGATCCACAGCATCGCCTGCACGATCTCGTCCCGATCGCTCAGCCGCTCCAGTTCCTCCCCCGCCGCCCCGACCCAGGAGCGGGTGATGCGGGTGCCGAGCGCCGCGACCTTGTCGGCCGCCTCCTGCCAGCGATTGGCGTTCTGCAGGATCGCCGCTTCCCTCAGTTCGATCATCACCCCGAACTGCCGGTTCGACACCTGGTACACCCGCCAGCGGTCGAGGAAGTTGCGCGCCGCGATCGTCGAGAAATGCTCGCTCAGCGCCTGGCTGCCGTAATGCAGCGCGAACTCGATCAGGCTCGGCCAGATCTCGCCATGCGCGAAGGCGTCGAGGTCGACGCTGAGGAACTGCGCCAGCGGCTCCGCCTTGCCGCCCTCATAGTCGACGCAGGCGTTCAGCAGCGCCAGCAGCCGCTCATCGCTGGGGCTGTCGAAGCGCACCTCGTGCAGCTGCCGCTCCGCATCGCCCGCAAAGCGCCGCGCATTGGTCGCGTCGCCCGTCAACAGCCGCATCAGCGCCAGGTGCAGGTTGATGTAAAACGCCAGCATCGGGGTCTGGGCCTGCTGGTAGTGGTGCAGCGCCCGCATCGCCACGTCCTCGGCCGCCGCCAGCCGCCGCCCGCGAATATAGAACTCGAGCACCGCATTGTAGAAGCTGCCGCGCACGATGTGATCGTCCGCGGGCAGGTCGCTCAGCGTGCCGAACACCTGCTCGAACAGGTCCTCGGTGAGCATGTAGTCCTCGTAGATCAGCATCACCACGCGGAAGGCGAGGAAGTCCGTGGCATAGGCGTCGCGGTTGGCGAACACACTGTTGAGGTCGTTCACCTTCTCGCCGAACCGGGCCGCCAGCAGCCGTCGCGCCCGCGCCACCTCGCCGCGCTTCAGCGCCTGCATGGCGAGGCTCATCACCAGGGTATCGTTGTCATGCGCGTAGCTCGGGGGAAACCCGCGCAGCACCCGGTCGAATGCCGCGAGGCCGTGACGATAGAGGTAGAACCGCCCACCCCCGGCGCAGAAGGCGGCAAAGGCCTCATCCATCCGCCCGATCGACTGGTAGGTCAGCACCGCCTCGGTGATCTCGCCCTCCGCCAGATAGGCCGCCGCCAGCGCCGCCGCCGCTTCCGGCGCGGCCCGACGCTCCGCCAGCACCGCGTCGAGTGCTGCGCCCAGCGGCGTCCGCACCAGTTCCAGCAGCGGCAGCAGCTGCGGGTCAGGGCTCCCCACCGAGGCGCTGCCCTTGAGCCACGCTGTTACACGCACCAGTTCCGCCGCCCGCATCGGCCGCAGCAGCTCGCTGCGCAACAGGCTCGCGAGCTGCTCGTGATCGGCCCGGGGTTGGCCGACCAGCAGCGGCCAGCCGCCCGACTGCTGCATTGCCCGCTCCGCGAGCCGCGCCGGCATGCTCTCGAGCAGTTCGTCGCGCCGGAACAGCAGCTCCGCCGGCCCCAGCCGCTGCACCTCGCCATAGAGCGCCGCGCGGGCGAGGCCCGGCAGTTCCGTCTCCGGGCGCTTGGCGATGACGATCCGTCCCGCCCCGGCGGCAAATTGCTCCGGCAGCGCCTCCGGCTGCACCCCCGGCGGAATGTCCCACAGCACCGGCGCCTCCGTCGGCGCGAGCGGCGCCGCCGCGCCCGATTGCACCGGCACGCCGAGCCGCCGCCCCAGCTGGGCCAGCAGCACCGATTTGCCCATCCCCGCCGGCGCCTCCAGCAGCACGATCGGCTCCGCCACCTCGAGGATCTGCCGCAGCAGCCGCGTCCGCTCGATCCCGCGGGACCCGCGGGCGGTCGATCCGTCGATAATGGCAAGCGCTTCAGGCACGGCAATCTCCTCCGCCGATGCTTCGCCATCCCGGACCGGATTACAAGCCGCGCCGAAACCCGGTCCTCCCCGGCCTCCACACCTGCCGGCAACGGCGGCTGGCAGAAATGCCGCACTTGGGAAATTTACTTTGACATAAGTAGCAACCCATTGATTAGGCAGTGGAGAACGCTAAGCCTAAGCACGTAGAGGCCAGATCGAATCAGCGTCGGCGACAGGATGCCCTTTCGGCATCCCGCTCCTTCGCGCTCAGTCCGGCTCTCGCGGGGGCATTGTGGGCGTGTCGAGCTGGATCGTTTCAGCGTGGGAAGTCGTGCGTCGGTACCAGGGACCGGCGGGCGTGGCGTTGATCATCGCCACCTCGCTTGTCGCCGTGGCGGCGGCCACTTGGCACATCGTTATCGTGCCGGGCGTGGCGACCGTTTCCCGCATCGCCTACCTCTTCTTCTTCCTCTGCCTGTTCTACTGCGCCTTCGCCTATCAGGTGAACCGCTTCGGCGCTGCGCTGCGGCGTCTGCTGCCCTCGCCGCGGCGCGGGGGCGAAGGTCGGCTGCTGGGGCCCGAGGCGCCCGCCGTCACCATCCTCGTGCCGACCTATCGCGAGGAACGGCGCGTGCTGCAGATGACGGTGCTGTCGGCGGCGCTCGCGCGTTATGGCCGGCGCAACGTCGTGGTGCTGGTCGATGATCCGCCGACCAGTTCGTCCCGCCCCGAGACGCTGGCGGCGGTGGAGGAACTGCGCGCCCGCCTCGCCGAGCCCATGGATAAGCTCCGCGCCGAGGCCGACGCGGCCGACGCGCGCAGCCACACCGGCTTCGTACCGTCCAGCGAGGCTGCCCGTCTCGCTGAACTCTACAGCTTCGCCGCCGATTGGCTCGACGATCTGCGTGTCGATCTCCGCCGCGAGATCAGCATCGAATTCGCCCATGTCGATGGCTTCTTCATCGACGATGTGGTGGGCGGGCTCGCCTACACCTATCGCCGCCGCGCAGCGGCCATCGCGAAGGCGGTGCTGAGTCGCGAATCGCTGCTGGCCGAATATGAGCGGCTCGCCGTGCTGTTCTGCGACGATGTCGCCGTGTTCGAGCGCAAGCAGTTCGCCAATCTCTCGCACGCCGCCAACAAGGCGATGAACCTCAATTCCTACATGGGTCTCGTTGGCGGCCGCTACGACGTGGTGCAGCGGCCCGATGGCTGGCACCTCGTGCCCGATCCCAGCCCCGATGCGCCCTTCGAGGTGCCCACCGCGGACTATCTGCTGACGCTCGATGCCGACAGCGTCATCCGCTCCACCTATCTGCTCGACCTGGTCGAGGTCGCCGAAGCCAATCCGCGCGCCGGCGTCGTGCAGACGCCCTATCTCACCTTCCCCGGCGCCACCTCGCCCGTCGAACGCGTCGCCGGCGCCACCACCGACATCCAGTATCTCGTGCACCAGGGCTCGAGCCTGTTCGGCGCCGCGCACTGGGTCGGCGCCAACGCTCTGCTGCGCAAGCACGCGCTCGACGACATCCGCGTCGATCTGCATGACGGCAAGGCGCTCCGCCCCATCTTCGTGCAGGATCAGACCGTCATCGAGGATACCGGCTCCACCGTCGACCTGCTGACCCGCGGCTGGGTGGTGCACAACCATTTCAAGCCGCTCGCCTTCTCGGCCACCCCCGCCGATTTCGGCTCCCTCGCCATCCAGCGCCAGCGCTGGTCCAATGGCGGGCTGATCATCTTCCCCTCGCTCTGGCGCCAGCACTGGCGTTCGGCGCGGCCGGTCGCCGGCCTCGTCGGCTTCCTGTTGCGCACCCATTATCTGCTGAGCCCGCTCATCGGCAATCTGGCGGTGCTGATGCTGATGGTGCTTCTGCTCGGCGATTCACGGCAGCTGCTGGTCGCCAGCCTCGCCATGGTGCCGTATTTCCTGCTCTACGGGCTCGATCTGGCGCGTATCGGCTACCGCTTCCGCGATCTGTTCGCCGTCTGCTCGCTCAACCTCATGCTGTTGCCGGTCAGCCTCGCCGGCGTCGTCGCTTCCGTCATGCAGTTGCTCACCGGCCGCAAGGCGGCCTTCGCGCGCACGCCCAAGATCGCTGGGCGCACGGCGGTGCATCCGGTCTACATCCTGTTCAATCTCGGCATCTTCGCCCTGATGCTGCACTACGCCATCGCGGGCCTGCGGGCCGGCGACTACATCGCCACCATCGTGCCGGCGGCGAACGTCCTGCTCTATGGCTACGGCCTCTACCGCTTCATCGGCATCTGGAACGCCATCGTCGATCTGGCGCGGCCGCTGGGTGACGCGCTGGCGGCGCTCTTTCCCGCGCGGCCGCGTCGCTTCTCGCCGCTGCGCCTCGCCCGCGGCATGCTGGCGTGGCTGGTGGCCCTCACCGCAATCCTCGTTCCAGCCTCGCTGAACAACGCTTCCCTGGCCGGCGGTGGGGCAACTGCCCCCGCTGCCGTCCCGGCCCACGACCAAGCCGTTCCAGTTTCAGTTCCAATCATTATCAGGCCGCCCGCGCGTCAGGCGACGGACCTGCAGTGACTTTCGGGAGACGATCAGTGTTTCATCAGTTCGAGAATGTCGTGCCGCTAGCCACTGCCTCGGGCCGTCCCGCGCGGAGCTTCTCCCGTCTGAGGCTCAGCCTTCTCGGTGCCGTCGGCGTATCGGCCATGCTGCTCGGCGTCGCCCAGGCGTTTCCGCCGGTCTACGAGGGCGATTGCGTGCTCGACGGAAGTACCGTCACCTGCACCGGCGATCAGGCGGCGGATGGCGTGGACATCACCGACCTCAACATCGGCTACCTCAACATCTACGACCTCACCTCGGATATTGCTCCTGCCGAAGGTGTCGGCGGTGTAGTCTTTCAGCCCTCCGGCAGCGCCAATGTCGATATCGACCTGGGCTCCTATGTGATCACCACCAGCGGTGAGACCGGACACGGGATTATCGTCACCGGTGGCGACGAAACGGACCATGCCCTCCTGCGCGTCGTCGGAAACGTCATCAGCGCTGATGCCAGCGGCGTGACCGTCAGTGCCGATGGGCAGGCCGGAGCCGACATTACCGGCGATATCACGGCGTTCGGCTCGGCCCTCACGGTCATGAGCACCGGCGGCAATGCCGAGGTAGACGTGCTCGGCAACCTCACCTCCACCGCCGGTAACGGTCTCTATGTCGACGCAGTGGGCGTCGACGTGTCGCTCACTGGCGACGTCGAGGCCGCCGGCGCGGCCATCCACGTCAACAATGGCGAAGCGGCCGCCCTGCTCTCGGTCACCGGCGATGTGCTCAGCCTCGGCGGCACCGGCATCACCATCGATAGCGCGGGCGCAGTGACCGCCGGCATCGAGGGCGATGTCGAAGCCTATGCCGGCGCCGTCACCATCAAGAGCTGGGGCGGCGCGACGGATGTGGAGCTGACCGGCGACATCACCTCCCACGCCGGCAGCGGCGTCTATGTCGAGGGCCTCGGCGTCGACGTCACCCTGAACGGTGATGTCGACGCCCTCGGCGACGCGGTCCACACCCACAGCTGGGACACAGGTTCCTCCACCGTCACCATCACCGGCAATGTCACCTCGCACGAGGGCCGCGGCGTCGTCGTGGAGGACGGCGCGGGCAATGCCAATGTCGATATTGACGGCAACATCGCCGCGCTCGGAGACGGGCTGACCATTTCGGCCTCGGGTATGGTCGAGCTGGAGCAGCACGGCAACCTGACGTCGCACGAAGGGCGCGGCCTTGTCGTCGACGCCCGCAACGGCAAGGCCGATGTGGATTTCTTCGGCACCATTGCCGCCCAGGGCGACGCGGTCACCATCGAGAGTACGGACAACAGCCACGAACTGAGCGCGCAGTACTATCAGGTCGGCAGCATCACCTCCTATGAGGGGCGCGGCTTCTATCTGTCGTCCGATGGCGGCAGCTCGACGAGCATTGGCGGCACCGTCAGCGCGCAGCTCGACGCGGTGACCGTCGAGGCCGCGACGGGATTGGTCGGCGTCAATGTGCTGGGTGCCGTCACATCTTGGGAAGGCGCGGGCATAGCGGCAAGCTCGGGCGGTGGCGACGTCTACGCCTTCGCCCACAGCATCACCTCCAAGTCGGATGCGGTCACGGTAACGACCCAGTCCGGTACGGCTTCGGTCGAGACCGAAGGCGCAATCGAGTCCTACGCCGGCGCGGGCGTCACCGTGTACAGCGCCGACGGCCTGGCGTTTGCGAACGTCAGGAACGTGACGGCCAAGCAGGATGCGATCAGCGTTTCGGGCGCCAATAACTGGGCCGTGGTCATCGCCGGTGCCGTGACCTCGTATGACGGCAAGGGCATTGCTGCGTCCACCCAGTCCGGAACGGTTGATGTAACGACCCAGGCGGTCACCGCCAAGCTCGACGCCGTCACGGCCTGGACGGCCGATGGTGCCGTTCAGCTCGACACCGGAGCCGTGACCTCCTATGACGGCAAGGGCTTCACCGCCTCGACGCTCAACGGCAATGTCTCCATCGAGTCCGGCAGCGTCACCAGCAAGCTCGACGCCATCGCCGCCAGCACGGCCAACGGCACCGTCACGATCGATGTCGCCGGCGCGGTCACCTCCCATGGTGGTCGCGGCGTGAATGCGACCTCCGACAATGGCGCGGTCACCATCGACGTGTCCGGCAACGTCACCAGCGAGCTGGATGCCCTGGGCGCCTGGACCGCGAACGGCAATGTGAGTGTCGAAGCCGGCCATGTGCTCTCGCACAAGGGCAAGGGCGTCTCTGCGGTCACCGACAACGGCGCCGTCACCATCGTCACCCGCAGCGTCCAGAGCGAACTCGACGCCATTACCGCCTACACACCCAATGGCGCGATCAATGTCTTTGCCGACGGTTCCGTCAGCTCCAGCGCGGGCGCGGGCATCAGCGCGGTCACCGAAAACGGCAAGATCGACGTCAATGTCTGGGGCAGCCTGAGCAGCGCTGCGAACGCGCTGACGGCCTATACGCCGAACGGCGCCGTGAGCATCACCATCGAGGGCTCCGTCACCTCCGACGACGGCCATGGCGTGAACGCCGTCAGCGACAGCGGCGACGTGTACGTCAATATCTGGAACAGCGTCAGCAGCGAGCTGGATGCGCTCCATGCCGAAGCCGCCAATGGCAGCGTCAGCCTCGTCGCCGGCAATGTCACCTCGAAGACCGGCAGTGGCGTCTATGCCGTGAGCGCCAGCAGCAACGCGAGCGTCACCGTCGGCGACGTCACCAGCCATCTCGATGCCGTCTACGTGGACTCCGCCAGCGGCTTCACCGCCGTCTCCGCCGAAACCGTCAGCTCCACCGTTGGGCGTGGCGTCTATGCCGATGCGCAGGGCGGCAGCCTCGTTACCTATCTCGGGGGCGTCACGTCCGAACTCGACGCCGTCACGCTCGCCGCCGCGCAGAACATCGAGCTCTACGGGAGTAGCGTGCAGTCGCGCACCGGGGTCGGCCTCCACGCCACCACGGACAATGGCTGGATCTCGCTCAACACACTCGGCGTCGACAGCCTGCTCGACGCCATCTACGCCGAATCCACCGGTGCCTCGGGCGATGGCAGCGTCACGGTCGATGCGAACGGGCTCGTCAGCTCGAGTGAGGGACGCGGCATTTACGCCCGGGCCGTCAATGGCGGGGTAGACGTCGACGCGAACGCCGTCACCGCCAAGCTCGACGCCGTCACCGCCGCAGCCTCGAACGGCCCGGTGAGCGTCACCGTCACCGGCGCCGTCACCTCCTGGAACGGCAGGGGCGTGGTCGCCGACACCGACACCGGCCATGTCACCATCCAGACCGGTGCCGTCACGGCGAAGCTCGATGCGATCACCGCCTCCACACCTAACGGCAACATCACCGTCGCCGCCACCGGCGCGATCGAATCCTATGATGGCAAGGGCATCGACGTCGAAACGCAGTCCGGCGCGATCGACATCGACGGCACCGGCGTCACCGCCAAGCTTGATGCCGTTCGGGCCGTAACCGCCATAGGCGCCGTCGACATCGACCTGACGGGCGCCGTCACCTCGTGGGACAGGGCCGGCATTTTTGCCCGCACCAATTCCGGCGCCGTCGACATCACCACCGGCAGCGTCACCAGCAAGCTCGGCGCCATCGATGCCCTGACGCTCGACGGCAATGTCGCCGTCGACGTGCGCGGCGCCGTCGCGTCCTACGACGCGTTCGGCATCAAGGCCCATAGCAACACCGGCCGCGTCCTCATCGACGTCAGCGGCAATGTGACCAGCAAGCTCGACGCCGTCGTCGCTTCCACCACCGGTGGTTCGTCCGCCTCGATCGATATCGACGTCGGCGGCAACATCGTCAGCCACAGCGGTGCCGGCATCACCGCCGAGGCCGCCAACGGCTCCGTCACCGTCACCAGTCGCGGCACGCTGGAGGCGAGGCTCGGCGGCATCGCGGCCAGCACCACCGGATCCGGGGCAGGGGCCTTCATCGACATCACCCAGACCGGCAAGCTCACTGCCTGGACCGGCATCGGCATTGACGCCTACAGCGCCGGCGGCCCGGTCACCATCGTCGCCAATGGCGGCATCGAGGCCGACCTCGATGCCATCCACGCCGTCAGCGAAGGTGGCGACGGCATCGGCACCGTCACGATCACCGGCAGCGGCGCCATCATCTCGCACAAGGGCACCGGCATCGTCGCCTCCGCCGCGCGCGAGGGCATCACCATCACCAACACCGGCAGCATCTCCGCCGACGTCGACGGCATCTCGGCCACCGGCACCGGCAACACCGAAACCTCGGGCATCGATATCGACCAGGAGGGCGACATCACCGTCGCCAAGGGCCGCGGCATCCACGCTGAAGGGTTGGCGGATGTCGAGATCGCGCTCGATGGCGATATCTCGGGCGGCACGCACGGCATCCATGCCACCTCGCTGTCCGGCGCGGTGGAGGTGGCCGTCGCCGAAGGCAGCGTCCTCTCCGGCTCCTCGGCCGCGGGCGTCTACCTCAGCTCCTACTCCGGCGCGACTCTCACCAATCGCGGCGCCATCTCCAGCGCCTGGGGCAACGCCGTCGAGTTCTACGGTGACGGTGCCGGCACCGTCGACAACTACGGCATCATCAGCGGCAACCTCGCCTATGGTTACGTCGCCGGTAGCTTCAACAACCTCCTCGGCTCCACCTTTAACGCCGGCACTGGCATCGACCTCGCCGGCGGCACGCTCACCAATGCCGGCCTTCTCAATTTCTCCACCGGCGACGAGGACACCACGCTCGAGCAGAGCTACCTCACCGGCAGCCTGATCCAGACCGCCACCGGCCGGCTCAATTCCGACATCCGCTTCTCGGACAACGCCTCGGACCAGCTCGTCGTCTCCGGCACCGCAACGCTCGGCGGCGGTCTCACCGTGCGCCTGCAGGATATCTATGGCGGCCTCGAAAAGGACTTCCTGATCCTCACCGCCGCCGACGGGCTGACGCTCGACGGCATCACCCTCACCAATCCGGTGATCAAGGGCACGATCGTCGCCGAGAACGGCACCGACGCGATCCTCCGCGTCGATGGCGTCAGCTTCGTCCCGGACAACGTCAAGCCGCAGGCGGTGCCGACCAGCGCCTATGTCGAGGACATCTTCCTCGCCGGCGTGCCGGAGGGGCTGCAGCCGCTCTTCGTCGAACTGATGAGCACCCCCGACCTCGAAGCCTATGAGGACGCGCTCGACCAGCTCAACCCGGAGCAGTACGGCCAGGAAATCCTCAACGCCTACAACTACAATCTGAGCTTCTCCAACCGCCTGCTCAGCTGCCGCGTCGCCGATGGCGACAACCGCTTCAAGGCCGAGGGCGAATGCGACTGGTTCGGCGTCCGCGGCTCCGTCCTCGATCAGGACGAAACCGACACCCAGATCGGCTTCACGCAGACCTTCGCCACCCTCGAAGCCGGCAGCCAGCGCCGCATCGACGAGAACTGGCGCATCGGCGGTGCCGTCGGCATCACCAACTCGCTGATGCAGTCGGCCGACGGCTCCAGCATGCAGGGCACGCAGGGCCAGGTCGGCGCCGTCGTCAAATACGATGCCGATGCGCTGCTCCTCGCCTCCGCCCTCACCGCCGGCTACGGCGTCTCGCGCAGCGAGCGCCGCGTCGAGATCGGCATGGTGGACGACGTGCTGGTCGGCGACGCGCCGATGGGGTACCTCTCGACCCGCCTCCACGGCGCCTACACCTTCGAGCTCGGCGCCGCCTACATCAAGCCGCTCTTCAACCTCGATCTCACCGCCACGCACTTCGCCGGCGTCACCGAGACCGGTGGCGAAACCGCGCTCACCATCGATGCCGGCACGCAATATGCCGTCACCTTCAACCCCGGCATCGAGATCGGCGGCGAAATCGTCGACAGCAGCGGCGCACTGATCCGCCCCTTCGCCCAGGTCGGCCTCGAGGCGGCCCTCACCTCCGATCTCGCGCTCGATGCCCGCTTCAGCAACGTCGATCCCTCCATCGGCAGTTTCGTCATCACCCAGCCCGAGCCCGAGCCGGTGGCGAAGCTCTCCCTTGGTGCCGACCTGCTGACCACCGACGGCGCCACCCTCCGCGTCTATTACGACGGCGCCTATGGCGTGACGTCGCGCAAGAACGGCGTCGGCATGAAGCTCAGCGGCAGCTTCGACTAAGCCCCGCCCGCCGGAGCCACCAGCGCCGCCGCTTCAGTCGGCGGCTCCTCCCCCGCCAAGCGGGGGAGGGGACCACCCGCAGGGTGGTGGAGGGGGGAAGTCTGTCCGAAGGGGCGGCTCCTCCCCCGCCAAGCGGGGGAGGGGAACCACCCGCAGGGTGGTGGAGGGGGCAAGTCCAGCGTAAGCGGGCGGTTCCCCCCCAAACTCCGCTGCAGGCGGCCCCACGCCACCCTGCGCCCGCCCCATCCCCATCCACCGGTGCACACACCCCGCATTTGCAGTTGCGCCCATAGCCGCAATGCTGTCTGAACAGCAGCATGTTCCGCTTCCTGCACGCCTCCGATCTGCATCTGGGCAAGCGCTTCGGCAACTATCCCGAAGATCTGCGCGGCCGCCTGCGCGAGGCACGGCACGGCGCCATCGGCCGCCTCGCCGCGGCCGCCCGGGCCCATGGCGCGAGCCATGTCCTGCTGGCCGGCGACACCTTCGATACCGAAACGCCCACCCCCGCCATCCTGCGGCAGGCGCTCGCCGAAATGGCCGGCCACGCCCCGCTGGTCTTCGTGCTGCTGCCCGGCAATCACGACAGCCTCCTCGCCGACCAGCTCTGGCGCGCCGTCGGCGATGCGCGGCCCGCCAATGTGCTGCTCGCCCTTGCCGATGGCGTCGTCTCGCTCGCGCCCGATGTCGCGCTGCTGCCCGCGCCCTGCACCGCCCGGCGGCCGGGTCGCGATCTCACCGCCTGGATGCAGCAGGCGGAGACCGCCGCCGGCACGCTGCGCATTGGCCTCGCCCATGGTCCGATCCAGACCTTCTCCGAGGAAGGGAGCGCGACCGACGTCATCGCCCCCAATCGCGCCGACCTCGCCGATCTCGACTATCTCGCGCTGGGTGACTGGCACGGCCAGCTCGAAATCACCCCCCGCACCTGGTACAGCGGCACCCCCGAGCCCGATCGCTTCAAGCATGGCCGCAGCGGCAGCGCCCTCGGCGTGGCGATCGCCGGCCCCGGTGCCCGGCCCGAGGTCGTGCCCTGTCCCACGGGGACCTTCGAGTGGCCCACCCTCGCGCTCGATCTGTTCGACAGCGACGATCCGCTGGCGCTGCTCGCCGCCGGCTGGCCCGGTGGCCCGCGCCGCCAGACCTTGCTACGCGTGACCCTGTCGGGGCGGACCAGCCTCGCCCGCCGCACCGCGCTGCTCGCCGCGCTCGATGCCGCCGAGCCGGATTTCGCCTGGCTCGAACGCGATCTCACCGGCCTCGCCACCACCTGCGAGGCGACCGATCTCGATCTCATCGCCCGCCATGGCGCCTTGCGCGCGGCGGCCGACGCTCTGCTGGAGGAGAGCGAGGATGCCGCTCGCTCCGAGCGCGACCGCGTGGTCGCGCGCGAGGCGCTCGCCCGGTTGTTCAGCCTCGCCGAGGCCACCGCGACATGAAGCTCACCGCGCTCCGCCTCCACAATGTCCGGCGCTTCGGCGGCTGCGGCGTCGCTATCGAGGGCATCGGGGATGGTGTCAACGTGCTCACCGCCGCCAATGAGCAGGGCAAGTCCACCTGCTTCGAGGCGCTGCATGCGCTGTTCTTTCTCGCCCATTCCGGCACCGGCAAGGCGGTGCAGTTGCTCCGGCCCTATAGCGGCGGCAGTCCGCTGATCGAGGCCGATATCGTCACCCCCGATGGCGCCTTCCGGCTCGCCAAGCAGTTCTATGCCGGCCGCCGGGCCGAAGTGCGCGATCTTGCCACCGGTCGGCTCGTGGCCCAGGCCGACGAGGCCGAGCAGTTCATCGCCGGCCTCACCCGTGGCGGCAATGCCGGCCCGGCAGGTCTCCTCTGGGTCCGCCAGGGCCTCACCGGGCTCGAAAAGCGCAGCAATACCGAGGAGGAGAGCGAAAAGCGCGTGCGCGAAAGCCTCCTCACCTCCGTGCAGGGCGAAGTCGAGGCCATGACCGGCGGCACCCAGATGAGCCGCATCCTCGATGCCTGCGAGGAGGAGCTGTTCCGCCTCGTCACCGCCACCCTTCGCCCCAAGACCGGCGGCCGCTATGCCGAAGCGATCGCCGAGCGCGACCGTCTGCAGCACGAGGCCACCCGCCTCGCTGCCGATGTCGCGGCGCTGCACGATGCGCTCGAGCGTCGACGCGCCGCCCGGCGCCGGCTGGCCGAACTCGAGGCGCCGGAGCCGGCGGAGGCGCGGCGGGTCGCACTAGCGGCCGCCGAGGCGGCCCATGAGGCGGCGCAACGTCGCGCCGAAGCGCTGAAGACCCTCGCAGCCGGGCTCGATCTGCTGCAGCTGCAATGCGCCAATGCCGACGCCGCGCTTGCCGATTACGACGCGGCCATCGCCGAAGCTGCCCAGCTGCAGCAGCGTGTGACCGTGGCCCGCACCGCCCGCGACGCCGCCATTGCCGCCCGGCAGGCGCTGCAGCGCCGGGTCGACGCGGCGCAGTCCGAGATCGAGCGCGCCGACAGCGAGGAGGCCGGCAGCCGCGCCCTTCTCGACCGGCTGGATCGTGCCCTGCGCGCTCGCGAGGCAGCCCTCCGCCGCGCCGAACTGGACCAGCGGCTGCAGCAGGCCGAAGCCGCGCGCGCCGAACTCGAAAGTGCCGAGGGAGCCCTCGCCGGCCTGGTGATCCCGCCGGCCGCCCTCGCCGAAATGCAGCAGCGCGAAGTCGAGCTGGCGCGCCTCCGCTCCGCCCGCACCGCCTCGCTCCCCTCCCTCCGCCTCGATTATCGTGACGAGACCGCGCCCCGGCTGCTGATCGGCGATACGACATTGCCCGATGGTGAGGAGCAGCCCTTCGATACGCTCCGTCTCGACCTGCCCGGCATCGGCGCCCTGACCCTCCGCGCCAATCGCGACGAAAGCGCCGATCTCGCGCTCGAAAAGGCGGAGGCCGCGCAGGCCGCGCTGTTCGCCCGCCACAACGTCGCCTCGCTGGCCGCGTCGCAGGCGCGCAGCGTGGCGGCCCAGGCCGAGGCGAGCCGGCGCGATCTCGCCCGCCAGCGGCTCGGCGATCTCGCGCCCGAAGGCCTCACTGCCCTCCGTGGCGAGCGCGACCGGCTGGCGGCCGAGGCCTCTGGTCCCGACGCGGCCGACACCGCTGCCCTCGAAGGTCGCGACCCCGCCGCACTCACCGCCGCGCTGGCGGCTGCCGGCGGGCACGCGCAGGCGGCGCGCAACATCCTGCGCGAACTGCAGCCGCGCCTGCAGCAGGCGACCGAGGCGCAGATCGCCGCCGAAGCGGCTCTTGCCGCCGCCGAAGCCGATCTGGGCGGCGTCGCGGCCCGCCTTGGGCCCGCGGAACAGCAGGCCGCGCGCCGCGAGCAACTGGCGGCGGAATGCGCCCAACTCGCCCCGCAACGCGCCGCCGCCGAGGCCGAGCTGGCGCGGATGCGCGAGGCGGCGCCCGACCCCCGCGCGACCGAGGCGAGCCTCCAGCGGCTCCGTTCCGTCGAGCAGGCCGTCCAGCAGGAGAAGATCGAGCTCGGGCAGGTCCTCGCCGATCTCAACGGCCAGATCGGCACCCGCGCCGACACCGCCATCGAGGAGGCCTGGCAGGAGACCAAGGACGCCCTTGCCGCCGCCGAGGCCGCCGTTGCCCGCTTCGAAACCGAAGTCGCGACGCTGGAGCGCCTCCGCGCGGCGCTGACCGCTGCCCGCTCCGCCGCGCGCGACCTCTATCTCAAGCCCGTCGTCTCCGAGCTCTTGCCCATGCTGCGGCTGCTGTTCGACGATGTGAACATCGCGTTCGACGAAACCACTCTCCTGCCGCACCGTGTCCGGCGCAACGGGCAGGAGGAAGAGGTCGATCGGCTGAGCGGCGGCATGCGCGAGCAGCTTTCCGTACTGACCCGCCTCGCCTTTGCGCGCCTCCTCGCCCGCGACGGCCGCGCCGCGCCGGTCATCCTCGACGATGCGCTGGTCTATTCCGACGACGACCGCATCGAAAAGATGTTCGATGCCCTGCACCGGCAGGCGGTCGACCAGCAGATCATCGTCTTCTCGTGCCGGCAGCGCGCCTTCGCGCAACTGGGCGGCAATGTGCTGCATATGCGCGACTGGTCCCCCTCCGCCTGACGCTGCAGCCGGTCCGCCATCCCCTTCCAGCCTCTGCGCCAACCGAATGTCCCGCCCATGACCGCCCCGTCCCCGCGCCCCGTGATCCTCATCGCCTCCCCGCTCGAGCTGGAGCATGTCGAGCGCATCCGCGCCGTGGGTGGCGAGCGTATCGAGGTGCTCTATGCGCCGGACCTGCTCCCCACGCCGCGCTATGTCGCCGATCATCATGGCGCGCCGCGGACGCTCACGGACGCTGAGCGGGCCAGATGGGTCGCATTGCTCCGCCGCGCCGATATCCTGTTCGATTTCGATCTGGTCGATCCGGCGAACCTCGCCGTCAACGCGCCGCGGCTGCGTTGGGTGCAGGGCACCAGCTCGGGCATTGGCGAATTCCTGCGCCGCACCGGTCTCGACCGCACCGACATCGCCTTCACCACGGCGGCCGGCGTGCATGGTCGCCCGCTGGCCGAGTTCGCCATGCTCGGCCTGCTCCACTTCTTCCGCGACGTGCCGGGCCTCGACCGCATGAAGGCGGCCCGCCTCTGGCAGCGCTACACCGTCCGCGGTCTGGCCGGGGCTCGGCTGCTGGTCGTCGGGCTCGGCGCATTGGGGAGCGCCGTGGCGCGCGACGCCACCCATTTCGGCATGGAGGTCTGGGGCACCCGTCGCACCGCCGGTGGCATAGCGCCCGAGGGCGTCGCGCGCCTCGTCGATATCGCGGACCTGCGCACCGTGCTGCCGGAGGTGGATGCCATCGTCCTCGCCTGTCCGCTCACCGACGCAACGCGCGGTCTGCTCGGGCCTGCCGAGTTCGCCGCCATGCGGCCGGGCACGGTGCTCGTCAACATCGCGCGCGGACAGGTGGTGGACGAGCCGGCCCTCATCGCAGCCCTCAAGGATGGCCGCCTGCGCGGCGCGGCGCTCGACGTCTTCGCGGTGGAACCGCTCCCCTCCGACAGCCCGTTCTGGGACCTGCCCAACGTGATCGTCTCGCCCCACTCGGCCAGCACCGTCGCCGCCGAGAACGGCCGCATCGTCGATCTCTTCCTCGACAATCTCGAGCGCTTCCTCTCGGGCCGTCCCTTCCGCAACCTCTACGACCGTAACCGCGGGTACTGATCCCGGCTCCATCGTTGGGGACGGCAGCGGTGGAGGCGTGCTCTGCCAGTGCTGCCTGTGGCCAATTCCCGTTCAGACTTCATTCAGCATCTCGGCGGAAATCCGGCGCGAGCGGCCCGTGACCGCCATACGTCCCCGATGCGAAGGAAATTGTTCGCCCCGTCATCGCTGAGGGTTCCGAACTTACGCAAGACTACATATCAGCTCGCGCGCTGCCTCGGCGATTGAATCCTCAATCAGCGAGTAGTCGACCGTCGTGAATCGTCCTGAAGACTCGCCAAGGTGGATCTCAAGCTGCGGAGAATCCTGCAGAATCGAGAACGACACAACAGATGGCATTTTATTCGCTGTTTATGCTTTCCGGCAAAGTAAATGCCGTTCAAATTCACTTGCGCCGGACAGGTTTGGATTAGTTCGGGAGCGGTAAGTTCGGGTTAACTGGTAATCTCCATGATGTCGGCATAGACGCAGAAGCGTGGCGAAGGCCTTTTCGAGGGCGCACGGCGCTCATCACCACGTTTCGGCCCTCGGGGCAGGAACTACACGTGCCGTTTAAAGCTGATACCAGAAGGTAAGTATGTCCGAACAGCCCCGATTGCTCCGCTTGGAGGGTGACGTCACCCTCAGGACCGTCAAGTCGCACCAGGCGGCGCTGCGGGACCTCCTCGCGACCGGCGGACCCGTCACCCTCGAAGCCTCGGGCGTCCAGAGCTGCGACATTGCCGGCCTGCAATTGCTCCTGAGCGCCAGCCAGACCGCCGCTGCGGCCGGAACGACGCTGTCGCTCGCCGCCGCCGCCGATGGTCCGATCGCCCGAACGCTCAGGGAATCCGGGCTTCTCGCTGCGGACGGCACGTCCTCCTCACCCCTCATCGACACCTGGTCCTTCACAAGCGAGGCGGCATGACCAAGACCATCCTTACGATCGACGATTCCATTTCCATCCGGCAGATGGTGGCCATGACGCTGCGCGGCGCGGGCCTCAACGTCATCGAAGCGGCGGACGGCAGCGAGGGCTACACCAAGGCCACCACCTCCAGCATCGACGCGGTCATCACCGACCTCAACATGCCGGTGATGAACGGCTTGGAATTCCTCAAGAAATTCCGCCAGCACCCATCTGGCAAGGGCGTCCCCGTCATCCTGCTGACCACCGAGTCCGACGACGAGCTGAAGCGCCAGGCCCGTGAATCCGGCGCCACCGGCTGGATCGTCAAGCCGTTCAAGCAGGATCAGTTGATCGCCGTCATCCGCAAGGTCACCGGCGCATGAGCACCGATCCCGCCGAGACCTTCCGCACTGAGGCGCGCGAGCTGCTGGAGCAGCTCGAGCAGGGTCTACTCGATCTGGGCGAGCGGCCCGGCGACGCGGCGCTGGTCGATTCCGTCTTTCGCGCCCTGCACACCGTCAAGGGCTCCGGAGCCATGTTCGGCTTTACGCGCGTCGCCGCGTTCGTCCACGAGTTCGAAACTGCTTTCGATCGCGTTCGCAAGGGCTTGGCCCCGATCACCGACGATCTCGTCGCCGTCGCGCTCGACGCCAAGGATCATCTCCACGCCCTGATCGAAGCTCCCGCGGATGATGAGGAGAGCGCCGATCCGGCTGGTGACCGCATCCTGCAGCAGCTCCGGGCCATCGTCGAAACCGGCCCTACTGCCGCCGCAGCAGCAGCGGTTGCCACGGCCGAAACTGCGGCCCCGGCTGCCGCCTCGGGCCCGAAGCTCTGGCGCATCGTCTTCCGCCTGCCTGAGGACGCTCTGCTCCATGGCACGCACCCGCTCCTGCTGATCGGCGAGATCACGGCGCTCGGCGCCGCGACCGTGACCACGCTCACCGATCGTCTGCCGGCCCTCGACCTGCTCGATCCCGAGGCCTGTCATCTCGGCTGGCAGATCGACCTCGAGCACGAGGATCCCCGCGCCGCGCTCGATGACGTTTTTCTCTTTTTAAAGAGCGACATGGAGCTCTCCATCACACCGCTGGACGGGCCCGCCGACATCCCGTCAGCGGCAATGGAGATCGCGGAGCCTGAAGAAGAAGTCCTCGCCCTGCCGACCGCCCCCGAACCCGCGGGCGAACCGGTCGCGCCACTCTCCCCCACGACTGAAGCGCGCCCCACAACCGTCGCAGCAGCCGCCGGCAGCTCCCTCCGCGTCCCCGCCGAGCGCCTCGACGAACTGATGGACAAGGTCGGCGAACTGGTGATCGCCCAAGCGCGCCTCTCGCAGCTGGCGGCTTTAAGTGCGGACGCCAGCCTTAAAACCGTCGCCGAGGAGCTGGAGCGCCTCAGCTCCGGTCTCCGCGACACCACCATGGGCATCCGCATGGTGCCGATCGGCTCCATCTTCTCGCGTTTTCGCCGTCTGGTTCACGATCTCAGTCGCGAACTGGGCAAGGAGATCGAGTTCATTACTTCCGGAGAGGAAACTGAACTCGACAAGACCATGATCGAGCGCATCGCCGACCCGCTGGTCCATCTGATCCGCAACGCCGTCGACCACGGCCAGGAAGGCGCCGAACGCCGTCTCGCCGCCGGCAAGCCGGCCCAGGGCACCGTGCGGCTCTCCGCGGTATATGCCGGTGCCGAGGTCGCAATCTCCGTCGTCGACGACGGTGCTGGGCTCGATCCGGCGCGCATCCGGGCCAAGGCGGAGGAGCAGGGGCTCCTTGCCCCCGATGCCCGCATCTCCGAGCAGGATCTCTACCAGATGATCTTCGCCCCCGGCTTCTCCACGGCGCGCGAGGTGACCTCGCTCTCCGGCCGCGGCGTCGGCATGGACGTGGTCAAGCGCACCATTGACGGCCTGCGCGGCAAGATCGAACTCAGCAGCACGCCGGGGCAGGGGACCACCATGACCCTGCGCCTGCCGCTCACCCTCGCCATCGTCGAGGGCATGCTCGTCCGTGTCGGCGCGGGCCGCTACTCCATCCCGCTCTCGGCCGTCGAAGAGTGCGTGGAATTGCCCGCCGACATCGCCAGACAGGTCCGCGGGCGCAGCTTCCTCGATATCCGCGGCAGTCTGGTCCCCTTCATTCGGCTGCGCGAGGTGTTCGGCCTCGTGGGCGAACCGGATCCCTACCAGAAGGTGGTCATCGTCTCCTCCGGCGAGGGTCGCGTCGGTTTGGTGGTCGATCAGATCATCGGCAACACCCAGACCGTCATCAAGCAACTCGGCAAGCTCCATGCCGACCTGCCCAACTTCTCCGGGGCCACCATCCTCGGCGACGGCTCGGTCGCGCTCATTCTCGACACGGCGCGTCTGGTCGGTGTCGGCCAGGCATCCGAAACCCAGCTGGGGAGGGCAGCATGACCATAGCGCACGCCATGCAGGCGCTCACTCTGGGGCTCGATGACGAACTGTTCGCCATCGAGGCGGGCAGCGTCCGCGAGATTCTCGACCTCGTTCCGGTCACTGCGGTGCCCAACGCATCACCCTTCGCCTCCGGGCTGATCAACGTGCGTGGGCGGGTCGTCCCGCTGACGAATCTGCGCGTCGCCTTCGGCATGCAGCAGCGACCCGAAACCGAGGATACGCGGATCGTCGTCATCGAGACCGAGATCGATGGCGAGCCCTCCATCGTCGGCATCCTCGCCGACAAGGTCTACGACGTCACCGACATCGAGGCCGCCGCCATCGAGGATGCCCCGCGCGTGGGCATGCGCTGGCGTCCCGACTATGTCCGCGGCATCGGCAAGCGCCGCGGCGACTTCATCATCATCCCCGACATGCGTCGGATTTTCGAGATCGAAGGTCGCCACGGCGGCTCTTCCTCCGCAGCAGAAGAAAGGGCCCAATCGTGAGGCTGACAATCAAAACCAAGCTGGCGGCGGTCTTCACCACCGTCGTCGCGCTGTCCGGTGCAAGCATGTTCATGGCCATTCAGGGCTTGGGCACCATCAATGACGAGTTGAGCCGTATCGTGAACGGTCCGGTGCAGCGGTCCGTTGAAGCCAAGGACATGCAGTACCAGTTGTCCGGGTTGAGCGGCAACATCCGCAACATGATCCTCAGCACCGATGTCGAGGAAATGCAGCAGATCAAGGCCGACATGGATGCCGAATTCGCCAAGTTGGGCGAGGAGGCCAACCATCTGGCCGGCAGCTTCGAGTCCGAGCAGGCGAACCAGGACATGCAGGCCGTTATCGGCCTGTTGGGCGACTACGGCAACGCTCTGGCACAAGTGCAGGAGCAGGCCGTCAAGAACTCCAATCTCGCGGCCTTCGAGATCACGACCACGAGCGGCAGCGCCGCCATCACCGCTCTTGAGGAATCGCTTGGCGGCTACAAGGAAGTGCTCGCCACCCGCGCCGGCACCGGCGATCCTGCCGCCTTCGGCGCCTACAAGGCCTCCAGCGAGTTGATGCTGCATGCGTCCGACGTCTTCCGCCAGCACCGCAATATCCTGCTCGCCGATACGAACCCGGCCAAGCAGGACGAGTGGTTGAACGACTTCTCCAACGTTCTGGAGTCCTTGAAGGCGGAGCTTGATCTGTTCGCCCGCGCCGTCCCGACCACTGACGCGCAGACCGTCAACCGCGTGCGTGGCGACATCGAGAACCTGATCGTTGCCATGGAGGCCGGCAATGCCATCTCGCTGCAGCGTTCGCAGTATCAGGCCTTCGAACTGAACAACAATGTGGCCGGCCCGCTGCGCCGGCAGATCAGCACGCTGATCGACGGCATCGTCGCTGCCAACACCACTGAAATGAACGAAACCGTCGCCGAGGCCACCGCCCTCTACGAGCAGACCCGCATGCTGCTGCTGGCGCTTCTCGCCGGTTCGGTGCTGATTGCTGCCGTTGCCGCGACCTGGATCGTGCTGTCGCTGACCCGGGCTCTGAACGGTGCCGTTGGCCTCGCCTCCGCCGTCGCGGCCGGTGATCTCAGCGCCACAGCCGAGGCCAAGTCGGACGACGAAGTCGGCGATCTGGTCAAGACTCTCAACACCATGACGGGCAAGCTGCGCGAGGTCGTCTCCGAAGTCGCGACCGCCACCCGCAACGTCGCCTCCGGCAGCCAGGAGCTTTCGGCCACCGCCGAGCAGCTCAGCCAGGGCGCCACCGAGCAGGCCTCGTCCACCGAGGAGGCCTCGGCCTCGATGGAAGAAATGGCCGCGACCATCAAGCAGTCGGCCGACAATGCGTCGCAGACCGAGCGGATCGCCCGCCAATCTTCCGCCGACGCCGAAGCCTCGGGTGAGGCCGTGGGCAAGGCCGTCAACGCCATGCAGACGATCGCCGAAAAGATCATGGTGGTGCAGGAGATCGCCCGCCAGACCGACCTGCTCGCCCTCAACGCGGCGGTGGAAGCCGCCCGCGCCGGCGAGCATGGCCGCGGCTTTGCGGTGGTGGCATCCGAAGTTCGCAAGCTCGCCGAGCGCAGCCAGGCAGCCGCGGCGGAGATCTCCACTCTTTCTACCGACACGGTGAAGGCGGCGCAGTCCGCCGGTGACATGCTCAACAAGCTGGTGCCCGACATCCGCCGCACCGCCGAACTGGTCGAGGAAATCTCTGCCGGCTCGCGGGAGCAGAATGCCGGTGCCGCGCAGATCAACACCGCGATCCAGCAGCTCGACAAGGTCACCCAGCAGAACACCGCCGCGGCCGAGCAGATGTCCTCCACCTCCGAGGAACTGGCGAGCCAGGCCGAGCAGTTGCAGGCTTCGATCAGCTACTTCCGGCTCGACCAGACCCAGCAGCGTTCGGCTCCGGTCACAACGCACGACCATCGGACTGCTCAGCTCCGCGAAGAGATTATCGCCCGTTCGCCGCACATCAAGGCCGCCCAGTCCCGCAAGCCGGCCAAGGCCGCGTCCGGTGGTGGCTTCGACCTCGACCTCGGCGATGGCGGCGACGATCTCGACAGCGAGTTCTCGCGCCGCGGCGCCGCCTGATCCTGCCAGCGCCGGGGCCGCAATGGTCCCGGCCTCACCTCCCGGAGCACGCCCAAATGGCTGGAACCGCCCAATATGTCACTCTCGGCGTCGCCGGCGAACTGTTCGCCGCCCCGGTCGAGAAGGTCCAGGAAATCCTCGAAATGCGGCCGGTGGCACGCCTGCCGCAGGCGCCTGCCAATCTCTTGGGGATGACCGACGTCCGCGGCGAGGGCGTTCCGGTGCTCGACCTGCGCCTGACCCTCGGCCTGCCCGGCACCGACGACACCGAAAACACCCGGATCGTCGTGCTCAACGTCAATGGCCAGGCCACCCACCGCACCATCGGCCTGCGCACCGACCGGGTCTATGAGGTCACCGTCCTCGACAGCGATGAACTCGATGCCCCGCCCGACGTCTCCGGCGGCTGGAAGGAGCATGCCGTCGCGGGCATCGGCCGCCGCAACGGCGCCTTCGTGACCATCCTCGACCTCGACAGGCTGCTCGGCGGACTGCCGCAGGCTGCCTGATCCCATCGTCGGCGCAGCGTCGAGCTGCGCCGGCCATCTCTTCAATCCAGCATCCCGGGTTCCAAGTTGCGCAATCTCGCCTACCAGCTGCCGGTCGACGACGACGGTGACCACCTGACCGCGCTCGATTTCTCGCGCATCGCTCGGCTCATGGAGCAGGAGACCGGGATCAAGCTGCCTCCCGGCAAGCGCCTCATGCTCGAGGGGCGGCTGCGCAAGCGCATGCGCGCGATCGATTGCCCGGACTTCGCCAGCTACACCCGCTTCCTGTTTCACGAGAACGGCCTCGCCAGCGAACGGGTGCACCTCGTCAACGCGGTCACCACCAACAAGACCGACTTCTTTCGCGAGCCGGACCACTTCGACTATCTGGCGCGCACCATGGTGCCTGCCCTGATCAAGGCACGCTCGGACACACGGCCGCTGCTCAAGGTCTGGAGCGCGGCAAGTTCGACCGGGGCCGAAGCCTACACCCTCGCCATGGTGCTGGCCGATCTCGCCGCACAACGGCAGGATTTCCGCTTCGCCATCCTGGGGACGGATATCTCCACCGAGGTACTCGCCCAGGGCCGGCGCGCCGTCTACTCGGAGGAAATGATCGCGCCCGTGCCGCCCCCGCTGCGCCAGCGCTACCTCATGTATCCCGCCCGTCCCGGTATGACGCGCAATGTGCGGATTGCCCCGGAACTACGCCGCCTCGTTCGCTTCGCGCACCTCAATCTCATGGATTCGAGCTACCCCTTCGATCGGGACGTCGACGTCATCTTCCTGCGCAACGTTCTGATCTACTTCGAAAAAGCCGATCAGGAAGCGGTTGTCTCCCGCCTCGTCGGTCATCTGCGACCGGGAGGCTACATCGCGCTCGGGCACTCCGAATCCATGGTCGGCAATGCGCTGCCCATCAAGCAGGTCGCGCCCGCCGTGTTCATGAAGCTCTGAGGGTCATGCCATGATCAATGCCTCCAAGATCCGCGTCCTCATCGTCGACGACTCGGCCTCCGTCCGGACCGCTCTGAGCGACATCATCTCATCCGACCCCGCGCTCGAGGTCATGGCCACCGCCGCCGATCCATACATTGCGGTCGAGCGCATGCGCGCCGAGGTGCCTGACGTCATCTTCCTCGACATCGAACTGCCACGCATGGACGGCATCACTTTCCTGCGCAAGCTGATGGCGCAGCGGCCGATCCCCGTCGTCATCTGCTCCTCCCATGCCAGTGAAGGCAGCGATACCCTCCTCGCCGCGCTCGAAGCCGGCGCCGTCGATGTCGTCGCCAAGCCTCGCATGGACACCGCGCAGTTCCTCCACGAGTCGCGCGGCCGCATCTGTGCCGCCGCCCGTGCCGCCGCGCAGACCCGCTTCAAGGGCCGCCAGAAGCTGCCGGCCGCGCCCGTTCAGGTCGAGGCCAAGCTGACCGCGGATGCCATTATCCCACAGCGCTCCGCGGCACGGGCGCAGAGCGCGCGCGCCACGACCCCGACGACCGACCCGGTGATCTGCATCGGTGCTTCCACCGGCGGCACCGAGGCTCTACGCGACGTTCTGGTCGATCTGCCCGCGGACACCCCCGGCATCGTCATCGTGCAGCACATGCCCGAGCGCTTCACGGACGCCTTCGCCCGGCGGCTCGATTCCCTGTGCCAGATGACGGTGAAGGAAGCGGCGAACGGTGACCAGGTGGTGCGGGGCAGGGTGCTGATCGCACCCGGCGGGCGCCACATGCTGCTGCGGCGCAATGGCCTCGCCTACTCGGTCGAGGTCGTCGATGGACCGCCCGTATCGCGGCATCGGCCCTCCGTTGACGTCCTGTTTCGATCTGCCGCCTACAATGCCGGGCACAATGCGCTGGGCATCATCCTGACCGGCATGGGCGACGACGGCGCCCATGGCCTGCTCGAGATGCGCGACAGCGGCGCCGTGACCGTGGCGCAGGACGAGGAGAGCTCGGTGGTGTTCGGAATGCCCAAGGAAGCCATTGCTCTCGGCGCGGCCGGCAAGGTCGTGTCGCTCCGGCGCGTGCCGCAGGAGATCGTCGCTTTTTCCAGTCGCAGCGTCAGGGAGTCTGCATGAGCCTTGCCGCTGAGTTTTCGCCTAAGGTCCCCGCCGCCTCCGCGGCAGCAGTAACCGCTGCTGCGGCCGGTGTTCGGGATGGCCTTGTCGCACCCCGCGAGGCCATCGAAGGCGCCTTCGTCATTGTCGGTGAGCAACTCGGCAATTCGGCGACGATCCTGGCGCGACTGAGCGGTCTGTTCGAAACCCTGCCGGGCGAACTGGGCGGCGAGCAGTTGGCCACCGCCACCGACCGGCTTGCGGTAGTCGGACAGCGTTCCGGCGAGATCGCAGCGGCGCTCGGTGCCGAGCAGCAGGACCTCTCCCAACTCGTTGCCATTCTCCGCCAGGCTGCCAGCCCCATCGACCAGTTGCGCCGCATCGTCAAGATGATGGGCATCGTGGCGATCAATGCCCGGGTCGTAGCAGCCGGGGTTGTTGACGATGTCAACGATTTCGGAGTGTTCACCAAGGATATCGCCGAGCTCTCGTCCAGCGCGGCAGAAACGATCGCCACCTTTCACCGCACATATGTCACCCTCTCCGGCGTGGTGGCGGATGCCGCGGCGGCAAGCGGACGTTTCGAGGCTGAACACCGCGCAACGCTGGCCGAACTGGCCCGGCAGATGGCGAAGCGGCTCGCCGAAGTGACTGAGCAGCGCCTCGAGGCCATGCGGTCGAGTGCGGCCACGGGCGAGATGTCGCGCGCCATCTCGGCGCGGATCGCCACCTCTGTGATGGCGCTGCAGGTGGGCGATGCCACCCGCCAGCGGGTCGAACATGTCGAACAGGCGCTCGGCGATCTGCTGGCCGCGATCTCGGCTGGCGAAACGCCGCCGCCCTACACCGGTGCGGTGCTCGGATTGCAGGCCCGCCAGCTCGCGGCAGCCCGCGAGGCACTGACTTCGGAAATGGCGTCCGGGGGCGAGGCCCTCTCGACGCTTGCCCGCGATGTCGGCTCCATGCTGGAACATGCCCGCGCCACCTATGGCAGTTCCGACAATCGATCGGCGCTGGCCGATCTGCACCAGGCGGTCCGCAGTGCCGTCACCGTGCTGCGCGATTGCGAAGCCGAGCGTGAAAAGCTGGACGGCGTCGCTCGGTCCGTTTCGGACACGGTGCGGGTCCTGCTCGGCCATGTCGAGGCCGTGCAGGAGATCGAGTACAAGATGCGGCTCGTCTCGCTCAATGCCGCGGTCAAATGCGCGCAGCTCGGGCCGCGTGGTCGGGCGCTGGATGTCATCGCCCAGCAATTGCGTACCCTCACCGGCGAGACCGTCGTGTCGGCGCAGCAGGCCGTGGAGTGTCTCGACGGCGCGAGCCGGCATGCCTCGGCCTTTTCCGGCTCGGCCGAGTCCGGCGCCAACAGCGTCGCCCATCTCGAGGTCGAGGCGACGGGTGCGCTGGCGCAACTGGAGGCCGTCGGTCACCGCATGAAGCAGGCGCTGGTCGAACTTTATCGCGACGGACCGGATGTCACGCGGCGCCTCGAGGACGCCGTGGCGGCCTTCGACGGTCACAACGGGATTTCCGAAGCGCTCAGCGACGCCGAGTTCGTGCTGGAAGAGCAGGCCGCCGCGCTTCCCGCCAGCGCCATGGCCGGTGATGGCAACGGCGCTGCTTTCGCCGACTTCCATGCCGCTCTGCGCCGTCGCTACACCATGGATGCCGAGCGCCGGCTGCACGATCAGGCCTTCGGCGCGCCCGTGGCCACATCGACCCCGGCCGACGCTGCGCCGGACTTGTTCGACACTGCCGCTCCGCTGGAAGCACCGGCGCCAGAGAGTGGCGGCGACGGGCTCGACGACCTGCTGTTCTGAGGCCGGCGCGCATCGCTGCTGCCGGCCCACAATATGCCCGCTAGTCGAACTCAGCTCGTCGCGGCCGGCCGATCCTGCAGCTGCGCCAGCTTCACCTGGGCCAGGAGACTCAGCTCGTCATAGACGTTCCACTCGTCGACGATCTTGCCATTCTTGTAGTGGTAGTGGGTCATGCCCATCACCTGCACGCGCTTGCCCGTCGGGTGTTCCCCCAGGCTCTGCAGGATGCCGTAGCCGAGGTGATGGCCTTCCATCACCCAGCGCACCGCCACCTTCACGCCACCCTCTTCCGACGGGGTCGAGCAGATATATTGCGGCACATAGGCCGCGTCGGGCAGCGAGCCGATCAGGCCCAGATGCTGATGCAGGATGGCGGCCTGGCCGTAATACTCCTTCATCATCGGGCCGTGATACTGCGCCGTCGGCGCGTAGACGTCCTTGATCTTGCCGAACATGCGCTTGTTGAACACCTCGTGCAGCCACGCGAGGGTCTCGCGCTCGATATCCGTCTTGGCGATCGAAAGGTCTGCCTCGGCCTCGGGCGGATACTGGCCGAGCAGGCGGCGGTTCTCGCCGATGTCGAAATTGGTCTGCCCCCGCTCCGCCGCGGCCGTCGCAAAGCGCAGCGCAAAGGCGTCGAGGTCGAGCCCCAGCTGGCTGATGATCGCGGCGGTGTCGGCGACGACCCACTCGCGGTAGATCTTGTTGCGGAGGATCATGCAGTCGGCGATCGTCCGCGACACGAAGGGCCGGTTGGTCGGCTGGCCGAGATGGCCGAACTGGGTGTGCCGGCCCGAACCGGTGACGAGGTGCGAGGTGTAGAACCCGTCCTTGTCGTTGCCGTCCCAGATCAC
>VFQR01000668.1_pt1 | contig 38603 bp, 36 predicted proteins | sample 3512321 | NCBI WGS metagenome assembly VFQR01 (sample SAMN10412374, study PRJNA504923) | tailings metagenome | isolation source: Relicate 3 Philex TSF1 revegetated site | place: Philippines: Tuba, Benguet | collected 2017-08-29 | reverse complement strand
AAAATTCCGGGGGAGGCGGACGCGCTCAGAGACCGAGGGCCTTCTGGCGATAGTGTTCGTCAGGACGGCCGGCGATGCGGACGACCTGGGCAGGGGTAAGGAAACGCAGGGCGGCACCGGTGGACGCCGCACCCACGAAGATTCGGGCAGCCTTCACCGCCATGAGCGTCGCCGCAAGCACGGCCTCGGGCGTGCCGCCCAAGGCGATCAGACCGTGGTTCTCCAACAGGATCACCCGCGGGGCGCGTTGCACGCGTTTGATGTACCCCTCGACCGCACGCTTGATGGCTTGGGACAGCTTTAGGCCCGGGTCGGTGTAAGGAACAAACACGCTCTCGACCCCGCAGCACACGATTTCATCTGGAAAGAGCCGGCGCTTCGCGAACGTGCGCCCATGCCGCGTGCAAAGCAGGGCGTTGACCGCGATCGGATGGGTGTGCCCGACGAAGTTCACTCCGGGCAACCTGAGCAGGTAGGCATGGAAGATCGCCTCGACGGAAGGCTTGCGCGCCGACGCCTCGACCCGGGCGGCGAGCAAGGCCTCATCGACCGCGGCATCGGGCAGCGCGCGGACCTTCAGCAACGGCAGCAACCCGTCAAACCGGCACTCGGTCAGACCGGCGTCGGTGAGTGAGCCCAAGTTGGATCCGCTGGCTTTCACCCAGAAGGTGCCGTCGCCCGCCCGGGCCGAGGTATTGCCCTCCCCAAGAATCGCCAGATCCCGTTCTTCCCGACCCAGTTGATGCGACAACCCCAAGAGGCGCGTCTTCAACTCGGCTACACCTGCGGCTATGCTCATAAAACCCGGAGCACACGCCAATCGATGAGAGATTTCCACCAAAATCTCTCAAAATCTACCAAACGTGCGCGGTATTGACACGCGCAAGGCGAAACTCGGCCGAGATATTCACGGTCAAAACCCGGGGCCAATAATCCCACTAGTCCATAAATTCCAAAGACTAAAGAGAGTCGTTACCAATGCAATCAGCGCCCCTGATCTGCTTGCTCCGCATCTGACTGACAACTTACTCACAACCCGGGGCAACGCCCCTCACCCGAGCCAGAGGCGGTGCAACACGGTCAGATCCGGGTAGACCGCTTCGGCTCCGGCTGCGCGCAACTGCGATTCCGTATGGGTGCCGGTGGTCACCCCGGCGAAGCCGAGACCGGCGACGCGGGCGGCATCGACATCGTAGGGCGAGTCACCCACCAGCACGGTATCGGACGCCTTCGCGCCGAGGGCGCCCAACACGTGTTCGGCAAAGGCGAGCTCGGGCTTCAGCCACGGTGTGTCCTTGGCACCATAGACCCCGTTCAGCCAAGGGCCGAGGCCAAGATGGGCGCACACCGCCCGGGCCGACTCGCCCAGCTTGTTGGTAAACACGGCGCACACGGTGCCGCGGGCCCGCAGCCCGGCCAGCAACTCACCCGCGCCCGGCATAAGGCTGGCGCCCTCCAGCATCGTCACATCCCAGTGTGCCCGGTAGATGCGCAGGGCATCCGCCAGCTGATCTTCACGAACAAACCGCCGCATCGCCTTCTCGAGTCCGCCCCCGATCGCCCGCTTGACCTCCTCGCGGGTCGGCGCGGGCAGGCCGAGCTGCGGCAGGGTATGCGCGTAGCTGCGATGAATGGCCGGCAGGTGCTCGATGAGCGTGCCATCGAGGTCGAACAACACGAAAGCAGGAGGCATGAAGCCGCCGACCCTTCCCCACCCGCCTGCCGCCGGCAAGAAATTTGGCTTTGCGCGCGGCGGCACCACGTTGATTCTCCACGTCAATGTCCGTGTCCTCCGCAGAGTTGAGCCCGACCGTCGCGCTTCGCGACACCGCTGACGGACTCGAACTCGCACTTGGGGGGCGCTGGCAGGTCACCCAGCCAAGGCCCTCCGCGGCGGCGATCCTTGGCGAAGTGCGGCCGACCCGGTTGATCCTGACCATGGATGCGGTCGACACTTGGGACAGCGCCTTGGTGCTCTTTGTCCACGAGACCCGGCTCTGGTGCCGGGCGCGCAGTGCGACCTTTAATGCCGAGCGTCTCCCGCCCGCGGTCCGCCGGCTGATCGCCCGCCTGGAAGGAGCCGAAGACACGATCGTACCCGTGGACCGCTGCTCGAATTTTCTCACGGCGGTGGGTGTGGCCGCCACCGATGTGGCCTCAAAGGCCCGCGAGATCATCCAGTTCGTCGGCGAGTGCACGTTGAGTGCGGTGCATCTGATCAAACACCCCCAGAAGTTTCGCTGGAAGGACTGCATCTACGAAATGCAGCAGTGCGGGGCGATGGCCCTGCCCATCGTAAGCCTGATCGCATTTCTGATCGGCCTCACGCTTGCCTACACCGGGGCCGTCATCCTGCGGCAGTTTGGCGCGGACATCTGGGTGGCCGACCTCGTCGGCCTGACCATGGTTCGCGAAATGGGCTCGGTCATGACCGCCATCGTGCTGGCGGGACGCACGGGCGCGGCCTACGCCGCGACCCTCGGCAACATGAAGGCCAACGAGGAGATCGACGCCCTCGAGACCCTGGGTATCCGTTCCGTGGATTTTCTGGTCATGCCGCGCATCGTCGCCCTCGGCGTGATGATGCCCCTGCTGGCACTCTATGCCAACGGCCTCGGCATCCTCGGCGGCATGGCGGTGTCGCTGGCCATCCTCGACATCCCGCCGACCGCCTACTGGGTCGAGACGCTCACGATGGTCGACCTCTCCGATATCAGCACGGGCTTGATCAAGGCATTCACCTTCGGACTGATTGTTGGCCTCGCCGGGTGCCTGCGCGGCTTGCAGGCGGAACGCAGCGCTTCGGGCGTGGGGCTGGCGGCGACGTCCGCGGTCGTCACGGCCATCCTGCTCATCATCGTGGCGGACGCCCTTTACGCCGTGATCTTCAACATCCTCGGCTGGTGACCATGGCAACCCCTCCTGCGATCGCCGTCTCCGGTCTCGAATGCGCCTACGAGGACAACGTCATTCTCACCGACCTGAACTTCCAGGTCGCCCGGGGCGAGATCTTCTTCATCATCGGAGGCTCGGGTTGCGGTAAAAGCACTCTGCTGAAGAATCTCATCGGCGTCCAACGTCCCACCGCCGGCAGCGTGGCCTTCTTTGGCGAGTCGTTCCTCGAAACGGATACGGCGCGTCGGCGCCAGTTGCAGCAGACATTCGGGGTTCTCTACCAAAGCGGGGCCCTGTGGTCATCGCTCTCGCTGCGGGAGAATGTGATGCTGCCGCTGGAGGAGTACACGCCGCTCAAGCGTCGCGAACGCGAAGAGCTGGCCTGCCTCAAACTCGCGCAGGTGGGCCTAAGCGGCTACGAGGACTACTATCCGTCGGAGATCAGCGGTGGCATGAAGAAGCGCGCCGGCCTGGCCCGCGCCCTCGCACTGGACCCGGCGATCGTCTTTTTCGACGAGCCGTCGGCCGGCCTCGATCCCCTGATGTCGCGCAGCCTCGACGAACTGATCGTGGAGATTCGCGAAACGCACGGCACCACGTGCGTGGTCGTTTCGCATGAGCTCGCCTCGATCTTCGGCATCGCCGACCGGGTAATCATGCTCGCCAAAGAGACGAAGGGCATCATCGCCCAGGGAGCGCCGCGCACGCTGCTCGAAACCAGCCCTGACGAGCGGGTGAAGGCGTTTCTCAGTCGCGGCGAGGCGAAGGTGTGATCCCAGCGGCGGCAAACTTTTCCAATGCCTTGCATTGAGTCTCACCCCGTGATGCCCTCCACTCCGTCGCCGTGAAAACGAAGGTCAGTCCCGCAGTCGTCGGTCTGTTTGTGCTGGGTGCGCTCGGCCTTGGGCTGATCGCGCTGCTGTCGTTTGGCAGCATCAACTTCTTTTCCAAGCCCCAGCGTTTCGTCGTCTACTTTGACGAGACCATCCACGGGCTCGACCAAGGCTCGCCGGTCAAACTCCGCGGCGTGCGCGTCGGCCGCGTTGCGAGCATCAACCTGCGCTACAACGCGCAGGCCAACCAGTCCTTCGTCGTCGTGGTCTGTGAGCTCAACCGCAACGTCCTCAGCGACGAGAACGGGGCGCCCCTCGATGTATCCAATCAGGCCGAGCTCGAGCGCCTCATCGATCGCGGCCTGCGCGCGCAACTCGGCGTCATCGGCCTCGCGACCGGCCTGCTCTACGTCGAGCTCGATTTTGTCGAGAATCCGGCCGATACGCCGCGCATCACCGTGCGCGACGAACGCTACGCCCAGGTCCCCGCCGTGCCGTCGACCATCTCCCAGTTCCAGGCCAGCTTCACCGAGATTCTGGCCAACATCAACCAGGTGGACTTCGGAAGTCTGTCGCGCGAACTCCAAGGCCTGCTCACCGACGTGCGCAGCCAGCTCAACCAGATCGACAGCCGCACGCTCGTCGCGGAATGGACCCAAACGGCGCGCGCGCTCAACACGCTGGCCAGCGACCCCGAAATCAAGGCCACCGTGGCCAACCTCAACGGCGCCATCACCGACCTGCGCGCCACGCTCGCCAAGGTCGACGCCCAGGTCCAACCCACCGCGGACGGCATCAATACCACCATGGCAGAGATGCGCGCGTCGCTCGACTCCTTTGAACAGGTGCTCGCCACCGTCGGCGCCTTCGTCAACGCCCAGCAAGGCCTGGGCGATGGGGCCAACGATGCCTTCAACCGCCTTGCCGAGGCGGCGGAATCGGTGCAACGCCTCGCCGACTTCCTCGAACGCAACCCCGGCGCCCTCCTCACCGGCCGCAGGCCGCCGGCCACGCCTCCGTCGCCATGATCGCGTCCTCCCGCCTCTCCCGTTTCACCTCGTCGCGCCTGTTGGCCGGCCTCGCGTTCGCCGCGACCGTGGCCCTGACCGCCGGATGCCAGCTCATTCCCGATCCGGCCCCCGACCCGACGCGCTTCTTTGTCCTTACCGGTCCCGGTCTGCCGGCCGCAACCACGACGGCCCAGGGCACCTTGCGCCTCGGCCTGCGCTCCGTCGAACTGCCGGCCTACCTGCGCAGCCGCTCGCTCCTGACGCGCAACGGCCGCAACGAGCTCGCCTATGACGATTATGCCCGCTGGGCGGAACCGTTGGATGACGGGATTGCGCGCGTTCTGCGTGCCCGGCTGGCGGCCGCACCGACGGTCGAGCGGGTGTACGCTCATCCGTTTCCGTTCAACCGCGACCGCGATTTCGACGTGAGCGTGACCGTCATTCGCTGCGAAGGCGTGCGCGAGACGGGCAATGCGGCCGCACGCTTTGCCGCGGTGGTCGAGATCACGCGTGCCGCGACGGGCACGGTCGTGTCGCGGCAAACCTTCGTGACGCCAGACGCCGCGTGGGACGGGCAGGATCATGCCGCGCTCGTCGCGGCGTTGAGCGACGCCGTCGGCAAGCTGGCGGACGCCGTGACTGCCCAGTTGCCCGCCGAACGGCCGCAGTAATCGGACGAGGGCTACGCCCCGTACCTAAGTAATAATACCGGCCGTTTTCTGGGGGATTCTCCTTACATTTTTTTCAAATTTGGCTAGGGTCTGGAACATGGAACAGCGCGACACACCCTCCGCCACCGCCTACACCGTTTTACAGTTTTCGCTGGAACAGGATAACCAGGGCAAAGCCAACCAGAAGGTCACGCCTTGCGGTCGTTTTGCCTCGATTGAGGCGGCTTTCGCCGTCGCGCGCCTGAATGCGGCCAAGGCCTTCGCTGAGCAATCGGCCAAGTCGATCCGCGAGACCGGCCGTCCGGGTCGGGTCACGTTGACCGACACCGAGTGGGGCTACGATGTGAAGGTCGAGCACCTCACGGTCATGCGCTTCTGGGTGCACGACTCCCAGCCGGCGGCGCTGCAGCCCGTCTGATGCTTCCGCGGCCATCGGCCGCTTCGTCCGCCATAGCCAAAAAAGGCGCGCCCCGCAGGGCGCGCCTTTTTCGTGACCGGATTATTGACCGGAGGCCGGCTTCACTTGAGCGCCGCCGCGATGCGTTCGAGCGCCGCGACCACATTCTCGCGGCTGTTGAAGGCGCTGATGCGCACGTGACCTTCGCCGCACTTGCCGAAGCCCGCGCCGGGCGTGCACACGACCTGGGCACGGTTGAGCAGCAGATCGAAGAACTCCCAGGAATCGCGTCCGGTGTTGACCCAGATATACGGAGCATTGTCCCCGCCCACGCAGGAGAACCCGAGCTTCGTCATCGCCTCGCGGATCAGGGCGGCATTGCCCAGGTAGGCGTCGGTCATGGCCTTCACCTGCGCCTTGCCGGCATCGGTGAAGATCGCGGCCGCGGCCTTCTGCACCGGGTAGGACACGCCGTTGAACTTGGTGGTATGGCGGCGATTCCACAGGGCGTGCACCGCGTGGCGGTTTCCGGCGGAATCAAACGCCATCAGCGACTTCGGTACGACGGTGTAGGCGCAGCGCGTGCCGGTGAAGCCGGCGGTCTTGGAGAAGCTGCGAAACTCGATCGCACACTCCCGGGCACCTTCGATCTCGTAGATGCTGTGCGGGATCTTGGGATCGCGGATGTAAGCCTCGTACGCGCTGTCGAACAGGATGATCGCCTGGTTCGCGCGGGCATACGCCACCCAGGCCGCCAGCTGTTCGCGGGTGGCCACCGCGCCGGTCGGGTTGTTGGGGAAACACAGGTAAATCAAGTCGGTCGCGGCGGCGGGGATGGCCGGGACGTAGCCGTTGGCCGGAGTCGACTCGAGATAAGTGATGCCGGCGTAACGGCCGTCGATATTGGCGCCCGTGCGGCCGGCCATGACGTTGGTGTCGACATACACCGGATACACCGGATCGGGGATCGCGAGCCGGAGACCTTCGGTGGCGAAGATCTCCTGGATGTTGCCGCAGTCGCACTTCGAGCCGTCGGACACGAAGATCTCGTCGGCCTCGATCTTGCAGCCGCGCGCCGCGTAATCGTGCTGGGCGATCGCCTCGCGCAGGAAGGCATAGCCCTGCTCGGGACCGTAGCCCTTGAAGGTCGCCCGTGCCGCCAGCTCGTTCGTGCCGGCGTGGAGGGCCTCGATGCACACCGGCGGGAGCGGCTCGGTCACGTCGCCGATGCCGAGGCGGATGATGCTCTTGCCCGGGTTGGCCTGGGTGTAGGCCGACACCCGCTTGGCGATGTCGGAGAACAGATACGACGCCTTGAGCTTCAGGTAGTTTTCGTTGATGCGGATCATGGGCGGGAGATGAGGCGAAAAACTTGAATAAGCGGCGGGGCGGGGCTTAGTTCAAGCCTCGCGTTGCCGCACTCCCGAGCTCATGCAGACCCTCACATCGGTTTTTGAAATGCAGACCCTCGCCGAGGACCTCCGGTCCAAGGGCCAGATCATCGGGCTGGTGCCAACCATGGGCGCTTTGCACGAGGGGCACCTCAGCCTGATCCGGCTGGCGGCAGAACGGGCGGACACCGTCGTCGTTTCGATCTTCGTCAATCCCACCCAATTCGGACCGAACGAGGACTTCGCGCGCTATCCCCGCGAGTTGGGGAGTGACCTCGACAAATGCCTCTCTGCCGGCGCCGCCGTGGTGTTCGCGCCGTCGGCCGACGAGCTCTACCCGAAAGGCTACTCCACCTACGTGCAGGAGGAGTACATCTCGAAGCCGCTCGAAGGCGTCTCCCGTCCGACCCATTTCCGCGGGGTCACCACCATCGTCGCCAAGTTGTTCAATATCGTCCGGCCCGATTTTGCGGTCTTCGGACAAAAGGACGCCCAGCAGGTGGCGGTGATCAAGAAGATGGTCAACGACCTGCACTTCACGGTCGACATCGTCACCGCCCCCACCCTGCGCGATCCGGACGGCCTCGCCCTCAGCTCGCGAAACCGCCACCTTACCAACACCCAGCGCCAGGAAGCCCTCGTCCTGCACCGCGCCCTGCAGAAGGCGAAGTCGATGGTCGAGTCCGGCGAATGCCGCTCGGACCGGCTCATCGCCGAGGCCACCCACCTGCTCGGCGAACACCGGCGCGTCCGGATCATCTACACCTCGGTGGTCGACCGCTGCACAATGGAGCCGATTCGCGATGTCATTCCCGGCAAGGCGATCATGGCGATCGCCGCGTGGGTCGACGAGGTGCGTCTGATCGACAACATCATCCTCTGACGGCGCATCCCGCCTACCCTTTATGTCCCGTCACTACGACGTCATCGTCGTCGGCAGCGGCATCGCTGGTCTCAGCTTCGCCCTGAAAGTCGCCCGCCAGGGCCGCTCGGTCGCGATCCTGACGAAGAAGAACAAGGCGGACTCCAACACCAACTGGGCCCAGGGCGGAATCGCCGTGGTCACCGACCGCAAGGACGATTTCGCCAAGCACGTCACCGACACCCTCGTGGCCGGAGATGGGCTCTGCAATCGGAAGGTGGTCGAGCAGATCGTGCGCGAGGGTCCGGCCCGGGTTCAGGAACTCGTCGACCTCGGCCTTACCTTCTCCCGCAACAAGCGCGGCGCCTACGACCTCGGCCGCGAAGGTGGCCACAGCGAACGGCGCATCCTCCACGTCAAGGACATGACGGGCAAGGCGATCGAGGAGGCCCTGCTGCGCGCCATCTCCCTCGAACCCCACGTCGCACTGTTCGAACATTTCTTCGCCATCGACATCATCACCCGCCGGAAGCCCGGACGCCGCCGTCGTCCGGGACCGGACCGGGTGCGCGGACTCTACGCCCTCGATGTGCGCGACGGACGGGTGGTGACGTTCCAAACCTCGGTGATCGTCCTCGCCTCCGGCGGAGCCGGCCAGGTTTACCTGTACACCACCAACCCCGACATTGCGACCGGCGACGGCATCGCGATGGCCTACCGGGCCGGCGTCGAGGTCCGGAACATGGAGTTCATCCAGTTCCACCCCACGACCCTGTATTCGGCCTCCAACGACCGCTTCCTCGTCAGCGAAGCCGTGCGCGGCGAAGGAGCGATCCTGCGCAACCTGGCTGGCGAGGCGTTCATGCGGGCCTACCATCCGCTCGCCGATCTCGCGCCGCGCGACATCGTGGCCCGCGCGATCGACACGGAGATGAAGAAGTCGGGTTCACCGCACGTCTGGCTCGACATCACGCACCGCACCGAAGCCTTCCTGCGCGAACGTTTCCCCCAAATCTACCAGACCTGCAAACGCCTCGGCTACAACCTCGCCAAGGACTACCTCCCGGTCGTTCCGGCGGCGCATTACACCTGCGGCGGCGTGGCGACCAACCTTTCGGCCGAGACATCCCTGCCCGGGCTCTACGCCTGCGGCGAAGTCGCCTGCACCGGCCTGCACGGCGCCAACCGGCTCGCGAGCAACTCCCTGCTCGAGGCGGTCGTGATGGCCCATCGCGGGGCGGCCTCCGTTGCCCGCTACCTGCAGCGTCCACTGCCCGGCGAACGCGAGCCGCTGCCCGAGTGGGTCGACCTCGGTGGTCACGACTCGGACGAACGGGTGGTCATCACCCACAACTGGAGCGAGCTGCGCCATGTCATGTGGGACTACGTCGGCATCATGCGCACGACCAAGCGCCTCGAACGGGCCCGCACCCGCATCGCCACCCTCTCGCGCGAGATCAAGGAGTACTACTGGAACTTCTCCGTCGATCCCCAGCTGCTGGAATTGCGCAACCTCTGCGCCGTCGCGGAACTGATCGTCGCCTGCGCCCTGCAGCGCAAGGAAAGCCGCGGCCTGCACGCCATCGCCGACTATCCCCGGCAGCGCAAGGTCGCCCGCGACTCGTCGGTCCGGCCCGCCTGATCAACCCGGGCCGGCCCGGCGCTCGCTCGACAGCGCCCGGTCGACTTCCAGCCGCAGCGCCGCCAGCGACATGAAGATGTCGCGGAGAAAGGCGACCAGCGCGGCGATCAACAGGCTGACACTGGTAAAGAACAGGCCGACGATGCCCGCCGCCATTTCGAGACGCCAGATCGCGCCGACGAAAATCAGGACGACCAGCAGCCCCGCGCAAAAGATGCTCAGGGTGTTGAGCGTCACCGCCAGGCGGATGAAACGCGCGCGACGAAACATGATCCGCAGCTGTTGTTCGAGGTGCGGCCGGTCCTCCGGCCCCGCCGCCCGCACCTGCCCCGCCAGCGTGCGCGACCGGTCCACGATGCGCGCCATCCGGTTCGTCATCGTGAGCAGCAACGAACCCAGGCCCGTGATCAGGATCACCGGCGTGATCGCCAGCTGGATGATCGGCAACAGCTCCTCCTGCCGGAATAAGTCCATGCCCCCACTCCGCCACAACCGACGTCGGCAGGCAACTCCGCGCATTTGCAATCCAGGCGAAACCCGTGTTCATCCCTTCCGTCCGTGCCATCCCCGAGCTCCAGCACCCTGAAGGGCGTCCTCGAACGCATCATCTTCCTCAACGAGGAGAACCACTACACCATCGCCGAATTCCGCGCGGACGAATCGGACGGCAAGGTCACGATCGTCGGCGCCCTGCCCGGCGTGCAGTGCGGTGAGACTCTCGAACTGACCGGGGAATGGACCCGCCACGCCCAGCACGGCGACCAGTTCCGCATCGTCACCTTCACCAGCTCCCTCCCGTCATCCGTGTATGGGATTCGCAAATACCTCGGCAGCGGCCTGGTGCCCGGCATCGGCAAGGTGTATGCCAACAAGATTGTCGACGCCTTCGGCACTGACACCTTCCGGGTGCTGAGTGAGGAGTCCGGCCGGCTGCGCACGGTGCCGGGGATCGGCAAGGTCCGGGCCGCGGCCATCAAGCGGGCATGGGACGACCAGCGCGCCTTTCGCGAGCTCTACATCTTTCTCCAGACCTACGGGGTCAGCCCGGGCCAGTGCGTCAAACTGATCAACCAGTACGGCGCCGACGCCCGGCGTGTGCTCACCACCGAGCCGTACAAGGTTGCCCGGGAGATCGACGGCATCGGTTTCAAGACCGCCGACCGCATCGCCATCAACCTCGGCTTCGCCAACGATGCGGCGCCCCGCCTCGACGCCGGCCTGCTCTTCGCCCTCGAGACGCTTCAGGAGGAGGGCCACACGGCGATCCGGGAGGCCGACCTGCGCGACTATGCCGCCGGGCTGCTCGAAACCACCGTCGACCGCGTGGAGCGGCGCATCGAGGCCCTGATCGGCGCCCGCGACCTGGTGCGTCAGGCGATGCCGTCCCCGCACGGCGGCGCCACGCTGCCCGGCTCTGCCTTGATCCAGCTGCCGGTCAACGATCGGGCCGAACAACGCATCGCCGGGGTTGTGGTGCGATTGCAGAAGGTCGGCAGCGGACTGCCCCCGATCAAAATCGACGCCGCGGTCGAATGGGCGGAGAAGAAGGCCGGCTTCGCCTTTGCGGAGCATCAGCGTACCGCGCTCAAACACGCCCTCGGCCACAAGCTTTCCATTCTGACCGGCGGCCCCGGCACGGGCAAAACCAGCATCATTCGCGCCCTGGTCGACATCCTGAAGGCCAAGAAGGTGCGCCTCCACCTCGCGGCTCCGACCGGACGCGCGGCCCAGCGCCTCGCCGAAACCACCGGCGGATTTGCTTCAACGATCCATCGTCTGCTCAAGTTTGATCCCGCCAAGGGCGGCTTCCAAGCGAACGAGCACCAGCCACTGGCCACCGATTTCCTCGTGGTCGACGAGGCGTCGATGCTCGACACGCGCCTCGCGGCCGCACTCTTTTCCGCCGTTCCTTCCCGCGCCCACCTGCTGCTCGTGGGCGACACCGACCAACTGCCCTCCGTCGGTGCCGGCAACGTGCTCAAGGACCTGATCGCCACTGATCGCGTGCCCGTCACCCGGCTCGACGTCATTTTCCGGCAGAAGGGCCAGAGCGGAATCGTCACGACCGCCCACGCGATCAACGCCGGCGACCCGTCGCTCCCACCCGCGGTGCGCGAAGTCGCCGACGCCCAGGCCTGGAGCGATCTCACCTTCGTGGTCGCGGAGTCGGCCGAGGACTGCGTGCGGAAGACGCTCGAGCTCTGCACCGCGTATGTCCCCCAGCACTACGCCTGGTTCCATCCGGTCAACGATGTCCAGGTTCTCGCCCCGATGCACAAGGGCGCCGCCGGCGTCGGCAACCTCAACGCCCAGCTCCAGGCCGCCCTGAACCCAGGTTCGCCCGGACAGCGGCAGGCCGCGGTGCGCGGTCCTGCCGGCGAGTTCCGGGCAGGCGACAAGGTCATCCAGCTGCGCAACAACTACGACAAGAACCTGTTCAACGGCGACATCGGCCGGATCGTCGCCGTCGACGCGGAGGCCGGCACCCTGCAGGCGGATTTCGACGGAACGCCGCAGACCTTCGACCGGGGCGACCTCGGCGACCTCGCCCTCGCCTACGCGATCAGCATCCACAAGTCACAGGGCAGCGAATACCCCGTGGTGATCGTTCCCCTGCTCAAGGCGCATTTCATGATGCTGCAGCGGAACCTGCTCTACACCGCAATCACCCGCGGGAAGAAGAAGGTGTTCATCGTTGGTGAGCCCGCCGCGTACGCCATGGCGGTGCGAAACAGCGAGGCAAAGACCCGGATCACCCACCTGCGGGAGAAGGTCGCCGCACTCCACACCGGCGCCGCGCCGGACTGAACCCGGCCGGACGCCGCGGGGCACAAAAAAGCCGCGCCCGGATGGGCGCGGCGGGAGGACGGAAGGGGTTTGCCCTCAGAGCCAGGAGAAGCGCTCCGGGACGAACACGATATCGGAGGGCTCCAGCATGAACGGTTCGCTGCTGCGGCCGGCCAGCACGCTCTGCAGATCGATCGTGTAATTGCGGGTCTGGCCGTTGACCTGACGGATGATCACGACCGCCTTCATGTTGGCGCGCGCAGGATCGAAGCCACCGGCCTCCATCACCGCCTCAAGAGCCGAAAGCGGACGGTCGGTGGTGATCTTGCCCGGACGCAGCACGGAGCCGTTCACAAACACCGAATACGACGAGGACACCACCGTGACCGTCACTTCGTTGGAGACGATCTGCGACGCGTAGAGCTTGGCCAGCTCCTGCTCGACCACCGACGGGGTCATGCCGACCGGCGTGAATTCGCCGATCAACGGTAGCGTGATGCGACCGTCGCGCCGGACCTGCTGCGTGGTGTCGAGGTTGGGTGCGCCAGGGAAGCTGATCTTCAACGTATCGCCCTCGCGAACCACCAAGGACTGCATCTGGCGGGCGTCGGACGGCGCGGGCGGAGGATTGTTGCCCACCACGGCGGTTGTTTCGCATCCGCTGAAGGCGGCAGCGGCAACCAGGGCGAGGACCCCGCAGGCGGCACGGCGCAGCGAGGCGGAGGAGAGGCGGAACGCGGGGTGGGAACGGGATTTCATGGGAGGGAGAAAGACGTCACAGGGCGCCGAAGAAACGCCTTCGGACATCGAGGGAGATAGCGTCGGGCCGACGGCCCTTCAAGCCGAAAGCCAGCCGCCTGCATGTGCCCGGTGGATACGCCCCGTACCGGCAGCGACGTCACGCCGCACGGCCGGGAGCCGGCGCCCGCAGCGTCTGCCCCGGGTTCCACACCCCCTCGACCATCAGGGTGGTCGCCTGATCCGGCAGGCCGCGTTCGTGGCGCTCAACCATGCCGATCAAGACATCGATCGCCGTCGCTCCGATCAGTTTGCCGTTCTGGAAAATGCCGCTGCACGGACTCGTGAGTTCGGAACAGGCCAGGCTCACCAGGCCAATCTCCTCCGGGATGCGGCAGCCCAGCTTGAGCAAGACCGGTTGCAATGCCTCTGCGCTTGGCGAGATGATGACGTCCGGCTTCTCCCGTTCGCACCACGGCCGCAAGGCCGACGCCGCCTCGGACCAGTCGTCGAGGAGCAACGGTTCCACCAGCCGGAGTTCGGGGTGCTCGCGCTGGGCGATCAGCACGCCGGCCTCCCAGCGGCCCTGAAACCGGGCGCGGTGCGAGCGAAGGATCACCAGACCGGGCCGTCGGTAACCGTGTACGAAGCATTCCCGCGCCACCCGCAGGCTGGAGAAAAAATGATCGTTGCAGACCGTCGTGATGGTGTGCGTCGGCGAAGGCACGCTCAGGCTCACCGCGGCAAAGTAATCCCATTTCAACGCCGGAATCGGGGCCCCCGGCCCGCCCGGGCCGAGCAGCAGGCCGCGGATCGCGCGGGTGCGCAGCACCTCACTGAAACGTTCCGGCGACATCCCGTCCTGATGCAGCCAAAACTCCTGCGCCTGATAACCGCGCATCGCCGCCCGCTCGATCGCCCCCTCCCGCATCTGGCGGACGGTCGGTGAATCCGCGGCGCGCCGCCAACCGTCGGCAGTGGGGAAACACGACACCAGGGCGAGCACCGGACGGTCATTCAGCAAACGCCCTTGCCGCCGCGTGCGCATCAGCGCCGAGACGTAGGGATTCGGCTGATAGTTGAGGGTGCGCGCCAGTTCCTGGATCCGGGTCCGCGTCGCCGCGGAAATGCGGGGATTGTTGGCCAACGCCATCGAGACGGTCGCCTCGGTGACGCCCGCCCGCTCGGCGATATGCCGCATCGTTACACGTTCCTGATTCACGCTTAGGGGATTCAGTCAGCAGGGTCGCCCGCCGGAAATACCCTAGGCAAACCTAATATCGTTAACGTGCAACCCGCAGGGCGAAAGCGATGCCGCTCAGGCTTTCGGTGCCGCCGGCGGCACGTCCTCCGGCGCGGCCGGAGCCGCGGGAGAGGCGAACCGGCCATGGGTGAGCACCCAGGCGCCCAGGCAAAAGAGCAAGGCGCTCACTCCCACAAACCAATCGCCATGTTGCACGTAGAAGCTGGATCGACCGATCCAGCGGAAATCGCGGGTGACATCCACCACCGTCGAACCGCGGAAATAAATCGAACCCTCGTCTTCGGGTTTGCTGGAGACGACCTGACGCGTGCCCCCGTCGGGGTCGGTCCGCGTCACGCGTTGCAGCACCGAGCGCACCACGCCAAACTCGTCGATCCATCCGCTCCAGCCCCCGTTGCCGCACCGGAGAACCGGACGCCGGGTCTCGATTGCCCGCAGCACGCTGTGCGCCGCATGCTGTTTCGCCGCCCCACCCTCGCCGAACCAACCGTTGTTCGTCAGCACCAGCAGCACATCCGCTCCGGCCGCGACGCTGTCGCGGGCGAGTTGAGGAAAGATGTCCTCGTAACAGATCAAAGGTCCGCCCAGGAACACGCCCGTCCGGGTGGGCAGCAGCAGCGGACTGGGCGATTCGCCCGGAGTGAAGTCGCCGCCCACCGGCACAACTTTCTCCAGCCAGCCGAGGACCGGCCGAAATGGCACGAACTCACCAAACGGCACCAGCCGGCGCTTGGCGTAAGACGTCTCGGCCAGGCCGGACTGTGGATCGACCACGAAGGCTCCGTTGCGCCAAATCGTTTCGGAGCCCGGGCGCGCCTGCTCGAGGCCGATCGACCCCAGGACGATGGGCGCCTCGGCCCTCCGGGCCAGTGCCTCGGTCCATTCCTGGACCTGGCGGTCGCCCTTGACCGCGAGGGGCGTGACAGCTTCCGGCCAAAGGATGAAATCGGGACGCCGGCTCGCGATGTTCATCGTCGCGCGATCGATAATGGTGAGGATCGCCGGACCCTGTTCCGCATCCCACTTCACCGACTGCGGGATGTAGGGCTGCACGAAGCCCACCCGGGCCAGAGGAACGGTGAACGACGAGCGCCGGAACGTTTCCTGCACGTGGATGCTGAGGCAGACCAGCAGCAGGAACATCGTGGCAAAAAATTCCTGGCTGCGCCGGTTCAACCCTTTGGCATCCTCAAAGCCAAGGCGGTGCCCGTAGGCAGCGAAGCCCAGGTTCATCGCGATCAGCACAAACGACACTCCGCTAGCCCCTGTGTAGGCGGCGATCTGCAGGATGCTCGTCCGCTCCCACTGGCTGGCGGCGAGGCTCAGCCAAGGAAACCCGCTCAACAGCCAGGTACGGCTCCACTCGATCAGCACCCACAGTCCGGCAAGGCCGAGCAGGGCCAGGATCCGTACCGGCGCGGACCGTCCGGGCATGCGTGGGACGAGCCAGTGCACGGCCAAGAACCAGGACCCGACCCACAGCCCGACAAACGGCCCCAGCAACAAAAGGCCCGCCCAGGTGACGTGGTGCAACCAGGCGAGGATGATCGTCCAGGCGACCATCTGGGCGCCGAGCACGGTGACCGCGTAGAGCTTGAAGGCGGGCCGCCGGTACGCCCAGAGGATCGCCGGCGCGGCAAAGACGTACGCAAACGGGGCGAGGTCGAACGGCGGAAACATCAGCACCGTCGGCACGACCGTGACGAGGAACACGCCTAGGGCGATCAGCGCCGGCGTGTGGCGCCGCCAGGCGGGCGGCGGTTGATCGTAGGGATTAGCGGCTAGGATCGTCGCGTTGTTCACGCGCCGTGGCACTGTTTGAACTTCTTGCCGCTACCGCAGGGGCACGGGTCGTTCCGGCCGACCTTGGGCATCTCCCGGCGGATCGTGACGGACGGGAGCTTGATCTCAGGCTCACCGGACGAGGCCGCCGCCGGACCGCTCGTGGTGATGGTCGTGCTCACCTGCGGAGGCGGAACGGCAGCCGCCGGACCGTTCGCCGGACCCTGCGTGCGCACGGTGCGGCTGAGCAGCGACAGCATGTTCTCGAAGGCCTGCAGGTTGGAGGCGCTGCGGAAGAGGCCCGTGCAGATCTGCAGGCGCACGTTCTGCATCAGCTCCTCGAAGTACTTGAAGGCCTCGCTCTTGTATTCAACCAGCGGATCCTTCTGGCCATAGCTGCGCAGGCCGATGGAGCGGCGCAGTTCCTCCATCTCGGTCAGGTGCTCCTGCCAGTGATGGTCGATCGCGTTGATCACGACGTAACGCTCGAGCGAGCCGAGCGCCTCGGGGATCTCGACCGACTCCTTGATTGCGTAGGCCTCGCGGATGCGGTCGAGGACGAGACGGGCCAGCGCCTCGACATCGTCGCCCTTGAGATCCTCGGCGTGCAGGCTGATCGGGAAATGGGTGTTGATCCAGCCGATCAGGCTGTCGAGGGCCGCCGACGTCGGCCCGTTCTTTTCCCCGAAGCCGGCGGCCTCGATGCGATGGATGAGTTCCTCTTCCACCTGCTCGAAAATGATGTCCTTCGAGCGGTCGGCATGAATCGCTGCGTTTCGGATGCCGTAGACCACCTCGCGCTGCTTGTTCAGCACGTCGTCGTACTGCAGGAGGCGCTTGCGGATGGAATAGTTCTGCTGCTCGACCTTCTTTTGCGCGCTTTCGATCGACCGGTTCAGCCACGGATGCTCAAGCTCCTCACCCTCCTTCATCGAGCCTTCCATCAGCTTCGAGGCCAGGTTGCCCTGGAGGAAGAGGCGCATCAGGTCGTCTTCCAGCGAGAGGAAGAACTTGGTGCGACCCGGGTCGCCCTGACGCGAGCAGCGGCCGCGCAGCTGGCGGTCAATGCGGCGGGATTCGTGACGCTCAGTGCCCACCACGTAAAGGCCGCCCAGTTCGCGCACGCCCTCCCCGAGTTTGATGTCCGTACCGCGGCCGGCCATGTTGGTCGCGATTGTCACCGCGCCGCGCTGGCCGGCGCGGGAAACGATCTCGGATTCCTGCTGGTGGAACTTGGCGTTCAGCACCGTGTGCACGATGCCGGCGCGCTTGAGCATGCGTGAGAGCACCTCGGACGACTCGACGCTCACCGTACCGACCAGCACCGGCTGGCCGCGCTTCTGCGCCTCCTCGATCTCGCGCACCACGGCGTTGTACTTATCGCGCCGGGTCTTGAAGATCGAGTCGTTGGCGTCGACGCGGATGCAGGGGCGGTTGGTCGGGATGACCTGAACCGCCAGACGGTAGATGTCGTTGAACTCCGTCGCTTCCGTTTCTGCCGTGCCCGTCATGCCGGCCAGCTTGTCGTACATGCGGAAGTAATTCTGGATCGTGATGGTCGCGTAGGTGCGGGTCTCGCGTTCGATCGTCACGTTTTCCTTGGCCTCAATCGCCTGGTGGAGCCCGTCGGACCAACGGCGGCCCGGCATGACGCGGCCGGTGTTCTCGTCGACGATCATCACCTTGCCCTCCTGCACGACGTACTCGACGTCCCGCTCGTACAACGAATAGGCGCGCAGCAGCTGGGAGATCGCATGGATTTCCTCGGAGATCGCGGCATAGACCTGCTGCGACTCCCGTTTGCGCTCCTCGCGTTTCTCCGGCGCCAAGGCGCTGTCCTTGTCGAGATCGGAGAACTCCGTGGCCAGGTCGGGCAGGACGAAGGCGTTGGGGTTGTCGGGCCGGAGGAAGGAGCGGCCCTTTTCGGACAAATCGGCCTGGTGCTGCTTCTCGTCGATCGAATAGTAGAGCTCTTCCTTCAGGCGGTAGAGCTCCGCTTTCTGCAGGTCGGAATGCAGTTCGGTCTCGAGGCGGTCGAGGCCTTTGCGCCACTCCGGATTCTCCATCAACCGCAGCAGCTGCTTGTTGTTCGGCTGGCCGATCTTGACCTGGAGCAGACGACGGTAGGCGGACCCCCGGTCGTCGGCCGACGCCCCTGCCTTTTCGAGCAGCTCCTTGGCTTCGCCGACGAACCGGTTGCACAGGCGCCCCTGCTCGCTGACGAGACGTTCGATCGGCGGCTTGAGGCGGGTGAACGGCTGCTCGCGCTCGATCGGGGCCGGACCGGAGATGATCAGCGGGGTGCGGGCCTCGTCGACGAGGATGGAGTCGATTTCGTCGACGATGCAGTACCAATGGTCGCGCTGCACCTGGTCCTCCTTGCGCGTGGCCATGCCGTTGTCGCGCAGGTAATCGAAGCCGAATTCGCTGGCCGTCCCGTAGGTGATGTCGCGTCCGTACATCTCACGGCGCAGGTTCGACGGCATCTGTTGCTGGATGCAGCCGACGGTAAGACCGAGAAACTGATACAGGTAACCCATCCACTCGGAGTCGCGGCGGGCGAGGTAGTCGTTGACCGTGACCAACTGGGCGTTGCGGCCGTTGAGGGCGTTGAGGTACAGGGGCAGGGTCGAGACCAGCGTCTTGCCCTCGCCGGTCGCCATTTCGGCAATCTTGCCCTGGTGGATCGCGATGCCGCCGATGAGCTGCACGTCGAAGTGCACCATGTCCCACGTCAGCTCGTGATCGCAGACCACGATCTTGCGCCCGCACAGGCGGCGGGCCGCGTTCTTCACCGTGGCAAAGGCCTCCGGCAGGAGCTGGTCGAGCGTTTCGCCCTGCTTGATCCGGGCACGGAACTCGTCCGTCTTGGCGCGAAGCTGGTCGTCGGTGAGGGTTTGGTAGGAGACCTCGATTTCGTTGATCTTCGCGACGATGGGTCGGGTCGCTTCGAGGAACTTACGATAGTGCCGGCCGGCGAGGCGCTTGAAGAGAAAGGAAAGCATGAAAGACGCGAGAGCGTAGGCCGCGCCACCGGCTTGGCAAACGACAAATACCTCGTGAAACCGGTCCTGTGCCGAGGGGAGTCGGCCCGGGGCGCGACCGCCCGCCCCACCCCGCCGAACCGGCCCCGATGGCGGCAACCGACCCACGGTGCGACGGGCACCGGGTCATCGCGTCACACGCGCAGGGCGACCTCAAACCTGCGTCCGAAAGTAGGCGATGGTGCGCTTGAGGCCCTCTTCCAGCGGCACGGTCGGCTCCCACTTCAGGTATTTGCGCGCCAGGGTGATGTCCGGCTGCCGCTGTTTCGGATCGTCCGAAGGCAGCGGGCGGTGCACGATGCGCGACTTGCCGCCGACGATCTTCAAGGTGAGCTCGGCGAGCTGGAGCATGGTGAACTCCCCCGGGTTCCCGATATTGATCGGTCCCACGGTCTCGGTCTGGTTCATCAGCCGCAGAAAGCCTTCGATGAGGTCGTCGACATAGCAGAACGAGCGGGTCTGCGAGCCGTCGCCGTAGACGGTGAGATCCTCGCCTTTCAACGCCTGCACAATGAAGTTGGAAACGACGCGGCCGTCGTTGGGATGCATCCGCGGACCGTAGGTGTTGAAGATGCGCACGACGCGGATATCGACCTTGTTCTCGCGGTGATAGTCGAAAAAGAGGGTCTCGGCACAGCGTTTGCCCTCGTCGTAACAGGAACGCTTCCCGATCGGGTTGACGTTGCCCCAGTAGCTTTCGGGCTGCGGATGCACGGTCGGGTCGCCATAGACTTCGCTCGTGCTGGCCTGGAAGACGCGGGCCCGGACGCGCTTGGCGAGTCCGAGGCAGTTGATCGCACCCATCACCGACGTCTTCGTCGTCTTGATCGGATTGAACTGGTAATGCGGCGGTGAGGCCGGGCAGGCGAGGTTGTAGATCTGGTCGACCTCGAACTTGAACGGGTCGATCACGTCGTGACGGACGAGTTCAAACGCGGGATTGCCGAGCAGATGGGCGATGTTCGCTTTCCGGCCGGTGAAGAAATTGTCGAGGCAGATGACTTCGTGCCCCTGGCCGAGCAGGCGGTCGCAGAGGTGGGAACCGAGGAAGCCGGCACCGCCGGTAACGAGAATGCGCATACGGGGCGCGAGCGTGGAAGGGCGCTGCGGCCTTGGCCAGAAAAACCTCGCGGCGGAGCACCGTTACAGTGCCCCGCCAAATCGCGATAACACGTTCCATCAACACGTTCACAACGTGTTCGTCTGTGCGGCGCGACCGCGATCCGGCCGGTTGGTTCCGTCACGAAATGAAACTTTTTTGTTTGAAGATCCCGGCGCGGCGCGCGTTATCCGCCCCCCGTTCGGTCTGACTAACCGGACGACTACAACCCAACTAAGAATACCATGACTAACTCCCTCAAGCTCCTCGCAGTGGTGTCGGCGCTCGCCGTCGGTTCCGCTGCCGTTGCGCAACAGACGCCGGCCGCCCAGCAGCCGGCCTCGAATTCGGCCGGCCTCCTGGGCCAGCGTTACGCCAGTGCCTCGTTCGCCTACTTCGACACGAACAACCTCTCGATCGACGCGTTCGGCACGGGCGTTGGCGTGAACCTCCCGGTTCGCTCCAACCTCGACGTCGGCTTCGGCTACGCCCGCAGCTGGATCGAGTCGTTCAGCGAAGCCAATGTCGACAGCATCGGCGCGAATGCGACGTTCATCTACACCGGCGACAACTTCAAGACGTTCTCCTCCGTCTCCCTCGGTTACGACTGGGGCATCTTTGATGAAGAGGCGACCACCTGGGGTGCGTCCGCCGGTGCTGAATTCGCGTTCGGCTCCGCCACGGCTCTGACCGTCTCCGCTTCCTATGACGACAACTTCAAGGACGGCGACAACGGCGTCTGGTCGGGCACGGCTGCAGTCAACCGCTGGCTGAGCAACCGCGTCGGCGTCGTCGGCGCCGTTTCCCTGATCGAAGGTGGCAACATCGGCTACAGCGCCGGCGTCGCCTTCCGCTTCTAACCCAGTCTCTTGTTCTGGTCTTGGCCCGCCGGTGCCCTGCGCCGGCGGGCTTTTTTATGCCTGCTTCCGGGCGGTCACCCCGGCTTCGTACCGCGCGATCCAGGCCCGATGCCAGGGTCCGTAGTCACCCGCTTCCAGATGCGCCCGCGCCTGCGTCATTAGATCGAGGTAAAAGTGCAGGTTGTGCAGGGTCAGCAAGGTGCCGGCCAGCATCTCCTCCGCCAACACGAGATGGCGCAGGTAGGCCCGGCTGAATCGGCGGCAGGTGTAGTTGTCGAGCCCGTCGACGATCGGTCGCGGATCGGCGCGGAACTTCTCGTTGCGCAGGTTAAGCGGACCGTCCGGGGTAAACACGAGGCCGTTCCGCGCGACCCGCGAGGGCAGGACGCAATCGAACATGTCCACCCCGAGGGCGATCATCTTCAGCAACTGCGGCGGCGTGCCGAGCCCCATCGCATAACGCGGTTTGTGGGCCGGCATGAAGGGCGTCGTGGCGCCGACCTGTTTGAGCATTTCCGGTTCAGGCTCGCCGACGCTCACGCCCCCGACCGCGTAGCCGGGAAAATCCATGGCCGCGAGACTCTCGGCGGCCTCCCGCCGCAGGTCGTCAAACGTCGAGCCCTGCACGATGGCAAACACGTGATGCCCGGCCGCCAGGAAACCGGAATCCTCGGCGATCTGCCGGCACTGCCTCGCCCAGCGTTCGCTCCGCGCCACGGCCGACGCGCACGCCTCGCGCTCGCACGGCCAAGGAGGACACTCATCGATCACCATCGCGATGTCACTGCCGAGGTTGGCTTGGATAGCCATGACCTCCCGCGGGCCAAGGAAGTGCTTCGCGCCGTCCAGATGCGATTGGAAGGCGATCCCGTCGTCCCGCACATCCCTGAGCTTCGCGAGGGAAAAGACCTGGAAACCCCCGCTGTCGGTGAGAATCGGCCGGTCCCAGCCCATGAACCGGTGCAGGCCGCCCAACTCCTTGATCAACTCACTCGTGGGACGTAGATTAAGATGGTAGGTGTTACCCAGAATGATCTGGGCCCCGATCTCCTGCAAATGGGCGGGCGTCAGCGCCTTCACCGTGCCCTGCGTGCCCACCGGCATGAAGATGGGCGTCTCGATCACGCCGTGGCGGGTGGTCAGCCGCCCGCGTCGGGCCGCCGTGGCGGTGTCGGTTTTGAGCAACTCGAAAGCGTCGGGCATCGGAGGCCACACCCTACCGGCATGCTTGACCCTCCTGTCAATCCGCGAGCAGATTGGTCGCAAACCGCCGTGCTGCTCGTCATCGACAACTTTGACTCCTTCACCTTCAACCTCGTGCAATACTTCGGCACGCTGGGCGTGACCCAACGCGTGTTCCGCAACAACGAGATCACGCCGGCGGAGGCAATTGCGCTCAAGCCCGATCGTGTGCTGATTTCGCCGGGCCCATGCTCTCCGTCCGAAGCGGGAGTCTCCCTCGACATGATCGCGGCGTTTGCGGGCAAGAAACCCATCTTCGGCGTCTGCCTTGGCCACCAGTCCATCGGCCAGCATTTCGGCGGCAAGGTGGTCCGCGCCAGCCGGCTGATGCACGGCAAGACCTCCCCGATCCTGCATCGCAACACCGATCTTTTCCAAGGCATGCCCCAGGGCTTCGCCGCCACGCGCTACCACTCGCTGCTGGTCGAACGGGCCACCCTGCCCGACTGCCTCGAAATCACCGCCGAGACCGCCGAGGGCGAGATCATGGGTCTGCGCCACAAGACCCTCCCGGTCTGGGGCGTGCAATTCCACCCCGAATCCATCGCGACCGAAAACGGCCTGCAGATTCTGCGGAACTTTCTCAGCCTGAACTGACTCCCTCCTGCCATGCGCTGTCCCAAGTGCACCTCCATCGAGGACAAGGTCATCGACTCCCGGATTAGCCGGGAAGGCAGTTCGATCCGCCGCCGCCGCGAATGCCTCGAATGCGGCCACCGATTCAGCACCACGGAATTGCTGGTCCGCGAAGGCATCGTGGTGATCAAGCGCGACGGACGTCGCGAGGATTTCGATCGGGAGAAACTCGTGCGGGCCGTTCGCGCCGCGTGCCACAAACGGCCGGTCGACGCCGAGCAGATCGCCATGCTGGTCGAGGACGTCATCGACATCCTCGAGGCCCAGTACGAAAACGAGATTCCTTCCCGGGCGATCGGCGACGCCGTCATGGAACGCCTGCGCCGAATCGACCAGGTGGCGTACGTCCGCTTCGCCAGCATCTACAAGCAATTCCGCGACGTCGCGGAATTCATGAACGAGATCAACGCGCTCGACAAACCGAAGCAATGACGCCGCGCGAGGACCTGCGCCGCCTCCATCTGATCAACGGCCTCTTCGCGCACGTCACGGGAAACGACCTCTTCCTCGCGCGCCAGATCAAGGAGGCCATCGCCTTCAGCCTGGCGGACCTGGAGCGACAGACCCGGGAACAGCCTGAACTCGTGGTCAAGTACGACGCTGCGTTCAACGCCGCCGCCGCCGACCTCCTCGCCAAGCTGTTCACCCACCTGCCGAGGCATGGGTTCTACCATTGGGACGCTTCCCTCACCCTGGCCGCGGCCACGCCGCTCTTCACACGGGCTGAGGTCATGACCGGACTCCGTCACCTCGCGCGTTTTCGCGAGTCCACCCTGCTCATTACCAACCTGCGCCCGGCCTTGATCCCACCGAGTCACCGGGCCACCCCGCGGCGCAAACGGGAGTACGAAGAGGCGCTGGCATTCATCCACGACCTCGCCGCTGCCCGCACCGCCCGAAACGCCAGGCTGCAACTCCTGTTCCTCTGATCCCCATGTCCAAGACCCTGTTTCAAAAGATCATCGACCGCGAAATCCCCGCCCGGATCGAACACGAAGACGATCAATGCGTCGTCATCCACGACATCCAGCCGCAGGCTCCAGTGCACCTGCTCATCGTCCCCAAAAAACCAATACCACGGGTCGGCGAGGCCGCCGCGGATGACCAGGCCGTGCTGGGACATCTTCTGCTCACCGCCGGCACGGTGGCCCGCAAACTGGGCCTGGCCCGCGGATTCCGCCTCGTGATCAACCACGGCCCGGACGCCTGCGAAAGCGTGCCCCACCTTCACGTTCACCTGCTCGGCCGGCGCCAGATGACCTGGCCGCCCGGTTGAGCCGTCCGGGTCTCAGGCGCGCGCCTCGAAGCGTCCGTCCGCCCGCTTGGCGACGAGCCGCCGGATTTCGAGCATCATCAACGTCGCCGAAACGACCGAGGCCGGCCGGCGGGTGGCAGACGCCAGTTCGTCGACGGACAGAATCGCCCCGCCGCGAAACGCGTCCATCACGCCCTGCTCGTCGGCGGGAAGGCCTCCCTGCCCGGACGGGACAGCCGCAGCGTCCCGCGGTACCGCGGCCGCCGGCCGGAACCCGTCCAGGTAGCTCAGTTCCGCCAGCAGATCGTCGATGCTCGTCAACAGCGTCGCGCCGTCCCGGATCAGCTGGTGGCACCCGGCGCTCGACGGTTGGTCGATGCGCCCGGGCACCGCGAAGAGCAGGCGGCCCTGCTCCCCGGCAAACCGGGCGGTGATCATCGAGCCGCCGCTGACGTCCGTCTCGATCACGATCACCGCCTCGCACATGCCAGAGATGATGCGGTTGCGCATCGCGAACGACTGCCGGTCAGCCCGCCGGCCGAAGGGAAACTCGGAAACAAGAGCCCCGGACTGCTCGATCTGCCGGTACAACGCGAGATTCTCCGGGGGATAGATCAGGTCGATCCCCGTGCCGAGCACCGCCACGGTCTTCCCGCCCGCCGAGAGCGCTCCTTCGTGCGCCGCCGTGTCGATGCCGCGGGCGAGGCCGCTGACGACACAGAAGCCCAGGCGGACCAGATCGGCCGCGAATCGCTTTGCGACCCCTTGGCCGTACAGCGTCGTGCGCCGGCTGCCCACCAAGGCAACGGCCGGGAGGTCAAAGGTGTAATCCCCTTTCTGATACAGGCCGATCGGAGGATCCGAGATTTCCTTGAGCAGGCGGGGATAGCCGGCGTCGCCCGTCGTAACGAACGCCGCCCGGGCCTGCGCCATGCGCAACTCCTCCCGCGCCAAGTCGAAATGCGTCCTCCAGTCCCGCAGCGTGGCACTGATGACCGGCCCGACCCCTTTGACCTCCTCCAGCCGGCGCGGCTCGGCCGTCAGTACGAGGCACGGATTCCCGCCCAACTCCGCCAAGAGTCGGTTGAGCGTGATCGGACCAATGTTGGGCAGCGCATTGAGGATCAGGAACGCTTGACGGGGGGAGAGCTCAGGCATTGTCGCAAATAAATGGCGACCATGATCCCGGAATCCCTAAGGTAAAGCTTCGTCTGACGAGCCGCTCCGCTCCCCTGCGGTAAAGCCCAGCGCGGCGGGAAGGAAATCCAGCAGGGCGGTGACGGACACGGCCGTTTGTCCTCGTGCCCGGGCCAGGAGGTCGGCTGCACAGCCATGCCATGCCACGGCCTGGCAGGCCGCCACGAGGGGTATCGCCGGTCCTTGGGCCAGCCGGCCTGCCAACAAGCCCGCGAGCACATCCCCGCTCCCACCCCGCGCCAGCACCGGCCCGCCGGCCAGACTGTGATAGACCCGACCGCCGTCGGTCACCCGGGTGACCGGGCCCTTTAGGACGATCGCCGCCCGCAAATCGGCGGCACACGCGCGCAAAGCCTTGCCCTGGCTGATGCGCGCAAACTCCCCGGCGTGCGGCGTGAGCACCCGCGGCGCGGCACCCGCGCCGACAACCTCGGGAACCAGGGCGTCGGCATCGATCACCAACGGACAGGTGCTGGTTCGCACGATCTCGCCCAGCGCCGCACGGGTCTCGGCTTCCTTCCCCGTACCCGGGCCGACCAGCACCGTCGTGGCGCGGTCCCGCAAGGCGGCAAACAGATGCACGCCTTCCAACGCGAGGCTGCCCTCGGGTGTTTCCGGCCAACCCACCCACATCGCCTCCGGCGCGCGCGCCGCAAACGCCGGCACCAACGATTCCGGCACCATCGCCGTGACGAGGCCGACGCCGCTGCGCAGCGCCGCGAGCACGCTCATCAAAATCGCTCCCGGATACTGCCGCGAACCGCCTACGAGGACGACGTGGCCCATGGCGCGTTTGTCCACGGCGGCTGGCCGCAGCGCCCTGAGGGGATCCAGCACGCGGGGATCCAGCACCCAGTCGGCGCAGGTGGGAAAGGTTGCCGCCGCGTCGAAACCGAGATCGAGCCAACGCGGCCGGCCGGCGCCCGCAAGGTCGAGTACGGGGCTCTTGAGCAAGCCGGTCCCATACGAAAAATCAGCGCGAAACGCGTCCGGGTCGGCGAGACCGCTGGGCAGATCAACCGCCGCGCGCAAGCCGACGGGGAGGGCGTTGACCGCCCGCAACCACGCGCGGGACCGCTCGTCGAGCGGGGGCCGGAATTGGAATCCGTAAAGGCCGTCGAGCACGAGGTCGTAACGGTCCGCCAGGCGACTGAGGGTCACCGCTTCGACCGCCGCACCTCCGGCGTGGATCAACTCCCGCCACGCGCGCGCCGCGAGGGGTTTGAATGCCGCCGGTCCGTGGGGACAACCCAGATCGACGCGACAGCCCGGGCGTGCGGCCAGCAGACGCTCCGCGGCGATCATGGCATCCCCCCCATTATGGCCCTTACCGGCGAGGACCAACACGCGGGCACCGCGCGGCATGCCGCCCCGCTCCCGAAAATCTTCCAGAATCGACTCGGCGACCAGCCGGCCGGCCTCCCGCATGGCCGCCCATTCGCGGGTTTCGTCGCCGCCAAAGTAGGCAGCTTCGAAGCGACGGGCCTCGTCGCAGGTCAAGATCGGCTGGCCCGGGAGATCCATATGGAATTCAGAGCTGCGGGCGTTCGGGCGGCGGCGGAGTGAGTGGCACAATCTCCACCGATGGACTTACCGCGGGCGCCGGTCCCTTCCACGGTCCGGTCGGGCCGGTGGGCGCCGGTGCCTGCGGACTGAGGCGGCCTTCGAGCCGCGCACGCCGCTGGGTAATCGGCTCGGTGAAGCGCAGAGGGGATTCGCGCGGCGGCTTGGCATCGGTAAACGGCCGCGTGAGCCGAGGGATCGAACGAAAATAATACACGCCGGCCATCCGCGAAACCTCGATGAAATCCGTGAAGTCGGCGGTGACCGAGTTCCACAGGGCCACCTCCGTCCGTTCATCTTCCCAGAGGGCGTAATCGCCCCACTGTGCAAAGACCGCCTCGATCACCGCGAGACTGGGACGATTTTCAAGCGAGGTGACCGACTTGGCCGGTTCGGCCGGTGCCGGCGTCGCTTTAACCTCGGGTGCAGCCGCCGCCGGTGGCGGCGCCGGGTCGTCACGCCGAAAGCCCCAAACCGCCAGCACGCCGAGGATAAAACCGACCATGATCCACGACGGAGTCTTGGACAACTCGGCTCGGGACGGCGCTGGGTCGGTACCTTCCATGACGGTACCTTATACGCAGCGCAGGATCGCCGCAACGGCCATGGCCGAGGATTCGTTGTGCGAAAGGGAGACCCGGACATCGGTCCCGCCAATCTGACGCAGCAGCGCGGACGCTTTATCGTCGAGACGAACCTTCGGCTCATGTCGGGCGCCGTGGTAGATCGAAATCGACTTCCAGCCGAGCTCCGCGCCAATGCCGGTGGTAAAACACTTCGAGACTGCCTCCTTGGCGGCAAATCGCGCCGCCAGGTGTTTGTGCGGATGCTTCATGCCCAGGCAATAAGCACGCTCTTCCTCGGTAAAGACGCGGTCGAGAAACCGGGCGCCCTGCCGCTCCACCACGCCACGAATCCGATCGATCTCGATCAGATCGCAGCCAAGACCGAGCAAAATGCCTCCCGGGGGCAAGGCGAGGTTCATGGCCGGAGCGTGCCGCCGATTCCCGGCCCGGCGCGAGCGCAAAACCACCGGGTCAGGGGTTCATGCGGGCCTTCATCTCCCGCACGGCCTCCTCGACTCCGGTGAACAAGGCGCGGCTGATGATACTGTGCCCGATGTTGAGCTCGTGCAGGTGGGGCAGCGTGCGCACTTCCGCGACATTGACGTAGTTGATGCCGTGCCCGGCGTTCACGACCAGCCCGCATTGATGGGCAAACGTAGCTCCGAGACGGAGACGCTTGAATTCCACGGCGCGACCGGGACCGTGGTAGGCGTTGGCGTAGGCCCCCGTGTGCAGCTCGATCCACGGAGCACGCACCTTTGCACTGAGCTCGATCTGCGCCTCGTCCGGGTCGATGAACAGGCTGGTGATGATGCCGGCGGCATTCATCGCGTCGACGCAGGCCGCCACCTTGTCGCGGTGCCCGACCACATCGAGGCCGCCCTCCGTCGTGACTTCCTCGCGGCTCTCCGGCACCACGCACACCGACTCGGGCTTCAGGCGGAGGGCAAAGTCGATCATGGCGGGCGTGCAGGCCATTTCGAGGTTGAGCCGCGTTCCGATGGTTTCGCGCAAACGCCAAACGTCGCGCTCCTGGATATGACGCCGGTCCTCGCGCAGGTGGACCGTGATGCCGTCGGCGCCCGCCCGCTCGCCGAGCACCGCACACAGGACCGGATCCGGTTCCACCGGGCCGCCGACCGTCGCAGGAGCCTGCCGGTAGCGGGCCTGACGAATCGTGGCAGAGTGGTCGATGTTGAAGCCGAGGAGAATCATGACAAACCGGACGTATAAATCCCGGCGCCGGGAAACCAAGAAATGAATCGCCGCATGTCCTCATTTCATGACTTTATCCGCCCAACGCCGCGCCGACCGTGACCCAACCACCGCCCAAACAGGAAAACCTGCTGCTCAACCTGGTGTGCAACATCGCCCTGCCCTCGCTGATTCTCACGCGTTTCAGCAAGCCGGAGCACTTGGGGCCGGTGACCGGCCTCGTGATCGCACTCCTCTTTCCCTTGGGTTACGGGATCTGGGATTTCGCCCGCCGGCGCCAGACGAACTTCATTTCCGTGATCGGGTTCGTGAGCATCCTGCTGACGGGCGGCCTCGGTCTGATGAAGATGGACGGATTCTGGTTCGCCGTGAAGGAGGCCGCCGTGCCGTCGATCATCGGCCTCGCGGTTCTCGCGTCCATGCGCGGCAAACGCCCTCTTGTGCGGCAATTCCTGCTCAATGAGCACGTGATGGATCTGCCCCGGGTCGACGCGGCTCTCGCGGAACGCGGCAATCGTCCGGCCTTCGATCAGCTGCTGCGCAGCTCAAGCTACCTGCTCGCCCTGTCGTTCCTGGTCAGTGCCGTGCTGAACTACGCCCTCGCCCGGTACCTGCTGCGCAGTCCTTCGGGATCACCGGAGTTCAACGCCGAACTGGGTCGGCTCAACCTCCTCAGCTGGCCCGTGATCGTGGTGCCCAGCATGATCATGATGATGTACGCCCTTTGGCGTCTGATCGGAGGCATCCGCCGCCTGACCGGGCTGGGTTTCGAAGACATCTTCCGGGCCGACGCGGCCCGGAAGTGAACGGAGCCGCTCAGCGCAGGTTGATCGGCACGATGTTGCGCATCGTGGCGCCCGTGTAGATCTGACGCGGGCGGTAGATCTTCAGCTTCGGGTTTTGCGCGACCTCGCGCCACTGGGCGATCCAGCCCGGCATGCGCCCGATGGCGAACATGACGGTGAACATGTTCTCCGGAATGCCGAGCGCGCGCATGATCAGGCCCGAGTAGAAGTCGACGTTCGGGTAGAGCTTGCGCGAAACGAAGTAGTCGTCGCTCAGCGCCACCTCCTCGAGCTTCATCGCAATGTTGAGCAGCGGGTCGTCCTTGATGCCGAGCGAGGCCAGCGCCTTGTAGAAACTCGTCTTGATGATCTTCGCCCGCGGATCGTAGTTCTTGTACACGCGGTGGCCGAAGCCCATCAGACGCTCGCCCTTGCCCGCCTTGGCCGCGGCGATGAACTTGGTGCCATCGTCACCCTCGGCGTGAATGTTCTTGAGCATCTCGATCACCGCCATGTTGGCGCCGCCATGCAGGGGACCCCAGAGCGCGTTGACGCCGGCCGACACCGACGCAAAGAGGTTGGCCCCGGCCGAGGCCACCATACGAACCGTCGAGGTGGAGCAATTCTGCTCGTGATCGGCATGGAGCAGCAGGAACAAGTTGAGCGCCGACGCGACTTCAGCGGTCGGAGCGAACTCGTTGTAGGGCTCCGAGAACATCAGGTGCAGGAAGTTCTCGCAGTAACCGAAATTGGGCCGGGGATAGTTGAACGGCAGGCCGCGGCTTACGCGGAAGGTGTGGGCCGCGATCGTCCGCACCTTGGAGATCGCAATCGCGGCGGCCTCGTCGAAGTGCTCGAGGTCGCGCTGGTGATTGTTGCTCGCCAGGTGCGGATAGTAGGCGCCGAGCGCATTGAGCGTCGCCGACAGCACCGCCATCGGATGCGCATCGCGCGGAAAGCTCTGGATGAAGCGCAGCATGCCTTCGCGCAGCGGCGCATGCTGGGTGAGCAGGCGCGAGAACTGGGCGCGCTGGTCGGGGCTCGGCAACTCGCCATTCATGACGAGGTAGGCCGTCTCGACGAAGTTCGACTTTTCCGCGAGCTGCTCGATCGGGTAACCCCGGTAACGGAGGATGCCCGCCTCGCCGTCGATGTACGTGATGTTGCTGGTGCAGGAGCCGGTGTTTCCGAAACCGTCGTCAAACGTGATGTAGCCGGTCTCGGCGCGCAGCTTGGAGATGTCGATGGCCTTTTCCCCTTCGGAGCCCGTCACGACGGGCAGGGTGAGCTCCTTGTTGTCGACCTTGAGGGTAGCATTATTGGCCATACTTCAGGCAACAGAACAAAAATCCCCCGCCTTGCAAAGCAAAGTTGCCCGTGATCAAGCAACCGCTGCGACCATAAGTGAGCGGCGTCGGTTGGTTTAGGAAGCTGAATCTCAGCCGCGCGCCAAGACGGTGTCCGCCACCACCCGGGAAAAGTTGCGATAGATAGCCAGACCGTTCGCCTGGCTCTTCTCCGGGTGAAACTGGGTGGCAAAACATTGCCCCCGGCCGATCGCAGCCGCGAACGGCCCGCCGTAGTCGCACTCGGCGAGCACGAGGGACGGATCCGCCGGCACACAATGATAGCTGTGCACGAAGTAGAATGACTCGCCCGAGCCCGCGAGTCCGGCACGCAAGGGCGATTCGGTCTGGCGGAAGGTCACGGTGTTCCAGCCCATGTGGGGGACCTTGAACGGCGCGGGCAGACGGAACCGTCTGACCTCTCCCGGAAAAATGCCGAGTCCGGACACGCCCCCCTCCTCCGACCGCTCAAACAGGGCCTGCATGCCGAGGCATACACCGAGGAAGGGGCGATCCGCTTCAATCCACGCGCGCACCCGCTCCGCCAAGCCCGTCGCGCGCAGCGACGCGACGCAGTCGCGCAGGGCCCCCACGCCCGGAAGTACAAGGCCGGCGGCCTCCGCAGCGTCGAGCTCGGACGGCGTCCGCACCACCTGCGGATGGGCCGAGACCGCTTCCAGGGCCTTGGTCACACTGCGCAGATTGCAGATGCCATTGTCGATGACGGCGATGACGGGAACGGACATGGGATCGCCACCGTAGGCCCGCCGCCGCCCGGCGCCATCCGAAAAATCGACCGGCCGAGCCATGAGTTTTTTGCAACCAACCCGCGGACGCCCGGGCACGGGCAGTGCTCTTCCTTCGCGTCAACCCATCCCACTCCACTCCATGATCCGCCCTGCCCGTCTGCTTCCCGCCCTCGGCGCCGCCCTTCTCCTCGGCTGCGCCTCCGCCTCGGCCGCTCCGACCGACACCACCAGCCCGCTCCGCCTGGGCAGTAACGAGAATCCGTTCGGTTACAGCCCCAAGGCCAAAGCCGCTGTGATCCAGTACCTGGAGAGCGCCAATTACTACAACCGCAACGAAGTCGATGAGATGGTGAAGGTCTGCGCCGAGAAGGAGGGGGTCACGCCCGCTTACATTCTGCCCACCGCCGGTTCCGGGCCGTTGCTCGAGATGACGGGCGCCGCCTTCGGCAAGGAGGGGGTCAACATCGTGACCGCCGCCCCGGGCTACCCGCAGCTCACCTCCACCTTCGCGAAGTGGGGCGGGACGATCAAGTACGTCACCGTAAACGAAAAGCTCGGCTACGACTTCAAGAGCCTCTCCCTGAGCATCGACGCCCAGACCGCCATGGTCTACATCTGCAATCCGAACAATCCGACCGGCGTGCTGGCCGATCCGGCCGAGCTCAGGCGCTTTATCCTCGCGGTGCCACCGTCGGTGTTGGTCTTCGTCGACGAGGCCTATCTCGAGCTGTCGAAGGGTGGCGTCGAGGCCAACAGCATGGCGCCGCTGACCAAGGTGCGGAAGAACCTGGTGGTCAGCCGGACCTTCTCCAAGGCCTACGCGCTGGCCGGCTTCCGCGCCGGCTACGGTATCGGCCATCCGGATACGCTGGCCCGCCTTCAGCGTCACAACATCGGCGCCTCGCCGAGCTATCTGGCGGCGATCGCCGCCCGCGAGGCAGTGAAGGACCAGGAACACCTGAAGGAGAATGTGCGCAAGTATCAGGAGGTGCGCGCCTACGTCTGCCAGGAGTTCGACCGGATGGGCCTGAGCTACGCCCAGCCGGAGGGCGCCTTCATCCTGTTCAAGGCTGGGATGGAATCGTCGGAGTTCGTGAAGAAAATGCTCGAGCGAAAGATCATGGTCACGCGGCCCTTCGGCCTGGGACCGCTGGAGAAAGACTACACCGACTGGGTGCGCGTCAGCATCGGCACGATGGAGGACATGGAGCTCTTCCTCGGCGCGACCAAAAGCATCCTCGGGAAGACCTGAGCACCGCCGCATTAGTTTTTTTCCTGCGCGTCGCACGGTGTGCGGCATACCGGTTGCTCCCCCGCAGCAGCTCTGTGCCGCGCGCCACGCCGGTGCCTGACTCCCAACCCAATGAAACGTTCCTCCCACACCTCGCCGATGCGTGGCGCCCTAGCCGCCGCGTTCGTCTTCGCCAGCCTCGCCTCCACCCCGCACCTCCACGCCCAGGCCGACAGCCGCGCCCGGTTGAGCAGCAACGAGAATGCCTTCGGCTACTCGCCCAAGGCCCTGGCCCGGATGCAGGAGGCGCTCAAGACCGGAAACTACTATAACAACAACGAAATCGGGGAAATGGTTCGCCTTTGCGCTGCCTATGAGGGGGTGAAGGAGGATCACATCCTTCCGACGCCCGGCTCCGGGCCGGTCCTCATGCTCACCGCCTTCGCCTACGCGAAGCCGGGCAAGAATGTGGTCACGACCGCGATGGGCTACACCCAGCTCACGCGTGCCTTCACCGAACACGGCGGCAACGTGAAGTTCGCCCCCCTCGGGGCCGACATGGGCTACGATTTCAAGGCCCTGAGCCGCGAAATCGACGAGAACACCACCATCGTCTACATCTGCAATCCGAACAACCCGACCGGCGTGATCGCCGATCCGGCGGAGCTGCGCCGCTTCATTCTGTCGGTTCCCCAGCACATCCTGGTGTTCGTTGACGAGGCCTACCTCGAACTCTCGGACACCGGTCTCAAGGCCAACACCATGGCCCCTCTCGTGAAGGTCCGGAAGAACATGATCGTTTCGCGCACTTTCTCGAAAGCTCACGGCATGGCCGGTCTGCGCGCCGGCTACGGCGTGGCGCAGCCCGAGGTGCTCGCCAACCTGCGCAAGTACTACACCGGCGGCCCGAGCTTCCTCGCCGCGATCGCTGCCCAGGAGGCGATCAAGGACACCGCCCACATGGAGGCCAATCGCAAGAACTACAAGGAGGTCCGGGACTACGTGTGCAAGGAGTTCGACCGTCTGGGCATCAAGTACGCCGCCCCGCAGGGCGCGTTCGTCTACTTCAAGGCCGGCATGCCCGGCGCCGACCTCGTCGCCAAGATGCGCGAAGCAGGCGTCTTCATCAGCGGCTCGCGCGAAAGCGGTGTTCCCGAAGGGGCCTATGGCGAGTGGGCACGCGTGAGCATCGGCACCAAGGAGGAGATGGACATGTTCCTCACCGAGTTCGCCCGCGTGATCGGCAAGACCTGATCGTATCCAATAATCCTTACGTCGCGCAGGGGCCGGTCGACGACCGGCCCCTTTTTCGTGTGCTCGCATGATTAATTTGCGTGAAGCAAAAGAGCCGGACGGCACATGCAGTGCTCCGTGATTAGGAACCGCTCCCGCGGCTCAACCCAATCCGTCATGAACCTCCTCACTACCGCCTGCGTGCGCCGGCTGCTTGCCGCCGCACTTCTGTCCGCGTCCGTGCTCGTCCCGTCTCTAGCCGTCGCCCAGCCCATCACCGTCGATGGCAAGGTCAAGATCAGCAGCAACGAGAACGTCTGGGGCTTCTCGCCCAAGGCCCTCGCCCGTCTTCAGGCCGAGCTGGCCACGGGCAACTACTACAACCGCGACGAAATCGCCGAGTTCATCAAGCTCTGCGCTGCCCACAACGGCGTGAAGGAAAACTACATCATGGCGACCGCTGGCTCGGGTCCCCTGCTCTCGCTCGCCGCCCTCGCCTACGCCCAGCCAGGCAAAAACGTCGTGACGACCGCAATGGGCTACACCTCGCTGGTCAACCGTTTCAAGGAACGCGGAGGCGACGTGAAGTTCGCTCCTCTCGGGGCCGACATGGGCTACGATTTCAAGGCCCTTGCCCGGGAAATCGACGACAACACGGTGATCGTCTACATCTGCAATCCCAACAACCCAACCGGCACCCTCGCGGACCCCGCGGAATTGCGACGCTTCATCCTTTCCGTGCCGGCGCACATTCTCGTCTTCGTTGATGAGGCGTATCTTGAGATCGCCGACACCGGCCTGAAGCCGAACACCATGATTCCGCTGGTCAACGTGCGCAAAAACATGCTCGTCACGCGCACCTTCTCCAAGGGCCACGGCATGGCCGGTCTACGCTTTGGCTACGGCGTCGGGCACCCGGAGGTCCTTGACCGCCTGGGCGAGTATTCGACCAGCGGTCCGAGCTTCCTGGCCGCTATCGCCGCCCAGGAGGCGCTCAAGGACGAGGCCTTCCTCGAGCAGAACCGCAAGAACTACTCCGAGGTGCGCAAGTACGTCTGCGCCGAGCTGACCCGCATGGGCATTGAGTACGCGAAGGACCCTCAGGGCGCCTTCATCTACTTCCATGCCGGTATTCCCGGAGCCGAACTCAACGCGAAGATGCGCGAAGCGAACATCCTCATCGGCAACACCCGCGAAAGCGGAGTACCCGAAGGCACCTACCAGAACTGGTGCCGAGTCAGCATCGGGACGAAGGAGCAGATGGACGTGTTCCTCGGCGAACTCTCCCGCATTCTCGGCAAGACCTAAGCCCTCCCCTCTTCCACCACACTCACCATGACCGCTTCATTCACCCGCAAAAGATCCGCGCACCTCGTTCTCGGCCTGGCCCTGGTTTGCGCTCCGCTCGCCCACGCCGGCAAGCCCACGCTCGACGACGGCAATGTCCGCATCAGCAGCAACGAGAATGCGTTCGGCTTCACACCGAAGGCGCTCGAGCGCATGAGGGACGCTCTCGACAGCGGCAACTACTACAACGGCAACGAGGTCGCCGAGATGGTCCGCCTCTGCGCCGCCTACGAAGGCGTCAAGGAAGAGTTCATCCTTCCGACCGCCGGATCGGGCCCAGTCCTCATGATGACGGCCTGGTCCTACGCCAAGCCGGGCAAGAATGTCGTCACCACGGAGACCGGCTACGGCCAGCTCACGCGCGCCTTCGCCGACCACGGCGGAGATGTCATCACCGTCCCGCTTGCCGAGAACATGGGCTACGACCTTAAAGCCCTCGGACGCGCCATCAGCGAGAACACTGCGATCGTCTACATCTGCAATCCGAACAATCCGACCGGTGTGATCGCGGACCCGGCGGAACTCCGCCGTTTCATCATGGCCGTGCCTCCGTCAGTCCTCGTGTTCGTCGACGAAGCCTACCTCGAGCTGTCCGACACCGGCCTTCAGGCCAACACGATGGCTCCGCTTGTGAAGGTGCGAAAAAACCTGATCATCTCGCGTACCTTCTCGAAGGCGCACGGCATGGCGGGTCTACGCGCGGGTTACGGCGTCGCCCATCCCGAAGTGCTCGCCAACCTGAGGAAATTCTACGCTGGCGGGCCGAGCTACCTCGCCGCGATCGCCGCCCAGGAAGCGATCAAGGACAAGGCCCACATGGAAGCCAACCGCCAGAAGTACAAGGAAGTGCGCGACTACGTGTGCAGCCAGTTCGACCGCATGGGCATCAAGTACGCGAGCCCACAGGGTGCGTTCATCTACTTCAACGCCGGCATGAAGCGGAATCAAATCGTCACCAAACTGCGCGACGCGAAGATCGTCATCGGTGGGGTGCGCGGCGGTGTAGAATCGCCCGACGGCGGAGGCGACTGGACCCGCGTGAGTCTCGGCACGCGCGAAGAGATGGACATGTTCCTGACCGAGCTGTCCAAGATCCTCGGCAAAACCTGAAGCGCTGCAACCGGACCGATGCGGGCGAGTGCACGTCGCGCCCGCATCGGACAGGCAGACACGGCTTACCCGTTCAGATCAAACCTTTGGTGCTGGGCAACTGATCCGCGGCGCGCGGGTCGATCTGGGTCGCGACATCGAGCGCACGCCCCAGTCCCTTGAAGATCGCCTCGGCAATGTGATGCGGCTCTTCGCCGTAGATCAGCGTCACATGCAGGTTGGCGCCCAGCGCATTGCTAAACGCCCGGCAGAATTCCTTCACCAGAATGATGTTGAAGTCGCGCACGAACATGGTCGGCGCCTCCACCTGATAGGCCAGGTGCGGACGCCCGCCGACATCGACCACCACCCGCGCGAGCGACTCGTCCATCGGCAGCAGGAAGAAGCCGTAACGCCGGATGCCGAGCTTGGCACCCAGCGCCTGCTTGAAGGCGTCGCCCAACACGAGGCCAACGTCTTCCACGGTGTGGTGATAATCCACGTCCACATCGCCGCGGCAGCTCACCTCCAAATCAAACAGGCCGTGCTTCGCGAACAGCGTCAGCATGTGATCGAAGAAAGGCACCCCCGTCGCGACTTTGGCCACACCGGTGCCATCCACCGTGAGCGACAGCGTGATGTCGGTCTCGGCGGTCTTTCGACTCAGCGTTACTTTGCGGACTGTGGCCATGCGTCAAAGGCTTCGTTGACGGCGAGCATGTCGTCGTCGGTGCCGACGCTGATGCGCAGGAAGCTCGCGGTCAAGGCGTGGCTCGGGAAGTACCGGACCAGAATGCGACGCGACAGCAGATGATGGTAGAGCGATTTGGCCACGTCGGGCCCACTGCGTCCGGCGGCATCCACCGGCTCGGTGAAGATAAAATTGGTGGCCGACGGGTACGTGAACCAACCGCGACGGCCGGACCATTCGCCCAGCCAATAGTCGCGGGTGCGGATAATCTTGCCGATGATCGCATCGTAATAGCCGGGATCGCTCAACGCCGCCAGGGCCGCCACCTGCGAAAGCCGGTTTACATTGTAGCTGTCCCGCACCCGGTCGAGAACGTCGATGATCCCCGGATGAGCCAGCGCATAACCGACGCGAATCCCCGCGAGAGCATGGGCCTTGGAGAGCGTGCGTGTGATCACGAGGCGCGGATACTGGGCCAGCAGGGGCACGGCATGCTCCTGAGCAAACGGCGCATAGGCCTCGTCGACCACGAGGACTCCGGGAAACCGCTCCAGGATCTCCGCCAGCTGCTGGTTGCCAAAGGCAACGCCTGTCGGCGCGTTGGGCGAAGTGAGGAAGAACACCTTCGCCCCTGAGGTCACAATCGCATCGACCGGCAGCGTCATCTGGCGGTTGAACTCGATCGTCCGGACCGCCCCGTGCTCGATCGCCACGAGCACGGGATAGAGCGAATAGCTGGGAAAGGTCAGACCAGCGGCGGCTTCCGGGCCGCAAAAACTGCGCACGAGCAGATTGAGCACGTCATCCGAACCGTTGCCGATGAGCACATGGTCCTCCGTGAGCCCATGTACCTGAGCAACCTTTTGCCTCAGCGGAGTGCTGCGGGGATTGGGGTACAACCGCAGCGCGTCTCCATCGCTACCGAGTTCGCGACGTAGCGCCTCGGTCACCCGCGGCGTCGGTCCGTACGGCGACTCGTTGGTGTTGAGCTTGATCCACCCCGGCTCATTCGGCTGCAACCCGGGCGTGTAGGCATGCAGGCGCTGAATGTGAGGCAGGGCGAGACGGGTGAGATCGTGTGACATGAGGTCCAAGGCGCAGTTGGAGCCACCGTCCGAGAGGCCGGCGGCCAAAGGCTCGTCAAAGGGCGCGGATCGCCACGGACCGGCCGTGGGCGTCGAGC